>Ga0256404_1002603_pt1 | contig 39415 bp, 27 predicted proteins | sample RumenRJG_01DNA_FD_185990 | JGI IMG/M metagenome (GOLD analysis project Ga0256404, IMG submission 185990) | Bovine rumen microbial communities from Lethbridge, Alberta, Canada - RJG_01 | ecosystem: Host-associated > Mammals > Digestive system > Stomach > Rumen | place: Canada: Alberta | collected...
TGCAGCAAGATTCCTCCGTAGATGAAGTCTTCTTCGTTTTTGTAGAAGTCTTCGGCTGATGGTTCCTCTTCCCTGGAACTATCAGGCGAAATAACAGTCATCACAGTGTAATATTTCTCATCCTCCATGAGCATCGCCTCGTCTCTGATGATCATGCGGTTATCTATGAGAAAGTGCCGGAAATGTTCTATATCCGATTGCGGTGAAAGAATAAAAGTATCAAAATCCCGAAGGCGGTCCTGAAGTATCTTTTCCATCAGAAGTCCGCCCATGCCGGCAATGACTACAGTGTCTGCTTCGTGAGGCAAAACTTCTTTTAATCCGTCACTGAGTCGTGTTTCTATTTTGTCCGTAAGACCGGCGTTTATAATGTTGCTTTTTGCGGAACTGAGCGGTCCTTCATTAATGTCACAGGCGAGAGCCCTTCTGGCCTTCCCCTTTAAAACCAGCTCGATGGAAACATAAGCATGATCACAGCCTATATCCGCAACGGTTTCCGAATCAGGAACCAGTTCCACGATTTTTTTAAGTCTGTCAGGTAAATTGGTCATTATAGTTTAAGGTTCTGAAGATCCGACTGCTGTTTGAAAAGCTCTGTAAGTCTGTGCGGATCTACTTCGTTTTCTATTTTCGTATTAAGTGAGGTGAGTTTAATGTTTCTGATGATGTCTTCAAGCCCCCGCTTAAATTCATTTTCGTCGGTATCCTCCGAAAGAAGATTTCCGTTAAACATGCCTGCCACTCTCTCGTAGTCTTCATCGGAATCCCGGAACCGGTCAAGAATCTCATTGGCAGGAGTTTCGTTATAAACCATGGTGAGAACCGTTCCCATGATTTCATCACTCATATCCTCCGGAAGTATAAACTCATGTACCTTAGGAATAAGCTCCGGTTTTTCCTGAAGCCAGGTTATAAGCTGCTTCTCTGATTTCTGCAGAGCCGTTTCCTTCCTGCGAACCTTGTCCTCCTTTGGAGTGAAGTTTGTCTGAGTATACATCCTCTCATTAAGAGGTGATGACTGACGTTCCCTGAGATCGCTCATGTTATTCACAAGCTTTCTCAGACTGTCAAGGTCGATAAGCTGCTCTCTTGCAACGGCCTTCACATAGTTTTCTCTTTCGATAGGTTCTTTTATGTCACTAAGCTTTGAGGCTACTTCATTTGTGTACTGTGTCATTCCGGCAGGATCGGAAAGATCGTAATCCTGCTTTATTACATCTATGAGCCACAGGAAGCTGTTTTTTGCGTTGTCAATGCGATCCTGGAATGCCTCAACACCCATTGCCTTTATAAATTCATCAGGATCCTTGTAGGGCTTCAGGTTTATGACTCTTGTGTTAATGCCTACGGCCCGAAGCATTGGCATGGCTCTTTTGGCTGCATTGATACCGGCACCGTCCGAGTCATAGGTTAATATAACATCATCCACATATCGCTTTATAAGGCGGCACTGCTGGTCGGTAAGTGCGGTTCCCAGAGAGGCAACGGCATTGGTAAAGCCTGCCTGATGCATCTGGATAACGTCCATATAGCCTTCACAAAGAATGAAATACTTCTTTCTGGATTTCTTCGCGTAACACAGACCGAAAAGGTTTCGTGATTTTTCAAAGAGCTTTGTCTCGGGACTGTTCAGGTATTTCGGTTCTCCGTCACCGAGAACACGGCCTCCGAAACCTATAACCCTGTTATTGGCATCCATGATAGGGAACATGACACGGTTAAAGAACTTGTCATAGATTCCTTTTTCCGAGTAATTAATAAGTCCGGACTGATGGAGTAAATCCTCGGAATATCCTGCGGACTTAAGGTACTGATAGAGTCCGTCTCTGGTCTGATCCGCATAGCCGAGCCCCCAAAGCCGTAAGGTCTCATCACTGAGCTCACGCTTCTTGAAATAGTTCATGCCGATCTGGCCTTTTTTGTCTCTCAGGGCATTATAAAAATAAACCGCAGCCCTTTTATTTATGTCAAGGAGCTGAACCCTGAGGTCATTTTCCTTTTTTTCTTCCTCCGACTGATTTATCTCGGGAAGCTTATAGCCTACATCATCCGCTACTTTTCGGATAGCCTCGGGAAAAGTAAGGTTCTCGTATTCCATGGTGAATCGGATCACATCTCCGCCCTTACCGCAGCCGAAGCAGTGAAATATCTGCATCCTGGGGTTAACGGAAAAGGATGGAGTTTTTTCGCCGTGGAATGGGCACAGCCCAAAGTAATTGGCTCCCTTTTTCTTTAAATTCACGTACTTTCCGACCACGTCAACTATATCTGCCCGTGACCGGAGTTCCTGAAGTATTTCATCAGAATAACGCAAGGTACTAATCTCCTTAGAATTTCTGCCATCCTATGGGAACAAAATATTCTTTAAATTTGTATATACAGTAATCATCCGTCATGCCTGCAATGTAATCACATACACTTCGTTCATGTGCCAGCAGGATTTTGTTTTCTTTATCAGGGTCATCTTTACTGATGCCTGAAAGGGCATTCTCAAGCATAACCATGTACTCTTTTGTCATGGACTCGGGATTATCCATGTAATATTTAAAAAGAAGTCTGATCATGCGATGAACCTTTACTTCCTCTTTCTTTGCCTCACCACCCATATATACATGGTTAAACATCCACATACGAAGTGCCTGCATAGCCTTTTCGGTGGTTGGTGACATACTGAGTTCAGTTTTATCTTTGGAACTGTATATCACATCGTGGATAAGCGTGTTAAGTCTTTCCTTTACCGAGTGTCCGAGAACATCTGTTATCTCCCGCGGGATCTCTTCTTCTTTCATGAGTCCGGCCCGGATGGAATCATCGGTGTCATGATTGATATAGGCAATCTTATCTGCGAAACGAACTGCCTGTCCTTCAAGTGTATGTGGATGACCGGAGGTACGGTGATTAAGGATACCGTCACGTACTTCTTTTGTAAGGTTCAGTCCCTTTCCTCCTTTTTCAAGGACCTCTACAACACGTACACTCTGTTCAACATGTGAGAAGCCGTTGTGGCAAAGCTCATTAAGAATTCGTTCTCCGCTGTGTCCAAAAGGTGTATGGCCGAGATCATGTCCCAGAGCTATGGCTTCAATCAGATCTTCATTGAGTCTTAAGGCTTTTCCAAAGGTGCGGGCAATCTGACTTACCTCCAGGGTATGGGTAAGTCTGGTGCGGTAATGGTCTCCTTCGGGTGCGATAAATACCTGTGTTTTGTGTTTAAGTCTTCTGAAGGCTTTGCAATGTATGATCCGGTCTCTGTCACGTTCGTAGCAGGGGCGGATGTCATCAGGATCTTCGTATGTATCACGGCCTGAGGACTCGGCTGACAGGGCTGCATAGGGTGACAATGTGATCCGCTCAAGTTCTTCAAGTTCTTCACGTATACAGCTCATAATTGCCCCCATATTATAAAAAATTTATAAATAAATAATAGCATTTTCGGGCTTTATCCGCAATATATTGCGACCATTTGAGCAAGCTACGCTACAGAGTGTAAGGCGGTTGTAATCCATTTTTTTAAATTCGTAAGGTGGTGGAATGGGTCAGAAAATGCAGGGGATGCGCGACGGCCCACGAGATTGAAAGAACATCCGGCACAGACATGTTCGCCCCAGCTGCACTGACGTGCATCTGGTTCGTACATGTCTGCACCGGATGTTCTTTCAACTCCATCAAGGAGAAAATGCCATTAGAATGCGCTACGCGCAGGCATTTTCGTTTGATTTCGGCTTACGCCGAAACAGCCTCGCCGCCTGGGGGCATCAGCATTTCTTACGAAACGCTGATAAAGCAAGCCTAGCCGCACATCCCCTGCATTTTCTTCACATATTGGCAGGCCCAAAAAGTGAGTTTGAATTAAAGTTCAGCGATGGCTTCGATCTCGCATTTTACGCCTTTGGGGATGTCCTTTACGGCGACGCAGGATCTGGCGGGGTTTGAAGTGAAGTATTTTGCGTAGACTTCGTTGAAGGCGGCGAAGTCGTTGATGTCGCTGAGGAAGCAGGTGGTTTTTACTACTTTGTCCATGGAGCTTCCTGCGGCTTCTACGAGGCCTTTGATGTTCTTGCAGCTCTGTTCTGCCTGTTCAGCAATGGTTTCGGGTACGTTGCCTGTGGCGGGATCTACAGGAATCTGGCCGGAACAGAATACGAGGTTTCCTACCTTCATAGCCTGTGAATATGGGCCGATTGCAGCCGGTGCATTACTTGTTGTAACTTTCTCCATGATAATTAGTCTCCTTGTTCTTTTATCTTTGTTATCGCCAGGGTTCCGGTACGGGCAAGCTCGATGATGCGGATAGACTTGAGGGTGTCAAGAAACATCTGAACACGCTCGGGAGTATCACACATCTTTATGGTCATCATGGTCTTTGAAAGATCAATGATCCTTGCGCCCATGATCTGGCAGTTTTCCATGATGTCTTTACGGTTGTCACGGTTATACTTTATTTTAACCAGTACCAGCTCCTGGGACAGTCCCTCGCTTTCGTCAAAGGTTTTGACTTTTATGATATCAAGCTTTTTGTTTAACTGTTTTTCAATCTGTTCAAGAGTCCGTTCGTCTCCGCTTGAAACGATGACCATATTGGAAATGTTTTTATCCTCAGTTTCTCCAACTGTGAGTGAATCGATATTGAAGCATCGTCTCCAGAAAAGACCTGCTACCTTTGCTAGTACACCCGAACGGTTTTCTACAAGACATGAATATATACGTTTCATTCGGACCTCCTTAAGATATCTCAGATGGATCAACATCAACTTCCATAAGCACGGATTCATCCATCTTGAGGAATTCTTCCAGACCCGGATCGATGCTGCTGTTATTTGAAACTCTTATATATTTCATGCCATATGCCTCGGCTATCTTGTCAAGCTCGGGGCTTCCGGAGAGATCCGTTACAGAGAATCTGTCATTGTAGGTGAAATGCTGATACTGTCTTACCAGTCCCAGCCATCCGTTTTTGATGACGGCGATCTTTACCGGAACATTGTACTGGCGCATGGTGGCAAGCTCCATCATACACATCTGGAAGCCGCCATCTCCAACAACCGCAACAACCTGTTTTTTCGGATCGGCAAGTTTTGCTCCCAGGGCTGCCGGTACGGAATAGCCCATGGTTCCCATGCCGCCGGAGGTGAAGAATTTGCCGTTTCGCATAACGTAATTACCGCAGCTCCACATCTGATTCTGACCAACGTCAGCTACGTATATGGCATCATCCTTCATTTTGGTGCTTAGCTGTATGATGAATTCTTCAGGTGTTACAAGCTCAGACTTTCTCGCTCTTTCAAGAAGATTCTTGAGCTTTTTGTCTTCGGATTCCTTTTTGTAGGTTCTTAATATATCAACCCATTCGTGATAATCAGCATCGTTTTTCTGTTGATTGAATTCTTCAAAAACACTGGCTATGTCACCAACCAGAGGGATCTCGGGACCTGCATTTTTACCTATTTCCGCAGGGTCTACGTCAATATGAACCAGGGTTTTGTTTTCTGTGATGAGATCAGGCTGGCTGATGGATCTGTCTGCAACTCTTGCTCCTACCATGATGATCATATCAGCTTCATTCATGGCTCTGTTTCCGTAAGAGTTTCCGTTATTGCCCACCATTCCGAAGAACATGGGATCCGAGGTTTTCATTACACCGATTCCCATCATTGTGCAGACAACCGGGATACGATTTTTATCTGCAAAGGTACGGACTGCTTCTTCTGCTGCAGCGAGGTGAACACCGCCACCCACACAGATTATCGGCTTTTTTGCATCCTTAAGTCTTGTGAAGACTTTCTTTATCTGAACGGCATTACCCTTGACCGTCGGACGGTAGGTACGAAGCTTTGCCTCCTCAGGGTAATGGAAATTCTCAATCTCCTCTTTCTGGATATCTATAGGGATGTCTATGAGAACAGGTCCCCGTCTTCCGGAGCTTGCGATATAAAATGCCTCTTTGATGATCCGGGGAATTTCCTTTGAATCTCTTACGATATAAGAATACTTGACAAAGGATTCGCAGGCACCGCAGATGTCAGCCTCCTGGAACACATCCGAACCCACCAGCTGACTGTTAACCTGCCCGGTTATGACTACTATAGGGATACTGTCAGCAAAAGCTGTTGCTATTCCGGTGATGATATTGGTTGCACCGGGACCTGAAGTAACCGCAGCAACTCCGACCTTGCCTGTGGTTCTGGCATAGCCATTGGCCGAATGAGCAGCATTCTGCTCCTGACGAACAAGTATGGTTTTAATGTCGCTGTCCAGGATGCTATTGAAGAACGGAGCTATAGCTACTCCTGGATAGCCGAAAACATATTCAACCTGTTCCTGCTCAAGACATTTAACTAAAGCGTCTGCACCTGTCATATGAGGGAATCTCCTTCTTGAGTTCTTATAGAGTCCGCCGGCGTAGTGATTTAAACATTGAGCTGCCGGGCTTTGAATTTTATTGCCATTAAATACGGCTTGTGACTTTATCAGGGTCTGTTTATGAGTTTGAAGCCTTCCTCCACAAACTTCTGGCGGATTGCTTCGATATGCTCGAAGTTTCTGGTCTCCATCTGGAGAGTGAGGTAACAACCGTTGATGTCTGTTCCCATGGAGATGGAATTATGGTCAACCTTTGTGACATTGGCACCCATGGATGCAACAATGTGTGAAACCTCTTCAAGCTGACCCGGCTTGTCCAGAAGCTCTATAGTGAGGTCGGCCTTTCTTCCGGTCTTGATGAGACCGCGGTTTATAACTCGTGAAAGGATGTTAACGTCGATGTTTCCTCCCGAAACCACGCATACTACCTTCTTGCCGGCTACAGGTATCTTGTTAAAAAGTACAGCGGCTACGGAAACTGCACCTGCACCCTCTGAAACCACCTTCTGTTTCTCCATAAGTGTGAGAATTGCGGCAGCAGTCTCATCATCTGTAACTGTTACGATCTCATCCACATACTTGCTTACCATGTCGTAAGTTACATCACCGGGACACTTTACAGAGATACCGTCTGCAAAGGTGTGAACCGTCTTTAGAGGTTCGATTTTCTTGTTCTTGATGGCTTCAGCCATGCTTGGAGCACCTGCTGCCTGAACACCGTAAACCTTACAGTTAGGGTTCAGTTTTTTAACAACGAAGCTTACACCTGAAATGAGTCCGCCGCCTCCGATGGGAACTACAACTGCATCGGCATCCGCAAGCTGGTCGCAGATCTCCATACCGATGGTTCCCTGCCCTGCAATGACATCGATATCGTCGAAAGGATGGATAAATACAGCGCCTGACTCCTTCTGATATGCAACAGATGCTGCATAGGCATCGTCATATACACCGTCTATCATGCGAACCTCGGCACCAAAGCTCTTTGTGGCTTCAACCTTTGAAATAGGTGCGATGGCAGGAAGGAAAATAGTTGACTTGATGCCTGCTCTCTGAGCTGCCAATGCTACGCCCTGTGCATGATTTCCTGCGGAACAGGCAACAACACCCTTTGCTTTCTCTTCCGGTGAAAGGGTTGAGATCTTGTAGTAAGCACCTCTTATCTTGAAAGAACCTGTATTCTGAAGATTTTCAGCCTTCAGATAAAGGTCGCAGCCTGCATCGATTCTTGTTGCGTGTACAAGCTCGGTTTTGTTGATGACAGGCTTAAGTACGTGTGCTGCCTGGTATACGCGGTCTAGTGTAAGTTCGTTCATGTTTTTTAGTCCTCCCAAATTTTGCGATCTTTGGGTGTTTTCCTGAAGAATTGATCTTCTGTGTGAAAGCCTCGAAAATCGTAGATTGATTTCAACCTCGGAGAGCTTTCTGTGCAATATGTTGACTGGCCTCTGAGGATGAGTTTGAGGGATAGTGCCCTCTATTGTTTTAGTCTTCCTTGAATTCTGTTCTCAGGTCAACCTTTCTGATATCATACAGTTTTTCAAGCTGTGAAATAACCTGAGTTCTCATATAGTCGTCTCCTGTGGAAACGATCTCTATCTTGGTTACACCGGGAACATCTGTCGGGCCGGCGTGGATTGTCTCGATGTTATAGCCTCTTTTTGAGTAAAGACCTGTAATTCTGTTAAGCACACCGAAACGATTATTTACCCAAAGATCAATGATAAATTTCTCTTCCATGATTTACTCCGTTCTATTGCATTAGTTCCTGCATTGCATAAGCAAATGGCCGGCAATGCAGGAAAAATCAAATTGTTGGTCAAAAGACTGATATGAGTTTTTAATCTTTAAGGATAATGCTCTTAATGGACTTTCCCGGCGGGATCATAGGAAGAACCTTTTCATCCTCGCTTATATGACAGTCTATAACGAAGGAACCTGCCGGTTCTTTATCGGTCTCTTCCAGTACTTTCTCAAGCTCTTCAAGAGTTGAAACAGAGTAGCCCTTTGAGCCGAAGGCATCCGCAAGGGCTGCAAAGTTGGTTTTTCTTGCGAGAGTAGTCTGGGAATATCTGCCTTCGTAGAAAATGCCCTGCCACTGACGTACCATGCCGAGAACATTGTTATCAAGGATAACTACGGTTATGGGAAGCTCCTGGCTTACCACTGTACAAAGCTCATTCAGATTCATACCGAAGGAACCTTCTGAAGTAAAAAGAACTGTTCTTTTACGGCCTGAACCTATGCAGCCTCCGATTGCAGCGCCCAGTCCATAGCCCATGGTACCGAGACCACCTGAGGTAAGTAAGGTACGGGGCTGTTCGAAATCATAGAACTGTACTGTCCACATCTGGTGCTGCCCCACATCGGTAGCAACGACTGTGTCATCCTGAACATGTTTTCTGACAGTTTCAATGATGTTTTTCGGACAGAACTCTCCGGGACGATCCGGGATTCTGGTCTTCTTGAACTCTTCAACCTCTTCTCTCCATTCCTTGTGGCGAACCCCCTGGATGTCCTTGAGAAGATCCTGAAGGATACCCTTTATCTCACCCTGGAGACAGAAATCGGGGCTTACATTCTTTCCGAACTCAGCCTTGTCTATGTCAATGTGAATGACAGTACATTTTCTTGTGTATTCACTGATATCTCCCGTTGCACGGTCTGAGAATCGCACACCGATAGCCAGCATCAGATCACATTCTGCCTGAGCCTTTGTGGCTGCGTACTGTCCATGCATTCCGCACATTCCCAGGTTATAATCATAGGAATCCGGGATTGCTGTTCTGCCCATCATACTGAGTCCTATGGGGGCATCCAGTCGATGTGAAAGCTCCAGAACCTCTTTTTCCGCACCTGATGCGAGAACGCCGCCGCCGCAATATATAAATGGTCTCTTGCAGTTCTTTATAGCCTCCAGCGCAGCTTCCTTAACGTAAGGAACCTTTGGCTTATCCGGCATGCGGGGAACAACTGCGATACCGTACTCACACATGTCGGTCTGGACATTCTTTGGAATATCTATAAGTACAGGACCCTTTCTTCCGGAGTTTGCAATGAGAAATGCCTCCTTGATGGTCTGCTCCAGTTCCTGAACCGAACGTACCATAAAGTTGTGCTTTACCACCGGCTGGGTGATGCCCACAATATCTACTTCCTGGAAACTGTCACGGCCCAGAGCATTTATGGAAACATTACCGGTGATGGCAACGAGCGGAACTGAATCAAGGTTTGCATTGGCGATGCCGGTAACAAGATTGGTGGCACCCGGACCGGAAGTTGCGATAACTACTCCGGTTTTACCGGAGGCTCTTGCATAGCCGTCTGCTGCGTGGCAGGCGCCCTGCTCGTGAGCTGAAATGATATGGTTGATTCTGTCACTGTTTTTATACAGCTCGTCATAGATGTCGAGAACTGCGCCTCCGGGATAACCGAACACGGTATCAACGCCCTGCTTGACAAGTTCTTCGATCAGAATCTGTGCTCCCTTTAATCTCATCTTAGTTCTCCTTTGAAGGTGAAAATAATCCTATGATATGAGTCGTTAAAACGCTGCAGAATCCGGCAGATACCTGTCGGATCCCGTGTAACCCTCACATGTGCGTTTGTGTATACACAGCGCCCGCGTGATGGCTTTATTGCGGATATAATAAGTTTTATTACTATAAATCACAAATATAACTATACAACTATTTCGAATAAATATCATGGATTTTCGACGGCTTTTTCTTCATTAAGAAGAGGAAGTTCCCTGCTAAAAAAATAACCTTGCAGTTGTAAAGCTGCAAGGTTTAAAAGCGCGTCATGACTTTATATCTCCTGAAAAGCTTTACACAAATAAGCATTATTGCTAATGACAATAATGTTCACGAGAATAATAATGACTGCTAGTATAACACTATAATTATTCATGCTTCTTTGCGTGCCTTTCATTAAAATATATAAAACAATTATGACTTTCTAAATACGGCATGTCAACAATCAATAAGTTATAAGAGCTATGCATAATCAATAAGCCGTAACAGTTCAGTCGGTGGGCCAGAGGGACGGGGTTGCTTTTTTCGGCAGATTCAAAAGTTATGGTGTGGCAGTCTTTCCGGGATTCAGGGAATTGATGAACTGCTGTGCGACTCTTCCGGTGTGGCCACCCTTTCTTACGGACCAGACATTGGCAGCGGCAAGAAGCGCCTTCTCCTCCATATCGATGTGATATTTCTTGGCTAGATTGATGACTATCTGCTGGAATTCCTGCATGCTTGGTTTGGTGTACAGGATGTTGAGACCAAAGCGGTCCACAAGAGACAGCTTCTCTTCCAGGGTGTCGGAGTGGAATACATCTCCGCCTACTCCCATATCGTCACGGTCCTTTGTGTTTTCCTTTATGAGATGACGGCGGTTGGAGGTGGCATAAATCAGGATGTTGTCCGGCTTTGTTTCGAAGCCTCCTTCGATGACTGCCTTAAGGTATTTGTATTCGATCTCGAAATCCTCAAAGGAAAGGTCATCCATATAGATGATGAACTTATAGTTTCTGGTCTTGACCTTTGAAATCACGTATGAAAGATCCTTGAACTGATGCTTGTAGATCTCGATGAGTCTGAGACCCTTAGGGTAAAACTCGTTGAGGGTTGCCTTGATGGTGGTGGACTTTCCGGTTCCGGCATCGCCATAGAGAAGTACGTTGTTGGCACTCTTCCCTTCCACAAAAGCCAGGGTGTTGTCATAGACCTGCTTCTTCTGCAGCTCATAACCCACAAGGTCATCGTAGTTTACCGACTCCAGGTTGTTGATAGGGATAAGCTCAGGAGAACCGTCAATATTATTTCTGATACGGAAAGCTTTATTGAGACCAAACATTCCGACGCCGTAGTTTTCATAGTATTCTGAGATGGCATCATAAAAGCGCTCCCGGGTACCGGCCGAGAGAAGCCTGACTTTCAGAGAGTTTACGGTTTTTGAAATGTAGCTGTAGTACATTCTCTCGTGCTTCTGCACAGCCTTATAGGTCTGCAGCTTTTTCATACAGCTGATCCCAAGCTTCAGCTCAAGGAAAGAGAAATCATAATGAATCAGGTCCATAAGATACCGGCAATCTCCGAGAGCTATCTCGGAGGCGGAGCCTCTTGGAATCACACTGTTTTCGGAAACCAGAGCAAGAGGATTTTCATCATTCATGATGAGAAAGCTAATGTAGGCTGCCCAGAGATTCTCAGTGAAACCGTACTTTGTTGCAGTCTCCATGATGTAGTGAACCTCATCCAGGCACTCCGAAAGAAGTTCCTGAACAGACTGCTCCTCATTGTATCTCAGGAGATTCTCTGCTTTCGCCAAAGTTCTCAGAGTCCGGTCATGTTTTACATTGTTGTATAAGATGAGATGGTCAAGTATTTCAAGCATTATTTACCTCCGTGCCTGAATAGAAATAAAGACCGGCGTTTAAAACAGCCGGCCTAAAAAACGGTTTTAAAATCAGTTATTAACGAGCTTGTCGGATTCGTTGTTCCAGCTGTAAAGCTTTCTGATATCTGCACCAACTGTCTCTGTAGGGTGCTGAGCAGCCTTTGCTCTCATTGCCTGGAAGTGAACCTTACCGTTGTTCATATCCTGAAGGAACTCAGATGCAAATGTTCCGTCCTGGATATCTGAAAGGATCTTCTTCATAGCCTTCTTGGTATCCTCTGTAACGATCTTAGGACCTGTTACATAGTCACCGAACTCAGCTGTGTTGGAGATAGAATATCTCATGCCTGCGAAACCTGACTGATAGATAAGGTCTACGATAAGCTTCATCTCGTGAACACACTCGAAATAAGCATTTCTTGGATCATAGCCGGCCTCAACGAGAGTTTCGAAACCTGCCTGCATAAGTGCGCAAACACCACCGCAAAGAACTGCCTGCTCACCGAAAAGATCTGTCTCTGTCTCTGTCTTGAAGGTTGTCTCAAGGATACCTGCACGTGCGCCGCCGATGCCTGCGCCGTAAGCAAGAGCCTTGTCAAGTGCATGACCTGTAGCATCCTGATGGATAGCTACGAGACAAGGTGTTCCCTTTCCTGCCTGGTACTCTGAACGAACTGTGTGTCCCGGTGCCTTAGGAGCGATCATAGCTACATCAACATCTGCAGGAGGAACGATGAGCTTATAGTTGATATTGAAGCCGTGTGCGAACATGAGCATATCGCCGGCCTTAAGGTTTGGCTCTACATCCTTCTTGTACATACCTGCCTGAAGCTCGTCGTTAATGAGGATCATAATGACGTCTGACTGCTTAACAGCCTCTGCTGTAGGAAGTACTGTGAGACCCTGTGACTCTGCCTTGGCCTTTGATTTTGAGCCCTCATAAAGACCAACGACTACATCACAGCCTGACTCTTTAAGATTGAGTGCATGAGCATGTCCCTGTGATCCGTATCCGATGATGCAGATCTTCTTGCCGTTAAGGAAAGATATGTCACAGTCTTTTTCGTAAAATAATCTTGGTTCTGCCATTTTTAAAATCCTCCAAAATATAGTAATTAACTCATAAGCTTATATCGCTTGTAATTTAGTAAAATTATAGTTTTTGCACAATCAAAATGCAACATGAATTATGAGAAGATAATATATTATAACTTCATAGAATGTATAACCTACTGCATAAGTCCTGTATCAGGCATAGAATCATCCGTCAAGCTCAGTTGGAATCCACCGGGGACGGTTTCTCGCCGGTGAGAACCGTCCCCGGTGGATAGCTATTGTGGCAAAAAAACGGATTGAATGTTTACATTCAATCCGCGTTTTCTCAAACAATTTTAGAAATATTATTTTATTCTTTCAGCAATCTCTCTCGCTACATATACTCCGCTCGCTGAAGCATGTGAAAGCGAATGGGTAACACCGCTTCCGTCTCCTATTACAAAGAGATCGGGATAAATGGTCTCAAGCTTCTCATCAACAGAAACTTCCATATTGTAGAACTTAACCTCTACACCGTAAAGCAGGGTGTCATCATTGGCAGTACCCGGAGCGATCTTATCGAGAGCGTAGATCATCTCGATGATTCCATCAAGGATTCGCTTCGGAAGAACGAGACTCAGGTCTCCCGGGGTAGCCTTAAGGGTAGGTCTTACAGTGCCCTCTTCTATACGCTTAACGGTACTGCGGCGTCCCCTTTCGAGATCTCCGAATCTCTGTACGATAACACCTCCGCCCAGCATATTGGAGAGGCGGGCAATGCTTTCACCGTAGCCGTTACTGTCCTTAAAAGGCTCGGAGAAATGCTTGCTTACGAGGAGCGCAAAGTTTGTATTCTCGGTCTGAAGTGAAGGATCCTCATAGCTGTGACCGTTTACTGTGATGATGCCGTTGGTGTTTTCATTAACAACAGCACCACGGGGGTTCATACAGAAGGTACGGACAGAATCCTCAAACTTCTGTGTCTGGTAAACGATCTTTCCTTCGTAGAGTGCGCTTGTGATATCTTCAAATACAACTGCCGGAAGCTCCACACGGACACCAAGGTCAACACGGTTTGACTTGGTCGGGATATTAAGCTCTTCACATACTGACTGCATCCACTTACTGCCGCTGCGGCCTACAGAGATGACGCAGTATTTACAGGTGGCTTTACCGTCTTTGAAAGATACCTCATAGCCATCCTCAAGCTTCTCAACCTTTTCGATAGGTGTTCTGAAGAAGAATTTGATGTGCTCCTTCATCTCTTCATACATATTTTTGAGAACCACATAGTTCTTGTCGGTTCCCAGATGTCTTACGGATGCATCAAGGAGTGTAAGCTTACTCTGGATACATTTCTTTTTAAACTCGGATCCTGAGGTGCTGTAAAGCTTTGTGCCCTCTCCGCCGTGGCTCATGTTAATGTTGTCAACATATTTCATAAGCTCGATAGCATTGTCACGACCTACGTGCTCGTAGAGAGTTCCGCCGAAAGCATTGGTAATGTTGTACTTACCGTCAGAGAAGGCTCCCGCACCGCCGAAGCCGCTCATGATGGAGCATATTGGACAATTGATGCAGGACTTAATCTTGTCACCGTCGATGGGACATTTTCTCTTTTCCAGAGGATTGCCTGATTCATAAACCGCGATCTGAAGCTGAGGGTCCAGTTTCATAAGCTCATAGGCCGCGAATATACCTCCCGGTCCCGCGCCGATTATTATAACGTCAAAATTAGTGTTCATTGATTTTCTCCTTAAAAGAAGCTGCCATTTACAGTTTGCTTACGACAAAAAAAGTCATAAGACGCTGTAAATGGCAGCTTGCAAAAACGCCCAACCATACCAAGGGCATATTATGACTATAGAATTTTATAGGTTTTGTGCTCTGCCGTCAAGCATTAAGTGCCTGTGCAAAAGCATAAAGTACATGCGGCTGATCATCAAGCGTTAAGTGCCTGTGAAAGATCATCGATTATATCCTGAACATTCTCGATACCGACTGAAAGTCTGATCATGTCAGGTTTGATTCCGCCTGCCAGAAGCTCTTCATCAGTCATCTGACGGTGAGTTGAGGATGCAGGATGAAGAACACAGGTGTGCGCGTCGGCAACGTGTGTTGCGATGATAGCGAGCTTTAGGCGCTTCATGAACTCTTCGGCATTTGCTCTTCCGCCCTTCACACCGAAGGAAATAACACCGCAGGTGCCGTCCGGCATGTACTTTTTAGCGCGATCATAATACCTGTCGCCCTTAAGTCCCGGATATGTTACATATGATACTTTCTCATTGTTCTGAAGGAACTCGGCAACCTTCTGTGCATTTTCACAATGTCTCTGCATTCTGACAGCAAGGGACTCAAGTCCGAGGTTCAGCATGTAGCAATTCATAGGTGAAGGTATGGAACCGAGGTCTCGCATGAGCTGTGCTGTGGCCTTTGTGATGAAGGCGCCTGCTTTGCCAAACTTTTCTGCATAGGTGATGCCGTGATAGGAATCATCCGGTGTGCAGAGTCCCGGGAACTTGTCAGCATGAGCCATCCAGTCAAAATTACCTGAATCAACGATGGCACCTCCTACTGTTGCATCGTGACCGTCCATGTATTTTGTGGTTGAATGGGTTACGATATCTGCTCCCCATTCGATAGGTCTGCAGTTGATAGGTGTTGCAAAGGTGTTGTCGATGATCAGAGGTACGCCATGCTTATGGGCTGCATCGGCATAACGCTCAATGTCTAAAACTATAAGAGCGGGGTTTGCTATGGTCTCTCCGAAAACACACTTTGTGTTTGGCTTGAATGCTGCTTCCAGCTCTTCGTCTGAGCATTCCGGATTCACAAAAGTGAAATCTATGCCCATTTTCCTCATGGTGACATTAAAAAGGTTGAAGCTTCCGCCATAGATACTTGAAGATGCGATCACATGATCTCCTGCACTTGCCAGATTGAAAACAGAGAAAAATGTTGCTGCCTGACCTGAGGATGTGAGCATGGCTGCTGTTCCGCCTTCAAGAGCTGCTATCTTTGCGGCAACATAATCATTGGTGGGATTCTGGAGTCTTGTGTAGAAGTAACCTTCAGCCTCAAGATCGAAAAGCTTTCCCATGTCAGCACTTGTGTCATATTTAAAGGTGGTGCTCTGATATATAGGAATCATGCGTGGTTCGCCATTTTTTGGTGTGTAGCCGGCTTCAATACATTTTGTTTCTTTTTTCATTATTTTGCGAAGCTCCTTTAGGTAGATATTTTTATGTTTTTTAATCACGCCATAAGTGGGTGGCAAATAGCATTGATACCCACTTATCTTGCCTTATTCATGATAGCGCATCCCCGAGACCTTGTAAAATTAATTTAATGTTATGGCTGGTATCACCCGGAAATCCACCGGGGACGGTTCTCGCCGGCGAGAACCGTCCCCGGTGGATAAAATGATTAATTCAGGAATAAAATGAAAAAGTTAGATAAAAGTTAGGTGAAGGGCACCAAAAAAGGGATTTGGAAATCCCAAACCCCTTGATTTTGCTTAGTCGATGCGACAAGATTCGAACTTGCGACCTCTGCGTCCCGAACGCAGCGCTCTACCAAGCTGAGCCACGCATCGCTTTTGTGCAAATGAAATCTTAGCAAAGCAATGGAGATGTGTCAAGTTCTGATTATTTTTTTCTGAAATAATTCTCGACAAGCGATAACAGTTCAGTCGGTGGGCCAGGGGGACGGGGGTGGTGGTCCATTTTAAGAAAATGGACCACCACCCCCGTCCCCCTGGCCCACCGACTGAACTGTTATGACAAACTGATTAAAAGTACAGATTTTCGTCTCAAAACGGCAAATATAGCTTGCATTGTAATCTTAATTTTACGTATTGCCCCTAAGTGAGTTATAATAATCAGAATATGATAAATATAGGTTCATGATATATCATATTTACATTGGGGCGGTATGAAAAATAACATACTGCGGGAGGTTATATAGTTGAATAATCAGAAGTATCAGTTGCTGTCTGCCGGATACAAGTCGTTTTTGTTTTCGTCGCTTGTGATGACAGTTGCCAACAACATAGCTTTTTTTGTGGACTCGGTCTTTATCAGCCACTTTTTGGGGATTGAAAAGCTGCCTGCGGTGGAGCTGTGTTTCCCGGTTATGACATTTGTGAGTATGGTTTATCTGATGCTGGGACTTGGCGGCAGCACGCTGGCCCTGAACCATATGGCAGACCATGAAAAGAAAAAAGCCGATGAGACCTTTACTGTTTCTATAGTGTTCATAACGCTGTTGGGAATTTTTCTGGCATTATTCGGACGCATCTTTTGTGAACAGTTCGCCGAGCTTTTGAGTCCGGACACATCCTATTTTAATGATGTTCTGGATTATCTAAGTGTCCTGGTGTTGGGAATGCCCCTTGTATGTTTGATGATGTCACTTGCATATTTTGCAACAGCTGACGGAAAACATAAAATGGCATTTCATGCAGTAGTGATTTCCAATGTCATAAACATGGTCATGAATGTGGTGCTTATAAAGGTTATGGGAATGGGACTTTCCGGTGCAGCCTTTGCTACCATTATCGGATACTTTTCCGGACTCATGTATATGATGAGATACTTTTTCAGCAAGGACCGTCAGCTGGTGCTTGTGAAAATGTCTAAGAAGGCCGTGCTTTCACATCTTCATGACATAACTCTGAAGGGATTTCCGGAGTCCTCTTATCTTCTCATCATTACTTTGAGAGTCCATATTCTCAATATGATAGTTGTAGCCTACGGAGGAAGCAGAGGTCTTCAGGTATTCAGTATTTTCAATAACTGTATCTATATGTTCTTTACACTGGCTCTCGGTATCGCTCAGACACTGGTGCCTTTGGTTACCATTCAGGTACAGAACGGCGATTATGACAGAGTAAGGAAAATGCTGTTTAAGTCCATAAAAGCAGCATTGGCGGGAGCTCTTGCTCTCTGCTTCATTCTGGAGCTTGCACCTCAGATCATACTCATGCTTTTCAATGTTTCGGATCCTCAGACGGCGGCTGAGTGCATAAAGGCTATCCGCATTTCGGCATTATCGTTTATGGGAATGGCATTTTGTATTATCATGGTACATTATTTCCAGGCGGTTAAACATTTTACCTACTCCCATATCATCACTATCATGGAGGGACTTGTACTGCCTATAGCGATGATGGGCATATTTGCTCCTTTTTTGGGTGTCGATGGTTTGTATATGGGCTTTCTCTTCATAGAGATTTTGGTGCCGCTTCAGATACTGTTTATGGTGCTTCGGGAAGATTCACTGGTTAATCATAAGAAATACTCTTTCATGCTTCCTAAGAAAACCGATGACAGAAGATTTGAGTTTACTGTAGCCATGAATCTGGATGAGGTTGTAAGTCTTTCAAAAGAAGCCAGCGACTGGGTGAGTGAAAGGACTGATGATGTCACAGCCATGAAGACCTGCCTCGCCGTTGAGGAAATGCTTACCGGCATAACGGCTGGAAACACCGGAAGCAGCGATATGATCGATGTGGTACTGCGCGAAGAGGACGACAACATTATCATAACCATACATGATACCGGAAGGGAGTTTAACCCCACCATAGTTGATGAAAACTTTGATTATGCTTTTGACAATGCCTACGTCCTTAATAAGATCGCCGATGAGATAACCTATAATCGTGCAATGGGCATAAACAGTACCATGATAAAGATACAGAAGAAATAATGTCGATGTTCGGTTTATACGGGAATCAGAGGTTTATGAAAAAATAGTAACAGTTTAGGCTGTGTACCATAGGGACTGTTACAAAATATAACCTGCAGCAATGAATGAGAAAAGGCGGATGCATCAGCTTGAACTGATACATTCGCCTTTTTATGTGAACAGCGCGGTTGGAGTTTGGGATGCATGATACAGGAAGTTGAGTCTTCTTTTGTTTTGATTTATTTCATGTACTCACATTTTAGAGTAACCTGTTTAGATTTACAGTGGATTTACGGATAAATCCACTGACTTTGTTTATGAATTCTGATCCGAGTCGTGTATCACGATTCTGCCTTGTCCGTAAGGATCCTTGTACTCGTCTCCGATTTCACCTTTTAATGTCTCCGTAATGTAATCTATCAATATCTGATTATCCAGTTTCTGGTTGTTTTGTACTACCTTGCAGCCGTCGAAAGATGTTATTCCGTTTCCGTTTTCCTGGAGAAGGTAGTTAATGCCGGCCACGGTGTAGGTCTTGGAAGGATCTATAGGATTATCTCCGACTTTTACATTTTTAACACGGCGTTTACCTTCAAATCCTGTGCACATACCTTTGTCATCTTTTTTTGCTCCGCTTTTGACAGAGGCATCTATTTCGTAACTTAATCCGGAAACCTGTATAAAGCCTCCGTCTTCATCAGGAATGGTTTTTGCTCCCCATTCAAGTACATCGATGATCTGCTGTCCTTTAGCTTCTATAACAATGATGGTATCTCCGAAAGGATTTACATTGATTATGTCGCCGTAAGATACATCACCCTTTTGTATCTCGGCTCTGATACCTCCGCCGTTTATGATTCCGATATCGGCACCTGTCTGATTTCTGTAAGCATCGGCACAGAGATCACCGAGATTTGTTTCGGCACGTCGTACCATTCTTACCGGTTGTCCTTTTGAATCCTTTTCCTTTGGATCGTTTACGGTCAGGTCTACGGATGAGTGGGCAACCACCTTTCCCATAAGTTTGTTCACATCTGCATTATCATTATTAATTTCTTTTGAAAGTTTATTATTTATTCCCAGAAGATCAGGCAGGGAAACATCATTTGCCCAGCTCCAAACGTTGGTATCGACTATGCCCTTATCTTTATTGAGGTGGCTGTAGCCGATGACATTGAGCTTTGTGCCCAGACCAAATCTTGGTACGTCTTTACCATCCTTGTCCTTCATGACCACATGTTCAGTGTCATGACTATGACCATCAAAACAAACATCTATACCGCTTGTGTGTGAAATTACATCTGCATAGGTCCATGGACGTACATCGTCATACATGCCGAGATGTCCCACAAGATATACATAGGAAGCACCCTGTGCTCTTACTTCATCTACCGATTTCTGAACTGCTTCATAAAGCATATCTCCGGTATCGTCCTGCATGAAATCGTAGATATACTCACCCTTATCGTCCTGAAAGAATTTTGGGGTTGAGGTTGTGATGGTGGTAGGGGTGGTAACTCCTACAAAGCCGATCTTCACGCCACATAGTTCCTTGATCACATAGGGGTTAAATACCAGCTCTCCGTTTTTTCTGAAGTTGCAGCTTATGAGGGGGAAATTTGCCATGTCAGCAATCTTCATAAACTGATCCATACCGTAATCAAATTCATGATTTCCAACCACAGCAAAATCATAGTGGAGAGAATTCATAAGCTTTACCAGATCCTCACCCTTTGTGAGAGTTCCCACAGCCTCTCCCTGAATGAAATCTCCGTCATCTATAAGCATGGTAGTATAGCCTTCAGAATCAAATTCATCTCTTATATCCTGAAGCCCTGCATAGCCGAAGCCCTTATCCATTCCGCAGTGAACATCACTTGTAAAGAGAAGCACTACTTCTCCGTTCTTTTCCGGTTCTTTGGAATCAGCGGATCCATCTTTGCCTTCTGCCGCTGTTCCTCCGGACTCACCGCCGGCAGAGGTGGTTTCTGCAGTTTTGGTTTCTCCTGTTGAAGTCTCCTCCGGAGTGACCTGTATTTCCGGTATCTGATCCATACAGCCGGTCATCAACATCATGGCTGTTGTTATGGAAAGTAAGGTACGTAAAGAACGTTTAAAATTGGATTTAAGCATGTATCGTCACCTCGTTGTGATCAAAAATATATAAAAAAAATATAAAGCCGAAATGTAGCCTGACTCGCTACATATTTTATCGGCTTTATATTTATAATAATAATCTTTTATTGGTAGTCCATCACCAGAAACATTGGTTTAACCTGGACTACTTCGTCATATTCCTTTTGAGAAACAGTAACATCGCTGTTCAGCTTCCTGAGGTCTTCCTTCATTATAGTAAATGCATCACTGACGCTGTCAGCCCTGCCCTCTCTTATGACTCTGATCATTCTCTCCAGAACTACAGGATGTGCATACTGAGGCGGAACCGGGAAGTCTTTAGTATCCTTCATGGTTTCAGACATATCCTTAAGAGCGTCTGCCCATTCCTTCTCCGCATAAGCTTTATTGTTTCTTCCTGTGGGAAGTATCCTTGAGGAAATAACGATAAAGATAAAGGAGAAACCAAAAAGCACAAAGTAAATGGCCAGGCCCTGCCCTTTGATAAGAGCAAAAACACCAAACAGTGCTGAAGCTACGGAAAGCATCAGGATAACCAGTGCAACTTTTTGATAGGTTGGACTTATGCGTTCGATGACGCGCTTCTGTTTAGCAGTTACAGAGAGTTTTGTATATTGCTCAGGATAAGCTTTAACGACTTCCTCGGCTTCTCTCAGAACCTTAACAGAATTTTCCTGTTCCGGAGAAAGCTCCTTAAGATATCTCTTTCGCTCCTCTTCTTCAGCTATTCTCAGCTTATATTCAGCTTCCACGCTGTGAAGAGGCATTTCAGGTCTTATCTTTGAAAGCTCCTGAAGGAACATGTCAACTTCTTCTTCGAACTTAAAATTACACTGCTTTTCAAGCCCGGTGCCATACTGCACAACGAGGTAAGGCATACTTCCGAAAACACCTTTTCCGGTAAAGCCGCCCTTACTCATGGCAACCCTTTTGAAGCATCTGTTTATATCCTTGTAGCTTATGTAGTAGACCCTGTCCAGAAAGAAACTGTTAAGATACAGTGCCTTCGCTCCGAGTCCGCAGGGACCGATCTTCACACATTTTGCCTTATCTTCTTTCAGTTCCTCTTTTGTTAATCTTGTGGTTCCGAGACATTTGGGAGAAAATAACATATTGGCCTCCGTTTAATATAGAAGTTTATTTTTTGTCCACTATATAAATACTCCAAGAATTCTGAGTTTTCACGGATTCTGTAAAAGTATTTGTATATTGGTCTGTTCTTATATTAATAAATCGAGTAGGGGTCATCCCCCTACTCGAAAGATATCATCGGTCAAGCTGATATCTGATTATTTAATTGAGCCCCTGCTTTAAGCGTGAGCTGAGTGAACATTTACCTTAGGATCATACTTTTTTGCTGCCTTAAGGAAAAGACCAAGGAAGCATACTGCAACGAGTATTCCGAAGGGATAAGCAAATGCTCTGTTGTTTGTGAATACAGGAATGAGACCTAAGCACTCCGGAGCCATTGAGAAATATGTTGCGGAAACTGCTGACATGAAAGTTGCAGGAGCTGCACATACCCAATAGTTTCTCTTCTCTTTTACGAGATACATTGCACCTGTCCAGAGAACCAGCATAGCAAGAGTCTGGTTTGTCCATGAGAAATATCTCCAGATCACTGCGTAACTGAAAAGTCCAAAGGAGTTTCCGAAACCAAGGAATGCACCGCATCCAAGTAATGGTACGCAGAGCTTAAGTCTGTTCATGTAAGACTCCTGATCCATCTTGATCCAGTCTGCAACTGTATATCTTGCTGAACGGAATGCTGTATCACCTGAAGTGATAGGACATGCAACTACACCAAGCATTGCAAGTACAACACCGACGTTGCCCATGGTCTTTACACAAACATCATAGATAGCTGCTGACTGTCCTGCTGCAAGAGCCTCTGCAAGACCTGTATTGAGACCGCCCTCAGCAGCATAGAGTGAACAACCTGCCGCTGCCCATACGAGAGCGATACAGCCTTCGGCTACCATCGCACCGTAGAATACGAAGTGTCCCTGTCTCTCGGACTTAAGACATCTTGCCATAAGAGGTGACTGGGTTGAATGGAAACCTGAGATAGCACCGCAGGCAACTGTGATGAACATGAAGGACCATACAGGAGTTGTCTTTGGATGCATGTTATAGAAGTGATCCCAAAGCTCAGGTGTATGGAAACCATTTAACGGAAGTCCGATAACAACACCGATCGCCATGATGATAAGGCAGATACCGAATACAGGATAAATCTTACCGATGATCTTGTCGATGGAAATAAATGTTGCGATGAAGTAATAAGTAAGGATGATGGCAAGCCATACAGCTGTGTTTGCAAATGCACCGGTCACGCCCTTATTTGCAAGAAGCTGAACAATAAGACCTGCAGGACCAACAGCAAATACTGTACCTACCATAATAAGAAGAACAACAGAGAAAACTCTCATGATGGACTTCATGGTATTTCCGAGATACTTACCTGTTACCTCTGCGATTGAATAACCGTTATTTCTCTCACTGAGCATACCTGAGAAGTAGTCATGTACGCCGCCGGCAAAAATAGTACCGAAGGTGATCCAGAGAAATACGATAGGTCCCCAAAGTGCCCCCTGAAGTGCGCCGAAAATAGGACCAAGTCCTGCGATGTTTAAGAGCTGAACCAGGAACAGCTTCCACTGTGGTAAAACTACATAGTCAACACCATCATTAATGGCGACAGCCGGTGTCTCACGGTCATCAGGACCAAAGGTGTTGTCTACTAACTTACCATAAGTAAAGTAGCCCGCGATCAGTAAACAGAGACAAAACAAAAAACTGATCATACATTACCTCCTGAATTTGGGAACGTCAGTCCATGGAGAATCAGTTCTCCGGGAACTGACAATACACCTGAATCCGATGATATTTTATTGACCGTATAAAATATCATTGAATCAGTTTATACAATTTTCATATTTATTTTAGAATTACCGGAAAGCGTTTTCAATAGATTTTAAGAGTCTTAAGAATATCTGTGAAATGTGTAATAAAAAATATTTTCTATTTGTTCAATTTTTGGGTTGATATATTCATAACGACAAGTAATGCGGTTAAGTTGGGTCTAGGTAGACCGGAGCCGTAGGGCTCCGGTCGAATTAATTCACATCAAAGAATCCAAGAGTTTTCATCATCTCAATGGATTTACTGATATAGTCCCTGAACAGGGAAGCAGCCGAGAACTGCATATGCCTCAGGGTATTCATGAAATTGTTTGTATGGAAATTGATCTGGAACTCTCCGTCAACGTGTTAAAGATGAGAAAAGGTATCTGATATATCCCTTTCTGATCATTCTCTCTTCTGATTTAAGACCAAGTGCTGTATTCATTAGTTCAGGACAATCCTTTCTGGTTTGAAATTTGATTAAATGGATAAGGGGACGGTTCTCTCAGGCAGTGACGGTTCTCGCGGTCGATGAACCGTTACTGTCTGAGAGAACCGTCCCCTTTGGTATTACCATTAATTTAAAGCTGGTTCTTTTGTTTTTTCAGGAAATGTTTGTTTTCATACATTCTCTTGTCTGCGATTTCAAAGACTTCAGCTACGGTTTCTTCATTATGGAATTTCGCCATTCCGCAGGCGATTACGATTCCGCCGTTCTTTAGGGCTTCTTCATTGTTCCGTGCAATGATTCCGACCAGATCATCACTTCTTTCATAGTCCTCATCCTGGGAGATTACGACAAATTCATCTCCTCCTATTCTGTAAACCGGACTACGCTTAAAGGTTCTGCAAACTATCTCGCAGGCATCACAGATGCGCTTATCTCCTGTCTCATGCCCTTCTGTGTCATTTATTAGCTTAAGATCATTTACATCAAGCACAACGATGGCAAACTCCGGTTGCCGATGCTCCAGGATTCTCAGGTTCATGAGGTCTTCTCTTGTCTCATAGGCATTTCTGTTTTTGATGCCTGTTAATGCATCTATTTCGGCCATATTCTGGACAAGAGCCAGCTTTTCGGTATACTCACGCTTGATCTTCATGGCATCCGTGACATCCTGACAAAGTCCCAGCAGACACTCTCTTCCTGTATTATCAGTGAATTTGAGCTTGGTGGTCTGGAACTGACGGGGATTTCCGGCTGCATCAGGCACATCTTCGAAGAAAATGTGTGGTTTACTCATGGAAAGAGCTTTTTTGTCATCCTCAACAAAATGACGTGCGGTGATTTTATCAAAAATCTCATAATCCGTTAATCCTACGACACCCTCAGGAGTTTCCTTATGAGCATAGTCGGCGAATGCCTGATTGCAGGCAAGGTATTTTCCTGTATCCACATCCTTAGAGAAGGTCATGGCAGGCATATTGGCCAGAAGATCCGATACTGATTTTTTGAGTTCAGTAATCTTTTGGGTTACATCTGCCTCTTCTTTAAGACGCATATTTTCTTTCCGGAGCTTTTCATACTCTCCGGATAATCTTTGAAGTTCTTTGTTGTGTTTTTCGTCAAGGAATCCTCCATGCTGGTCTGTTGAAGATAATACGGCAACCATTACAGCTGAAACATTTGTCACGGGATTTACCGCCACTCTCCAGGCCATGATCTGAATGATTTTTCCATCCTTTGTCATGTCATCAAGGATGATTCTCTTTCCATCCTCTGCACATTGAAAAACTGCATTAAGGGAAAGCTCTCCGTTTTTACCTTTAAAATCAGATAAATCAAACTCATATGTATTGGCGAAATCCGGGAATAGCTCGTCAGTATAGGTTTTAAAAGTAATATTATATTTTATGATCTTTATGTGACCATCTTTGCATTCAGTCATGACCATGGGCCAGGTATCAAAATAACTTGCACCGCCATGAATGTCACTTGCTGAAAGGGAAAGATTATAAAGATTTACTTTACCAAGCTGGGTATAATAATCCTCTTCCCTGGGATTTTCAAAACCTATCTGTATTCCTTCTCTGTTTCTTTTAATGATTTCTTCCGGAGGTATCGGCTTGCAGAAATAGTATCCCTGAAGCATATCGCAGCCGATGTCCTTAAGGAATTCAGCCTGTTTTTTTGTTTCGATTCCTTCGGCGATTGTGTCCATTCCAAGTGCCATTGCCATTCTGACGATCTCGGTCAGTATGATCTTTGCCCTTTCACCTTCTTCGAGCTGCCTTACAAATTGCATATCTATCTTAATCAGGTCAAAGGGTACCTTCTGAAGAATCATAGGAGATGAATAACCGCTGCCGTAATCATCCATCCAGACCTTAAATCCCAGTTCCTTAAAACGATTGATTCTATCAATCATGTATTCAATGTCATCGCATACGATACTTTCTGTAATCTCTATAACAATTCTGTCTATTGGAATCCCTGCCTCATCTACACGTTTTCTGACTTCTTCAACGATATCACAGGCATAAAAATCGGATCTTGACAGGTTTACGGATTGAGGAACCAGATAAAGACCGTAGTCTGCATGCTCTCTCATTTTTTTCAAAATAGAATCTACAACATATAGATCGAGCTTAAATATGGTGTTGGATTCTTCAAGAGCAGGTATGAATTCTGCAGGACTAAGGAAGCCCTTTACAGGATCTATCCATCTGGACAGGGCTTCCTCATGACATACCCTGCCATTGGCGGTTCTGATGATGGGTTGATAGTAGACCTTGATCCAGCCTTCTTTTATGGCCTTGTCAAGATTCTCTACCACGTATTGACGATTCTCAATAGTCGTCATCATTTTTTGGTCAAAAACATACAGCTTTGAAGTAAAGGTATTTTTGCCGGAATCACACGCCACCTTTGCCCTGTCGCAGGCACCGCTTATGCTTATATTCTCATCCTCATAAACATACATACCTATACGGAGATGGAGCTTTTTTTCGATATCAATTCCGGCATTGTTGGAGGTGAGCTGTTTTGCTGCAGAAAGACCTTTTTCCAGATCTGTGAAGATACAGAAGTGGTCTGAGCTGAATCTGCTGCAGTTTTCATGGGTAAAAATACCGATCAGTCTATCGGCATATGACTTAAGAACTTTGTCCCCCTCTTCCATTCCATAGTTTTGGTTATATACCTTCATTCCATTAAAATCGGTAAAGAGAATGACAGGAGTTTTTCCACTTTCACGTATCCTCTTGCAGCCTTCATCCGCAAGTTCAAAGAAATAGGTCATGGCAGGAAGACCCGTCAGATAGTCATGACTGGTCTGGACGTTAATGCTTCTTTCTGCCAGCTGATTTTTGAAAAGATTCATCAGGCTGTCTTTTTCTTTTTTACCGTCTTCAACATAGGCACCCTGATCCGTATACCAGACAAAAGCCAGACGGACCCCGTCTTCTTTAAAAATGTGTCTGCCATAGGAATGGATGATCCGGTATTCCCCATGCTTTTTGGATCTGTAGACCACGTCATAGGCACCGCCTTCAGTTGCGAAGCGATAGGCAGCATCCCCTAAAGAAGCCATGTCATCAGGATGTGTGTCACGGTACATGTTGTTATCCATGAGAGCATAAACATCTTCTTTTTTCATGTCCTCAAATCCGAACAGGTCAATGAAGCCTTGGGAAAGAATTATGGTAATCACTCTTTTATTTATAAACTGATAAACAGCGAAGGGAACATGACTGTTCTCCATCAGTTTAAGTTCTTCGTCACAGTATCTGTATTTTTCCAATTGAAAACCCCTCCTGAAAACCATTTAAGGTTGTTTTTCTGTATTCTCGGTTATTCCATCGTGGATTTTTGCTGTCAGGCGTTTTTCTGCAATTTGTTTAAATCCTGAATCCGGAAAACTTCAGATCCATCTGGGTACCGGGTAAAGTGTATCCATCATATCGAAGAAAGCTGCCTTTTCTTTTTCTATAGCAGGCTTCCTTATATCTCCGGGGATGGTCGGGTTTGTCACCAGGTCGAATATCTGATTCATTTTTGTATAACCGCCAAGAACCCTGTTCACCTCAGGGATATCATCACTATGTACCTCCCCAAGGTATGAATGAAGAATCGTGTTCCAAAGAGGTTTTAATATATCTTCTCCGAGACCCATCATCGGTTTTGTCCAACCTGCTTTTGCTCCGGTGACATAAACCTGATACATTCCCATAAGATCCCAGACCGGATGTCCGATTCCGGAATCATCCACATCTATGAGGATGAATTCATCATCCATCAGCATGATGTTGACAGGATTAAGATTCTGATGAATAAAGGTGTTTCGAGGAGGAATGGTGCGGAGGAGTTCATGTACCCGCTCTGCTTCATCCGTTGTGTATACTCCTATTTCCTCAAGATATTTAAGGCTCCTGAGATAAGGTACCCTGGCATCAGGAAGAACTCCTGTTTCAAATTCGGTTGAATGAAGTTTCTTTATAAACCCGGCAACAAGTTTTCCATACCTTGTTGTGTCTTCGGGGTGTGAAGAAAGTATGTTTGCCAGAGAACTTCCTGCCATCATTTCAAAAACGAGACCGTAATGGGACCCCACTTTAACCATGTCGAATGGTATAGCCGTAGGGATTCCTCCTGTGAAAATCTTTTTGGCAAGTTCCCTGTTTTTTTCTATCTTCTCCCGGGTATATAAATCCCCCTTATAAACCTTTACTATGGTTTCTGAGTCAAGACGGTAAACTTCGCAGTTTGGAGCACCGCCAAGCTTTTCACAGTCCTCTATGGAAATATTTCTGAGGACTCTTTTCACATTAAACAGATCCGAAAAACCTGTTGTTTCGAAGATATCATATACATCCCGGCTTACTTCCGTTATCGTAACCGGTTTTCCCAGTTCTTTTCTGACCTTCATGAGAACACGCAGACCTGCACTGGAAATGTATTCCAGCTTTTCCGCATCAAAAAGGATCTCCTGTCCGGGCTTCAGTTCATTGATTATTGATAATATCTCTGCTTCGACCTTTGAGGCATTGTCTGTATTGATCCTTCCCTCAAGGTATATGATGGTTTTCCCTTTATCATTGTCTGTTCTCATGCTGCATCTCCTTTATACCGGTCTATGTGATGTGGGTTTGAAAGAAAAACTCCGGTCATTATTATCATCCCGGGGCATTACATACCATTACACATGAATTTCGTCACAAAAATAAGCAGATATAAGGATTTTTTATCCGTATTTATATTGGAATCGCAAAAAAGAGGCAGTCGTTTTAAGAACGACGCCTCTTTAAAATGGGAATTCCCGGTTTCCAGCCTATCATTGCCTTTCTTCCGGCAGGAGTTACGGGTTTTGCAATGATAGCCACTTTTTTCAAAAAACTTTTTGATTTTTCATGTATCCAATGAATTCTTCCGGCGGCAGCGGCCTTGAGAAGTAGTAACCCTGCTCGTAGTCACAGCCAAGCTCGGCCATCTTGTTTTTCATTTCTTCTGTTTCGATACCCTCAACAACTATTGCCATGTTGGAGCGTTGGAAAAGCTTGATGAGATCCGGAAGGAATTCAGCTTTTCCGGCGAAGAAGGATCTTGTGAAGGTCAGGTCAATCTTTACAACGTGTATCGGCAAGTTCATCAGGCTTGTGAGGTTTGACGAACCTGTACCGAAATCATCAAGAGACAGCTCGGCACCCATGGAACGAAGTCCTGCTATCTGCATCTGGATCATTTCGTAATCTTCTATCAGAGACTCGGTTATTTCAAAATCAAACATGTTCATGGATAAACCATGTTTTTTGGCTATATCCGAAAGCTCCTCTGAAAGACTGTGGCTCATGCACTGTATGGGTGAAAGATTTACATTGATATATTTAATCCCTAATTTTTTGGTGTCGGTGTTTTCAAGGAAGATACAAACCTTTTCAAAGATCTGCCGGCCTATTTCGATGATATCTCCGTTCTTTTCTGCTATTGAAATAAAATCAAGAGGTGATATGAAGCCCAGGCTCGGATCATTTAATCGTGCCAATGCCTCTGCCCCTTCTATTATCCCTTCTTTAACAGAATAGATGGGCTGAAAGTAAACTTCAAATCGGTTTGTTGCGATGGCATCTTTAACGGCTTTTTCCAGGGACTTCTGTTTCTTAACGCCTTCAATCATGGCATCGGAGAAAACATAGTTTCCGCGGCGGTTTTCTGAATAGGCATTGATCCTGGAGTATCTTGCCAGATCACCCATGGTTAGATCATTGTTGTTTACCAGATATGCAGGCAGCATCATTGCGGATATCTTCATGGTTACCGGAGTATCACAGCTATTTTGGAAAGCTTCATACTTTTCTTTCCAGTTTTTCATTATTGCTTCCGGCTCTGCAGGCAGCTGTCCCTTCATAAGAATGATAAAGGTTCCGTTTCTGATATAAAAACAATTATAACCCGGGTAATTCTTCATTACCCAATCTGCAATTCTCTTTAGACTTTCGTTCACCTGGCTGATGCCGTAAACTGACTTGGATGTTTCATAGTTATGAACGATCATAACCAGAAGACTATAGGAAATGTTTCTCTCCCAGTAATCGAAGCCGATCATATCCAGAGCTTCTTTATTGAGAAGTTTCGTCCTGCTGTCCCGGTATAGATCGGGATTTTCCGTGGTGAGGAAAATGATGAGTATGGAAAGTATGCTGAAATAACTGGTCACCAGTATATGGTAGAACTGTTTTCTGATGATGATACCGAAAAGCAGCAGCACATTAAAGGAAAGAAGTCCGCCCTTAACTCTGGGTGACAGAGTCTTCCATTTGAACAAAACCATAAGGATCGATAATATGATGTAAAAATAAGTATCAAAATAGATAATGCCGTAGAGAGAACAGTTATGATAACCATCCGCCGCAATGGTATAGATAGCCGAGGTCCAGGGGGTTGAAAAAATCAGGAAGACAGCCACCATGGCCGGGATGGATGCAATGACCTTATACAGAGAGTTGTTCTTTAGGAAATGTGAGGTTTCTGCAGTATAGGCAAAAAGTGCCAAGCCTCGTACGATGAATCCGAGAAAATATGCATGATTGATGGCATACATGACCCACAGAGGATATTCTGTCCAGATCTCATTCATCTCACAGGATATGATATCGGCCGAAGTCATCACCAGATTGGCAACCATAACAAGCCAGAAGCAAAAGCTCTGGCCTACGGGAAGATTCCTTCGTACTCCATAAAACACAAGAAGTATTATCTGGATAGGAATCGTTGCTATGGCAAAGTCGTAGTTAAAGTCACTTATCCAGTTAATCATCAAACTCTCCTATTTCTGTAAGACAATAAGCATTAGCATCGTCCTGTTTTGTAAAACGATGTTAATGCTAAAGTATAGTTTTTATTTCTTTAAGAACTTCAGTAACCTCTCAGTGTAGTCGGGGGCACAGTCATATGCTGCGTGACCGTATCCGTCATACATATAAAGCTCGCAATCCGGGCTGCCGGTGAGATTTGCGGCAATGATTTCTGAAGCTTGTCCGCCCAAAACATTATCGGTCTTCGAGCCTATAACCAGTGTCGGGCAGGTGATCTTAGGAAGCTCTTCTGTGATGTTAAAATTCCTAAGGCTTTCAGCGAGAACGATAAAGCGGGAAAAATCTTCCTCTGTTACGGTTTTTGAAATCTGTATAAACCCTGTTTTGATTGTTTCAAAAACATCTTCCGGATAAACCTTTTCTCCGAAATTCATATATAACCCTTCCCCGTTTCTTTCCTTTGCAAGTCTTATCCAGTTGTCAAAGACAGAGAAGCCTTCTTCGCTTATATGGGAAGAGGTGGATCCGAGTAAAAGCTTCTTAACCAGTCCGGGATGTCCCAGGGCTATCTCCATTGCGATCATTCCGCCCTGGGATGCGCCAAAGATGCTGACCTTGGAAAGACCAAGTTCTTTTATGGCTTCTACAGTGTCTTCTGCCATATTTTTAATAGTATAAGGTATATTCAGAGTTCCTTTTTTTCTGTCAAATACATAAATTGTATAATCATCAGACAGCAGTTTGTAGGCATTGGCCATAAGCTCAGCCATAGGCATGACACTCTGGGCACTGAGACCCGGAATCACCACGAGAGTTTCGGCTCCCTGGCCGAATTTACAATAGTCCATTGAGAAATGCTGTGTTGTAACTGTAGCTACCTGTGCGGTCATCGGATTCTCTCCTTGTTATCGATATTTATAATCTGCAATTTTAGTCGACAGCTTTTTTATTAATATAAATCATTCATTTTTCAGGATAAAATGAGCCGGGAAACAGGTTTGTATCTGATAAACCTATCCCCGGCACCGGAAACATTCAAATATGCCTTACAACTTCGAATCTCTGAAGCTTCACAGGTTCATCAATGTCTATCCCGCCCTTCTGTCTCGCGATGGAGATCTGCTGTTCAACAGTATCCACTCCGTCAAGATCAGGAAGAAGCAGTCCTCTTCTGTTTCCGCAGCTTACTATGACACCATATCTTTTTACGTCAAGCTCTTCAGGACCGGAAATATCTTCGGGGTCACCGAGGACGTCAACATTGATATCAAGATATGGTAGTTCATCCGGCGTAATAGGATTGAATCTGGGATCCCGGGTGGAGGCACTGATGGCGTTCCGGATGATTTCCTCGGCAACAGATGATGTTGTTGGAAGTATGGTTCCGATACATCCACGCAGACGACCGTCCTTATGGATGGAAACAAATGCTCCGGCTCTTTTCTCAAGCATTTCAGCCGGAAGATCATTGGGAAGCTCCAGTTTTCGATGGTTCAGTATGTAGCTCTCGAGAGAAGCCCTTGCGAGACGTACGTACTCATCGGAATGTTCAGCTTTTTTACTTAATTCATCTTTGATCATATTCATGTACTTTTCACGAAAATGTCTGGAATCATCCGGACCTGTCGGATAAAAAGAAGCAATCCCGTAACCTACTCCGGTGATGTCCTGATGAGAGTAGACTCTGGATTTTACATTTATCCCATCCCAGGCTCCTGCCATGATGACAAAGGAACGGTGGCCGCACTCTGCTGCTCTTTCACAAAAGTCCTCATCGAAGTCGAACATTTCCTGAAAAGCGGCTCTTTTTGCAACGTCCATTATCCTCTCGTCATAAACAGGACCTTCAGAGGCAAAACCGTAGGGACCGTGAGCCTGTAATTTATGGGACAGGTCACCGCTGGCCACGAAAACAACCCGCCGGTTACAGTCATTAACTGCCATTTGGATTATTTCTCCCAGATGATAATGTTCAGGGAGTCCAAGTCCCGAAAGACCTATGCGAATGATTTTACCGTCTTTGTATTTGTTCCGAATAAACCATAGAGGAACCATGGTTCCGTGATCTAGTATCGGGTCCTTTTCTCCTAAGGTTCCTGCCGGAAAATTCTCTGTTTTGGCCAAAGCGCAGATCCTGTCACGAAGCTCCTTGTCATAGACTTCATCAAAGGAAACCTCAGGTGCTCTGAATCTTGAAAAATTGCCTTTGGCGCCCTTCCCCGGAGAAATATGAAAATAATCCGAATACATGATGCTGTGGGGGCTTGTGATGATGATGGTTTCTGGTCTGAGTTCAGCTATTTCATCCGCCACCTTCTCATAAGAATCTATCGTTTCCTGAACACTTTTCTCACCGCCCTGTCCGACGGCAGGGATAATAAGAGGTGGATGTGGCACCATAAATGAAGCAAGTATAGGCATGGTAATATTCCTTCGGTATAAAACAACTCATTGAGGATATTTTCAGAACCGGAAACAAATCACGGAGTGCCGGGGATTTGTTTCCGGTTAATTGCAGTAATACATATAGTCAAATTTGGGTCTTATAATTCATTCAGCATCTTTTCAGGATCGTCAGCGGCTTTTACCTTGTCATTGGCTTTTATGATGATGCCTTCCTCGTCAATAAGGTAGGTTGTGCGGACTACACCCATAGATACTTTTCCGTAATTCTTCTTCTCTTTCCACACATCATAGGCTTCGATCACCTTGCGCTCCGGGTCTGCCAGAAGTGTAAAGGCAAGACCATATTTCTCCTCAAATTTTTTGTGTGAGGCAACTGTATCCTTGCTTACTCCCAGAACCACAGCGCCCTTTTCTCTTATCTGAGGATATCGTTCTGAAAATCCGCAGGCCTGTTTTGTACAGCCCGCAGTATTGTCCTTGGGATAAAAGTAAAGGATGACTTTCTGACCTTTGTACTGATCAAGGGAATGCATTACTCCGTTCTGATCCGGAAGTTCAAATGACGGTGCTTTTGTGCCAACTTCTAACATATGTGAAACCTCCTACTCATCTATAAATGTGTTTCTTTCGCCATTTATTTCTGACATACAGATTAAGATCTAACCGGCTATAAAGACATGGTTAAGACACCTTACATCCGGTAAGGATGTTATCCTTCTCAGTCGACATGGTAAATGTAGTTTGATTTTCTTGGTGCAGCTTCATTAGCGGGACCTGCGGCATATCCCAAAGCACAGTGGCCGATGCCTTCGTAGTCACCTTCGATGCCGAGCTTTGCGAGAATCTGCTTTCCGAAATCGGATTCAAATTCCTGCTTTGCTCTGTGGATCCAGATGTTTGCCACACCGAGACTTTCAGCCGCATTCATAAGGTTTCCCATTACGAGAGAACCATCATAGATATATGTTGGAACAGATTTGTCAGCCAGAACGATAAGGATAACGGGTGCTCCGTAGAACGGATCAAAGTCTTCCTTCCAGCCGCCGATCTTTCTGTTTTCCTCTGAGATGGCATCTCTCAGTTCCTTATTGGTGACAGCAATGATTATAGGACTCTGCTTTCCCATTCCGGTTGCGGAATAGGTTCCCGCTTTTAAGATGGCATCAAGCTTTTCTTTTTCAACCATATCAGGCTTAAATTTTCTACAGCTTCTTCTGCTCTCAAGTACTTTTAATGTTTCGTTCATGCTTTTGCGTCCTCCTTTAATGTGATGAGTGTGTCAAAAACGATAATGAATTATTTTATATTAAGGATGTTTTGATAGTGTATTCCATCCTCATCAAATAGTGTTTGCTATTAATCAGTATACTTCATCCGGGCATATATTTTCATTTGATTTTTTTACTTTTAATTGCCTCTATCAAACCACTACATCCCTTATATATCTCCCGATAAGCCATTTCGAAATCTCTCGTATACCAGGGGTCATCAATTATGGCATCAGGAGTATCCGTGTACTCCATGAGATAATGGACTTTATTATCCGGATCATTATCAAAGAGCCTGTTGAGGTTATATTTGTTTTCCTCATCCATGGCGATGATCAGGTCAAATGTCTCGTACTCGGATTTATTGACCCTCCTGGCATGATGATTCCCGATAGGAATATGATGTCCCTCCAAAGCCCTTCGCATGGGTGGATAAATAGGATTACCTATCTCCTCCATGGAGGTCGCCGCCGAATCCACAAACACCTCCTCGGAGAGATGTTCTTCCTGCAATAAATAGTTCATTATGTAATGTGCAGAAACCGATCTGCAAATATTGCCGTGGCAAATAAATAGCACTTTTACCATAATTTCTTATATCCTCTCATATGCTCTCAAGCCTTGATTTTGCTGGATTTTTTACTTATTTCAAAAATCTCGCATCATCTCATAATCTCATGTAATATCCTATAAATTTTGAAAAATGGGGGTACAATTGGGGTACGTTTGTACCCCAATTGCATATACATCCGTCTGAATATTATGCAGAAATACTGCATAAAATATGTATATGCATTTTTCGGATTTATTGTCCTTTCTTTTATTTGACATATTAGACACTCCTTTCAATGAAGGACTGTCCCCGATAGATTCATTCTATCATGGACAGCCTTTTTGCTCACGACTTTTATGATATTTTTGCCATTTTGCTATGGCAGCTCAAGAGCAGCTTTGGGCAACTATGAGAATGACGATTATAAAGAAATCACCCACAAGGCTATCGTGATCCTTGCAGATTTTTACGGAGTGTCTTCCGATTATTTAATAGGGCTTACTGAAAATCGCGAACAGCATACTTTCCCGGTAGATGAATTGGGACTGGACGATGAGACGGTGGACCTGCTGAAAAGTGGCAAACTGAATGTCCGTCTGATATGTGAAATGATCAAGCATCCGGAATTTATAAACTTTCTCTCCGACTTTGAGATCTATGTTGATAATATTGCGGCGATGCATCTCCGGACCATGAATAAAGTGATCGAAGATGCCAGGGTTCGTTTACAGAATAATGGTGTTTCGGACACTGACTATTATCTAAAAACTTTAAAAACCGCTTCCATCTCCGATGATGATTATTTCAGCAATCTTCTGAGTAATGATATCTCAAAGATTGCCAAGGATATCAGAGACGCCCATAGCGAAGATTCCGATACCGGTAATCAAAAAACACCAATAGATGGAGTCATTGAAACCATGAATGATGTCAAGGATTGCGACAATACCACAAAAGCGCAGTGGGCGATTTATAGTAAAAAATTCCAGATTAATTTCAACAAAATGGAAGAATACGAACGTGATCTGTTCGTTGACATCATTAATCGATACTCAAATGTTCTCAAGCAGGTGAGGGGAAATGGACGAGGTAAAAAACGAAAGTAACACAAGACCGCAGGACTTGTCCGGGATCTATCCCGCAATCACTTTTCTCAATAGAAAAGGCGCACCTTATACCTTCCTATAGGTAGGTATAGAAGTGCGCCCTTAGTTTCTAAGGGATGCATATTTAAAATCACCAATCATATATGACAACTGTATCAAGTATTATATCCTTAGTTTTTTCGTATAATCAATTGTAAAGTATCAGATTTTTTCACTAGGGATATCACACATATTTCCAATGATATCCTCCACATGTTTTTTCTTGATTACGTGCAGCAGTAGAGATTGTCACAGCTTTTTTGTTAACTGCTTCAGCAGCTAGCCTAGGAGAATCATACACTTCTCCCGTTTCAATGCACATAACTTTCTTTGACTTTGCAAGATAGGAGCATTCTGGACATCCTGTTTTTCGTTTGCCAGTCCTATCACTAATCCAAGCCTCATATCTGTGACCTTTAGGACAAATCCAGCTTGCTTTATAATTTGCACCATAAGAAATACTATCTGGAGCCATTCCTTCATTCTTTGAATAATCCCATTCTTTAGCAATCTCTGGAAAAAGGTCTGTAAGAGTCAATTTGTTTTTTACTGTATTCATTTCCCTGGTTGACTGCATCTTTTTTGAGTATCCACAAACAGGACATCCAATTCCCCTAACTCTTAAATCAATTCTTGTTTCCCATTCATTACCACAAAAGCGGCACTTCCACCATACTTTTTTTGAACTTCTCTTTAATACATCATGAATTGTTAAAGCTCCATTCTTATCGTCATTCCACTCTTCTACTAATTCAGGATTTGACACAGAAAGATCATTAACATATGGAACCAATAAAGAATAAGTACACACAGGACATTTTCCTGTTCTCAATTGATTGATAATTGTTTTTTTCCAAGAATGCCCTTTTTCACATTTCCACCATACGCTCTTAGCGCTTCCATGAGTTAGTTCAGTCGGTTTTATCTTTTTATTTTTATCATAATCCCAAAATAATCTCGCCTCCGGATGTGTAGTGAATATATCGTTATATCCATCAAGTGCCATTTTACCCGAGCAGATAGGGCAGTTCGTTTTAGCATTTGTTCTATTTAAAACCTGAGCATTATATGAATGTCCTTTAGGGCATATCCACCATACCTTTCTTTGGGTGCCCGAACTAACTTCACTTGGAAGCAAAGGCTTATTACGCTCATAATCCCATTCCTTTGCCAAATCAGGATACTTTGTCTGCAAATCATTAAAGCCCGCCAACACCTGATGTCCGGAGCATATCGGACAACCGTGTCCGTTTGAAAGCTTGTTCGCAGGAGCTGCTTTATAAGAATGGCCTAATTTGCACTTCCACCAATACGTCACGTTTGAAGTGGCATTTATCATATCAGGCGTAAGTCCGTTGTTTTTATCAACATCCCATTCCCAAACCATATCCGGATATTGAATAGCAATAGACTTTTCTTTGAGAACAGTTATATAAAGAGACATTATCGCTGCTCTATCACGTTCCACATTAACAATGACTTTTTCCCCTACATATGAAATTAGGTTTAGGAGCTTTTCTATGCAATAGTCAAGGCCGCTATCAGTCAACTCTTTTCTGTATATGAATACAGCTGATGTATCTTTTAATTCTTCATCAGATTCTGACACGCGAATAAGCTTTATTCCATTTTCCTTGCATATATTGTATTTCTCTTTCGCCTTTTGCTTAGCATAGCTAGTAGAATGCCAATACACACCATCATATTCAATTCCTATTTTTAAATCCGGTATATACACATCTAATTCCATTTTACATGTTGGAAATATGTCTTTATACCCATTTGTAGTTTTAGGATATATCTTTGAAAGGTAGTAGTATATTGCTTGCTCTGGAAATGAAGTACTTTTATGTCTTGTACATGTTGGGCAGCCACTTTTATTTGTCACTCTGTTATGAACAGCTGCTCGCCATGTATTTCCACACGTTGAACATTTCCACCATGCTCGATAATTTGATCCTGCAGTTATAGTTTCTGGGCTAAATTCAGTATTTTTTTCATAATCCCATTCTGATAACAATTCTGGATATTGAGAGGCCAAATCATTCTCACCGGGCTTAATCCAATTCTTTAAAAAGCTCTTAACTCTCTTTTTCTTTGAACAAGCAGGACATCCTCTTCTTCCAATACCTGCTCTATCATTAACTATTGCTTTCCATCTATTTCCGCAAACGCTACAAACCCATGCAACTTTTTTATTACTACCTACAGTCACATCTTCCGGCGAAATCACATTATTATCATAATCCCATTCTTTAACAAGTTCAGGTTCTTTAGTCTTTAAATCATTAAAACCCACAAGAACTTTTTTGCCGGAACAATAAGCGCATCCCTGGTTACGACTGGTTTTTTTATCTATAGTACATTCATAAGAATGCCCTTTAGGACAAATCCACCACACCTTTTTATTAGAATGTGGTGCATATTCTTCAGGAGCTTTAACATTCTTTTTATAGGCTCTTCAGGGGTAATGGTGGGTAAAAAATACCCACAACCCCAGTATTTGTGCTGATTATGCGGCTTTAAGTTTTCTGTTAGGAAGTGGAACCTTTAAATCTGAGCAAACATGGTATACCATATCCAACATATTTTGAATGTTTCGAAATCCATAAGCCTTACGGATAATCAACTTTATCTTGTTATTAGTTGCTTCAATGCGTGCGTTACTCATACCCAGTTTTATGGCATTTAAAATGTGGTCTTTATGCCGTTTGATTTTTTGATACAGTTCTTTGAAAGCAGGTATCCTGCTATGGGATGCCCACCACAGCCATCGTTTAAGAGTTGCTTCAGCTTCATCAACATCCTTGATTTTGAGAAGTAAACGAAGCATTTCTTTTAACCGGTAAGCACGATAGAGACGGTCATTATTTTGGGCAATCATCTCTAATCGTAACTGCTGTTTTTCAGTAAGGTTCTCCGGAGCTTTTCCAAGTGCATAGGCAGAGTTTTTGATTTCTTCTGCTTTTGCTTTGGCTTTTCTGATAGCGGTGGTCTCGGGATCATTTTCCTTAGGGCGACCTGCTTTACGAGGGTTTTGCTTTACAAGTTTTTGAGCTTCATTATAAGCCTCACGCCATACTTCACGGCGAACCTCATCAAGAGCTTCCATTGCCCATTGGACAACGTGGAACGGATCTTATGGTAAATATATATTTATGTTAATTAATCCGTGCTAACGCTCTTTTGACTTGATTCTTGTCCTTAAAACTTTACATTACTTTTTAAGGAAACTCTCAAGGAATGCTAGAGTTGAGCTGTTGC
>Ga0256404_1002604_pt1 | contig 39400 bp, 37 predicted proteins | sample RumenRJG_01DNA_FD_185990 | JGI IMG/M metagenome (GOLD analysis project Ga0256404, IMG submission 185990) | Bovine rumen microbial communities from Lethbridge, Alberta, Canada - RJG_01 | ecosystem: Host-associated > Mammals > Digestive system > Stomach > Rumen | place: Canada: Alberta | collected...
TAGGAGATAATGAGTACACGCGGAATCAGCCACCATCCCATCAAGAATGACATAACGAAAGATGCTAACAGAAACCAATATGCGATACTCATAAAAAATTAATTTTTAATAACGGCCCAATAATATTATATTGGGCACAAAGTTAGGGCTTTTTCTTCAATTCACAAAAAAATAAATATTTTATTTGATACTGTATTGATATCGTCGTCATCACTGACAGGTAGTTTTGATGCTTTTCTCTCCCACAGAAATCTCGTGCAAACGAGAGCAGAATCAAGCTTGCTTGAATTATGCCGAGTGCAGCCGAGATTCATAGCGTAGTTCATAACACACAGAATTCACAGAAATTATCCACTCCTTGATTTTTATCCACGAATATGCACGAAATCTCGTGCAAACGAGAGCAGAATCAAGCTTGCTTGAATTATGCCGAATGCAGCCGAGATTCATGAACGTAAGTCATAATAATCACGAATGGATTAAATATTTGGAGGGGTGCAGGACTGCACCCTGATGTTAGTATCAGCTTACTGCCATCTGAAAGTAAACTTTCAAGTGTCAGTAAGCTGCCACTAACGGATTCTTTATGCAAAGAATCCCTCCAAATATTTAATCAATAAACATTATATTGTTAGTAAAGAATATTACTCTTGGCATCCTATAATATTGTAATTAAAGAACGAAATGGAATCGTAGATACGATTCTGTAAGTGGAAGGGTAGGCATCTGAGAACTTGTTCTCAAGTGACAACCCTTACAATTACATCAACAAGTCATGGATATGACTTACATTTCGCTCTTTACATTTCATTCTTCATTTTAAATGTCATCGTTATCGTTATCGTCATCGTTAAGATTTCTGTGTCTTTTGTGTATTTCGTGGGAGTAAAAAAATTAGTGTATCATTAGTGTATATTCGTGGATAGATAGTCATCGTTCTTTAAACAGCGAAGCGCTTAAACAGCCCGCAGGGCGCTTAAACAGTCGCAACGCGACGCTTAACCCCTTATTTCTCCATCACTCTTTCCATTCCCCCCTTTATCAACACCGGCAAAGCACGGAGACTCTCCTCTGGAAACATCCACACATTCCGGAGAATCATCCGAATCTGTCCCCAGAAAGAGTACAACTTCCCTAAATAGAAGTTCTTTGGCCGGTTCTGCAACCGGTCATCAAAATAACCAAAGTTTCCAGAACGCAGGATATACTGTAGGATGACACGACCCTCTTTTGAGTAATGTGCATCATAGAGAGGCATGGAAACAGCAGGACATCCTAAATGGTCCACCGCCATAGCTCCGAACACCTTCCATATCTTCATAACCCCCAGTCGTTTCAAGTCTTCAGCCAACTGTTGCTGGTCGATACGGTCTTTGTTCACATGCAGATACCGCATCCAGTCGCTCACCTGTCGCAGTCCGATACCCCCGTCAAAATAATGGCGCATCGTATGGATAAAGATATAGATAGTGTTGAAGGCGACAGGTGGAAGCACCACTCCTTCTATCACGTTTCGTTCTCCTTCTTGAGTCTTCATTTCCTGTAGCCATCCCCCGAAGTTCTTTTCCAGTTTTCGGTTTGTACGAGCCAGAATATCGGGATGCAGTTCTACTAAGATCTCATCGATAGTCAGTTCATCCCTGACTCTTGCTTTCGGGTCGTAGGGACTTAACAGTTCCACTGCTTTTTCGTAATCAGCCAGGGAAAGGAATAACAGGTCGATATCACCGCTCTGTCGGTGATTAGGTTTTGGATAGCATTGTGCTACACCTTGTCCTTTGAGCAGCCAAGGTTCCAGTCCGTGTTTTCTTAAGACTTTGTAAAGTTGAATAAGGAGGGCATTCATTTTCTCATTCCCCTCTTCAATCCGCATCACCTGTTGCAACGTCTTCAGCTTCACCTCTTTGGGCACCTGCAGTTCTTTCATGCCTACCGTTGCCATACCGTCAGCCACAACGCCCACCATGGTCTGTGCCACCGCATGCTGATACACTCCCTCCCAATCAATGTCTGCAAGGTTAAACGCTCCCCCTTCTAAGGGGAGAATGGGGAGGGTCTTCCCCCACAGTCCCACTTTAATCAGTTCCAAAAATATCTCTTCTGTCTTCTTCATATCTTTTTTATTATCTCCCACAGAAATCTCGTGCAAATGAGAGCAGAACCAAGCTTGCTTGAATTATGCCGAGTGCAGCCGAGATTCATGAACGTAAGTCATAATGCACAAAATTCACAGAATAATTTAAAGAAAGTCATGTAAGCCCTTTCAGGCCTTATGATGTAATTGTAAGGACTAACACTTGAGAACAAGTTCTCAGATGCCAGTTCTTTCATTTACAGAAGCGTAAACGCTTCCATGTCTTTCTTTAAATAAAAATCCATTCATATCATTTGTAACCGAAGATTCTTCTTTCTCTTTTATGTGAAGAAGGCCTATAGGGTTGTTCCTTTTAAGGATATCGGCAGCGAGAACTTGTTCTCAGCTGTGATGGACATGGAAGGAACACAGAGGTGCCAATGGTACAGATGTTTCATATAAAAGATTTCTGTGTCTTCTGTGTCTTCCGTGGACAGTAAGTCATCGTCATCGTTATCGTCATCGTTTAATTTTCGTGTCTTTTGTGTATTTCGTGGGGGCTAAATTTAGAGTATAACTCTTTTCGTTGTTAGAGGTATTTCTCCAAAGTTAATAATAAGGCCCAACCGATATTTAGTAATATTCAAATAGTTAAGTACCTGTGAATAATGTTCATCTATGATATGATCAACAGTCTTGAGTTCAAGAATAATCTTTCCAAAGCAGACAAAATCCGCATAGTATTTTTTATTGAGCTCAATACCTTTGTAGTTTATCGTCAGTTCTTTCTCACGTTCAAAGGGAATATTCCTGGCATTAAACTCAAGAGCTAATGCCTCTTGATAAATAGGCTCTTGAAATCCTGTACCTAAAACTTTCTGTACCTCAATGGCAGCTCCTATTATATCATACGTCTCTTGAGTATACAATCCATCGTTTCTCATCTTTCCATTCATATCGTTTGTAATCGTAATTATATTTTTCTTTTATGTGAAGCAAGCCTATAAGGCTGTTCCTTTTACGGCTATCAGCAGTGAGAACTTGTTCTCAGCTGGGATAGACTTGGAAGGAACACAGAGGTGCTGACGGCACGTCTGTTTCACATAAAAGAATTTCGTGTCTTTTGTGTTTTCTGTGGGAGAAATAATTAGTGTATGATTAGTGTCCATTAGTGGATGGTAAAAAGTTTGTGGGTAATATTATATAAGATTTTTCCGATGCATGGATGCACAAATCGGCACATATCCACGACGATAAGATCTTTGCCCACCTGGAACGTATGAGGCCCTATCGGCCATTCAGACAACGGCGAAAACAATCGCCTTACCTCCTTTCCATCCATCGTCTGAATAGAGATTCCCTCTCCATAATAATGATGACAGAACTGTGCGGGTCTGTATTTCTTTCCCTGATAAGTAAAGAAATCACCACCCATCCGGGCGATATTCACTTCAAACACCCGTTCCTCTACGAAAGTCGCCTGCTTGAAATCCTCCGACAACGCATAGACATGCAATTTCTGGCCGTTGATTTGAGGCGGTTCCATACAATAGAGTAGCCAGCCATGCGGTACTTTCTCAATAACCGCATCCGACCATTCCACACCCTCTATCTTGGCAATCTCCCGACACTGTTCCCCTTCAGCATCCAGTTCATAGAAATACTGACGGCCATGTGTAGAACACTCAGGAACCATCACGAACCCCTTTTCTGTTTTGAGAATAAAAGGAAAACTGATATGCTTACCTAAGTCCAGCACCACTTTTCGTTCCTGTAATACCAGGGTTTGCGCATCAAAGCACAGACGGGAGATACATCCGTATCCCTTTTTGATATCGAAATCCTCCACCAGCAGCACCAGACGCTTCTCGTCTTGAAGCAGAATAAACGGATCCGCAAACCAGTGGCCTTCCACCTCCAACCGTAAGGGTCGCATCTGGAAGTCTTCGCCCTCCATAATCCCCTCCAGTGAATTCAGAGCAATTCCCAAGGTCCACCTTCGCTCCGTCCAGTATCTATACCACTTCCTCAACATCTTTTTTCTCTCCCACAGAAATCTCGTGCAAACGAGAGCAGAATCAAGCTTGCTTGAATTATGCCGAGTGTAGCCGAGATTCATAGCGTAGCTCATAATACACAGAACTCACAAAATTCTTCTTTTTTTATCCACGAATGCACACAAAATCTCGTGCAAACGAGAGCAGAATCAAGCTTGCTTGAATTATGCCGAGTGCAGCCGAGATTCATGAACGTAAGTCATAATTTCCACGAATGGATTAAATATTTGTAGGGGTGCAGGACTGCACCCGCTGTTAGTATCAGCTTACTGCCATCTGAAAGTAAACTTTCAATTGTCAGTAATCTGCCACTAACGGATTCTTTATGCAAAGAATCCCTCCCAATATTTAATGAATAATGCCCGAAAATCATGACGATAATAAAAAGATATATCCGAAAATTCATTCATAGATTGAAGGCGTGGTGAGATGCAGCCCGCTGCATCTAGATGTCATTTGTAGAGTAATGCCATCTGAAAGTAAACTTTCAAGTGGCATTCATCTGCAAACGACGGAAACGTTGTGCAACAACATTTCCCACCCCGTCTTCAATCAACGAGCCATCGGCTCGTACAATATCTGTGTTCATCTGCGTTTTTCTGTGAGAGACCAATTCCTCCACTTTTGATATAATAAATATAATATAGTTGGTGTGATTTTGAATTAAATAACGAAATGGAATCGTTTTATTTTCCGTATTGCCAAATTTTCGCTGCTAATTTTTCTTTTATATGAAGCAAGCCCTAAGGGCTGTTCCTTATATGGCTATCAGCAGTGAGAGCTTGCTCTCAGCTGTGATGGACATGGAAGGAACACAGAAGTGCCAAAGGCACAGATGTTTCATATAAAAGATTTCTGTGTCTTCTGTGTATTTCGTGGGAGTAATATATTAGTGTTTCATTAGTGTACATTCGTGGACAGTAAGTCATCGTCATCGTTATCGTCATCGTTAAAATTACCGTGTTCCGTAAAATTAAAACAGAACCCTTGCAGTAACTCCCGCCGAATGATCTCCGAAAGTAGACGGCATAATCACAATCTCCTTCTCCTTTGCAAACGAACGCGTATAAATCAGCGCACATCCTGCCCCTAACGCTGCCCCTCCTAACACATCCCACCAGTCATGGCGATCCGCATGCACACGTCCCCACGCCACATACGCAGAGAGCGCATAGGCCGGCACCCCCCACTGCCATCCGTAACGCTTCATCAGGAACGTAGCACCGTCAAAAGTCATCGCCGCGTGAGTACTTGGAAACGCATGATGCCCAGAGCCATCCGGCCTGTCCTTTTTAATGATTGCCTCCAGTCCATAGTTCAGTGCCAGCGTTGTTGCCGTACTCAGTCCCAGTTGTATCATTCCCTTTTTATCCTTCTCCACCACCGCTTTGATCAGTCCTGTTGCCGTCGGTACCACACACAACACGTCCGTCGATCTCTCCACGAACTTGTCCTGTCCCCATGCCCCGTTCGAAACAAGTAGAAAAAATGAAATTAATAATAATGATACTTTAACTTTCATTTTCAGTTTAATGGTTAATGATTAATGGTTAAAGTTTTTTCTCGAATGAAGATTTTAATCCAGAGAGCATTTTTGCTATATTTTCGAATTGTGGTCTTAGTTTTTCCACATCCTCTTCATCAATGTATTCTAAGTCCTGAGCATTTTGTAGTTGGCTAAATGATTCCATGAGAGAACCGAAAGCAATTTCAAGAAAATGGATTTTCTCTTTATAACTGTCTCTTCCTGAACCTTCAGCAATGTTTGAAGATACCGATACGATTGACCGCCTGATTTGATTACCCAACTCATAACGTTCCTCCACAGGAAATTGTTTCTGTAATTGATACACGTCTTTCACCAGTTCCCTTGCCTTCTGATACACATCTAATCTCTCAAAACTAAACATACCATTAACCATTACTCAATAACCATTACTCAATAACCATTACCCAATAACCTTTAACCCTTAACCAATAACCAATAACCCTTAACCAATAACCTTTAACCATTAACCTTTCACCAATAACCTTAACCATTAACCAATAACCCTTAACCAATACAATACACTTCCATATGTTTCTGATAGAAACGTTCCAAATTATAATTTTCTTGTGCCATGGATCTCAGTCGTTCCCCTAAATATGTTTCTTTTTCTGACGCTGCTTGCTCAATAGTCTGTGCTAATGAATGAGCTGACGGCAATTCGAAATAGAGCACATTATCTTTATAGAACTCACGTAGGGTTGGCAAATCAGAGCAAACACATTTTTTTCCATAATGAGCCGCTTCCAACAGCGAAAGCGAAAATCCCTCGTTTCTGCTAGTAAGTGCGAATATATCATAAAGGGATAGGTAGCGAGAGGCATCCTTCCGATAACCAATCATCAAAACCCTTTCTTCTATGCCTAATTCTTGGATGCGTTTCTTTAGTTTTGTCTGTAGTGGACCATCTCCTACGATAACAAGCCGGTATTGCTCTGGGAGTAGTTTCATGGCATCGATAAGAATATCTATTCCCTTGATTTCAAGCAGAGGCTGATGACTTCCAATAAGAATCTTGTCTTTTTTAAACGCCTCTATCTTTTCTTGGTCAGCCTCGTCAGGTTTCAGTTGTTTGTCTAACATGATAGCATTGAATCCCACAACCAGCTTCTTCTTGCTGAACCATCTGCTATAATAGTTGTACCCATTTTGTCCAAGGCATATCAACTTGTCATGACGTAATACTGATAGTAGGAATAGACAAGCCATGAGAAAGCCCTTAAAAGCCCCGAAAGCATATCTCATATCCTCAAAGATATTGCTATGCAGAGTACTGATGCAACGCGCCTTTGTGATAAAAGGCTTATGAATCAGAATGTATAAATTAGGCAATAGACCGTGACTATGCACCACATCATACGCACCAATGTCAAATCCCTTCTTAAAGGATATAAACTCTGTCTGACAGCCGAAGTCAACACCCTCCTTTTCTTTTAAACAGTACACCCTGCAGTCATGTCCGTGATCAATCATAACCTTACAAAGTGTCTGCAACAGTTTTGTTGGTCCGCAGTCCCTAGGAGATGTAATGATATATGCGATTCGCATTTGTTTCTAACGATAACGATGACGATAACGATGACTTTATTGTCTTACAGTATTGATGAATCCAGTAATTTGTCTTTCAATGGACATCAGGTCGTTCGTCAACTGAGTATATAAGTTTGGATTTATATATCCAACATTTTTTGCAATCAGTAATTGAGTTTCCACCTCATAGGCAGATCCGAGTGCCATATCTAGGAAATGTGCAAAATCGGTATCGGTTGGTCTGGCAGCTCCTTCAGCTATATTAGAAGAGATAGAAACGACAGCTCTTTGTAGTTGGTCGCATAGTCCTTTCTTTTCAAAATAGGGCATATCTGAAGTGATGGAATATACCTTTGTAGCGTATTCTACTGCTTGTTGCCAAACAGGATAATCCCTGAAATTCCGTGCTTTTTTCATAATTATTGTCTTCGTTATTGTCTTTGTTATCGCTATCGCTATCGTCATCGTGCGAAGAGGTCATCGTCATCGTTATCGTCATCGTGTGAAGAGGTCATCGTCATCGTTATCGTTATCGTGCGAAGAGGTCATCGTTATCGTTATCGTCATCGTGTGAAGAGGTCATCGTCATCGTCATCGTCATCGTCATCGTTATCGTCATCGTCATCGTCATCGTGCGAATAGGTCATCGTCATCGTTATCGTCATCTTCATCGTCATCGTATGTCATCGTTATTTATATACCTTACATTTTATTTTGCGGGGAAACCATTTGTGTTCATAAGGTGTTGACAATAAGCAATTTGCGTTAATATTTCAGTCGTTTCTTTTCTGATTTTTGGGGAATTTGAAAATTTTATGGGGAATTTACAACTCAATGTAATCAGGCATTTTGATAACCTTATATTTGGTTCCTTTACCAATCCCTTCTCTCTGCAACACATGTAGAGATTCTAATTTCGCAATAATATATCTAACCCTGTCCACCGAAACTTTATCTGGTAGGAAATTCATATATGTTCTACGTGTAATCACATCATTATACTTATTTGCACACGCTTTTAATGCACCAAGCCAATCGATATCTTTTGTAGAATAGATTTCTGAGTAAATACCTTGATAGTCTTTACTCATAGATATCTTACCGGCTTTAGACCTCAGTAATATTCCATCTTTCACTAAAACATCAATAACAGACGATTTAATTTCCAATCCATCACCGAAGCACACATTATATATAGCCATTAATTGGAAAATACTCAGTTTATGATGTTGAGGCCGTTTTGCCTGTTCTTGCCTAATATACACTAAGAAAGGTACATCTCTGATTTCTGTCCTGAAAGTAAGACTTACCTGATAGTCGTCTGTATCCGAGAAGTCCGGGAGAGGTTTGGCTTCCATAATGCAATTCGTAAACATCTTATCTACACCCTGACCAGATTTTTCCACAAGCCCAGTTTTCTGTAATACCTCAGCAAGACGTTTACTACGTGGCGTACTATTCACGGTTAGAACATTGCTTATATCCACACCAACAGGAAAACCACCGGCATTTGTGATCGTTAGTTCTGTTGGACTTAGTTTAATAACTATATCGTTTTGTACAATCATGGATCTATGAGCAATGGCGTTCAGTACAGCCTCTCGTATCGTTTCTTTGTTAAACAGTTTTATATCGAAGATGTATGCATTCTCGCTGATATGAACTTGAGGGTTCAGTCTTGGCTGATTAATATACGCCCAAATTGTGTCTATGGCCAAGAATAGAGGCTGTTGGATTTCCTGACGGTCGTCATACTGAATACTTGCTGGGTCATTCCTATATTCTATTACAACATTGTTTTGTGGCATATATTTTCTGATAGCCTTAGATTTACCTAGCAAAACTAATGCGGCGTAATTAAGTTTGCCATCAACCAACAAATCTAAATCATTAAGAGCCTGCTCGTCGGAGATGCCTTCAAAACTAGGATTCTCATTCTTTTCTGCATACTTTTGTTTCATCACTTTAATTGCCTGAGAATCTAGGTCATTCATGGTCAATTCATCACAAGGTCTAGCCGAGAAATCGGGTTCTTGCTCCGACAAGATCTTAAATATTTCAGAGTCTGACATTTCACGAAGACTTTCTCCTGTGCGCATAAGTGGTACACCTTCATATTTTAGCATCTTTCCTATAGGGCGTGAAGGTACATTGAAGATAATGACACGTTTCCTGTTCAGAGCTTCCTTTGATGGTTCAAACTCTTCTGCGATAGAAACACGAATCTTCATTTTTTCGTATATTGCATCTTCTAACGCCCCAAGGTTATTTTGCTCAAAGGTAGTTCCCACGACCTCATGTGGCCAATGGTCCTTCATTCCAAATACCAACCTACCACCCTTTTCGTTAGCAAGAGCAGCAACATACCCAAGAATGCAATGTCTCCGTTCCTTCGGATCACGGTGAGATCCACCATCGTAATTGAAGTTACGTTTTGCTTCCTTGAACTCAATATGGTCTTCGCTCTCCTTCAATAATGAGATTTCTCTAAGTATAGGATTTTTAATCTCTCTCATTTTTTTTGTTTTTATCGTCATCGTTATCGTATGTCATCGTGCGAATAGGTCATCGTCATCGTCATCGTCATCGTATGTCATCGTCATCGTGCGAAGAAGTCATCGTCATCGTTATCGTTATCGTGCGAAGAGGTCATCGTCATCGTTATCGTTATCGTCATCTTCATTTTCATCTTCGCAAAAACTTTTGGTAAATAAATCTCCTTATATTTGTTGGCAACAGAAATTGTACGATTCCTCTAATAGCCAGGTTATAAACGAAACGCCCAGTTCCTATCAGCTGATTGTCTTTCATGAACTTAAACAATGCACATTCCATCTTGTAATATCGACACCCTCCCCTGCGGTTATACATCTCTTTTGAGACCCGTACTTTTACAAGTACTTCGGGAATATTGGCAAACACGCAATCATGCATCATCATTCGGCACCAAAGATAATAGTCTTCTAGACTATAAAAAGGTTCATAGTTTCCTGCCTCTATCAGTTTCTCACGGTTGAACATCACCGTCACATGGTTCATCCCATTCCGGGAACGCATATATTTCTTAATCTCTGCGTCTTCCATAGGCGGTATCCTTTGTCCCACCGTCTCTTGTGTCCCATCCATAAACTCAGAGATGATGCCGCCTACTACACTCACTTTTGGATGCGATTCCAGATATTTCAGTTGCAGCTCAAAACGGTTCGGTTCACAGATATCGTCGCTATCCATTCGGGCGATATACTTTCCTTTAGCTTTTTCCACCGCTATTCTCATGGCCATGCCAAGCGACTGGTTCTCTTCTAGAAAGATGGTATGCAGTTCCTTGATCTTTTGCTGATAGGCAAGCAAGTCTTTTTTCAGCGCATCCGATATTGGTCCGTCAGCTACCAGTATAATCTCATCAGCAGGAACCGTCTGCCGCAAAATGCTGTCCATCGCCTCCCTAAACTGGGAAGCTGAACTCTGCAAATATACTGATATAGCAACTGATAGTCTCATTTTCCCCAACTCATTCTTTCTCCATTTATTTTTACTCTCCCACAGAAATCTCGTGCAAACGAGAGCAGAATCAAGCTTGCTTGAATTATGCCGAATGCAGCCGAGATTCATGAACGTAAGTCATAATACTCACGAATGGATTGAAGATGTGGCGAGATGCAACCCGCTGCATCTGTATGTCATTTGCAGAGTAGTGCCATCTGAAAGTTTACTTTCAAGTGGCATTCATCTGCAAACGACGGAAACGTTGTGCAACAACATTTCCCGCCACTTCTTCAATCAACGAGCCACAAGCTCGTACAATTTCTGCGTTTTTTGTGTATTTCGTGGGAGAATAATCATTCGTGTTTAATTGGTGCACATTCGCGGACAGTAAAGTCCCCCTTCTAAGGGGGATTAGAGGGTCTTCTTTTATTTCCTAAGGAAATGTTGATATACCCACGTCCTCAACCAGTTCGGCATCAACAGCTGCACAGTACCTCGGATGGCACAAATCTTCAGGAAATACCAGAAAGAGATAATGCCGTTCTTATACATAAACCAGAAGACGCGCACCACACTCTTAAAGAACTTCCATCCACCGCGCCGTGCCAGCTGGTCACGTCCCGAACGTACGTTGACCACGATGTCAGGGATGTTCCTGAACTTACAACCCGCTAACATCATCCGTGCCCACAGGTATTGATCCTCCTGTTTCCAGAAGGGCTGGTAGTTACCTGCCTTCATCAAGTCAGCCTTCTTGAAGATGACCGTCACGTGGTTAACCGCACAGCGTCCCCGCATCATCTTCTTGATTTCCGTATCTTCTAATGGCAGGATACGTTTGGCAAATACATTCTCTGGCTCCCCTTCAAACTCCGTAATCATGCCACCCACGATACTCAGTTCCGGATCCTCCTCAAAACAGCGCATCTGTTTCTCGAAGCGTTCAGGCATACAGATATCATCAGAGTCCATTCTTGCCAAGTAGTCATATTTCGCTTCCAGGGAGGCGATGCGCATCGCTTCACCCAGTCCACCGTTCTTCTCCAAATAGAGTGGGTGCATAATCTCTGGGTATTTCGTATGGAACTCCTCCACCACCGCTCTTAATTCATCCGGTATTGGTCCATCCGCCACACACACCACCTCATCCGGTACCAGTGTCTGGTTGAACGTACTCTCCAGTGCCGTCCTTACATACTCCGGCACATCACTCTTATATACCGATGTTATCACCGAGAATTTCAATCTCTCTTCTTTCATAATAAAAAATTACCATTCATTTTGTGAATTTCGTTTATCTTCGACAAAGCTTTTAAAAATAGTGGGTTTTGTGTTCGAAAATAAACGACCTTTAATGGAGACTATCATAAATATCTAAATGCCTCTTGTAACAACTTTCAGGTGAAAGATTCTTTTCAAAAGTATTTTTAGCTTTACTACCATCCAAAGACCTGGCTTTAATAATAGCGACAGCTAAGCTTTCTGCATCACCAATTTTACACCATGCCACTTCTCCTTCAGTAAATATTTCTTTCAGTTGGGGTAGGGCAGAGCACACAATCTTACACCCTTTTGCAGCTGCTTCCACCATCGCTAAAGGAAAGCCCTCACTACGACTAGGTAAAACGTATATGTCATAATAAGGAAGATATCGATAAGCTTTGGGATGACTTCCAGCAAAATAAACCCTATCCTGTATGTCGGCATTCACTTCTTTTTTCCATTTAGAAATAGAGTCTGAATCTCCGCCGATAAACATGACCTTATATTCCTTGGGTAAAAGTTTCAAAGCTTTCAGCATTACATCAATACCTTTCCTTCGAATGAGTACGCCATTCATACCGATAAGAATGCCATTATTCTTGAAGTCCGCTAATTCTCTTTTCTCTTCAGGAGTTAAATCTGCAAATTCATCCAGCGTTCTGGTATTATAGGCGTAAGTAGATTTTTGCCATGGCAAAAATTGCTTATAATATCGTTGAGCATCCAGACTTAGCGTTATCAATAAATCATGTCTGACGACAGAGAGTAAAAACAAAAAGCTATATAGGAACCCTTTTACCTTCCCAAACAGATCCATAAAATCCTGAAATACATAGCAATGCAAGGTTGCCACGAATTTCGTCTTAGACTTCCCCCATGGCTTATGACTTAACACATAAAGGTTCGGGTGAATACCATGTGTATGTACAATGTCATAGTCTTTAAAGACCAAAGGATGCTCTTCGTCAATCTTTATCGTTTTACATGGAAAGTTTAAGGGCTTCTCTTCATCCTTTAGGTAGAAAACAGTACAGTCATGCCCATGAGATGAAAATAATGTGGCTAAATCTAACACCACATTATTCAGTCCCGTTTCACCCTTATGATTGATAAGATAGGCGATTTTCATGAAATGACAATCTTTAAATATTCTTCCCATCTATCCATCGTGTGTTCCTTATTATAGAATTTACTTCGTTCTATAGCATTCCGCTGTACTTCTTTCCTATATTCCTCATCCACCATCATCTTTTTTAAAGCAGAGGTTAATGCCTCCACATTGTCAGGTTCACACAGTATCCCATTCTCCGTCACCTCAATACCATGGTCACTATAACCATTAACCTTTAAACTATCACCTTGCAACGGTGAAAGAATTTCACGTTGCCTTCCCTTATAATCACATGCCACAGGTGCACAACCCTGACTCATTGCCTCAATCAATACTAATCCAAAAGCTTCATAACGACTGCTAAGTACAAAGATTGATGATTTTTTATAAAGTTCCTCCATATCATTGCGGAATCCCAAAAACTCAATCCGATACTTTTCCGACCTCCAAACCGTGCTCTCCTCTCTCTTCTCTCCTCTCTCCTTTTTTGAGGTCCATTCTCCATCTGGAATCAATCCCGTAAGATAAGGAATAGTATTTTCATTACGCCAAACTCCCGCAATTTGGAGTTTCCAATCTCTCATTTTCTCATTTTCTCCATTTCTCATTATTAATAAACGCCAGGCGTTTATTAATACGTCGAATCCTTTCACGTGCCAATTGTCAACTCGTCCAGCAGCAAAGATGTTTTTTTCTTTATTAGGAATTATATCTATGGGATTTGTAGCTAAAGGGTTTGGCATAACCATAACATTTTTTAGTCTTTTCCCAATAATTATTTTGTCTGCTCTTGTTAATACTGTTACTCCATCATATATTTTATTAATACAAAATTTATTGAATTGTAAAGTCTTCGACATTGGAGCAGAAATCGGTCTTTCAAAAGAGTCATGTTCTGTAGCAATTACTGGTATATTTAAACCGAGAGTCGCAATTTTTGAAATGAAAGAGCACAAGGGCATTATACCAATTATAACATCTGGAGGGGTTCGCCTTATTTCTTTCCGTACATTCTTGATGGCTCCGCCCCATTTTTTAATTTTACTATCATTTGTTGAAATGAGGTTTATTAATTTCACCCGATTATCGAGTGTGAATGATTGTTCTTCAAATAGGTCAGCCATAAATCTTACATGATGACCACGTTCTACAAAGCCATTAGCAAGACACACCGCTACTCTTTCTGCTCCACCATGGCAAAGCCTAGGACAAATTAATAGAATTTTCATGGAATATGAATATGTTTTATAAGATGCGAATCATCTTTTTGGTTTTGTAATATAGATTAATGCAAGAATAAATAAATGAAGATCTTTTCCAAGTTTTATTTTTTATATCTATTCCTAAAACTCGATATATGTTCTCTTTATTTCCTTGAAAGTCTAAAAATATTCTTTCATTCTCATATAATTGTATTAACCTTTTTGTTAATGAAGTATAATGTTCTAGAAGATAAATGCAGAGGTGATGACCAATTATTTTGAACTCATCTTGTGTTGATTGTTTTAAACTTTCATTTTCGGCATATCTGTATACAAATAGTTTTTTGTTGATTCTCATTATTTTTTCTTTTGATGAGAATTTTGCAAAAAACACGTAGTCTGCCGCCATACCATATTGAGAATTATATCCACCTGATTTTAGAAATGCTTCGCGTTCTATCAGACTGCCAGTAGGGGTAGCACAAGTTCCGTTGATAAAATCAGTGGGTAGAATTCTCCAGCAGTATCGGATGGAGGATAATTTTTCTCTTAAATATGACTTTGTTTGAACAAATCTTCCAAACCAAAGCGTTTCATGGCTTGGGATGAAACATTTGTAATCAGGGTGTTTTTTCCTAAATTTGTCCACTTCTTCTATATAATTTGGAAGCAACCAATCATCATCATGGATTGAAATAACCCATTTGGTATGAGAAAGAATGAAGCAGCGATTCATATTATTAATAAGGCCCTCGTTTCTGCTTTTTTTATAATAACTAATATTAGGAAAATTTGCATATTGCATCATAAGTTTTTCCACATTGTTATTTCTTTGGGGAAAATCGTCTATAACGATGATTGAATAAATAGTTTCTGTTTTTTGTGAGATAGCGCTATCAATACATTGTTTAAGAAAGTCCACTCTATTATATACAGTAATTGCTATTGTGTAAATAGCCTTATCAATAAAATGTTGATAGATAGGAATAATTTCTGTTTGAAGAAAATATTCTTTGTCTAAAGAATATTTAAAGAAGTCTGTGTTATTTGTTATATTTATCATACCTGTTATTTATATGCATCAAACTTTGGAATCGCCTTATATTCTTCAGAATGCACGTATTTCCAACCAGCCCAAAGCCCACGGAAATAATCAATAAAGAAGTTTGGTTGTTTGTAATATATAACTTCTAAAGGTAATGTAATAACACCGAAAATACATCTCCATGTAAACGCTCCAATACATCTGTATCGTTCCACCTGAAACTTGAAACTTGAAGCGTGAAACCGTTTATGGCATGTGCTATAAACGATTCTATACCACATAATGAATAAGATCATCTTATGATAATACATTTTCTTTTTTATATTAGGCCTAATACCAGACTGAGCATCCAAATGCTTTAAACCGCTATTAAATAATTTTAGAATCCTATGATTACTTATGAACATTTTATAATAGTAAAGAGTGTCATCGCCAGCAGCAAAAGAAAACCGTTCAATCCATCGTTCATCTTCAAAATGAATCGCTTTATGAACAGACATTTTACATAATAAACAAGCAAAGGAAGCACTTTCAGTTGGCAAGACGTTTTTCTTAGGATGGTTATTATATGAGGATGAGGCATTCCTTTTTATTTTTATGGCCCACCCATCATCTGGGCGTGGAGACACAAAACTGTGAATAAAATATGCTATTTTTTTAGCAAAAGGAGCATTAAAAGAGTAGTATACTTCAGGACTTATACAATCGCCATTATTTTGTTTCAATCCATCAAACATTCTTTCCACGAAATCTTTTGGCAGAAATAGGTCATCATCACAAAATAGTACATATTCAGTATCTATCTCTTCAAAAGACAATGATCGTTGTGTTACCATTCCTTTTTCACAACGGATAATCTGCTCTATTCCAATAGTTTCTTTCGGTGCAGGAAAACCATAAGGAATATATACCAATATTTTATTTGCTGGTATTGATTGATCACGGAGTGAGTTTAGAAGAGTCTGGTACTTCTCTCCAGCCGTCCCCAATGTCCTAATCGCCACGCAATATTCCGGATACTTCATCTTTTTTGTTATTTAATCCTTAATCCTTTACTATTAACCCTTAACCAATAACCATTAATCTTTCATCTTTAATCAGAAGTCCTTCCATCTAACCATCTACCATCTAAATTCTCAAACAACCTTAACCCAAAGAATTACAGACTCCATTTTATGTGTTCTGGCATATACATATACATAATTACAACTAATGCAATACCCATAAGAATTAAGGCTGCACTACGTTCTTTCTTTTCAAACATATAAACAAGAGAAGGGATGATTGCGAACTCAAGTGTGGCAAAAATAGAAGAGGTTCGTCCAGAAAGCGCAGTAAACGAGCAGAAACAGATTAGAATAAGCGTGGAATAGAAATAACCATCGCGGATGACATAATAATATTGTGTGATAGGAGCAAGTCTCTTTTCCAAAAATGTATAGGCTAATAACAAGAAACATTGAAAATATATCATAGGATTACCAAGTCCTTTTGCTCCAGTAATGTAATTTCCTTGCGTGTAAGTTGTAACATTCAAATCACTGGCATTATCTATAATATATGAGGAAATGGGATTTTGGAAATAACCACCTATGATGAATGCTAACCCCAACCCCAAAAGAATAATTTTTTTATCAATATGTATCCAGTTGCAGATGAAATAGAGAGGCAATGCTATCCATGCACTATAATGAATTAGAGAACATAATGCAACTAATATAATATAATGCCACATTTTCTTTTCATGGACATACTTGATACCCCAGATAATGATAAGATAGGCTAATCCTGCACGTATCTGTACCAAGTTACGATTCATGAAAAAACGGGAAAGATAAGCGCATAGGCCAATTAAAGGATATATAGAATATTTTTTGAGATCCTTATAGAGGAAGAACATAGAAAGTGCTCCTATAAACAAAAAATAAATTTGATAATCATCGGTAAAAGTCTTCACAATAACACCTAAAAAATAAAATCCTTTTTCACTATATCCCATCGGCTTATCTGAAATAGAATAATTGCCGAGATTATTAGTGTATTGTTCAAAAAATAATTTGTAGCCAGCTGTGTCTGGCCAATATAATCCTCGATAACCAATGCCAAAAGAAAGAACAATACAGGCAAGAGCTAAAACAATGTTTTTTTGTTCAGTTTTTGAATTGGAAATTAAAATACAGAACAATAAAAAGATAATATAAACAATAAACATATTTTTTATTTTAGAGATTTAGATGGGTAAAATATCTTTGATAAGAATTTTGGTGGTTAGATTATAGATGGTTAGCAAGTAAAGTGAAAAAGAAATTTAGTGATGGAGTTTCTTTGCCACTTGTTTTAAGTTTAATCCCCTATGGTAGAGGCTATTCCAGAAATGATAGTTACCTTTACACGAGAAGTAAATGGGCCATTTCTCATACCAAATCATGTTGGACTGTTTGATCAATGTTGCATAGTCATGAAATTCTTTTTTAAATTCATTATTTGAGAAAAATGTACGTCCAAAAATAAATGCACGTGATACAATAGCTAGGGTCTTACTATCATTGGCAACAGCCTGCGCTTCTGGAAAATCTTTCAGTAGTTTGACAAACTGATCTCTTGTATGAACATCAACTTGATAAGTGTGTTCATCGTAATAGCGAATCAAAGAATTCGCATTATACATATACTTGGAGAAAGCCATAGGCAGATATCCCACCTTGACATCATTCATAAAGATTTGTGCCATAGCATATTGGTCTTCACAAGAATAAATGTCTAATGGGAATTGTATATGATATTTCTGATAAACGTCAAGCCTGATTAATTTATTCCAGCAGAAGCCTTGAATTGGACCGAATAAATCTTTCAACACAGATAAGTGGTCAAGGGAAGAAGGCTTTTGCGATACATAATGCATCACATATTGGTCACCACGGTAATAATCAGCAATCAGTACATCTACTTTTTGCTCTTCAGCTGCTTTAAGCATCTCTTCTAAGCAGTTGCTTTCCACAAAGTCGTCTTGGTCAAACTGTATCGTATATTCTCCTTGCGCAATCTCTAAAGCTGCATTGCGGGCACTCGCTAATCCTCCATTGGGCTTATGAAGTACACGAATTCGTGAGTCTTTCTTTGCGTATTCTTCAGCAATCTCACCACATTTATCCGGAGAGCCGTCATCTACCAAAATGTATTCAAAATCCTTAAAGGTCTGGTTCAGTACGCAGTCAATCATCTGCCTTACCGTCCCTTCGCCCTTATACATGCAAGTAATGACCGTTATTTTGGGTTTGTTCATCATTTTAAGCGTTGTTGTGATTTATTGAATTGCCCTTCGGGTTTTCGTTTCCTCGTAAAAAGCTTTCATTCCTGCATTCAATGGCGTTGGTTCAAAGCGGACGTATTCTTTTAGCTTGGTAGTATCAAGAATCATATTGGCCACATCTGCCTTACGAGAGGCAACATACTTCACATTCACCTCTTCTTCTGCTATCTTTTTCAAATGGGCGATGATGTCATTGATGGAGTGACCTTCGTTGCTACCAATATTCAAAGTGGTATTATGAATATCTTTTTGCAATAGTTGACAAACTACTTTTGACAGGTCATCAATATAAATGTAGTCACGTACCGAAGAGCCATCTCCCCAGACGGTGATAGGTTCTCCTGCCAATATCTTGCCGATGGCTACAGCGATGAGGCCTTGTTTGGCGTGAATGTTCTGACCATGTCCGTATGGATTGGAGGGTCTGAGGATTAAGTAATTTAATCCTTCCGTGCGATGCACATAATGAATACTGTTCTCCATCATCTGTTTTGACCAGCCATAATAGGAGATAGGCGCCATTGGGTCTGTCTCTTGGAATGGTACTGTTGTCGTTCTGTTACCATAAATAGTACCACCAGAGGAGAAATACACGAATTTGATTCCCCGTTTTGCACAAAGTTGCATTAACTCTATAGATGGGAAAATAACAGTCTGGTATTCCCGTTTATAATCTTCGAAATCACTGCCAGGGATAATGGTAGAAACCAAATGGATGACGGTATCAATGTTGTTTGTTTCCACGATGGACTGTACGAAATCGAAATCTAACAATTCTCCGCGGAAGATCTTAACGTTTAAACCATTTAATCTTGAAACATTAGCAAATGGAGGTTCAAGCACGTAGGTCTTTAGTCCATCCTCCTTAATCTTTAATCTCTCAAGCGTGTGAATAATATTGGATCCAATAAATCCGCCTCCTCCAATAAACAGTATATTTTGCATAAGAACCAAAATCTCTAAAGAACTAACTTACCAAATCTGTCTAACACCTAATCGTCTCCCATCTATTTGATTACCCCCAATTCTTTACCATAAATCTCAAAGAACCGTTTGGATATTCTCTCTGGATTATGATATTTCATTACTTGCTGTCGCCCTTTCTCTGCTATTGCTTGGTATTTATCACGGTGATTCGCAATTGAGATTAAGATAGAAGCTATCTGTGAGGCTTCTCGGTAACGAACACAAGATTCCATGTCACGTACACAAATGTTCTCCAAGGCGTAATCTGACCCAATGACAAGAAGGCCATTCACCATCGCATCCAAAACCTTGCCTTTTGTTCCCGTTCCAAACGAAATAGGGGTAATCTGAATGTCATGCTGCACAAGTTCCTCCGCATAATCATCCACCCATGTTTTAAATTCGCAATCAAATCCGGCCTCTTTCAGCCGTTGGTCAATCGGGCTCCAGTGTTTTCCCAAGAATGTGAATTCAAAGTGTTTTAACAGCACATCCTTATGTTCGATAAGTGACGGCAACATCTTGTCCACATCCACATTATAGTACATATCGTAGGAACCAGGGATAATAACTTTCAATTTTTCTTTTGAGGTAAAATCAATTACCTTCTCCCGATACTTAACAAAGGGATGAAGCAAAAAGTGAGCATTCGTATTACCTGATACATCACAATAGAACTTGTAATCAGCCATACCTACAAAATGCACCCAAACATTCTTGGCTCCCCAGATTTTCTCCATATTCCGATATTTGAGAATGTAAAAGAAATCTTCAGTTATCATTTTGCGTGTATTCAAACGGAAAGGGGATAAAAATCTCCTTGCCCTATTCAAGGACTCGCAATCAGGGCCTGAAATAACAAATTTTTTCTGAGGCAACATTTCCGCCAAAGCATACATGGCACGGGGATACAAAAAGACAAAATCACACTGCTCTTTATCTACTATATCAATAATCCCCTTGTCATAGAAACTTGCAGAAGGAGGATACTTTTTAACATACAATTCATATCTAGCTCTCCATTTCTTACTGAAAGATTCATACCATTTCTTAGGACTGAGCAAAACACAAATCTCAGCACGGAGTTCTTTCGAGATTCCTTCTAGTTCCTCCTTGCTGATTTTGTTAAGATTATAGGTGTAAATTTTTACATCGACCCACAAAGGACGATATTTGATTATCGAATAATGAAGTGCTGATATCCCCCCTCTGTTTTCAGGTGTGGGGGTCCATTCTGTGACAACAACAACTTTCATGGCTTCAAATATTATAAAACAAAAAGACCTGACATTGCGCCCATATAATTATTATACATACTTTCGGCAAAACCAGCACAATTAGCCCGATGGAATGATAATATAGAGTCAACAACTCTTTCTGTAGATGGCATGACAGAATGACTACGCAAAGGATATGTATTGTCCTCAAAACTCGCCTTCTTCAGAATATCATATATTTTACTGCTATTATGATTGAATGAACCATGAATATCAGATGTTCCATTGCCATCATAACTGAAAAAGGGAACAGCATTATGCAGACTAACTATAATTGGATGCATACGCGTCCCTATATATGCATCAGCATTTTTTATCAGCGAATACCATTCAATAGGACTCAAAGGCAAATCAACCTGATCTGAAAAGAATACATCGCCCAATCCCTCTGGCTCGGCCAAAGCGATAGGGGTAATCCCATGCTGTTTTATTGCACGTCCTATTTCTTCTACATATTGTATCGGCAAAACTCCTTTTGCGAAAGAAAACAAGGCATAGTGCTCAGGCAAAGAAAAGCGAGAAAGGATCTCCTCTTTAGTAGGAATATCTATGTAACAATTCTGGTTGAAAGCAAATACTGGATCTGGTGTGATTTCAATGTTTTTTAATCCAGCGACCTCTTCAACCATCGATTTGGTCCACTGGTCCCTTACCGTTATCTTCTTAAAATTCCGTAGATAACGCCCCATCTTCTCCCGCTCTTCCTCAGCCATTCGAAAATACGGACAATTCTGGGAAGACACAGAAAAAGCAACCACAGGTATTTGTCTGGATAATTCGCCATAGTAATCACAAAAGAAAGGATTACCATCCAAATCCTCAGATGAAACGTAGTTGTTTACAAATCTAAGTTTCCTCTTTGAGAATGCTCTTTCACGGTCACATATTGGCTTATACTTGAACAATGCATCACTACCTGTGATAATCATATCCAATTGCTGCCGTTCGATTTCCTTAATCAACTGCTTTTCATTCCGACATAATGAAGACAGCGGGAAATGGGTTTCAGCAAACTGCATCTGACATTTCCTTTGAATTTTAGGAACCCGGCGGGTATATAATGCCTCCAAATCTTTCGGATACCAATGGAGGAGGATGGGGGTATGTCCCATCCGCTTCAGATAGCCAACAGTTGACATAGCCTGAAGCTGAGCACCAAAATTAGGAACACAATGATATGTTAAAATACCAACTCTCATAATTCAACTCCTTTCTCCAAACATTAATAATCGTATCAATGCTGAACGACGTAATATATAATAAAGGAAGAGGCTTAAAGAAATAGCAATGACACTGACCGCAAAAGAATATACAATCTGAATCGTAATAGAAGTAACAGGATTTTGGGCTAAGATAAACTCTCCGATTCCTACTATTTGAATAACAAAAAGAATATGTAAAATATAAATCGGCATGCTCACCTTGCCTAAATATGCAAACAATTTCTCTGATTTATAATATACACCATTCATAAAAGTAGAAAAGACCACGATACAGGCACACAAAGCAGATAACGAACAGAAAAAGTCCACTTTCTCAACAATCGTGTATAGCAAAGGATATGCGGTCAAATACCTTGAGATGAAAAGTAAGAAAAAGAGAACGATGCATATTGTATATACGTTTTTATCTTTTACAAATCTCTCAACTACAGAATGTCTACGCATCAAACAACCGAAACAAAAAGGAATGAAGTACTTCAATAAATTTACATCTATATAAGGGGCAATGATAGGAATGACCGACAAGCCTCTAAAAAAGCCATAAGCCAATGCCATAATAATAATATCCTTCCACAAAACATATCTGGGATTGAACTTTCTCAACACGACATTTAGAAACATCCAAACGATAGACATTTCATAGAGTGTCAGAAGGAACCAGTACCCCCAATTGCCACGTACGAAATAAATGAGGAAACCCGTAGCCAAATATGGAATCAGCAGGCGTATCGTTTTTGTTCTAATTCGAGAGATGATATTATCTTTAGTGATAGCAGACACACCTGAAAGATAACCACTCACCATAAAAAACAATGCCATATGAAAAGAGTATATCAGTTGCCATACGGCGCCGCCTACCATATAGTCTTTGGATTGCATTTGACTAAAAAGACATACCTCATGCCAGTCTGAATAGTTCCATGCTATTGCATGCCCCACAACGACAAGCAGAATTGCTAAGCCTCTAATAGCATCTAAATTCTCAATTCTTTGGTGCATAGCCTATCATCTTTGCAATAAAATCTTTAGCCTTCCATTTAAAACGAGTAACCTTCGATATATAGAAGAACTTCCTAAAGGCATATTGATAACCTTTTTGAGAATATACCTGCCAGAAGAAATCACGATTTACATTGACTTGAGTTGGTGCTTCTAAACATGGTTGCCAAGTGTCTTCTATAGTTATCTCCCACAATGACAAATCCTTAATGCCATCAAGTATCTTACTTCCTTTATCAGAATTTACTATTACCAAAGATGTTCCTCTTTCAGACTTAAGTTCTGGTCTTTTCTGCTCATCATCCCAAAAATCCGCTAGTGTAATATCACCTGGACGATTATAATTTGAATACTTACATTCATGACAAGAGGGACGGTTAGTCATATGAGAGTAGTAGATGCTCCACCAACTAATGATATTGGATTTTTGATACACCTTCAATCCATTCTCCAGTTCAACACTTTGCAGAAAGCGGTGGCTCCATCCCCATTTTGTTTTGTCACGCATATTCATCCAAATGATATGCCCTTTCAATTTTGCTTCCAAATAATCAGTGTAATTCTGAAATAGAAGTGGACTTCCTGCTGCATGACATACAAGATCTATCGTAATCAAAGATTCGTAATCTTTACACAAAAATTTTTTTAACCCATCCACCTGACATGGTGTACCTGAGAACAGAACTAATCTGTCCAAAGACAATAAGGACTTTACCTCCTTAAAAATGCCTCGTAAATCAGACTGGACATACTTACTACCACGAAGCTGCCACAAATCTTCCGACTTATTAACAGCAACATGGCGAACAACCATTTTCTTGTCATAGGTCGCTCCATAAACAATTCCACCTTTGTCTAATACGGCTTGAGCTATCGCAGAGAATGCACCTCCTGAAGAGCTGTTCATCAAGATGTCTTTATCCTTATGACGAACTGCATAGAACTTCTGATTTTCAATTCCTTTTACCCCATTCTTCCTAGCAATAACCGGGCATACCTTCTCACAAAGATGACAATCAACACACTTAGAGGCATCAACCTGTGGATACAAGAAGCCTTCCTCGTCAGGTTTAAGCACAATGGCATTCTTGCCACAGATGCTTTCACAGGCTGTACAACCGCAACAATCTTCCTTTCTATTCAGCTGAATCATATACTACTTACTTGCAATTCTAACAAAAGCATTTTTCAACTTGCCATTTACCCAGATGCGTTCTTCTTTTGATAATCCTAACAAATAGATGGATGAAAAAGTACATAGAACACAAACACCAGTAACAACAAAAAGGCGAATTAGGTTCTCCTGCATGGAATTCGTTATGATAATAGGCAATAATGCAGCGAAAAAGACAACTAACAATACACGAAACAATACTTCATTTATATACTTTCTGATAGGAAGTTTAATCATTCCCTTGAGAAGAATCACCCTTGCCGCCAACTCAATTCCATAGACTACAAACTGTATGACGTAAGAAGAATAGGGAGGTAATCCCAACTTAAAAGCTATATAGGCCAAAGGAAAGACAGAAAGGTTTAACCCTCCTACAATAATCTGATATTTCTTGATATCACCTGTTGCCAACATAGAAGTAATCAATGTCTGAGAAAGAACTGCATTTAGAGAAATCAAGATAGTCAGTCTCGTAAACACAACCGTATAATCAGGAACTTGTTTTAACCACAATTCCAAAATCTTAGGAGTTTCCAATAGTATTGGAAGAGAAGGAATCAACATAATGAAAAAAGAATACTTAGCTCCCTTACACACCAAACTATGCATATATGACAAATCTTCAGAGGCATACGATTTAGTTATTTGAGGATTTAGTGCCATGGTGAAATTATTCACTAACAAATAAATTGCATTGTCTACTTGACTTGCAATACTTCGTGCAGCATTAACAGCAACACCAAAGAAAATGTTCATCAGAATATTAACGCCCTGGCCCAACAAAACTCCAGAACTTGCACCCAAGAAATTCCATCCGGCAAACCCCGCCATTTCCTTTACTAAAGCCTTGTCTTTTACAAAATGCCACGTAGCCTCTTGAAAATGAAGTTTACAGTAGATTCCATAAATGATTCGCATTAACACATTAATTCCAACTATACAGAAAGCATAGAAAATCAACTTATCAAATGAAACGTAATTTATTATTAATGCAACCCCCAAATTAAGGAAAGTTGAGAGAATGCTTAAATAGGCGAAAGCCCCCATGTGCTCATGAGCAATAATAGTAGCATTATAAGGAACACTGAGAAGGCCAACTACAAAAGAGAGGATAGAACACTGCAACACCCAGTGGGCAGCATACATTCTGCCTTCAGGGATATTCATCTTATACTCTAAGAACCAGACTCCAATGACTTCGGCAAACACTAAAAAAATAACCGACATTAGAACTTGTATATTAACAGAAGTGCTAAATACTCGTGATAGCCGATCGGAATCACCCTTACCTAATTCAAATGTTATGAAACGACTAATGGCTGCATTTAAAGAACCCTGAATGATATTAAAGAATACGACGATTCCACCAACGACACCATAAATTCCATAATCATCCTCACCCAATGCATTCAAGATGACTCTACTCGTATATAGAGCCACCAACATTGAGAATGCCATCCGAAGATACAGGAAAATAGTATTCTTGGCTATACGTTTATTTTTCTGTGATTCAGTTTCCATTTAAATGCTATAGGAAAGACTTCAATTCCTGTATTAATACATCCGTATTTCTCTCAACACCCCTATAATTCATATGATAATCAGTATTCCAGGCACATGAATCTGGCATCACATGATTTTCTGGCTTAGAATTATAGCCATACCCATATCTACGAAAGAATGCGTCAATTTCGTGTGCACGTTTTTGTTCATACTTGAAGGCCGTTTCCCTAATGACTGATGGAATCATTACCACCCTTGCCCCTTTAGCTTCTATTTCCTGAAGCTTTTTCACAAAATACTGGCAAAATAATGTATCGAGAGGCAGATCCTCTTTTGATGCGCCTGAAACAATTCCTGTTCCATCTGCATCAATGGTCCAATGAAGAATTTCATCTCCATTCTTGTTAATCGCATTCAATGGATTTGATGTTTTTCCCAGAATCTCATGTGCAAGAAGTCCTTCAAACATATTTACCCTGATGATATATGGAATTCCCTTCAAAACATTTAGCCATTGCTTCAAGTTCAAACTACCAAGGTTTTGCCATCCATTATAATACAGGATCACAGCTAAAGTTTTATTGCCATAAGCATCAGTATAAAATTGGGGATACTCCGCACCGATTGCCACAACGTCGCCAGACTTGACACGAGGAGCAATATCATCAATTGTATACTTTAAACCTATTCCTGCATGGAGCCCTGAATTAATTACATGAACATGAAGAGAATCCTCTATTCGCTTGCTATCCAAACTGGTATATAAACTACTTCCACTAACAAAAATGAGACGGGGAGCAGGTACTGTATCTACCAACGACATTTTATAATTGTACAGGTTATATGAAGGGCTTTTGCTCTTTGGCACCACAAATATAAGTAATGACAAAAGCAAAACAAAGCCTACTAAAAACCCAAACAATTTAATAAGGAATCGAGACATATCAATTAAAACTGGAAATAAATGAACTGCGATTGTTCACCCGCGAAAACCAATGTTACCAAGAGGACTATCATATAGATGGTCCAACGCATAGTACGATATTTCATAATGCCCTTACAACCTACGAACTCAAGAGCATGTTGTTTATCTCTCTGCAGCCATTCTGCCACTAACATAATAATCACGAAGAAGAATGTATATTTCAAACTACCAACAGTCATACCGTCAAAGGGAGAAGTAAACATTCTGTTAAAATACAGATATGCTTGTGTCATTGTTTCTGCACGGAAAATAATCCAGCCCATCACTGCCAAGAAAAAGGTAATGAGCATCTGGCATAACTCTTTCACAGAAGGAAATATGCGTCCATAGGCTACTTCATGGGCATATTTTGTATTAATACCAAAAATATTATATATTGCTAATAAAACTCCATGGAATAAACCCCAGCAAATAAAAGTCCAATTGGCTCCATGCCAAAGGCCACTGACTCCCCAAACAATGAAAACATTTCGAATAGCCTTCCACTTAGAACAACGACTTCCACCTAATGGGAAATAAATGTAATCGCGAAACCATGTCATCAAAGAAATGTGCCATCTGCGCCAAAATTCAGGAATACTTCGTGAAAAATAAGGATAGGCAAAATTCCTTTTCAAATTAATACCAAAGAGTTTAGCAGTTCCTATTGCGATATCGGAATAGCCAGAGAAGTCTCCGTAAATTTGGAACGTAAATAGTAGCCCGCCAAAAAACAAGCTAATGCCACTCATGTGCTGATAGTCTTCCCAAACATACATTAATGTTGACGCACAGGTGTCTGCAACAACTACCTTTTTGAAAAAGCCCCATAACATTTGTCGCAATCCATCTATGGCATTGTTTTCATCAAACCTACGGGATATTAGAAACTGAGGCAATAGATTTGTAGCTCGCTCTATGGGACCAGCAACCAATTGAGGGAAAAAACTGATAAAAGCAAAAAATGCAACAATGTCCCTCGTGGCCTTCAACTGATGCCGGAAAACATCAATCGAATAACTCAAAGCCTGGAATGTATAGAAACTAATACCAACAGGCAAAATAATGTTCAATGTGGGCCAATCAAGATGTATACCTGACGCACAAAACACTAATGAGTCAAGACTATCCGCAAAAAAATTGTAATATTTGAAAACTCCTAGAATGGCGAGATTCAGAATAATATTGATAGCACTTATACACTTTTGAACGTGACGTTTACCTTCATAGTAATCTATTAACAAACCACTTAGGAAACTGCAAAACGTTGTAAAAGCTATCAGTATCAAGAAACGCCAATCCCACCAGCCATAGAAAACATAGCTGGCAACAACTACCAACAAGTTCTGCCACTTTAATGGTTTGAAGACAAACCAATAAAGCAAAAAAACTATCGGGAGGAATATAAGGAATGCAAAGGAATTAAACAACATAAGATTTAATAGAATTCGGTGTGTGTAATATATTTAGCTTTTATCCACCGAATTTTTCGCTTAATTTTTCTAAATAACTCTTCGAGAATCATCCATTTGGGCATAGCAACAGCCCCTCTTCCTTTTTGAGGAATTCGCCAATTTTCTCCATACAGATATTGAAGGTAGCCTTCTGTTTCTTCTGGTATATAAAAAGACTCATTGAGAAAAGTAAACGGCTTTAACTTCTTCAAATATTTTATAGGAACAAATCTCCATTCACCCACACCATAATAATAAAAACGATAAGGGAATAATGGTTTGTAAAAAACGTTGAAATCACAAGTAATCCCTTTATAAATAAACGTATACAAAATTCCTCCCCATTCACCACACAACTTAACACCTCTTTTTTCAAATTCTGGAATCATTCTTAAAAAAACTGTTTTATCTTTTTCAAAAATGCCTAAATCCAAATCATTATCATGCGGTATAAAACTATTATCTCTATAAGCACCTAATAATGTTCCAAAATTTAAAAAAAAATGTATTTTATTATTTTCGAAAACTTGATTTAAAATAGTCAGAAACGAACGAGCGTCGTTTAAATCAAAACTATCAACAGAATAGTTAAATGGTAATTTCTCATACTCGAACGGTACATTATCTATTAAAATTTCAGCCATATTATATTTTAATTAATTGATTTGCACTATAAAAATCCTGCATAACAGAGACAATAGCAGCAGAAATATCATCATTCAAATACTTATTACTGGAGTGATGCTCAACAGCTTTTGCAAAAACTAAAATCATCATCCTTATGCCTTCGCCTTCCAACTGATAAAAATATCTCCGATTATCCAAAGGATTTTCATACCTTAATTCAAAATAATCAGTTTTCCACCATGGCGCGGGGACATAAATGTAACCATTGGTTCCTGAAACGATCAACTCGCCTTCTGACTTAACACCTTTTCCAACCTTGAGCGAAGCGACTGCATGTGGATAGACAAATGAAATTTTGGAGAATATATCAAAATCTGGTTCTACAAAACGTGAAATAATTTGCTTCTTATCATAATTCGTTCCCAACATTTGAAATATTGGTAACATTGCTGTAGGTCCCCACGCACAAATACTATTCCAAACATTAGATAAGTCTGCTCCAACATTTTGCAAACTAGTGCAAGTTGCATCAACAGATACCACATCACCAATTCTCCCGCTTTTTGCTAATAAAACAAGACGTGAATATGCTGTACAATAGGCCGTCTTCAAAGAATCCATCAATATCAGGTTGCGTTTTTTTGCCAATTCACGAAGGCGAGACAACTCTTGGTAATCTAAAGTGATAGGTGATTCACATAATACATGTTTATCTTTATTTAAAGCTACCATTATTTGCGAATAATGCCTAGAAGGGTGAGAAACGACATATATTGCATCAGAAAGATCTAATAGGGAATCATAATCACTTGTTATGCAATACTCCTTCTTTATTTTATCAGACAGTTTTGAGCTATCCAACGTATAAATACCACTTATTTTTACACCATTAACATATTGACTCTCTCGAACAAACTTATTGAGCACGATGGATTCGCCAACCAAACCAATTCTAAGTACCCGCTTCTCTGCTCTTAACTCTGAACTGGAGATACCTTCTGTACGGTCAAGATAGACAACCTTGCAGAACTCACTTAAATAATCAAACTTACCTCTCCAATCAGAGCCGACAGTAAAGATGTCAATATCGTAGCGCCTAATGTCGTCTATCTTCTGCCCCTCATATTCCTCAACAATAATTTCATCAGCAAGGCCAGTCCGCCGGACGGACTCTATGCGTTCCATCAACGATTGTTGGGCATTAATCTTACCGCGTGTCAGATCAAAACTGTCTGATGTAACCCCGACTATCAAGTAATCTCCAAGAGCTTTAGCCCGCTCAAGAAGACGCTGGTGGCCATAGTGGAAAAGATCGTATGTGCCGTAGGTGATGACTTTTACCATAATCAAATGAACTTCTTTTCTCTTAAATCAAGGAAGGCTTCTATCAATTTGTCATAATCCGACTCGCTCAAATGACCGATGTGGCCTACACGAAATACGGAGTCTTTCATATCGCCGCCATTTGGGCAAATCCAAATTCCGTATTCATCTTTGATTTTCAGGAATATCTGATGAGCTGACTGCGTCGTAGGATGTAGAGGCGTGACAGCATTACTCAGGCTTTCACTGATAATCTCGAATGGCAGATGATGCTCTTTTAGTTTGTTACGGAAGTACTTTGCCAACTTTGCGGTGCGCTCGATCTCTGCCTCTGCACCTCCCTCCTTTTCTATTTCTTTAAGGCGGACGTTGATCTGGCGAAGCACACCAACTGCCGGTGTCCACGGCGTCTGACCTCGGTCTTGATTTTTCAAGGCCAACTTAAGGTCAAGGTACTGACAACAACATTTTGTTTTCTTAATACGCTCAAGAGCAGAAGGTGCCAACACCATCACGGCAATGCCCGGAGGACAGGCCAGCGCTTTCTGGCTGCCTGTAATCATTATTCCGGCATCTAATGCAGCCATGCTAAAAGGATCACATAGGAAAGTGCTGATGGTGTCAACGATCAAGAAGCATCCATTACGTTTGCAGAAGTCGCTGACGAGATTAATATCATAATGGACACCCGTAGATGTTTCATGTTTCTGGAGAAGGAACGCTGTATAGCCCTTACCCTCATAAGGGGCCAGATGCTCAGGCTTCAGTGCCTTACCATGTTCTAATTTGATTTCCGTGAAAGGAATCTCATGGAGAGTCAGTAGCTCAACAAAGCGTTCTCCAAAGCTTCCTCCATTGACAACCAGGGCCTTGTCTTCTTTCGTCAACGTGTTCATAATAGCAGCCTCCATACCACCAGAACCGGAGCAGGTCAGGAAGACGGCACGGCTATCATCTGTTGCGTAAGCAAATTTTTTTACCAACTTTTCGTTCTCGAGCATGAGCTCAGAGAATTCTGCTGTTCTAAAATACGGAACCTGTTCTGCACCGATTGACCTAACAGCATCGCTGGACTGAACAGGGCCAACTGTGAAGTTGATCATATTAATAATTATTCTTTTTCAGTTTATTTTTCAATTCCCATACAAATATCTTTTGGCGGTTTCCCCAAACGTATTTCTGCCAAAGTAACTTAAAGGTTGGGGGCTTCGCCCATTTCCGGTTAATTTCATTGAATGAAAGTGTACTCTGCAAATCCTGCATAAAACGGTCACGGTCGGGGTTCTCCGCGATGCTCTTACGCATAGGGCTTTGATATTTGAGCGCTTCCTCAAAAGCCAACTCATGACCATACATCAATTTTTGTGCTTTTGTAAACGCCTTCTTGCCCTTTTCCGTATTACAAACCACCAAAGAGGAACCACCATTCCGACCATATAATTCAGGGCAATAGAGATGCACGCCCCAAAGGTCTCCAAGGGTAATGTCAGCTATTCGGTCTGATGTAGTAAATTGGCATTTGTAACAGGAAGGACGGCTCATGAGATGACCCAGCCATATTGACCAGAAAGGATTGAACCACCTGTCTCTGACAATTGCAGACCTTCTGGACTTGTCAGGGATAATTCTCAATTGCTCGAAATCCCATTTACCATCTTGGAAAGGTGCATTTCCTGTATAGCGATAGTCAATACTTGCCATCCCGAAACCATGGTGCTTGCGGAGATGTTCATCCCATTTTCTGACATAAAGAGGTGATGGAACGCCCTCACAAATAACCTCGACTGTCAGAAGTCGATCTTGATGAATGGCGTTCAGATAGCTCCGTAAACCAGCAACTTGACAAGGTGTTCCTGAGAATAGAACTTTCTTTCCCTCCTTAAGGAAAGTCTTCACCTGCTTGAAAGAATCACCAATCACACTTTGTGAGTACTTAGACTTACGAAATGCACATATGTCCTTTTTGTCGGTAATAAAGGTGTGAAAGACATTAATGCCATCTGCCTTGGCACCAAAAATCACGTAGTTCTCGTCGCAGAAAGTCTCGGCAATAGCGGAAAAAGCTCCACCGGAAGTGCTCTCAAAACGTACCTCCGAGTTTATATTATAGCCACCAAAGACATATTTCTCGTCGTGATGTTTTAGAGGTATGCCATTATATTGGCATACCTTCTCACATAGACCACATTCTATACAGGCTGAAGAATCGACAATTGGATAACGGAAGCCCTCATGGTCTTCCACCATTCTAATTGCACGGTGGTTGCACACTTGCACGCATGCTTCACATCCGCAACATTTTGCTTTTTCCTTAATCTGGATACTCACTGTTCTGCCAATAGTTTAAGAGCATAGCGAAGATAATCAGCAGCTCGCTTACGAGCCTCGCCTATCCTAGCATGGACTCTGTCGTAATCTATGTATTCATGGACATTCTCTAAACCATTCACCATTATACGGTTACTAAGGCCAAAGAGTTCGAGCACTTCGACTATTTTCGTGTCGCCTTGCTCTCGCGAGAAGCAATAGAAAGGAGTACGCAGCTGAACTGAAAAAATAACGCCATGGAAAGAATTGGTGACTACATATTCTGCATTCTTCACCAACGAGAGAAATTCTTCAACACCTGCATCATAACGCATGATGTGACCTTTCTCTGAATTTGTAGCACGGATGCTGATTTCCACCAACTTTAGTCCTTTTGTCTTTGCAAGGTTCTCTGCAAACTGTTCCATATTCCTGTTGTAACGCCGAGAATAGAGAAGTATGTATTTATCACTCAGTTGGGGCTCGGCGATCAAACTCTCAAAAAGAGAGGCGTCTGCAAGCAATGTCGGATCAATAGTCCGTTCGACACAGACATTAACATGGTCGCGGACATAGGGAAGCATGTTGTTTTCCCTGATGCCGAGCGCCTTGAAGTTCTCAAGCCGGGTGTTCAGAATCTCATAGTCACGAGCCGTGAACGTAGGATCACCAAAACTGGCTGCATAGGAGACGCTTTTCCCGCGCATACATTCAAAATTCGCAAAGTAGCCTTCGACAAAGCCCTTGAACTCGTTGATGCAGAAGATTGTGTCACTGCCACAGACAAAACCAAAGATGTCTTCATCCTGAATGACGTCATTGAAGGTGGCATCTGTATATTTTCGCCTTGTTCGGCGAAAACGGTTCGTGTAGAATTCCTCAAACTTCTGGTAGTTGGCACGGATAGAGGGCATCATCATAGCTACCTGCCTACGGGCCTCCATATCCGTGTCCCACATCTTCTTTGTTGGATTCAGACAATCTGAATCTTCAAGAACCCTAGGGCAATAGTCTATCAGTTTGGACTGGAAGCCAAATTCCTTACCTATTGTGTCAATTGACTGACACAGTGCCCATGACTGCAACGCTGAGCCATAATTGGTAAAATTGCAGTTAATATTATAACTAACTTGACCGATAAATTTCATATAAGTGCAGTTCAAAGTCGCATAGCGACATCAAGGTTCAAGAGGTAATTTCAAAGCGTTGAGGCACTATTCAATGCAGCAGAGTTGAGGTTCATTCAAGGACACGTTGTGCAGTTCTATGCCCTAAGGCCGGTTTTTCTCCGACTTCGCTACGGGGTGACAAGGGACGGGTTCCTGTCACGGATTCAGACGTTGTATAAATCCTCGGCCCAAACCGGTTAATCGTTGTAGTTGACGAACCGATGCTCCTGAATCCTTCAGTATACTTAAAGTTTCTCTTTGTTGGTCTTTGTCCAACTTTTGAAAGTCACTGGAGTTTGTTACCCCTGGGTGACAAGGGACAGGTACCTGTCACGTCACGGGTACCTGTCACGCGTGAGAAAACACGACTAAAGTCATTGTGAATCCTCGCATGGCATCTATGTGTTCAATTCGTTTTGTATTCATAAGAATAACAGAATAATCAGTCATTTTTACGTCCAGGCTTGGGGATTATCAATAAAGGGTATTCACATTTTTCCCAAATCAAACATGAGGTGTCAGGTTAATTAGGTGACAAGGGACAGTACCTGTCACGGAAGACGTTGTATAAATCCTCGGCCCAAACCGGTTAATCGCTGTAGTTGACGAACCGATGCTCCTGTATTAGTGTGACAAGGGGGAGGTCAGTGGCATAATTATGATGGATGATTCAGAGGTTTAATCAACTCTTTTCATATCACTCATCGTCATTCTCTTCTGGTAACATCTGTTGGCGATCAGCAGGGGGCAGATAGTCGGAGGCTTTTTCGTTGGAGATAACTGAATGGCCGACCTGTGCTTCAAGTTTCTTGCGAGCATCACCAGCAATTTCACCTCCTTTACGGGCTACAGCAACACTTTGCTGAAAGCCTTTGGGATTCTGGGCCTTACTGATTTCAGTGGTAGATGCCTCAGCTAAAATATTCAGGGCCAACTCAATGTTGGTCATATTATCACGAAGATTCTCCTTCTTCAAGCCTTTGAACTGCTTATATTGCTTGGTGGTCTTACCGCTCCAAGCGCGGGTAATGATGTCGGTCAGTGAAGCGTATTGCAAGTTGTCGGTTACTCCAGCACGGTTCCACTCATCAGTCAGCTCCTTACGCACCTCAATACTTTTCAGTCGCTGGTTAATCCATTTGTCTGAATAGCCTAAACGACGATAATCCTCATAGGCCTGTTCAAAATTCAGTTCGGGGTCTTGCATCTGGTCGATGCGCTGCGATGCCACCTGTGCCATCCACTGTTTGAAAGGCTCTGCCTTGGGCGATGGGATGGACTGAATGATGCGGAAGATTTGTTCTGTGTCTGCTACGTCGGTTTTGTATTTCTTTCCATCTTTTGGAGATACCAACTTCAGTTGGTTACAATTTGTAACCGACTCATTTCCTTCCTTCACTAGCCTGAACTTAAGTACCTTCCAGTAATTCTTGGCATGGTCATAATCGGGCTGATCAGTTAGGATATGACATACATCCACAATAGAGAAATACCATTTCTCTTGCTCGCTGTCCCATACGGAACGAATTTTCTTCTCGCCAAAAAGTTGTATATGTTGTTTTTGAGTCATGGTTTCTAATAGTGACAAGGGACAGATTCCTGTCACGGATTCAGACGTTGTATTAATCCTCGGCCCAAACCGGTTAAGCGTTGTAGTTGACGAACTTATGGGGTGACAAGTGACAGCTGTCACGCGCCTGTCAAGCGTTGGTTTCCAAGGTTATCGTGGATAGCCAAGAAGCAATTTGGCCAATTCTTTCACCGCTTCGTTGGCTATATCTCTTGTGGTTTCTTGCCCATCTCTGTCTATCTCATTCTGCATCTCCAGAAGTTTGCGAGCATAGTCTCTTTCGGCATCACTGGAGAAACCTCCGCAAATATATAACTTTTGCGCTAACTCATTGGTTAGCCTATTGAGTCGTATCTTCTCTTCGACCAACTTAGCCAACTTTGAGTCCTTGTCCATTTTGGACAACTCAGAATGGAGTCGATCTATTTCTTGAAAGATGTTATTGTTCATTATCTAATTAACTCCCATAATATCGTTAAGTGAAAAACCTTCACACTTTTTACAAACAATATGTAATGTGAATGGCCTTTTCATTTTCTTTGGACTTAGCCTGTATGAAGCTATTATAACATCCAATAATTCTTGCTGATTCCTATGCAATACTTCCTTATTTGCATCTATATTATTAGTAAACATACTGACAGACTGGAAAATCACACCAACTGTAATGAATATATTCAAGTTGAACACATATATTATTTGCTTTTTGTCCTATATAGTAACCAGTAGTTTTCTGCCCTAGAAGTGGGTAACCATAAAACAACCCCTTCACAGTTCCGCCTGCACGTAAAAGTCGTGCCTGATATTATTCGTATTCTTCTAGCACTTTTAATTATATGGCATTAAGACTTTGTAGCGTGTAACCAATTACTGCTATTTAATTCTAGCTGTTGATCCACACAGAATCTCTTTCTCGAGCTTTTGATATTGACTGGAGGTTGTTTTTATTCGGAAGTTTTGTAAACTTATTCTTTTTTATTATCATGCGTTTCAAATAATATAAGCATTTCTAATGTGTTATCTACATACTTACGAGCATCGCCTGAAGAATAGAATCGTTGATTTTCAACTTTTTCAGAGAATTTATATATCTTAGATCCAGCTACAGGATAATTGAGATTCAGATGAATCCGCTTTCCATATTTGAATGGTGTGGGAACTTCCTTTATCCATCCACTTATTCTGTTATATTGTGTATCAGAAAGTTTTTCATATGGGTCCTCAAATGTATGATGGAATACCACTCCCATATATTGTAAGTCTTCTTCCAATAGGTAAGCATCTATAATCGGCTGACCACAAAACAAGTTTTGTTCGTTATCTACGGCGATTGTGCCATAAGCTATGGCTCCTTTTAAGGGTATTTCTTTGCGAATCGCCATCCTCATTACTCTTTTTACATAAGTGAGGAAATAACGAAGATTTGAAAATGTATCGTCTTTTGAAAAGATAAATATACTATCTGACATGATAGTAAACATTATCCTTTTCTCTAACTCAGAATCATAGTCTGCCTCATCAATGTCTGGCTTAAGAGCATTCAGTATTTTTAAGCGACTATAAACCTCATGAATACTGTGTCGCAAAACAAACTCCTTGAAGCCTAGTATATCCAAGAAGGCCACATAGCGCTTGGTCTTTACTTTCCAATCAGAAGTAGTAGACATCGTTAATATTTGAATTGTTTAACAGTTTTATTAACTGTTATCTTCCATCAATTTTAGAGGTAGTTGTTGCTGGAACTTGAATTGTACAGTTAGAAACAGGCACATTCTTATGAAAAATAAAATTCACCCTCTTGGTAACATATATCTTGGCCTGCGGTTTCAACTCCAGAATCTTGTTTATCAGCCTTCTTGATGGATGACCTTCACCCTCTCCTTCTGGAGGGCATGAAATAATAAACTCAGGAGTTCCGAAACGTCCAAGAATAGTTGGGTCTATGTTCTTCCTACTACCATGATGTGGTAATTGGACTATTGTAAAGTCCGACGCTTTTCCGCCATTATTCTCGTAATAGTCAAGTGCACTATTGATGGCTTCTTTACCTGCATCCCCTGTAAAAAGAACTTTCAAATTACCCAATGTGAGTGTTATTACAAGACTTGTTTGATTTACATTAGAGGTCTGTTCATCATCGTACCATTCAATAACTTTACCTTTTACATAATTCTCCTCAGAATAATCCGTCGGTGTATAATCTTTTAGACCTGCATCAATATATGACTCTGGTGTCTTTCCTGATTCAAGTAATCCTCTCTTATACAGAGTTTCTGAAGGCCCTAAAACCGTTATAATACCATTATAACAGTTTATGCCTTGCATTCCCTTGTATATATTTATTTGTTTATCTTTTGCTACTTGCTCCAAATCATCGGCGTAGCCAAAGGCGTCTTTAAGACGCTTGACAAGACTTTTATCGGTAATGCGATGATCATCAAACATCTCCTTTGTAAACTTTGCGTCTTTCCATGGGCGGTTGAGGACTAATGCTCCAACCGTTATGTCATCATTGTTAAGAACGGTCACGAGGCCCCAAATATGGTCTTTATCGGGGTGGGTATTAAATACCACATCTATATGTTGCGTTGAACACTCTTTTTTGATGTAATTAACAATTTTTTCTCCTGTTTCTTTATAACCTCCATCTATCAGAATAAGATGTTCTTTGTCATTTTCATCGAATAGACGAATAAGAATGGCATCTCCTCCCTTAGCACCTGAACCTACCTGAAAGAAACGAATTAAATACTTGTTAGTTTTCATTTTCTTAATGATTGAATTTTTCCTTGGCCACTTTCCAAACAATTATCACGCTGATTGTCAATGGGATAAGAATAGAAAGAACTACCAATAAGATACTCTCATATTGACACCATTTCAAAACAGAGAACATAAAAGTCCCTGATATGACCATATTCAAGAAAATGAGCATGTATAGGCTCAGGAATTGGGTACTATCGTAGTCCTTTACTCGAGGATATTGAGGGGTCTCCCAGAAATTTGTATTATTCTTGAAACCGTAAGGTTGGCGTAGGAGTACATGATGTCGCAACTCGTTAATATGTCGGGATGTTCGAACAAAATATACCCTATTCTTAACAATGGTAAAGATAGATATAATACCGAACACTAGGCTCGCACCACAGATGATGGACATTACTATCCATTTCAGATTGGGCGTAGTATCCTTTGTCAGATCCCAATTAAAAACAGTCCAGCATGCTCCAATAGCCACCAAAATCTCTCCAAAGGCAAACTTCGTGATTTCCCAGTTCAAGGAATCATAATGGCGGTGCATCTCCATACTCTGCGAGAAATCTTCTACCATAAGTTGCCCACAATAGTCAAGAGGCGGTTCAAGAGTTTTGGCAGTACCTTTCTCCCAAGAGGTGAAACCTGTTATCTTCTCATAGGTTCCAACCCAGTCGCCATCAAATTGAATAGCCCTGTCGTCCACGTAAACATCAGCAAAGGGCTTGCCACCCTTTGCGTTGTTAGGCTGCTTGGGATTCTCATTGATTGCATCAAATGGAATATTATTAGCCTCCAAGAACTTGTTTATCTCCTTTTTATCACCCCTTGTTGTATAGATAATAACATACCAACCATCAGCTTTTAGGCGATGGATAGTCTCAGCACAATGAGGCAAGACCTCGCCAAAGGTCTTAGCATCTACCCATTCTATATAATGGGAAATTGTGCCGTCAATATCTATACATATAGTTTTCATCAATATTTGCTGTTTTGGGGAAAGATTATTTGCTAGTTATATTTCCATCCTTAGTTCTTGTTATTATCCAGCATTTTTTTTCTGCATTATACTCCAATCTATCACGTGGTGACAAGTGACAGGTTCCTGTCACGTGGCATTTAAAGCTTTTTGCAATCTCCCCTATCCGATTCTTTGCGTATGCGTTTTACTGTATGCTTGATATTGCCAATGAGGAAGTTAACCTCCATAGGTGGCGGTCAAAAAAATTGACCACAAATCTAGTAACTAGTTCTTTGACAGTTTAAATTGATTAGAGGAAGAAACATTACTTCTCCAGTTCTTTCTTAAGCAGTAAATAGACATAGCCAGGACTTTGAAAATAAAGGCCTGAGGTAGGCCTCAAGAGGGCACTGTAAACGGAAGAGCCATATACAGCTTCTACTGCATTGGGTAACGAGTAGTGTTCACGATCCATTAATAATTGAATCAAATCGGATGTTATGCC
>Ga0256404_1002606_pt1 | contig 39375 bp, 31 predicted proteins | sample RumenRJG_01DNA_FD_185990 | JGI IMG/M metagenome (GOLD analysis project Ga0256404, IMG submission 185990) | Bovine rumen microbial communities from Lethbridge, Alberta, Canada - RJG_01 | ecosystem: Host-associated > Mammals > Digestive system > Stomach > Rumen | place: Canada: Alberta | collected...
AATCCTCTAAGATCGCTATTGCTAGCTCTTTTTAAAGAAATTGTCTCCTTCGTCTTTCGACTAGGAGCCCTTTTTCGGTGCTTATTTGCTTAAGCTTCCTTACATTGTTTAATTTACAAGGTACACCAAAACAGTATTTGCCCTCAAGTGAGAGCTTGACTAATATAACACTTTCAAACAGTTTTTGTCAACGATTTTTTGGGAGTTTTTTGCATGTCTTTTACGTGCATTTTTCCTTGTCAATATCTGGTATTTTGGAAAACGAAGGCCACAAGATAAGCAACCCGCTTCGCTTGCGGTCATATCTACTTCGACGACTCAGAATCCGGCTCTTTCCCCAGCTGCCGGATCACCGCCCAGGAAGTCATCCGCATCGTAAGTCCCGCATTCATACTCATTTTTTGCAGGTATCGATGAGCACCAGATTCCGACAAATTTCGCTTTTGCATCAGAAGCTCCTTCGCCTCTTGAATTACGGCCTCGTCCTCGGGGCTGCGCCGGGACAAACGGCCGTTTTTCCGCTGCTGCTGTTCGTGCAGTTCGCGAACCTTTTCAATCAAATCCTTCCGAACGACCGGAAGGGCCAGCCGTTCCTGCAGATCCGTCTTGCATAGGGCCAGCGTTGCCGGCTTTCCAATTACAAGAACGGCGGCACTGCCGCGAATATAGTCGATCATCTCGTTTGCCGTCATGTCCCTAAGATAAAAAGAACAGACTACCACGCCGCTGCCCAGTTTTCGGATTGCCCGGACCGCCTCTGCCCCCGTGCTGCATTCCGCCTGTACCTGGATGCCGCTCTGTTCCAGTGCCGTGCGCACGGACTGGCCAAGCTGGCGGTTTTTAAAAGCGGTTACGGTTTTCAGCAAATTTCATCCCCTTCTCTCCGAACGGCATGTTCGCGGAACTGGTCTCAGTACGTCTTCATATATCGGTCGATTTCCCATTGGCTGACCTGTGTCTTATACTCTTCCCACTCCTTTTGTTTTCCCCGAACGTAGCATTCCAGGGCATGGGCACCCAGCACATCGCAAATCAGCGGATCCTTTTGCAGCTCAGCAAGCGCCTGCTCCAGATTCGCCGGCAGGCTTTCAATTCCCCGTTTCGCCCGCTGCTGCGCATCGAAATCAAATACGTTCTCCGTAATTTCTTCCGGCGGTTCCATCTTCCCGCGCATTCCGTCCAGCCCGGCGGCAAGGCAGACCGCAAGAGCAAGATAGGGATTGCAAGCCGGGTCCGGGCTGCGCAGCTCTATCCGTGTATCCTCCCCGCGGACTGCAGGAATGCGAATAAGCGCCGAACGATTGTTTTCACTCCAGGTGACATAGCACGGCGCCTCATAGCCGGGCACTAGACGCTTGTACGAATTTACGAGGGGGTTGGTAATCGCCGTAATGGCCTTAATGTGCTTCATAATGCCTGCGATAAAGTGATAGGCTTCCGCGGAAAGTCCCCGGCTGTCTTCGGCATCGGCAAAAATATTTTGACCGTCTTTGTATATGGACATATTGATATGCATGCCGGAACCGTCCGTATTGTTGACCGGCTTGGGCATGAAGGTTGCGTAGAGGCCATTCTCCTGGGCAATCGACTTGACTGCAAGCTTGAAGGTCATTATATTATCCGCCGTTGTCAGCGCATCGGCATACTTAAAGTCAATCTCATGCTGTCCGTGAGCTACTTCGTGGTGGCTCGTCTCCACCTCAAATCCCATGGCCTCCAAATTCATGCATATCTCTCTCCGAGTCGTTTCCCCGTGGTCTATCGGACTCAGGTCAAAATACCCGGCTTCGTCTCCGGTTTTCGTCGTGACCGCGCCGGATTCATCCGTCTCAAAGAGGAAGAACTCGCACTCCGGGCCGACATTGAATTCATACCCTTCCTTCGCCGCCTCCTCAAGCTGCCGTTTCAGAATCTGTCTCGGATCTCCTGCCGAAGGCGTTCCGTCCGGATTGTAGACTTCGCAGATCAGACGCGCAACGGATCCATCCCGGGGGCGCCAGGGCAGAATGGCAAAGGTATCCCGATCCGGCACCAGGTATTGATCCGATTCATGAATCCGGGTAAATCCCTCTACGGAGCTTCCGTCGATCATCACCTGGTTTTTCAGCGCCTTTTCGGTCTGGGAAGCCATAATGGCAACATTTTTCAGACGCCCGAAAATGTCCGTGAATTGCAGACGGATAAATTCTGCGTCCTGCTCCTGAACCATTCGGAGTATGTCTTTCTTTGTGTATTGACTGCTCATGCTGATCCTCTCCTGTCTCAGTCTTCACCGCTGATGCTGCGGTCCCTGAAATAGAAACGAAGCAGAGGGGTTTCTGGAAGCGCCTCTGCTCCGACTTCGCTGTGTGGATGGAAGCGGTACGGTTCCGATCCGTTTCAGTCGACGGTATTTTCCAATACGCCGATTTTTTCGATTTCACAACGGACAGTATCGCCTCTGCGCAGATACGCATCCGGTGTTCCCATCGCCAGCGCCACCCCTTTCGGCGTGCCGGTGGAAATGATGGTGCCCGTTTGCAGCGTCATGCCTTGGGAAAGTTCCTCGATAATGTAGGGAATATCAAAAATCATGTTGCGGGTATTGCTCTTCTGCCGCAGTTTCCCATTGACGGAACAGGTAATATCCAGCTGCGGATCACCGGGTATCTCATCCGCCGTTACGATCCAGGGACCAATTGGCGTGAAGCCATCCAGGCTTTTGCCCAAATACCATTGTCCGTGGCTGCTCTGCAGGTTTCTTGCCGACACATCATTCAGAATCGTATAGCCGTATACATAGTCATAGGCGTCCTCCCTGCGTACATGGCTCGCGTCTCGTCCGATGATAACCGCAAGCTCCACTTCGTAATCCAGCTGACTGCAGATGTCTTCATGCGCCTGAATCACGCCGCCGGGTGCTACCGCTTCATCGACTCGCTTGGAAAAATAGACGGCTTTTACGTTTTCATCCTTTCGGCTGTACGCGTCCTTGTTGACCCGGGCTGCTTCTTCTTCGTGATCGCGGTAATTCAGCCCCAGGCAGACAACATCATGTTCCGGCCGGGGTATAGGGGCGCAGAGCTTCACCTCCGCCAGCGGCAAATGCTGCAGGGAAGAAAGTTCCGCTTTTTTCCGTACCAGGTCCCCCACCGTATAGCGGCGCAGGAAATCGTGGATGTCTCCGGAAAATCCCAAGGCGGAAGCAGGAATGACCGAAAGGTCGTCGATAATGCCGACGCCGCGGTTTCCGTTTTTTTCAAAGGTAACAATTTTCATAACGGGTCTCCTTATCGAATCAATGTTATGCCGCCGATAATCGGAAGCGGTTTCATCTGTCCTTTCGCTGCATTTAATATCCCGATAATGCCGAGGATGAATGAAATCAGATTGAATAATTCGGAAAAGCCTGTCGTTCCGGAAAATACCGCAATGATAACGTCAAGAATAAAGAGAACAAGTCCCTGGTTGGCATGAAACATAACAAATTTGGAGGGAGGGTTCCCGGACGACTTCCGCAGCAGAGGAAGGATCCACAGGGGGCCGAAATAGGAAAGGATCGCCGTAAAAATATCCGATCCTGTTTTCTGCTTTCCGTCTTCCATTCCCTCTTCATAGGAATGCTGATAGCCGCGATCCTTCTTATAATTCTGGCGTTCCGTTCCATCCGACCGCCCGTAGTCGTAGGGCCGGGTCTGGCTTCCGGTGTCAGAATACGCGCTCGTGTTTTCCTTTACCGTGCTGCGGACATTTTCAAATGGGTTGGGCGCCTGTTGCTGGGCGGCGGCTCCTGCCGTAGAGGATGCTGTACCGGATGTTCCGAATGTATCCTTCAATACATATCCGCAGGCAAGGCATTTGTCACTAGCGTCCGGTACATAGGCGCCGCATTTGGGACAAGTTTTCATGGGAATCTTTGCTGCGGGCTGCCAGGCTTTGACAGAAACCGCTTTCTCCTTTTCCTTTATTCCGATATCTTTTCTCTGTCGTTAATATACAATTTTAGCATTGCCAATTCGTCTTTTCAATGAATTGGAAAGGACTTCCTTGTCCGAAATTCATCGAAAAAGGGAGTCCTGTTTTTGTGTATATTTTACCTTTTCCTCCAGAAAGCAAAGACGGCAGCTCTTTAGACTTCTTCGAGGGTTCGGTCGCGATTCTGCTGGACAACTTTGGCCACAAATGCCTCCAACGCCATCTTCCCTATATCTCCGCCGGAGCGGGTTCGGACGGAGACATTGCCTTCCTCCGCTTCCCGATCTCCGAGAACCAGCATATACGGAATCTTCTTTCCCTGCGCCTCCCGGATTTTGTAGCCGATTTTCTCATTGCGCAGATCCGCTTCGGCTCGGATGCCGGCATCCTGCAGAACCTGCAGAACCTTGCGGGCGTAGTCTTCGGATCGATTCGTGATATCCATAACTTCCACCTGCACCGGGGAAAGCCATATTGGGAAGGCGCCGGCAAAGTGCTCTGTAATAACGCCAATAAAGCGCTCCACCGATCCAAGACAGGTCCGGTGAATCATGACGGGGCATTTTTTGGACCCGTCTGCGGCCGTATATTCGAGGTCGAAGCGGCCCGGCAGCTGGTAATCCAGCTGAATTGTTCCGCACTGCCAGAAGCGGCCGAGACAGTCCTCGATGTAGAAATCCAGTTTCGGACCGTAAAATGCGCCGTCGCCTTCATTGATCTTGTACTCCACGCCGATGCTGCTGACTGCATCCGCCAGCGCTCCGGTTGCAACATCCCAGTCCTCTTTTGTGCCGATGTGATCCTCCGGCATCGTTGCAAGCTCGACCCGATAGGGAAGACCGAATTTTCCATAAATTTCCTGATAGAGCTGTGTAATGCGAACCACTTCATCCCGTATCTGCTCCGGGGCAATCAGCAGATGGGCGTCGTCCTGGGTAAAGCAGCGAACCCGGAACAGACCGTGCAGAGCACCGGAAAGTTCGTAGCGGTGCACAAGACCAAGTTCCGCATAGCGCAGCGGCAGATCCTTATAGGAGTGAGGCTCCAGGGAATACACCAGGATGCTGCCCGGACAGTTCATCGGCTTAATGGCATATTCTTCGTCATCAATAACAGTGGTATACATGTTTTCTTTGTAATGGTCCCAGTGTCCGGAAGTTTCCCAAAGGGTCCGGCGCATGATCTGCGGCGTGGAAATTTCCACATAGCCGTAGCGTTTGTGCACTTCTCTCCAGTACTCCAGGATGCAGTTGCGAAGCACCATGCCATTGGGCAGGAAGAATGGCATGCCGGGCGCTTCATCCCGAAATGCGAAAAGATTCAGCTCCCGTCCCAGCTTGCGGTGATCTCTTCTTTTTGCCTCTTCCTTTTTCTGCAGGTATTCTTCCAGCTGTTCCTTTTTCGGAAATGCAATTCCATAAATCCGCTGCAGCGATTCCCGATTGGAGTCGCCCCGCCAATAGGAGGCATTGCAGGTCAGCAGCTTGATTCCATTAGGCTTTATATAGCCGGTAGAACTCAGATGCGGGCCGGCGCAGAGGTCCGTAAATTCACCCTGCCTGTAAAAGCTGATTGGAACGCCTTCCGGTAGATCCTGAATCAGCTCCACTTTGAAAGGCTCTTCCTTCATAAGTTCCAATGCTTCCTTCCGCGGGAGCTCAAAGCGTTCCAGCTTCAGCTTTTCCTTGCAGATTTTCCGCATTTCCGCTTCGATCTTTTCCATGTGCTCCGGCGTAAACGCAAAGGGAGCATAAAGATCATAGTACCAGCCTTCCTCAATTGCGGGGCCGATTGCCAATTTCACTTCCGGCCACAGCCGTTTAACAGCCTGCGCCATTACATGGGAGCAGGTGTGCCAATAAGTTTTTCTGTACTCCGGATTCTCGAAGGAAAACGATTCCTTGTTCTCGTCCATAATTGCACCTCACCTTTTCGGGGGGAACGAAATGCACCCCTGACGCTTGCGCGTCAAGGGTGCTGTGCACGGTTCCACCTTGATTTTTAACTCATTTCATGTTTAACGCACATGGGACGCGCGGACTTACTTGGTTCAGCCCACGGGCTCCGGAGCGGTCTCGGAACTCCTGGAATGCCAATCTCGCAGCCTTGGATTGGCTCTCTGCGATTCATAAGGGTCCTTCGTTCTCCTTCTCAGCCTGTACTGCGAAAGTCTAGCACCAAGTCCTTTTTCTGTCAAGAACTCTGCTTTCCGGATTTTCTTTTCTTCCGCATACGCTTGGGCGTATTACTTATCGTACATTTCCACCAGCCGCATCAGGTGATCGTAGCGGGCTTTGGCGTTCTCTTCATTGCGGCTGAAGAGCGCATCGGCGCGATCCGGGAATTCGCGGGTCAGACGGCTGTATCTCGCCTCATTCATCAGGAAGTCGCGATAGCCGCCGGCCGGTGCCTTGCTGTCAAGAACAAACTTCTTGTCTGCTGCCGGATTGAACCGGAAGAGGTTCCAGTAACCGCATGCGACGGCTTTCTTCATTTCGGACTGGCAGTTTGTCATGCCGCCCTTGATGGAATGCATCTCGCAGGGAGAATAGCCGATGATGATGGACGGTCCGTGATATGCTTCCGCTTCCCGGATGGCTTTAAGGGTCTGCTGCTGGTTCGCGCCCATGGCAACCTGCGCAACATAGACGTACCCGTAAGTCATAGCCATTTCGGCCAGGGACTTGGACTTCACTTCCTTGCCGGCCGCTGCAAACTGTGCAACCTGGCCGATGTTGGAGGCTTTCGAAGCCTGGCCGCCGGTGTTGGAGTAAACTTCGGTATTGAAGACAAACAGGTTGACATCCTCGCCGGAAGCCAGGACGTGATCCACGCCGCCGTAGCCGATGTCATAAGCCCAGCCGTCTCCGCCGAAGATCCAGACGGATTTCTTGTTGAGATAGTTCTTATTTGCCAGCAGACGCGTGCTGTGTTCGCAGCCGCAGGGCTCCGCTTCCAGCGCGGCAATGAATTTCTTCGTTGCTTCCTGGTTTGCTTCGGTATCCTCATAGGTTGCGAGGTATTCCTTCGCAGCGGCGCGCTTTGCCTCGCTCTTGGCGTTCTCGGAGATATACTCCACATCCTTCCGGAGATCGTCGCGAATCTTTTTCTGGCCAAGGTACACGCCGAAGCCATGCTCCGCATTGTCTTCAAACAGGGAATTCGCCCACGCGGGACCTTTGCCTTCTTTGTTGACGGTGTACGGAGATGTCGCAGCCGGGCCGCCCCAGATGGAAGAGCATCCGGTAGCATTGGAAATAATCATATGATCGCCGAACAGCTGCGTTACCAGTCTTGCATAGCTGGTTTCCGCGCAGCCCGCGCAGGAGCCGGAGAACTCAAGGTACGGCTGGCGGAACTGGCTTCCCGGAACGGTATCATTGATAATGTCCTTTTTCTCGGCGACATTGGCAACCATGTAGTTGAATACGGCCTGCTGGCTTTCCTGGCTTTCCAGCGGCTTCATCGTGAGGGACTTGGTCGGGCAGAGGTTGACGCACACGCCGCAGCCCATGCAGTCCAGCGGAGATACCGCCATGCAGAACTTATAGCTGCCGCGCTTCTGATCTACGATCTTGGATTCCGCAGGTGCCTTGGCTGCCTCTTCGGCCGTCAACGCAAACGGGCGGATGGTTGCATGCGGGCAGGCGAAGGCGCACTGATTGCACTGTACGCAGGTCTCCGCATTCCACTCGGGGACCATTACCGCAACGCCTCGCTTCTCATAGGCAGAAGCACCCAGTTCAAAGGTACCGTCCGCATGATCCACAAACCGGGATACCGGGAGGGAATCGCCGTCCATCTTGCCGACGGGCTGCATAATTTCCTTCACCATCTTAACCGTAGCCGGACGTCCGGTCAGCTCGGCTGCAGCCGTTTCCTCCTTTGCATCTGCCCAGGAGGCCGGAATCTCTATCTTCTTGAAGGCCGTGGCACCGAGATCGATCGCCTTATGGTTCATATCCACGATGTCCTGCCCCTTCTTCAGGTAGGAGTGCGTTGCCGCATCCTTCATGTACTGGATGGCGTCTTTCTCCGGCAGGACCTTCGCGAGGGCAAAGAACGCGGACTGCAGTACCGTATTTGTCCGCTTGCCCATGCCAATCTGCATCGCAAGATCGATGGCGTCGATCGTGTAGAGATTGATGTTGTTTTTTGCGATATAGCGCTTGGAAGCGGCGTCCAGATGCTGTTCCAGCTCCGCAAAATCCCACTGGCAGTTTACCAGGAAGGTTCCGCCGGGTTTTACGTCGCGGACAATCGGGAAGCCCTTCGAGATGTACGCCGGAACATGGCAGGCGACAAAGTCTGCCTTCGTGACGTAATAGGGGCTCTTAATCGGGTGGTCGCCGAAGCGCAGGTGGCTGACGGTTACGCCGCCGGTCTTCTTGGAGTCATACTGGAAATACGCCTGAACATACTTGTCGGTATGGTCTCCGATAATCTTGATGGAGTTCTTATTGGCGCCGACGGTTCCGTCTCCGCCAAGACCCCAGAATTTGCACTCGATCGTACCGGGCGCCGTAGTGCTCGGAGCCGGTTTTTCCTCCAGGCTCAGATTCGTTACGTCGTCCACAATGCCTACCGTGAAGTGGCGTTTCGGATCGTCCTTCTTCAGTTCTTCAAATACGGCGAAAATATTGGAAGGAGGCGTGTCCTTGCTTCCCAGTCCATAGCGGCCGCCGGTCACCTTGATATCCGCTCTGCCAGTATTCACCAGTGCCGTGATGACGTCAAGGTACAGGGGTTCGCCCTGCGAACCGGGTTCTTTAGTGCGGTCCAGAACGGCAACCTTCTTGCAGCTTGCCGGAATTGCCTCCGCCAGCTTCTCGGCGGCGAACGGGCGATACAGGCGGACTTTGACCAGTCCGACTTTTTCTCCCTGTGCGGTAAGATAGTCGATAACCTCCTCCGCGACGTCGCAGATGGAGCCCATCGCCACGATCACGCGATCGGCATCCGGCGCACCGTAATAGTTGAACAGGTGGTAGTCCGTACCGATCTTGGCGTTAATCTGCTGCATGTAATCTTCCACGATTCCGGGGATTTTTTCATAATAGCTGTTGGATGCTTCCCGGTTCTGGAAGAAGATATCGCCGTTTTCATGCGATCCGCGCATGGTCGGATGATTCGGATTCAGCGCCCGATCCCGGAACTCCTTCACCGCATCCATGTCTACCATGTCTGCAAGATCCTTGTAGTCCCAGACGGCAACCTTCTGAATTTCATGGGAAGTGCGGAATCCGTCGAAGAAGTTCAGGAAAGGAACTCTGCCCTTGATCGCTGCCAGATGGGCAACGGGAGCCAGATCCATGATTTCCTGAACGCTGCTCTCGCAGAGCATTGCAAATCCGGTCTGTCGGCAGGCCATGACATCCTCGTGGTCGCCGAAAATAGAAAGCGTATGGCTGGCAAGAGCTCTTGCCGCGCAGTGGATGACTCCGGGAAGAAGCTCCCCGGCGATTTTATACATGTTGGGGATCATCAGAAGCAGACCCTGTGAAGCCGTATAAGTGGTTGTGAGGGCGCCGGAATTCAGTGCGCCGTGCACCGCGCCGGCGGCGCCGGACTCCGCCTGCATTTCCTGCACTTTCACCTTGCTTCCGAAAATGTTCGTCCGTCCCTGCGCTGCCCACTGATCGACAAAGTCCGCCATCGGGCTGGAGGGTGTGATGGGGTAGATTGCGGCTACCTCAGTAAACGCATAGGAAACATGAGCGGCTGCATTGTTTCCGTCCATTGACTTGAACTGTCTTGTTACCATGGTTCATCTCCCGCTTTCTTTAGAAAATATTTATGAATTGCCGTTTTTTGCCACGCTCATTGTATCACAATGTTTCGGAATGGTAATTGTTTTTTGAACTTTTGTAGAGTTGCCCAAAAACGGGTTTATTTATGTACATTTTTTAACAAAAACGTCATAAATTCAACAGATATAAAATCGAATTTTACATGTTTTTTTCATTTTTCTATATTTCCGGACTCGATATGCAGTTCAAATCCTCAGACATTGAATCGGAAGAGCGTGACGTCGCCGTCCTGCATGATATAGTCCTTTCCTTCCGATCGGATCAGCCCCTTCTCCCGGGCGCCCGCCATGCTTCCGCATGCTTTCAGATCCGAAAACGCTACGATTTCCGCCCGGATGAAGCCCCGTTCAAAGTCCGAATGGATCTTGCCTGCCGCCTGCGGTGCCTTGGTCCCTTTTCGAATTGTCCAGGCGCGGCACTCATCCGCACCGCAGGTCAGGAAGGAAATGAGCCCCAGCAGCGCGTAGGAACACTTGATCATCCGGTCAAGACCCGATTCGGGGAGTCCGAGCTCGTCAAGGAACATCTGTCGTTCCTCCGGTTCCAGAGACGCCAGCTCCTCTTCGGTCCGGGCGCAGATCGGGAGCACCTGGGCACCTTCCGCGGCAGCAATTTTCTGAACCGCCGCGTAATAGGGATTACCCTGCAGATCCGCAATGCCGTCCTCGCTGAGATTTGCCGCATAGATAACCGGTTTACGTGTGAGAAGGTCGCAGGTGGCAAGAATTCCGGCCTCCTCCTCCGTGCATTCGAAGCTCCTTGCAGACTTTCCCGCATTTAAGTGATCGCGCAGCTTCTCAAATACCTCGGCCTCCCGGAGAACTTTTCTGTCTCCGCTTTTTCCGGCCTTTTTCGCTTTTTCAATGCGGCGCTCTGCCATTTCAAGATCGGCAAGAATCAGTTCCATATCCACGGTGGAAATATCCCGCTCCGGATCCGTATTTCCGTCCACATGGATAATATTGTCATCATCAAAGCAGCGGACCACGTGCACAATCGCATCGGTCGAGCGGATGTTGTCTAAAAATTTGTTTCCCAGTCCCTCGCCCTTGGAGGCGCCTTTGACAAGTCCTGCGATGTCCACGAATTCAATCACCGCGTTTGTTTTCTTTTTCGGCTGGTACATCTCCGCCAGATAATCCAGCCGTTCATCCGGAACCGTGACCACTCCCACATTGGGTTCAATTGTGCAGAACGGGTAATTAGCCGCTTCCGCGCCCGCATTCGTAATGGCATTAAATAGGGTGGATTTTCCTACGTTGGGAAGACCTACAATTCCGAGCTTCATCTTTTTTCTCCTTCCGCGTTCCAATGGCACGGCGGCAGGGGTGCCTGACGCACCGCCGTCTTTTATTAAGCTAGTACAAAATGCAAAGAATTGCAATGAATTTAGAATTTCTGCGGAGATCTCCAGCCGCCCGGCGGTTCTTTTCGTCCCCGGGTAGGCTCCGCCTCCTTGAAGCGCGAGCCAAAGTTAAAGGCCCTCCCTGCCGGCTCTGGCAAAGAGGGTCCCTATTCTTTCCAAATAATGCCTTTCTACTTCGGCAGCTCCGAATTCTCCGAATCGGATTTCGCATCCGCGTCCGTCGGGGATTGGTCCGGAGACGTCTTTGCCGTCTCCGCCTGTCCGCGGTCCGGAGAGCTCTCCGCTGCCGGCTCCTCCGTCTGTTCAGGGAGCTGCTTATCTGTATCCGACGGGCTGGAAAATTCCGGTTTCTCCTCCCCTGCCGGGGTTCCGAAATCCATGGAAATGTGCCGCGCCGGTCGCTCGATGGTGCTGTCGTTCTTAACTTCTTTCAATTCCGGCGGCATAAACGTTCCGTGTTCAAAGTAGTAGTCGAACTCGTCGCCTTCCATCGTTTCGTTTGCCAGCAGATATTCGGCAATGTCCCGAAGTTCCTTCTTATGTTCCGTCAGGATCTTTTCGCAGTCGGCCGTTGCCTGATCGAAAATGCGCTTGACTTCCTCGTCAATGGCCGCCGCCGTTTCCTCCGAATAGCTCTTGGTCGTACCGAAGTCCCGTCCGATGAAGATCGAATGATCCGAAGTGTCATAGAGAATCGGTCCAAGGCGGTCGGACATGCCATAGCGCATGACCATGTCCCGCGCCACGTTGGTTGCCTGCTGAATGTCCCCGGAGGCACCGGTGGAAATGTCATCCAGGAAGAGTCTTTCGGAAACCCGGCCGCCAAGGCTCATTACAATGCTCTCGTACATTTCCGTTCTGGACTTGAAATTCTCCAAATCTTCCTGCGGACGGAAGAGCGTGAAGCCGCCTGCAGGACCGCGCGGGATAATCGTAATGTAATGCACCGGATCCGTATGCGGGAGAAATTTTCCCGCTACCGCGTGGCCCGCTTCATGATATGCCGTCAGGCGGCGGGCGCGATCCGACATTTTCTTGCTTTTCTTCTCCGGTCCCATGGATACTTTCATGATCGCTTCATCAATATCTTCCTGCATGATAAAGCGATGCCCGCTGCGGACCGCCTGAATGGCCGCCTCATTGAGCAGATTTTCCAGATCCGCTCCGGAGAATCCCGGCGTGCCTTTGGCAATGCTGTTGAGATTGACCGTGCCATCCAGTTTCTTGCCCCGGGCGTGCACCTTCAGGATCGCTTCTCTGCCCCGAATATCCGGCAGCCCGACATAAATCTGCCGGTCAAACCTTCCCGGGCGAAGAAGCGCATTATCCAGAATATCCGCGCGGTTCGTAGCCGCCATAACGATTACGCCTTCGTTGTTTCCGAAGCCGTCCATCTCTACCAGCAGCTGGTTGAGCGTCTGTTCCCGCTCGTCGTGGCCGCCTCCGAGGCCGGAGCCTCTCTGCCGGCCGACGGCATCAATCTCATCAATGAATACGATGGCCGGGGCAACTTTTTTAGCCTGTTCAAACAAGTCGCGGACGCGGCTTGCGCCGACGCCGACATACAGCTCGACGAAATCGGAGCCGGAAATGGAAAGGAACTGCACCCCGGCTTCCCCCGCTACTGCCTTGGCAAGCAGGGTCTTGCCGGTTCCCGGAGGGCCGACAAGCAGGACCCCCTTGGGGATCCGAGCGCCCATGGATGTGAACGCCTTCGGATTTTTCAGGAACGAAACGATTTCCTGCAGTTCTTCCTTTTCCTCTTCGCAGCCGGCTACATCCGCAAAGGTCTTCTTTTCCTTTTCCTCGCTTCCAAGCTTTGTGCGGGCTTTAGAAAATCTCGCGACGCTTCCTGTACCGCCGGCCCGGGTCATCATGACATACCAGACGACCATCAGAATGACCATTATAATAAGGTAGGGAAGGAAGCTCAGCCACCACGGTGCCTGCCATCCCTGACTGTAGTCGTAGGACGTAAGCACACCGCGCTCGTATTGATCCTGTATGATTTCATGGAAATCCTCATAGAAAACCGAGAAACTGTAAAGTTTGTAGGTTACGGTATGAATCTGCTTTCCGGTACTGTCCGTCTCCGTTTTCGTATCGGACCAGTTTACTTTGGCATCATCCTTCAGCGTGAGGACGAGGTTCTCCCCCTCCACATAGAACGAATCAACGTATTCGTTGGAGAAGAGATCGTAAATTTCGGAATATTTATACTCTTTCTGTGTGTCGCCGCGCGTCATGGTGTACAGCATGGCAATCACAATAACCAGTATCAGAATGTAGAAACCTAAGTCCCTGGCTCGGTTTCGCTGATGTTTCAATCGATCACGCCCTTTTTAGAATCTTCAACGGCTTTTATATATGCCCTGCGCTCACTCTGTGTAAACCGCAGGCTTCAATATGCCAATGTAGGGAAGATTCCGATATTTTTCGGCATAGTCCAGCCCGTAGCCCACAACGAAGCTGTCCGGAACCTGAAATCCGCAGTAATCCGCCGAAATATCCGCTTTGCGCCGGGACGGCTTGTCCAGCAGCGTGGCAATGTGGACGGAGGCGGGCTTTCGCACCATCAAGTACTGCTTCAGGTAGCTGAGCGTCATTCCGGAATCTAAAATGTCCTCCACAAATATGACATGCTTTCCCTCAATGTCTTCATTCAAATCCTTATTGATTTTTACGGCTCCCGTGGATACTGTGCCGCTTCCGTAGGAAGAGACAGCCATGAAGTCCATCATGCAGGGGATGGTGACGCAGCGCATCAGATCCGCCATAAAGATGAAGCATCCCTTTAATACACCGATGAATACAACCTCTTTCCCGGCAAAATCCTCCGAAATGGCTTTTCCCATTTCCCTCACACGCGCATGAATCTGTTCTTCTGTCAGCAGGACTCTCTCAATATCTTCCCGCATTTGCTAATCCCCCGTTTTTCGTATCTCCACACGAAGCACTCGATCCCCTGGCTGTGCCTGGCATCGTTCTGCGGTGCCGTACCCGTAAACGGCAAGCACGCCCTTCTCATCCCGAAGAATCGGAACCCGGTCTCGCTGTGCCTGCGTAAGATTGCTTTCCCGGAAAAGATCCTTCAGTTTTTTTGTGCAATTCCGGCCGGAAAGGCGAATGCTGTCCCCGTCTTTTCGACACGTGAGAGTTATATTACCACAAATATTTGCATATTTGAAGAAAAAAGTGCTGAATGAACTGTAAATTTGACATCCCGGGTTCAAAATTTCCGCCTGGACTTCAAATCCTTCCTGCAGATGAAGAATCCGGCCGTCCGTTGGAACGGGATACGATCCCAGCGCGGCGTCCTGCTTTTGGGGGAATGACAGCCTTCCCCGGTCCCAGACCGCCGTCTGACCGGGAAGATCCGCCTTCCCCGGACGATCCGACCGAATCAGCCTCTCCAGAGCCTGCACATGAACCTGTGCAAGCGGCCGTCCCGCTGCAAGAATAAGAACCCGGGAGCGGATGGCTTCCGGCATGCGCCGGAGCGCGTTTCCGTCCAGGGCTCCATCACGGCAGCTATTCCGATACGCCTCCGCAGCCATTTCATCGAGGCAGGATCCGTCGCTGCGCAGAATTTCCGCCGTCCGAAGCATATTCTCCGCCGCCTCCGGGTTTACGGTGCGGAGCACCGGCATCGCCCCGGATCGGATCCGGTTCCGGGCATAGTCCGGGATCCGGTTTGTGGAATCCTCTACATGTTCCAGATGGTTTTCCCGCAGATAGGAAAGGATCTCCTGTCTCGTACAGCAGAGCAGCGGCCGGATAATTTTTCCCCGTACCGGAGGAATGCCGGCGGCGCCGCTGAGACCGGTTCCCCGGCTGAGGTGAAAGAGCATGGTCTCCGCATTATCGTCCGCCGTATGTGCCGTTGCAATCCGGTCGCATCCCCTTTTTTCCGCCGTCTGTTCCAGGAACTGATACCGCAGTGCCCGCGCGGCCTCTTCCAGCCCTTCGCCTTGCTCCTGCGCATGCTTCCGGACCGTGCCAAATCCGATGTCGCAGGGAATCTTCCGTTCGGCGCACCAGTTTTTGACGAAAGTCCGGTCACGGGCAGACTCGAGACCCCGCAGCTGGTGGTCAAAATGCGCCGCCCGTACGGCAATGCCCAGCTCATTTTCGTGTGTCCAAAGCCAATGGAGCAGGCATATCGAATCCGCGCCGCCGGAAACCGCGCACAGAACGCGGCTGCCTTTCGGGAGCATTCGGTAGCGGGCGGCATAGCTTTCGACTTTACTCTTCATGATACTTGTCGTAATTTTCGAACTTCGTATATTGCGGATTCCAGAGGAGTTCGACCGTTCCGGTTTCTCCCTTCCGGTTTTTCAGAATAATGGCTTCCGATTTATTGATGTCCACTATGTTCGGATCGTAGTAGCCCTCACGGTACAGGCCGATCACGACGTCCGCGTCCTGCTCAATGGAACCGGACTCCCGCAGATCGGAGAGCATCGGCCGGCGCTCCTCCTTCTTCCGCGTCTCGTTTGCGCGGGACAGCTGAGACAGGCAGATAACCGGGACGTTAAGCTCCTTAGCCATTACCTTGAGCATTCGGCTCATATCGCTGACCGCCTGCGTACGGTTTTCGTTGCTGTAGGATCGGCCGCTGCCGGAACTTTGCATCAGCTGAAGGTAGTCGATGACAACCAGGCCGAGGTTGTTCATGCGGCGGCACTGGGCATTCATGTCCGCCACTGTGAGTGTGGAGTTATCGTCGATATATATGTTTGTCTTCATCAGACTGGAGGTTGCGGCATAAAGCTGCGACCACTCCGCTGAATCCAGTTTTCCGGTCATCAGCTTCTGCGCCTCGATCATGCATTCACTGCTGAGCAGGCGGGTCACCAGCTGTTCCCGAGTCATTTCCAGGGAAAAGATCGCGACGTCCTTTTTGCTTTCCTGCGCCACATTCAAAGCCATGTTCAGTGCGATGGACGTTTTGCCCATGCCCGGCCGGGCTGCAATAATAATAAGTTCCCCGTTATTCAGCCCCAATGTCTTTCGGTCGATATCCACGAAGCCGGAGTTTACCCCCGGCATAAGGCTTTGCCCCATGGCAAGATTATTGATATTGGAGTAGACATTTTCCACGATGCTGCGGACAGGCATCAAGCCTCCGACCGTCCTGCCCTGCCGCAGCGCGTAAATCATCCGCTCCGCGCCTTCCAGCATAGTGTCCGCCGTTCCGGAGCCCTTATCGACGGTATCCCTGATTTTATCCGCAACCTCCAGAAGCTGCCGCTCCAGGGCGTTGTCCTGTACGATTTTGCAGTATTCCAGCGCATTGGCCGCCGTCGGTGTAACAAGGATGAGCTCCTTCAGGTAGCCTTCCAGGTTTTCCCGGTAGGTCCCCTGCTTTTTCATCTCCTCCAGAACCGTTATGGGATCGACGTTCTTGCCGAAAGAAGCCATGCTTTCGATCGTTTCAAAAATATTCCGGTTCTGCTCCAGATAAAAATCCGTGCTCCGGACTTTCTCCATTACATCCGCAATGCAGCTGGAATCGATCAGCATGGAGCCCAGAACGCCCTGCTCTGCGGATTCGGAATAGGGAACCCGATGCTGCAACAATTCTTCCATTTTTTCCCTTTCGTCCGTGCCGTTCGTATTACTGGTCTTCCGTCACAATTACATTCATGGTGCCCGTGACCTCATAGCCCAGCTTTACCTTGACTTTGTAGCTGCCGAAGGCTTTAATGGGCGCTTCCAGCACGATCTTGTTCTTCTCCACGGTAATGCCCTGCTGCGCCTGCAGGTTTTCGCTGATTTCCTTGCTGGTTACCGACCCGAAAAGTTTTCCGTTCTGGCCGGCATGCGCCTTGACAATTACATTGACCTGCTCCAGTTTTCGGGCATTCTCCTCCGCCTGCGCACGATCCGCCGCTTCCTGCGCCTTGCGGGCCTTTTCCTGCAGCCGCAGGGTGTTGATATTATCCGCGGTAGCCGGAGAGGCCAGATTGCGCGGGAAAAGATAATTCCGGGCGTAGCCGACGGCGACGTCCTTCATCTCGCCGCGTTTTCCCTGCCCCTTAACATCCTGTGTAAAAATAACCTTCATAAGATTTCTGCCTTTCCCCTCCGCTGTGGGAAGTGTATTATACCAGTCTTTTTTTCTATGTCCTGCCGCGGTCAGTTGTCCAGATAATCATCGACCGCCGCCTTGAGTTTCGTCACGGCGTCCTCTACGGAGACCCCTTCCATCTGCGCCGCCGCCGCGTTACGACTTCCGCCGCCGCCCAGTTTTTCCATCAGAATCTGGACATTCAGCGACCCTAGAGAGCGGGCAGACATAAAGGTCCCGTTTTCGACCGGAAAGACTACCACCGAGGCGTCCACGCCTTGGATTCCCAGCATGTCATCCGCAGCCTGCGCGGCGATAATTCGGTCAACGGGATCCTTTTCTACCGCGACGCCTACGTTGCGGTACATGGTCGCATGCTGCAGAATCCGGTATTTTTCCAGCGTGCTTTCCATATTGGTCTGCATCATTTTTTTTGCTTCCGTGGGTTCCGCACCCATTCGCTTCAGAAACGCAGCCGCGTCAAAGGTGCGGTCGCCCGTATGCAGCGTAAAGCTCTTGGTATCCAGCATAATTCCGGTCAGAAGCGCATTTGCCTCACATTTCAGGATATCTCCCGGATCCGTAAGAACCTCCAGCATCTCGGTCAGCAGCTCGCATGCGGATGATGCGTGCGGCTCAATATAGGACAGGTCGGCGTTCTGCACATAGGACGCCGCCCTCCGATGGTGGTCAAGGACAACAACATGGCTGCAGGCTTCCAGCAGTGCCTGGTCCTCGCACATTTCCGGCCTGCTGGTATCCACCAGGACCATCAGCGTCCGACCGTCCACCTTGGACATTGCCTCTTTCGGCGAGACAAACATGGATCGATACTGCGGCACCGGACGGAGGCTGTCGATCATGGGCTTTGCCGGGCATTTCGCCTCGCTTACGGCAACGCGGCACTCGACGCCCGCTTTCCGGGCAATGCAGCAGACCCCGACAGCTGCCCCGATGGTATCCATATCGGCAAACCGATGCCCCATCACAATGACCCGGCTGGCATCCTTAATAAGTTTGCTCAGGACTTCCGCCATGACGCGGGATCGGACCATCGTGCGGGTTTCGACCTCTACGCCTTTGCCGCCGTAAAATGAAAAATTGAATTTATCCTTGACGACCGCCTGATCGCCGCCCCGTGACAGCGCCATATCCAAGCTCATGCCGGCAAACTGCAGATCTTCATCATAGCTTGTTCCGGCATGGCCGATGCCGATGGAAAGCGTAGCATGCACCCCGGTGGTGTTGACAACACTCTGCACCTCGGAAAGAATAGAGAATTTGTCTGCAATTGTCTGTTCCAGCGACTGCTCTTCCATAACCATCAGATAGCGATCGCGGCCGGTACGCCGGACAATCGCCCCGAGGGATGCCGCCCACTGCATCAGCTTATCTTCCACAGAGTCCCGCAAATCGGATACATTGCGGTCCGTCTGGTTTTTCATCATTTCCTCGTAATTGTCGATCGAAAGCACTCCGACCACCGGGCGGGATTTTTCATAAGCGACCCGGATTGCGTCATAGTCTGTAAGATCTACCCAGTAGGTTATCCCCAGGAAGGCACCTTTTTCTCCGCTGTCGCCGGTACGGATCAGATTGCCGTTGACCTGATATTTATGGCCGTTGACCTCAAGCAGTCCGGGGAATGTCTTCTTTCCTTCGATCAGCCATTTTCCATCAAACTGCGGAACCATCTGGGAAAGCTTGTGATCGGACTTGGGTCCTTTAATTCCGCAGATATCAAAAAACATCTGGTTTCCCCAGACCACCGTTGTATCGACAAGGCGGAACACGGCCATCGGCAGGGGGAAGTGCTGCAGCGTATTGTTCTTTGCCGTCTCCGCATCATAAGTGACGCTTTCCACATAGGCTTCCAGATCCGCCGCCCGCCGCCGGGCTGCAAGGATGGAGTAGATGACAAGAACCAAAACAATCGCTGCTTCAGCTGCCGCAAGGTAATAATCCCCCATCACAAGGGTGGCAACGCAGAAAATCGCCAGAAAGATGAGGCAGGTACGTACATTCAGGTTGTTCGTAATTCGTGTTGCCGTTTGCTTTTCTTCTTCTGTTTTTTTCATATCCAACCCTTTCTTCGAAGGCTCGGGAAAGTGGGGAATCTCCCCACGTTCACGGAGGGCTCCGTCGAACGCTGCTGCAGTCTGCCCACCCTCTCCCCCGGGAAATGGCGGGAAAGTGGTGCATTCCGCCGAACAGTCTTAGTTTTATATTATAGCAAACCTGACGTAAGAAAGGAAGATGGACCCGCGCGTTGGCGGCAAGGCGCCGGTACGGAGGAACCGCTCCGTACCGGCGCCGAAATTCTCTGTTTTTTCCCTTTCCGGGTATTAGTACATGCCGCCCATATCCTGCTGCGGTGCTGCAGCCGGAGCAGGGGGTTCGGGGATATCCGTAACAAGGCTTTCCGTGGTCAGAACCATCGCTGCAATGCTGGAAGCATTCTCCAGAGCACTTCTGCAGACCTTCGTCGGATCCACTATGCCAAGCTTAATCATATCGCCGTATTTGTCATCGGCTACATCATAGCCATAGTTTTCTTCCTTGCTGTCGCTTACATTATGCAGAATGACTGCGCCTTCTACACCGGCGTTCTCGGCAATCTGAAGGATCGGCGTCTTCAGTGCGCTTGCCACAATGGAAGCCCCTGTCTTCTCGTCGCCTTCCAGCGTTTCCGCCAGTTTTGCAGCCGCTTTGGATGCCGCAACATAGGCTGTGCCGCCGCCCGCGACAATGCCTTCCTCAACAGCCGCACGGGTCGCATTCAGCGCGTCCTCGATGCGGAGCTTTTTCTCCTTCATTTCCGTCTCCGTCGCGGCGCCGACCTTGATCACGGCAACTCCGCCGGACAGCTTTGCCAGACGCTCCTGCAACTTTTCCTTGTCGTAATCGGAAGTAGTGGTTTCAAGCTGCGCTTCGATCTGCGCAATACGGGCATGAATGGCTTCCTTGTCTCCTGCGCCGTCCACGATGGTGGTGTTCTCTTTTGTCACTTTGACCTGATGCGACGTTCCAAGCATATCGATCGTGGCGTCCTTCAGTTCCATGCCAAGGTCTGTGGAAATTACCTGGCCGCCGGTCAGGGTCGCGATATCCTGCAGCATTTCCTTGCGTCTGTCACCGAATCCCGGTGCCTTTACGCAAACGCAGTTAAAGGTTCCGCGAAGCTTATTGAGAATAATGGTTGCAAGGGCTTCCCCTTCCACATCCTCTGCGATGATGAGCAGCTTCTTGCCTGCCTTGACGACATTTTCAAGGAGCTGAAGAATATCCTGAATGTTGCTGATTTTCTTGTCCGTGATGAGGATCAGAGGATCGTCCAGTTCCGCAACCATCTTGTCCGAATCCGTCACCATGTAGGGGGACAGGTAGCCGCGATCGAACTGCATGCCTTCCACAACTTCGGAATATGTATCGGCTGTCTTGGACTCTTCAATGGTAATAACGCCGTTCTGTGAAACCTTTTCCATTGCTTCCGAAATCAGGTTTCCGATGAGTTCGTCGCCGGAGGAGATGGTGCCGACACGGGCAATATCCTTCGATCCGGAAACCGGCTGGGAGTTTTTCTTGATGCAGGCAACCGCTTCGTCGGTCGCTTTCTGAATGCCTCTCTTCATGACCATCGGGTTTGCCCCAGCAGCCAGGTTCTTAAGGCCATCCTTAATTATCGCCTGTGCCAAAACCGTTGCTGTCGTGGTGCCGTCACCGGCTACGTCATTGGTTTTGGTGGAAACTTCCTTGATCAGCTGCGCACCCATATTTTCGAAGGGATCTTTCAGCTCGATTTCCTTCGCAATGGTCACGCCATCATTGGTGATCAGGGGAGAACCGTATTTTTTATCCAGAACCACGTTGCGTCCTTTGGGACCCAGTGTAATTTTAACTGTATTGGCCAGCTGGTCAACGCCGCTCTCAATTGCTTTGCGGGCTTCTTCGCCGTAAACTATCTGTTTCGCCATGATAACAACCTCCTACTGCTATTTTCATTCCATAACAGCCAGAATGTCCGACTGCTTTACTATGGTGTATTCCACGCCGTCCAGTTTGACTTTCGTTCCGGAATACTTTCCTACCAGTACCTTCTGTCCGGCGATGACGGTCATCGTGACTTCATTTCCGTCTACCATTCCGCCCGGTCCAACTTCAACAACTTCATAGATTTCCGGTTTTTCCTGTGCGGATGAGGCGAGGAAGATACCGCCTGCAGTCTTTTCTTCTGCTTCTTCCTGTTTCAGGACAACTCTGTCTGCTAAAGGTCTCAGTTTCATGTATTGTGCCTCCTATCTAAATTCATCCTTGACGTTTTGTGTTAGCACTCAACTATCCCGAGTGCTAACATTGAGTATCATAGCATAGTTTCCTATTTTTGCAAGCCCCTTTTTAAAATTTTTATGCATCGATTTGTATTTTTTTTGCTCCGGTCCGAAAAGCCCCGCAAAACGCCGAAATCTGCTCTTACCGATTTTCCCTCCCCAGGGCTTTTCCCCTGTACGGAGAAATTCCGGCACGCCCAGATACATCGCCGCTCTTAATGCTGCTTTGCGGCAGGGAGAAGGCGAAGAAAGAACCCTGCATTCTCCCCTGCCGCAGGATGCAGAAACTTCGGACTGATTTTTGCGATAAAAAAGGGGCTGTATCAAAAATCATTTTGATACAGCCCCTGAGGTCTTATACAATTTGCATTTCAGACGAATCGGAGCCAGGTCCTACCGATGCCATTCCTCTTCCCAGTGTTTCTCCGCCTTGCGGGCTTCGTATTTCTTCTGCGCTTCGCTTCCTTCCCAGAGCTCCTCGGCGCGAGGAGTCCAGTTTTCCGCGTACTTGTCTGTTTTAGAGCAGAGGTGATCGGCGGATTCTGGGGACTGCGGATCGGTTGATTTGGCCCCTGTCTTTGCGACGATTGTCCGCAGTTTTTCCGGGTTTTCCAGCATGGGGCAGGGCCGGAGCATATTGTCATTAAACGGCTGCTCGTTATGATACGCCATAAACAGAGGCGAACGCATGATTTCCAGAAGACTCTTTTCCCGGATATTGGAATCCGAATAATGAATAAATACACACGGATCGGCATCGCCCTTGGCATTGATGTGCAGATACCGACGTCCGCCGGCAATACATCCGCCGACATACTCTGCATCGTTCTGGAAATCCATCAGGAAGATCGGCTTTGTTGCGCGGGTCTTGCGGATGCGGCGCATAACTTCCGTTCTCTGATCCGGCGTCGGAAGCAGCTCCGGTGCTGCATCGTTACCGACCGGCATATAATGGAAATACCATACGAACAGCACGCCCATGTCAATCAGGGAGTCGAAGTATTCGTCGGCGGTAATCGGATCCCAGTTTGCGCTGGTGTAGCAGCAGGAAACTCCATAGACCAGCTTTCTCTCATGCATCAGCTTAATTGCACGGATTGCCTTTGCATAAGTGCCCTTGCCGCGCCGGCTGTCGGTCGCTTCCTCGTCGCCTTCAAGAGAAATTGCCGGAATGAAGTTCTTTACGCGCAGCATGTCATCGGCAAACTGCTCGTCAATCAGCGTTCCGTTCGTAAACGAAAGGAACACACAGTCCGGATGGGCTTCGCAGAGCCGGATAATATCTGCCTTGCGGGTAAGCGGTTCGCCGCCCGTGTAGATATAGAAATACGTACCCATATCCTTTCCCTGGCGGATAATATCGTTGAGTTCCTCGTAGCTCAGGTTCAGGTTGTGCCCATATTCTGCAGCCCAGCAGCCGACGCATTTCAAATTGCATGCACTGGTCGGATCCATCAGAATCGCCCAGGGAATATTGCAGTGGTATTTCTCCCTCAGCGGTTCGGATTTCTGCAAGCTGATAATGTTGCCGTTGATGAAGAAATTCATCAGGACCTTGTTCAGGACGCCCGGGTCTACGTCATTCAGAATTCGCTCTACTTCCGGATGATGGGGATCGTTTGGGTCTTCGACCGCTTTGCGGATCGCTTTTCTCTGTGCTACAAACTTGGTCCCGCTCATCTTGTCCGCCAAATCGAGAAGCTTCGGCAGGTTCGTCTGCGGGTCCTGCTGCAGATAATTCAGTCCCTGCTGTATGGCGGCTTTGATTGCAGCGTTCTGTGCTTTCTGTTTAATGGTCATGAAAATCCTTCCTTCTCCGTTTAACCGGACTCGCTGCCGGCGTCGCTCTCCCGCCGCCGACATCCGTTCCCTATTCTTTGCCTAATCGTTCCTTCAATGGACGTCTTCTTGTAGGATTATAACACAAAATGCAAATAATGCAAATAATAAACCCTTCTCCCGCAAAGCGGGTTTCGACAGCTCATGTTGTATTTGCGACACTGTCCGGCTGTTTCTCACAATACAACAGATTTGCCCTATATGCTATCTCTCATTTTCCGAAAACTGCACAAAATTCTCTGTTTCTCTGCTTTCTACCTTTTGATTATGCCCGAGATTGTTAAGAAAAAATTAATGCGGTTGTGTTTAGGTCCAGCCTTCCAGTGTGCAGGCGAAGGGAAATGTCATATCCTTCGGAGCAATGAGATTCAGCGCTCTCGGCAGAAGTCGGATATCAATTTCCTTTGCATAGAGCGCTTCCCCGTCCATGTTCACGACGGACTCCCGGTCCAGGGAAATATGGATATGCGTTCCATCCAGACGGGTTACATACTGCGGCACCTCCGCATAACGTCCCTTTGCATATTTTAGAACCAGCTCCGCAACTTTCAGCCGGGAAACGCCCTTCACGACCAGTGTATTCATAATTCCATCGTCTGGGACAGCATCCCGGACGGGGTTGAATCCTCCCCCGTAGTAGCGCCCGTTGCAGATGCAGACCATGGTGTATTCGCCCTCTTCCCGGAAGCCGTCTGCCCAAATACGCATATACTGGCTTATTCCGCGTACGTAATTCATCACCATGGACGTTACATAGCCCGTCGGCCCGCCAATAATGGGAATCCGTTTGTATTTTCCGACCTGCGTTCCGACGCGGGCATCAAAGCCGACGGAGCAGATATTTATGCAGGGCCGTCCGTTGCACATCAGCAGATCGATAGGATGGACCGTACCGCTTACGAGCTGTGCAAGATTCCGATACAGCTTCCGTTCCTTTCCAAAAAGACGGGAAAAGTCATTGCCGGTTCCGATGGCATAGGGTGCGACCGCAACATTGGATTGTCCCGCTGCTCCGCAAACGCACTCATTCAGCGTTCCGTCCCCGCCGCAGGAGTAAACGCGCATCGGTTCTCCGTCCGCAGCCTCCCGCCGGACCTCATCCGCGGCATCCATCGGCGCCTTGGTCACATACAGATGGAAGTCTTCGCCTCGGCGGCTGAAAAGCGACAGCGCCGCACGGTAAACCTCCTGGGTGACATCTTTTCCTCCCGCCACCGGGTTTACAATGAACAGATGTTTCATGATTTTTTCAGCGGTTCCCCTTCCGTCCGCTTCGCGGAGACCGCCCGCTGCTCCTTTCTCTATTGAAGCCTGATTCCCGTTTCAGGCTGGCAGTAAACAATTTTTTATGTTCTGTATCGGTATACATGAACAGATTGCACCGTACCATTCCGTTGTACAGCTTACGCCTGCGATCGGCAAGAAAGCCGAAAGACCTCTCGAATTCCGGGTGGGCGGAAAGGAGAAAAACCTGCCAATTTCTGCTTTCGGCAAATCGCTTCCCAAACGCCTCGTAGAGCTTTTCCGCCTCCGCTGCATCCAGCATTCGCTCTCCGTAAGGCGGATTCGTCAGGATCCTTCCCTGTTCCGTTTCCGGAAAAGTGTCCAATGCGTTTTTTACCGTAAACCGGATACAGTCTGCAACGCCCGCCCGGAGTGCATTCTCCCGTGCCATCGAAACCGCAGAAGAATCTATATCCGATGCGAAGATTCGATAATTTCCCCGAAACTCCAGGTCTTTTGCCTCCAGACGGCAGCGTTCCCACATCTCCGAAGGAAGCATCGGCCATTCCATCGATGCAAAACCCCGCTGAAGGCCGGGGGCAATATTTCGCGCGATCAGAGCCGCCTCGATCGGGATCGTTCCGCTTCCGCAGAACGGGTCCCAGATCTCCTCCCTGCCCCGATAGCGGCTAAGTTCGACGATGGCCGCCGCCAGCGTCTCTTTCAGCGGCGCCGCACCGTGGGCCGGCCGATACCCCCGTTTATGAAGTCCTTCACCGGTCGTATCAAAGCAGAGAGACACCTGATTTTTCATAATGGCAAACTGAATCTGGTATTTTACGCCGTCTTCCGGCAGCCAGGAACGCCCATAGCGGCTGGAAAGTCTCTGCGCAATTGCCTTCTTTATGATTTTCTGGCAGCTGCTCACGGAGAAAAGCGCGGAGTCCAGACTGTACCCCTTTACAGGGAATGCCGCGTGCGGATCCAGGAATTCCTCCCACGGTATCGCCGCAGTCGCTTCAAACAGTTCTTCAAAGCTGGCCGCCTCAAATCGGTCCAGTTCCAGCAGCACCCTCTCCCCCGTTCGAAGCCGCAGATTGGCTCTGACGATATCCTCCGGCTTTCCGGTAAAATAAACCCGCCCGTTTTCCGCGCGGATTCCCGCCATGTCCATTTTCTGCAATTCTCTGGAAATAAGACTTTCCAGGCCGAGCAGGCAGGGTACGCATAGCTTGAACATACGTTCTATCTGCTCCCTCCGCATTCCACATCATCCGTTTGGCTTATGCCGGCATGGTCCCTCTCCCTCTACATTATTATTTATATATAAAGACCGGTCTGACCATGTTTATTTACAATACACCAAAATATTCCTCCTGTAAATGCAGAAAATTCCTATATGGGAGCACGATTGAAAGAATGGCAATCATATGTAACATCCACTGTAAAATGTAGCAAGACCGGAAAGGTAATGCGGGGGATGGAAAGTTTATCCCGCCTGCCGCAGACAATTGCGCAGAACTTCGTCAAACTTGCAAAACGCAGGGGCTTGCTATTGACATTTTTTGGCGGTTTGTAGTATATTACAGTTCAGGAAATGAACAATTTGTTAACAATCATATTGTTGGCAAGCGGAGAGGAGACAGCAGTATGGCAATTGACCGTGGAGAGTTTCTGGAAGCTCTTCGGGAATCCTATGAACCATACTACGACATCCACCCCAATGACTCTGTAACGCCGCTTCCGTTGGTATTCAGAGCCGATTTTCATTCCCACGGCGAAAGTTATCTCCTGATAAAGTCTGCGAAGATATGGTCCGACGACACGCACGAATATACGTTTCTGTTCTCGGCCGACCGCTTCACTCCGGAAATTGTCGATGCCTGCGTTGATTATGCGCTTGACACGGCGCTTCCCATGGTGGAGCCGCGCAAGGATCACCACTATTCGAATGTCCACGCCATCTTTGTAGCCGATCAGTTTGACGACGCCGTCCGGTCAGCCATCACCAAGCGGAGATTCAGTAAAAGTTATAAAATGGGAATTTATGGCTTTACCCTTCTGAAAACGGCCTTTATCGATCTTTCGTCTATGGATTACGGAACAAATAAGGAAGGGCATGATCTAGGAGATTTTATTAAAAAATTGTTTCCCAAGAAATATTCCAAGAAGAAGTTTCTAAAAAGTAAGGAGTGAAAAGTGTGAGTATAATAGTTATTCTGCTCATTTCTATCGTCATTCTGGCACTGGGCTACATTTTCTATGGCAGCTGGCTGGCGAAGAAATGGGGAGTCGATCCTAATCGTGAGACTCCTGCCCATACGAACTACGACGGCAAGGACTTCGTTCCGGCAAACCCCGCAGTTCTGATGGGGCACCATTTTTCATCCATAGCAGGCGCCGGCCCCATTAACGGACCTATTCAGGCTGCCGTGTTCGGCTGGGTTCCCGTCCTGCTCTGGATACTTATCGGCGGTATTTTCTTCGGAGGCATGCATGACTTTGGCGCACTGTTTGCGTCTATTCGTCACGGCGGCAAATCCCTTGGCGAGGTTATTGGCGACACCATGGGTAAGCGTGCCAAGGACCTGTTCATTATCTTTGCTCTGGCCGTGCTAATCCTGGTTATTGCTTCCTTTACCTCTGTTGTTGCCGGCACCTTCGTGTCAACGACAGCCGCAGACGGCTCGGCTCTTCCGTTCTTCACGACGAGGGATGCCGTAACGGCAAACGCCTCCACTGCAACGACTTCGTTGCTGTTTATCATTATCGCGTTCATCTTCGGTTTCTTTGTATATCGCAAGAATGCAAAAATCGGTCCGGCGACGATCATCGGAATCATCGGCATCGTGCTGATCGTATGGTGCGGCCTGAGCCTCGGTGTCAATATGAGCCGTACTGCATGGGTTGTCTTCATTGCGGTTTACATCACCGTCGCTTCCCTGCTGCCGGTCTGGATGCTGCTGCAGCCTCGTGACTATCTGTCATCGTTCCTGCTCTACGGCATGATGATCCTTGCCGTCATCGGCATTGTTATTTCCAACAAGCCGATGGAGCTTCCTGCTTTCACCGGCTGGAAACTGGCAAATGGCAACACCCTGTTCCCGACCCTGTTTATCACGGTCGCCTGCGGTGCCTGCTCCGGCTTCCATTCCCTGATTGCTTCCGGTACAACAACAAAGCAGCTCGACAATGAAAAAGACGCGAAAGCCATCGGCTACGGCGCAATGATCATTGAGTCCCTGCTGGCGGTTGTTGCCCTGATTGCCGCAGGCGTTGTGTGGACGAAAGTCGGCGACACCGCCAACGGCGCTCTGTACAGCCTCCAGGCTCCTCCGACCATCTTCGCCGGTGGTATTGCAACCATGTTTGCTGAGCCCGGCACTTCCGGATACAACCTGGTTTACACCCTGCTGACGCTGGCAGTTTCTATCTTCGCTCTGACGTCTCTTGACTCCGGCACACGTCTTGCCCGCTACATGTTCAGCGAGCTCTTCACCCCGGAAGGACAGACCTATGACGATCTCAAGGGTGCGCGCAAGTTCTTTGCAACTCCTATCGTTGGCACTCTGATCATGGTCATCGTAGGATGCACCTTCGGTCTGCTGAAGCTGAGCCAGATCTGGGGCGTGTTCGGTGCAGCAAACCAGCTGCTTGCAGGTATCGCAATGCTGGCTGTCGCAGCTTGGCTTGGCCAGGTTGGAAAGAGCAACGGCATGTTCTTCATCCCGATGATCTTCATGCTCTGCGCAACGCTGACCTCTCTGGTCATGACCGTTATCAAGAAGATCTCTGCTATCGCTGGCGGCACAGGCTCCGGCTGGGGCGACTGGTTCCAGATGATCTGGTCCATCATCCTCATTGTGCTTGCTATTATCCTTGTGATAGAAGGTATCTCCACTCTGTCCAAGCAGAAAAAGGAAAAGAAAGCGGCGGCTGCCTGATCGCGGTTTGCTGAAATAAAGGGAAACAATCTAACGGTGAGCCGTTCTTCGGAGCGGCTCACTTTTTACATTTTGTTATTTTCTTTCCCTGCCGTAAAATGTATAATCATTCTATTAATGCAAAGCGTAAATGGGCGTAACAAGCCGGTGCTTTCAGACAGACAGCCGCACGGGCGTCTCTACCGCATAAGCGGCGTAAGGAGGTTTTCACTATGAGCAAAAAGGCTCTTGTTGTAGAGGACGACGGCAATATTGCAGAACTGCTTCGCCTCTATCTTGGAAAAGACGGATTTGAGGTGAAGATCGCCGAAGACGGTGGAAAAGGCGTCAGTATGTTTTCGACCTTTAATCCGGATATCGTTCTGCTGGACATCATGCTTCCCGTTCTGGATGGCTGGCAGGTCTGCACTGAAATTCGGAAGACCTCCAAAGTTCCCATTATCATGCTCACCGCAAAAGGGGAAACGACGGACAAAATAAACGGTCTGGAAATGGGCGCCGATGATTATATTACGAAGCCTTTCGATGTAAACGAGCTTTTGGCTCGAGTCCATGCGGTCATGCGCCGTGCGGAGGAGGCACAAGAGCCGGCGGAGCACAAGCTTACCTTTGACAAGCTGGTGATTAACCTGGACTCCTACGAACTGATCGTTAACGGCGAAAAGATTGATACTCCCCCGAAGGAAATGGAACTTCTCTATCATCTTGCTTCCGCGCCGAATCGCGTTTTTACCCGCAATCAGCTGCTGGACGAAGTCTGGGGGTTTGATTATTTCGGCGACTCCCGCACCGTCGATGTCCACATCAAGCGTCTGCGGGAAAAATTGGAAGGTGTATCGGATAAATGGTCCCTGAAGACCGTATGGGGCGTCGGCTACAAATTCGAAGTCGAGGAATGACGGTACTTTGAAAAGCACTAACAGTATTTATTTTCGGAATTTCATGGCAACCGCCATGCTGGTGATCTGCTCTTTTATCATGCTGTCGGTTGCCTTTATTATTCTTGGGCGAAGCTATCTCATTACGGAATATCGGGAGAAAATGGATCGGAATGCGGATGAAGTCTCTCGCACCGCCTCTGCCCTTTCCGTGGATGGCAACGTGTCCAGCTGGAATCTGCGGCTTGTTATCACATCTATCTCTACAAGTTCTGGAAACCATATCTTTATCACAAACCCGGAGGGAACCATCGTCCTGTGCAGCGATCGGGAATACTACTGCGAACATATGGGCCAGCAGATGAGCCGCAATGTTATGGAGCTTCTGCAGTCCGAGGGAGGCATCGATCAGCTCTCAAATTTGGACGGCTTTTATTCCGGCACCCGGTTTGTTGTAGCCAAACCCATTGACGATCCGTCCGGAAACCGGCTCGGGTACGTCTTCGTCTCCAGCGATACGACCAACATTGTCGGCGCCTACCGTACCTTCCTTTGGGTTTCGATGGCTATGGTGTGTGCCGTTGTGCTTCTGGCATTAATGCTGAGTCTTTTCTACTCCAAGAAAATGTCCGAGCCTCTGGACGAGATTGCCCTCGCCTCCCGCCGTTTTGCGCATGGAGATTTTTCCGTTCGCGTGGAAAATAAGGGGCAGCGGACCGATGAATTGGGTACCCTTATTGATTCTTTCAATGAGATGGCGGATTCCCTGGAAAATTCTGAGAAGCACCGGCAGGAATTTATTGCCAACATTTCGCATGAACTGCGAACGCCGATGACGACAATTGCCGGTTTTGCCAACGGCATTCTTGATGGAACAATTCCGAAGGAAGACGAAAATCGCTATCTCAAAGCAATTGCTGATGAAACCAACCGGCTGTCGCGTCTTGTGCGGAACATGCTGGATGTTTCCCGTATGCAGGCCCAGACCGCAGATAAAACCCGACGCAAGAACTTTGACCTTACGGAATTGATGCTGGAGACTCTGCTAAGCTTCGAGCGTCGCACCGCGGATAAGAAGATTGATGTAGATCTGCAGCTGCCGGAAAATCATTTCTTCGTCTACGCCGATCCGGACGCCATTACACAGGTAATATACAACCTGATGGACAATGCGATTAAATTTGCCTTTCCCGGAAGCACGATCACGGTTCGGCTCTACCGTTCCGGCAACAAAGCGTACGTATCCATTAAAGACAGAGGCCAAACTATTCCGCAGGATGATCTTCCTTACATTTTCGATCGTTTCCATAAGTCCGACCGCTCCCGAAGCATTGACAAGGAAGGTGTTGGCCTGGGACTTTATCTGGTCAAAACCATTATCAATAATCACGATGAGGATATTGCGGTAAACAGCAAGGACAATGTAACGGAATTTGTCTTTACTCTCACCATGGCTTCGGAGCCCGAAAAAGCACCCGAGGAATCGGAGGCGGCGGGAGACAGAACAAAGAAGGGCAAACCGCAGGGAAAGAAAGATAAAAGAAAACGGAAAAAGCCGGAAAAGACCGAAGCGGCAGGCGGATCCTCCGCACCGCCCATATCGAGAAAGGAAAAAAACCGGAGAGAAAACCCGTAGCGGCTGCCGTTCGGTGGAACACCGGAAAACAGAGAGTTACCGCATTTTCAGTCTCTTAGAAGAGGGATGGATTTGGAGTTAAAGAAATCTATGAATGAGCATGAATGGTATAGTGCAAAACCCGATCTGCAGCCTGCCGATGATTGGTACAAGCCACGGACAGAAACGATCTCTGCGGCAAGCAAAAAAAAGCATCGCAGAGTAAAAATTCTGTCCCTGTGTCTGGTTTTCGCTATTTTGGCTGGATTAAGCGCCGCCGTATTCATGAATCATCGTGCAAAGGACACTTCCGCAGATACGGAACAGAGTTTTCCTTCAGACTACAAGGAGTATTTCCGCGAAACTTACACCGCTTCCGAAGAGGCTTCTCCGGTCCTAATTCAGAAAACAGCCTATACGGGCTCCGCGCAGATGAATCTTGCCGGCGGGGATTCGGAAGTGCTCACGCTGCAGGAAGTCTATCAGCAGAATATCAACTCCGTCGCTGCCGTGTATTCGTTTCTCCCTTCCGGCGCCGGCGGCTTTATGGGAACGGCGATTGTACTCAGCGAAGATGGTCTGCTCATTACCAATGCCCATGTTCTGGAAGGCTGCAACTCCTGCTATGTCATTTTGAACGACAATTCAAAATATGAGGCGCAGCTTATTGGTTCAGACAGCACGAACGATATCGCGATTTTAAAGATCCCCGCAACAGATCTGGATCCCGCGACATTTGGCGACAGCTCTGAACTTCAGGTCGGCGATGCGGTGGCTGCCATCGGAAACCCGCTGGAGCGAAATCTGTCCGGCACCTTCACCAATGGCATCGTCTCCGCCATAGACCGTACTGTTCAGTACAATGGACACACACTGACAATGATTCAGACGAATGCCGCTATCAACAACGGAAATTCCGGCGGTCCTCTATTAGACATGCACGGTCATGTCGTAGGCATCGTCAATATGAAGCGCGTATCGACCAGTACCAGCGTGGAAGGCATCGGATTCGCTCTTCCGACCGCCGCCATCGTGGACTATGTCAATGAACTGATACGCACCGGAACCATATCCGGCCGGCCCAGTATTGGAATTCTTGTAATGGCGGTCCCCGATGAAGTCCGTGCCTACTATGAGCTGCCTGCCGGTCTGTATATCCTGCAAGTCTATGAAAAGACTGACGCAAAAGCGCAGGGACTGGAAGCCGGAGATATCATTACAAAAGCCAATGGGGCAGACGTCCGCACAACGGAAGACCTAGCGAACATTAAAGCGGATTTGGAAACAGGCGACACAATCGCTCTGACGCTCTGGCGTGACGGGGCGGTCCGAACAAGGGAAATACGACTTATAGAGCTTTCAGATTATACCTAAGGATTCAGGCTCTTGCGTCGCGATCCATCCTTTACGAACTTTACGAAAACTGGCGTTCTGCATAAATACAGACCGCCAGTTTCTTGTAAATATTGGTTCTCTTTTTTCCCCTTGCTGCTACTGCTCCCCATCATCTACAATCAAACCATATCCGCCGTTCTTCCGGCGATACACTACGGAGATGGCTCCGTTTTCCTGATCATCGCGGTAAACAAAAAATTCATGATTCAGAAGATTCATCTGCAGTATGGCTTCCTCCGGGCTCATAGGCTTAATGGAGAAGTGCTTGTTTCGGACGATCTTAAATTCTTCTTCCTCTTCCTCCTCCGGGGGCAGCCCCGCATACTCTTTTTCAATGGCATTTTCACGCAGCCGCTTTGCCAGCCGGGTTTTGTTTTTGCGAATCTGCCGTTCGATAGCCGCAACACCGGAGTCGATGGAGGCATACATGTCATTGGTAAACTCGTTTGCCCGGTAGAACATTCCGTTATTTTTTATTGTAATCTCCGCCCGATACCGGCCTCGCTCGTAGCTGAAAGTAATGAAGGCCTCCCCTTCCGAGCGAAACAGGCGATCCAACTTGGAAACCTTCTTGATCGCATATTCTCTCAGTTCCGGCGAAGATTCCCATTTTTTGTCTGTAAATGTAAACTTCATGGCTATTCCTCCTTCATGCGGCGGCGGGTTTCCGCCCTTCTCCCGCTTGTCTTATTCTACCGTTTTTTTTCGGCAAAGTCGATAGCATTCTGCTTTCCTGCCACACCGTCTCACTTCTCTCTTCCCGCTCACGACGGCTTTTCATGCCAGCGGGAATTTCATCCGGGTCCGATACTCGTATTTTCCATCCGGGAGGCGGCAGCTCTCCATCAGGGAAAAGCTTGCAGCCTTCTGCGTAAGTCCCGTCAGCGGCCACTCCATCGGATGCACGCCCGGATTTAGAATAACCCGTCGCCCCAGCGTGATGTGCGGCCGGAATGCTTTTCGATCATAAGGAAACCGGGCTGCATCCAGTGCTGCACGGAGCGCCGCGGAAAGCTGCAGTAGACCCGGCGGCTCGTCCGTTCCCATCCACCATATTTCCCCGGAGCGCTCCCGAAATTTTCCTAAGCCGGTGCATTGAAGAGTAAAAGATGGAACCGAAACGCCTGAAAGTACCCGCTTCAGCTCCGGCAGCCGCGCCTCCGAAGTCTCTCCTAGAAAAACCAGCGTAAGATGCAGTTTCTCCAGAGGAGGAAATCCGCCTTTATAGCTCTCCCTGCGAAGCTTCGTCTGAACTTCCTGCAGTCCTTTCGCAAGAGCAGCACTGCAGGGAATCGATATGAAAAGTCTCATTCGTACAGTTTTCCGTTTCGGTATATTTCACAATTCGGAAGGGCCTGCTGCAGGCTCTTCAGATCCGACTCATTTACGGATTCGTCGCTTATATACAGCTGCTGCAGCCCAGTCAGCTTCAGAAGCGGAGATATATCTGAATAGGGGTTGTTCGAAAGATTCAGTACACGAAGCCCGGTCATTGTTTCCAGAGGGGACAGATCTTCGATCAGATTTCCCGCAAGATCCAGATTTTCTACCCATGTCATCCCTGCAATCGGGCTAATGCTGCTGATACTGTTGTCTGAGAGGTTCAGCGTTGTGCAATGCGTGAAGCCTGGTACGGCAGACAAGTCGGAAATTCCTTTCCCGGAAGCGTCAATCGAAGTGGACTCTGCCGGATAAGATTCATTGCCGAGTACAATGTTGTTTTCCAGAGCGGAATGGTAGATGCTGCAGCTGCTGAGGTGGCTCTGCAGGGCGTCCACAGCGCTTTGGGAAAGGCTGTTCCCTTCCAGATACAGATTCTGCAGGCCGGTCAGGCCGTAAAGGCTCGACAGATTGCCATCCCGAATGCCCGTATAGCGCAGGTCCAGCTCCTGCAGAGACTGCAGATTTTCAAATGCCGCAAAGCCGCGCAGACTATTTCCGGACAATACCAGCGTATGCAGGCTGGCAAGCCCCCCCAAGCTATCCACCGCAGCGATATAATTGTCGCTCAAGTCAAGTTTCTGCAGGCCGGTCAAGCCCATCAGCGGGCTAAGGTCACTGATGCGGTTGCCCGCCGCATCCAATGTCTGCAGTGAAGACAGCCCCATGAGAGGACTCAGATCACTGATGCTGTTGTCCCGTATGTTCAGGCTTACAAGCGCTGTGCAGTTCTCCAGCGCCTTAATGTCCGTTATTCCCATTCCACTCAGGTCAAGTTCCGTCACATCGCTTCGGAATGTTTTCCCCCCTATGGAAATGTCTTCGACTTTATCTCCCTGCTCGGCGTGCACTCTGCAGTTTGGCAGCGCTGCTTTCAATTCCTGCAGCGTTTTTTCCTTGATGCTTATATTGCGGATGCTGAGCATTCGTAAATTCTTCAGACCATACAGCGGAGTAAAATCCGTAATTTTATTACCGTCTAAATAAAGAATGCGGAGATTAGGAAGATTGCTGAGGGCGGAAATATCCGTAATCTGATTATCCGCGAGATTCAGCGTTGTAAGATGGGTAAGACCGGAAAGCACCTTGATGTCCGTTATTTTATTGCCGTTCAGGGATGCGCTTTCCAGTTCCGTCAGCTTCGCCAGCGGCAGGATATCCTCGTTTGTAAGGCCACGATTTGCGAGGCTGACGCTTTTTGCCGTAACGGAAATTGTCTCGTCTCCTATCGTAACCGTTGCCGAATCCATATCCATATTTCGAACTTTTTTAAGCATTTCCGCAACTTCTTCAAGCCGTTGGTATTTTTCTAGAAGCGCAATTGCCTTATCCCGCTCCCCCAGTCGGAGATAGCATTCCGCAAGACGTGTGATGGCCTCCCCGGTCTCCTGTGCTTTAACGGCTTTTTCCAGATACAGTGCCGCATTGGCGTAATCTCCGGATGCGTAATACTGCATTCCGTTATTGTAGTAATCCTGGTACTTCCGGATGCTGGATACATGGGCAAGCATGACGATAGCGAAAAGAACGGCGATCACGAGTACCGCCGCCATTATGATATAGTATTTTCGGTTTTGTTCGTTAAATGGTCTCATACTGGTTTTTCTGTCGGAACGGAGGGCCGCTTCTCTTTCGCACCCGCTGCCGACGCATTTGCTTCCCCGTTCTGCAATGGCTTGCTTTCCTCTCGCGCCGGTTTCGGTTCTGCGGCTGGCCTTTTCTCCGCCGGGCTTTTCGGTTCCTGCTCCGCCTCTTCCGGCGGTTCATATTCCTCCTCAGCCGTGCTATTGGCCGCGGGCGGTTCCGCTTTTTTCCGCCGACGATATTCCATCTCCGCCGGTACGTACTTCAATCCCCGAATCTGCTCGAGTTCGGCTCTCGGGTCGTATACGCCCTTTGGCGGAACTTTTTCCATGCTCAGAGCAACGAAAAGCAGCGAAATAAGAAAGCAGACAGCCGAAATTTCCGGCATCCATCCGATTAGCGTATCCGGCGAAGAGGCATATACAAGGCTGGAGCGATCCTGAACCGCCAAATGGTACACCAGCGGAACTCCGATCACTACCACAAGAAGCCAGTTTGTTCGAATCTTCCCGAATACTGTCATCGCATATACACATGCGGCGACTACATACAGGAGAATTCCCAAAACTTTAATCCACCAGATCTGGATAGAAAATGTTTCAATAATTAAGAAAACCGCTTCCAGGAAAACCGGTATGGAAGTCAGCCACAGGGCTTTGGAGCCGGCGAACAGCGTCAGGAGAAACAATGCCGCGCAGGCAGCCGGAAGCAGAAGCTTCAGGTAAAACGCGTCCATGTCCGTGTTCCAGATTCCCCAGTAGCCTATAAAGCGGAAAATAATGGACAGTCCTGCAAGAACCATCGCGGTTTTCATTAAAAAACCTTTCCGGTTAACCCTGTATTTAACCTTCAGGGGTTTCGGAGGCTCTTTCAGTTTCTGCCCGGGAACCGGTGCATCGTTCACAACTTCCGGAACCTTCGGCTCCGTGTTTTGTGCCTTCTTTTCCATTGCGCTTTCCTTCCGAGCCTTACCGGCCCGTTTCCCAACCTCACCTGCAATGTGCCTTGCCGGTAACAATGACTCTGTAGGTTGCCACATTATAGCATAATGGCAGGAAAGTGTAAAGAAACCGCTATACGCGCGGATCAACGGGATCGGGAAACCCGATTGGATTCCTACCGCGCATCCCTTTTCCGTTTCCACTTTGCAAGGGCTTTCCTGGAATCGAAAAACCCGCAGCGGAAACCGATCTCCCTTTCCGTCTGCGGGTCCAATTTATATTCCTATATTTTTATTGCATCAATATCTTGGCTTATCCTTTACCTCGTTATAATAGGCTACCAGTCCGATTTCCTGAATACGCCGGTTGATTGCGACCGAACGTCGGTAGAGGTTCTCGTCCAAACCTGTATGATCGCAGGGAAACTCATCGCACTGATAGCAGAAGTCTACTCCTTTCGCCTCTGTGCATGCCCGTACCTTGCAGTTGGTATAGAATTTGCATTTTTCCTTCCTGCAGCCGCCGCATTGCGCATCGGCAATGTAGTCAAGAAGTTTTCGGAACGCAGGATAATTTTCAAACACCGGATCCAAGGCTTTTGTAAACCGCTCCGCATAGGGAGCAAAATTCCCCAGGTTTTCTTGCAGCTTCCCGGCCGCCTCATGAATATCCCCTTTTGCAAAGGCAAAACACTTTCCGCAGTGCAGCCCGCAGGGAGCAATTCTTTCCATCGCTGTCTCATAATCACTCATTTTGTCTGCCTCCTTGCATTGTCGTCCTTGTTTTCTTTCTGCTCCTGCTCCGCCTGCGAAAGCTGCATGAGGAAGTCCTCCCGAACCGGAGAAAAGATGTCGTAATTAATTACGGGTTCATCGCCGACGACTCGGAAATCATGCATCGTGTTGCTTGGTACATAAATCATATCACCGGGTCCCATCCGGAATGTTTCGTCCCCGACCGTCACGTCCGCAACGCCGGAAAAGATTGTTAGGATCTGCTCATGCGGGTGCTTGTGCGGAAAAGGAGGAAAGCCCGGATACACGGTGTTTTTCACGAACATTGCATTGTGTCCTGTCATAATCTGCCTTTCCCCCAGTTGATTGAACCGAATCTTCCGCAGATCTTCAAAACGTATTACTTTTGCCATTTTCTAACCTCCTCCGCTATCAGCGGCTTATTTCCCATTCTTTACTTTTTCCATCGAAGTCCGGTACGCTTCGATCAGCATCTGCACATCCGTCCCCAATGCGATTCCCTGGTAGCCCATTGCCGTATGCTGTGCTGCCATAGCCGGTCCATTGGAAAAAATAAATGAGTACTTTCCATTGTCTCTGCAGACCTCCGCGATCCAGAGCAGGGCATTCCGGAATTCGTCCGTGTCAAAAACGCCGGGAGCCCCGAGCGCTACCGACAGATCGTACGGTCCGACGAAAATACCGTCAATCCCTTCCAGCTTCACAATTTTTTCCAGGTCTTTCAGAAATGTGGCGGTTTCGCACATCGGCAGAAGCATGGTCTGGGAATTGCTCACTTCGAAATAGCCCTGCAGATCCCGTGCGTAGTCTTCATACCCGTACCCGGCCTGCCGGCTCTGCGCAAATCCTCTTTCCCCGACAGGCTGATATTTTCCGTATTCAACCACTTTCCGAACTTCCTCAACGCTCTTCAGGCAGGGAATGACCAGCGCTTCCGCACCCCCGTCGAGCATTTTCAGGATCGCCGCCCTCGAGACTTCCTTCACCCGGACGAAAGGAGTCAGCCCCTTCAGCTTTGCCGCATTAATCATACCGATGGCGCCTTCCGTGTCAATCGGGCTGTGCTCCGAGTCAATAATAACATAATCAAGTCCCGTATAGCCCATGCATTCTACGACGGTGCTGCTTGAAGACCAGAGGAATGTGCCGAATACCTGCTCCTTGGCGCGGAGCTTCTCTTTGACTCTGTTTTTCATCCGCAATCTCCTTTCCCGGATCCTTCTTTTTCCTTCCGTTTCTATTGTAAAAGGCCTGGGTTCCCTGCGTCAAAAAATGACCGATTCCAACATTTTTATTCTTTGCTGCAAATTCCAAAATCCCATTTCCGGCATTTTTCCTTCGGATTGGCTATTTTGCAATGCGGTCCTTTCAAAATGTGCTACAATTTTAGTGGTTTTATTTTCTCACATTTCAGAAAGCGGGGGAAAATCTATGAACGGAATGGAACTTGGGAACCCGGAAAACAACCCCTTCAAGCCAATCAATGAAACGGTTTATACCTACCTGTATCAGGCGATAATAGGTTTGGAATTCAAGCCCGGTACGCTTCTCGTTGAATCCAAAATTGCCGCCGAACTGAACGTGAGCCGTTCCCCCGTCAAGGCCGCTCTGCGGCGGCTGGAGCGGGAAAACCTTGTGGAATGGCCTTCCGGGAAAAGCCCGCGGGTTGCCGCGATCCGCTATGAAGACTGCGCCGCGCTGCTGGAAGCAAGGAAAGCCTTTGAAAGCAGTGCCGTGTACTACGCTGCCGGGCGGATTACGGACGACGAGCTTGTGCAGCTCCGGCAGGCCCTGCTTCGTCTGAAGATTCAAACTCCCGTTCAGTGCTCCGATGATTATGCGAAAGCCGACGCTTCCTTTCATCAGCTGATTGTGAACGCCTCCCGCAATCGCTATCTCATCGACGCTTACGCAATGATACAAAGCAGCCTGCTCCGCTACCGCCTGTACATCATGCGGCGGATGGACATTACGGAACTTCACGAGTACGAGCACCATCTGCCGGTTTACCTCGCATTGAAAAATCACTGCGCGACGCTCGCCCGGGAAGAGCTTCTTGTCTCCATCGAACATATGAGCGGAGCGCTTCATTATCTCTGAGCTAAGAATCTGATGAAAGGCCTTGACCGTGATCTCTTGTAGAAGGAGCTCGTTAACCGTCCGGTTAGTGCAGTTCTTTTCAGCGGAGGTCGGTTCCAAGCGGCTGATGCAGCGCCAGACGATGGATTT
>Ga0256404_1002607_pt1 | contig 39369 bp, 34 predicted proteins | sample RumenRJG_01DNA_FD_185990 | JGI IMG/M metagenome (GOLD analysis project Ga0256404, IMG submission 185990) | Bovine rumen microbial communities from Lethbridge, Alberta, Canada - RJG_01 | ecosystem: Host-associated > Mammals > Digestive system > Stomach > Rumen | place: Canada: Alberta | collected...
AGACAATATACGTGTTACCCAAGCCAACTTTTCTTCTACGGAATACTTTGCTTTTCCCATAAAAATAGCTCCCTTCATAGAATTTAGTGTTTATTATTTCACTGTTTCCTATAAAGGGAGCATATCAATCTGCCGACAGAGGGTGTTGCTCTTTTCACTATGTATCACAAAAGTCACGGACCACTCGAACGTCCTGACTCGTTTCCGGCAGTTTCCTGCAGCAATGCAACCCTTACCGGTTTTCCCAGAATCTCTTACAGTTTATACTGTGCCTTGATTTTACCGATGAACTTGATCAGTTCCGGTTTGCAGTTGGCCTTTTCCACAATAGCGCCCTGCTTATCGTTCAGCATCAGGTAAAAATTGGTAGGCGTTTCATAAATGTGACGCAGCTGTACATACTTGTAGGCAGCACGGCCCATCTTGTTCACTTCTTCATAATGATCCAGATAGAACGTCATGTTGCTGGGGGTGCCTTCCAGACGGCTCTTGGCAAATTCCTTTTCCGCCTGCTTTCGCACGTTATGCGGAATAACATATAAAAATACCGCTACCCCTACAGCTACCATAGCTACCGCAGCAATATACCACGCATTGTACAGACAGATGGCAATGATTACCGCAATAATAGCCGCAATAATATACTGTGCTTTTCTGAACTTACTGTCGTGCTTCTGAATCTCCAGGTTCATCTTGCCGAATTCCGCCGCACTGTATGTTGTATTTGTCTTATAAATAATACGCATGAATACTTCTCTCCCTTTGCTTCTCTCTTAGCATTATAAAACAACAGGTTAAGGTAACTCCACGTTTGCTTCCATTGTCACACAAACAAATTTAAAAGTCTTTAACCTATCGTCTTCATTACTGCTCATTTTTGTATTGTACCACATCCCACGTAAAATGCAAATATATAAAACAGTAAAATTTTAGGGCGGCGTTTTTTAGACGCCGCCCTATTCCATTATTTAAAATTATGATTCACAACGATTGACCGCAATTAGGCCGCGTGTTTCCGTTCTGTCTTATCTACTACGCAGCAAACCGCGCCGTCGCCGGTGATGTTAACGCAGGTACGGAACATATCCAGCACACGGTCGATACCGGCCACCAGTGCCAGTCCTTCCATAGGCAGCTGAACCGCCTGCAGCACCATGGCCAGCATGATGAGACCCGCGCCGGGAACACCGGCGGTACCGATGGATGCCAGGGTACCGGTGAAGACGATCATGATCATATCGGAAGTAGTCAGGTTCACACCGAAAGCATTAGCTACGAACAGAGAGCAAACGCCCATGTACAGCGCCGTGCCGTCCATGTTGATGGTGCAGCCCAGCGGCAGTACGAACGAAGTGACTTCACGGGACAGCCCCAGTTTCTCCTGGCAGTTCTTCATGTTAACAGGCAGTGCTGCTGCAGAGGAGCAGGTGGTGAAAGCCAGCATCATGGCTTCGGACATGCCGCGGAAGAACTTCACCGGATTTACGCCGCCCATGGTAGAAGCCAGCGTGGAATAAACCAGGATGCACTGCAGGGCACAGCCGATAGCAACAGCCAGAATTACGCTTAACAGCGGCAGCAGTACTTTGGGACCGTTTTTGCAGACAACCGGCAGCAGTAACGCGAACACGCCAAGAGGAGCAAACTTCATAACCATGGCGATGATCTTGTAACATACTTCCGCACCCGCATCATATAAATCCATCAGGAAGCGGGAACGCTTTTCATCTAACTGGGTGATGCCGATACCTACCAGCAGCGCAAAAATGATGACTGGCAGAATCCGGCCTTTGGCCATAGCGTCAATCGGGTTGGTAGGCACCATGTCCACCAGGACCTGCATAAAGGTCGGTGCTTCTTTAACCTTCGGCGCAACCTTTCCGGCAATATCCAGGCCCACACCGGGTTGGATGATGCCGGCCACGGCAAAACCGAGAACAATGGCTATGGCAGTGGTGATCAGATACAGACAGATGGTCTTGGCGCTGATACGACCCAGCTTTTTGCTGTCGCCGCCCAGGTTGGTAACGCCTACGATCAAAGAGCAGGTGACGACCGGAACGATCATCATCTTGATGAAGTTGATAAAGATAGTACCGATAGGCGCGATCCATTTGTTAACGAACGGAAGGCCTTCGGGTCCGATGACCAGACCGGCGCATACAGACAGAATCAACGCAACCAGAATTTGGACAGATAAGTTCATAAAATCCCCTCGTTTCTATATAAGTTAGGGGTATTTTACCATTTTTTCACAAATTAATCTATATTTTACCGCAATGTATACATGTATACATTTTAACTGTCTCTTCCCGCTCTCTACCTCGCAAAAAAAAATCTGCAATCAGCAGTTTATCAACTACTGATTACAGATAGCAAATCACACCCCCCACATCAAAAGCCTGCTATTACATGTTCTCTTCCTCTTCCGGCGGATCGTCAAACCCCACCAGCCAGGTAGCAGCAAAACCTGCCAGATACGAGATAAAAACACCCATCAGATACAGCCATACGTTGTTGGTAGCAGCTGCAAGCGGAATCCCGGAAATGCCCAGGGCATAGGAACCGATTCCGTGATATGCCTGCCACGCGCCCCCGAAGGCGCCGCCGATACAGGCACAGACGAACGGCTTGCCAAGGGGTAAGGTAACACCGTAAATCAGCGGTTCGCCGATGCCCAGCATACCAACGGGAAGCGAACTCAGAACGGTCCGTCGCAGATATTTGTTATTACTTTTCAGATACACGGCAAAGGAAGCCCCTACCTGTCCGCAGCCGGCCATGGCCGCAATGGGAAGCAGAATCGTCATGCCCATGGACGCCAGCATATCCGCATGGATCGGCGTCAGCCCGTGATGCACGCCTACCATCACAATAGGAAGAAAGATTCCCCCGATGACAAACCCGGTGACCGCACCGCCTGTCTGAATCGTATGCACCGTATAATAACCGAGAACATCGGAAAGAATGCCTCCCAACGGCTGGAAAATGAACAGACCGGCCAGGGCAACCACCGTAATCGTAACCAGCGGCGTCAGGAACAGGCTGGCAGATTCCGGGATCCGTTTGCGCAGCCGTGTTTCAATGAGGGCGGTCGCCGCACCGGCCAACAGCGAAGCAAAGATGCCGCCCCGCCCGGGGATCAGCGGACTTCCCATAAAGGTAATATCAGCCAGCCCCGGAGCAGCCAGCAAAGCAGCCATAGCTCCGCCCAGAGCCGGTGTGCCGCCAAATTCTTTGCAGGCATACAGACCGATAAAGGCGTTCAACACGGTAAAGATGGATCCCCCCGCCAGCTTCAGATACTGGACATAGGAATTGCCGGCCATTTCAGGACTGATTTTCAGCAACAGGCTGATCAGTCCCGTCAGCAGCCCGCAACCGATAAATGCCGGAATCAGCGGGATAAAGATGTGGCCGACACGCTGCAGCATCCGTTTGACCGCAGACTCGCTGTTTCGTTTTTTAATTTCGGCATGCAGTTCTTTGCCATCGCCGATTTTGTGTTTGGCTTGCTGTTCCAAGGTAAGAGTCGACGACCTCTCTGTAGAGACAGATTCTGACGGTTCATTGCCGGCACCGGATTTTGCCGAATCCGTTGCAAGCACGTTCGTTGCAGGCTGGTTCTTCCCCCAGGCTGCCAGCAGTGTTTTACATTCCTTTGCTACGTTTTCCGCTTTGCCGGGACCCAAAACAATATGGATTTCTCCCTCGTTCATGATCACGCCTTTAACACCGGCGATCTTTTTCAGTTCTTCTTTGGTCACGGTTACCGTATTGACACGTAACCGCAACCGGGTCATGCAGTTATAGGCCTCGGTTATGTTTTCCGGACCTACCACAGTAAGAATGGTCCGGGCAATCTGTTGATTATCCATGGTTAAATACCTCAATAGGCTGATTATTTATGAAAACGGCTGTACTACAGATACTGCAGCTCGGTCGTTCATTAACAAAACAATTCCAGATACGAGAAGTCCGTTGTTCAGTGGACTGCGTAACCTTACACGCTGCATTTTGTTCAGAAATTGTTTAGGAACTACTTACTAATTTTTAAAAACAAGTTTCTTGTCCACAAGAACAAATAATACAAACTTATATTATTGACACAGATGGCCGTTTTTGCTACACTAAAAATACGATAAGGTAGCTTGTTTATGAAAGGAGGCTGCAGGTGCTACCGATCATCGTTTTCAACAGACGATGAATTAACTGCGAACATTATGAAATGTAAAAAGATTGCTTTCGCCACATTTGTTTCTCTCATGGTATTTGCTAATTGCTGTTTTGCTTCACTGACAGTTAAAACGATTAGCAGCAGTGATTTCAACTCCTATATGAATTCTGCAAAATTTGCCATTTTTACGCCGAATGGCAGCGGTTACACGATGTACGAACCGAGCAGCCCCTCTTCGGCAGCAAGTGATTTCAGGAGCCTTCCAAGCGGTCGTCGCAATATGTATACAGGAAATAGTGCCGTTCGTGATTATCTGGAAGATTATGGTTGGTACGATGACAGAAAGAATCTTTCCAGAGGATGGCTGTTTACCGCCTGGGAAAAAATGAAATAATCGACTTCCAGAGGATGGGCCTTTACCGCTTGGGAAAAACGGTAAACCCGTCGTAACTATTCATTTGCTTTACTAATGATACTGCGTGACCCGCCCCCGTTTTATGCACCACGGGGAAGTATAGTATTAGGGATAAGTTCAAAAACAATAATATAATAAATACAGACAAAAGCAACGGCTGTCGTTTTGGCAGCCGTTGCTTACTAATACACCTTTTCCATATGCACATATTAAACAGCAGCATATGTTTTGTTTAACAGCAGCACATGTTAAACAACAGTTAGAACTATAACTAGATGCTATAACCATATATACTGTTTATTTTATTTAAAAATATAACAACATTATTTGGAATATAACAAGATAGATGCTTTTTTCCTAAAATGATTATTTTTTTACCGGCCCGTCATTCACCCATTCATGATAACTACCTTTTGGATTAGTACAGGGAGACTGCCAATTAAGGGCGTTAGGATAGCTTTTTATCATCAATAAGCATTTTTTACAATGATACCAACACAATTCATTAGCTGCTTCAGCTTTAGTTGGTGCAAAGATATGGAATATTGAAGGAATTGCACTTACGGCCAGCCCCATCAACACTATTAATACAACCATTACTCTTTTAAACATAGTAAAAGGCCTCCTTAACCATGCTACAACCGTTTGCTTACTTTACTTCCTTCCATTCATGGTAGCCACCCTTTTTACAAACCTGTTTCTTATCAAGAAAGTTCGGGTGGCACTTAAACGGACCTACGCCGCACTTCGAGCAAACCCACTTTGTATCGGACGGGTTTGCCGCTACTGCATATGCGTGATCCACTACCGGAGCAAAAGCACAAACCGCACCCAATACGGCAAGAACTGTAAGAACTTTTGATACTCTGTGCATACAAATTCCTCCTTTAGTTTAATCTCTACACCTTCGTTTATACATATGCGACTATCTATGCATATGATAGCATTTATCATCATGCCAAGCAAGAAAACAAATACAAAACAGAATCGAAACTTAAAAGACAGAACTTTTATGTAAATAATGATACAATTATGCGCCCGGTTTGCGTACTACAGGCATCCGGATCCCGGTATTATTTGCGGTTGGTGTTGAAGATGCTGCCGGTGCTTTAGCTGAAACCGCCGGGGTTGACGTTGATTGATTTGATACTGATACAGGCTCTGACTGTTTTGTCATAGATGATGAAACAACTGGAGGCTGGGTCGCAACGGGTTGCTTCGTTACAACTTGTTTCGATTCGGTCACCGATGCGGAAACAGGCTTATTTGATACTGTAGATGAAAACGAAGTTCCCGGCTTTTTCACGTTTGGCACACGTTTCGTATCCGCTTTCACTGGTTGCTCTGCTGGAATTTTCCCTTTCCCGCCTACGGAAAAGCCATAGTCCAGCAACTTTTTAGCATCTGCAAAGCGGGTAGCATGGTCTTTTGATTTCATAACAATTGCAATCAGCTCTACATCACCGCGTTTCGCAGAAGCGGCTACACAGCCTTTCGCCGCATTAGTCCAACCGGTCTTGATCCCGTTGGCACCATCATATTTGCCCAGCAGCTCATTGGTGGTTTCAGACTTATAGGTTCTGTTGGAAGGTGAATGCCAGTGTATCACAGACTTCCGGTGATTCACGAGATTCCTGAAGTCCTGATTTTTCATGCAGTAGACAGCAATCTTTGCCATATCCCTTGCCGTAGAATAATGCCATTTGGCTGTCAGCCCGTGGGGATTACTGAAATGGGTTTTCTTACACCCCAGTTCCTTGGCCTTTTCGTTCATGCGGTCAGCAAATTTCAGGATGCTGCCGGATACATTCTGTGCCACCACAACCGCGGCCCCGTTGTCCGACTCCATCATCATTTCCCGCATCAGTTCGCCGGACAGCAAGCGTTCCCCCCCCTTCATTTCCAGGTAAGAATCTTCCGTTGCGGCTGCAGCCTGTGTAACCTTAAACTCCGCATTCAGACCTTTGGTTTCCAGGCACAGGATGCAAGTCATCATCTTGGTCAGGCTGGCCGGGGCACGCCGCACATCTGCATTTTTTTCAAAAATCACGCCACCGGTCCGGGCGTTGATCAGTATGGCAGACTCCGCAAGCACAGACGGCGCGGCCCATACCTGCGCGCTGTGGATGAGAAGAAACGCCGCCGTAAAGAATGAATATCTTATTAAATGTAACGTTGACATCGCTGTATTCACCAACAAAAGAAATCAGGGCAACCTGAATCAATGATATATAAAACGTTTGAAAAACTGTAAAAACAAAAGAGGTAAAAAACGAAGTTTCTCGCTTTTTACCTCAAAACTACATTTTGCAACAACCGCTTCCCTACCTTACTTCTTTCCAAGTATGATAACCGCCCTTGGGGCAATTCTGATGGGAAGGAAGGAAGTTGGGGTGGCACTTGAACGGACCTTTGCCACACTTCGAGCATACCCACCTTTTATCGGACGGGTTTTGCGCTACCGCTGTAGCATGCTCCATGGTCGGCACAAAGGATGGGGCAAAAGCAGCAACCGCACCCAGCAGGACGAGAACTGTAAGAACTTTTGATACAATGCGCATACATATTCCTCCTTTGTTACTTAAATTTGTGAAGCCTTGTTTATTAACATAATTAACATGCACAATTCTTTAGGTTTATTTTAGCATGTGTTTCCTGTCCATGCAAGAAAATTATGAAAAAATTTTATCAGAATCACCGATTAAGAAACCTTGACATAGAACTATACATCACGGTACTCCCGGGAAGTTTTCTACGAACTGAATCTTAATATCCGGGAAGCTTTCTACAAATTGCACGGTAAAATCCGGGAAATTTTCTACAAATTTCCATTCACCGGCTTTTTTAGGAAAATTTTCTACCAATTTTACTTTTAAATCCGGAAAACTGTTAACTATCTGCACCTTGATATTACCGAAACTCGTTACCACTTTCACATTTCCTGCCAAATAGATGTCTTTAAAATAGCCATCCTTGCTGACGACGCCGTACGGAATCAGTTGTCGGTTCGCCTGCAACACAGGGCCAAGGTTATTTTCCGCCGCCAAAGCAGCCGCGGACAAAAGGATGGATGCGGCAAGGATGGTGAAACCAATGACCTTATTCATAAGGGAAACCTCCTCACAGATTATAACTCTATCACAATTGACTAAGGGTTTCCTATTGTCTATAATAGCCTGTAACAACCAATCACATAAACCGGAGGTTCATTATGAAAGCAATCGTGTTATCCAGCGGCGGCATCGACAGTACCACCTGCATTTCCCTGGCGGTGGAAAAATACGGTGCGGAAAATGTGGTGACCCTTTCCATCTTTTACGGACAGAAACATAACAAGGAACTGGTCTGCGCACAAAAGATTGCAGCGTATTACAAGCTGAAGCATTATGAATTCAACCTGAAGCAGATCCTGCAATACTCCAACTGCTCTCTGTTATCGGATTCCACAGAAACGATTTCCCATAAAAGCTATGCAGAACAGATCAGCGAACGCAAAGACGGTATCGTTTCCACCTACGTCCCCTTCCGGAACGGACTGATGCTGTCAGTCTGCGCCAGCCTGGCCATGAGCCTGTTTCCCAATGAAGAAAGTGTAATCTACATCGGCGCCCATGCGGATGACGCAGCAGGCAACGCCTATGCGGATTGTTCGCCGGAATTCAACCGGAGCATGTCCGACGCCATCCGTATCGGTACGTATGATAAGGTTACCGTGGAAGCGCCTTTCGTGCATATGCATAAAGCAGATATCATAGCAGAAGGCCTGCGCCTGCAGACCCCCTATCATCTGACCTGGAGCTGTTACGAAGGATCGGACACCCCCTGTGGCGCCTGCGGTACCTGTATTGACCGGGCCAAAGCCTTTGCTGCCAACGGTGTCAAAGACCCTGCACTGCATGCCTGACGTCACCCATAGCACCATTCAGGTTGCTATTCTCCCACGTCATCATTGTACCGCTGTCATATGTTTTAATTATGGCAAAATCGGAACTATGGTAAAACCGGAAATCCTTACTTTTCCCAGTGAATGCGGGCCGGATCAAACCTGTCAATCACTTTGCCTACCCCTTTGGGATATCCCACCGGCAATACGGCAAACACTTCCAGATTTTCAGGCAGGTTCAGAGCCTTTTTGGCCGGCTCCTGTCTCTCCGGATGGGGCGCGAAGGAAAGCCACACGGAACCCAGGTCCATAGCGGAAGCCTGAATCAGCATGTTCTCACAGCAGCAGCTCATATCCAAGAGGGGCATAAGGGGTGCAAACAAATCGTTGGTACGGTAACATGCCACGATGGCTACAGGCGCATTGGCCACCGGTCTGCTATACGGAGTGCAGGTTGCCAGTTTGGCCAGCGTTTCCTTATTTCGCACCACATAAAACTCCCAGGGCCGCTGGTTCTTGGCGGAAGGAGCCGCCATGCCGGCCCGGATGATCTGTTCCACCGATGCGTCATCCACGTCAATATCCAGATACGTGCGCACGCTCTTACGTTTGAAAATAATGTTCATAATCTGAGTTCCTTTCCTAAATAAGTAATAGTATCGGAAATACGGATTAAACGAGCTTGTGTGAGAGGAATAAACAGAACTGCTTAATGTGTATTTCCTTATCATTATAACACACCGGCCCCACGTTGTTAAGGAGACAATGTGTTCTGGATACACTGATTAAATTCTCTCAAAATATCGGAACGCAGGCAGAAAACAGGAACCGGTTTCCGTACCTGTGCGGAATCGCCTGTCCCCGATTTCACAAAAAATTCTTATAGATATAGAAAAGAAAACCAGAAAAAGGTAACATTATTATCGGTTTTGTGGTAAAATATAGTAGGTGTGTCTTTACATTTATTCTTTTTTGTTTCTTAATGAGACGCTGATTAAATAAGTTTGTGCGATGACCGAGGGCTTTTTGCGACTGACTAGGAAATGGCCCGAGGGCGCAGCCGTAGCTGCGTTGAGGGACATTGACGCAGTCAGTCACAAAAAGCACCGGTCAGCGTGCAGACGAATTAATCAGCGTCTCATCAATGATAAAGAGGAAGCGTTATTATCTGACCGGGGTATGTATGGCTTATAATCAGTTCCGTTATACGGTACAGCTGAATATGGAAAACCAGCGGTGCGTGGTCGTCGGCGGCGGTAACGTGGCTTTGCGCAAGGCAACGTCACTTTTGAAAGCCGGCGCAGCGGTCACGGTAATCGCACCGGATATTCTTCCTGCTATCATTACGTTACAGAGAAAGTTTCCTGCTTTGACTCTGTGTCAGCGCAATTATCAAGCCGGCGATGTCAGTCACGCTTTTCTGGTAGTGACCGCCACAGACAGCCGTACCGTCAACGAAGCCGTAGTCCGGGAGGCAGCGCAGCACCACTGTCTGGTAAACGTTGCGGACGATCCGGAGGCCGGCAATTTTTCGGTAGCCGGAACCTATGAAAACGGCAACCTGCTGTTTTCCGTCGCAACAGGAGGCAATCCCCGCCTCACCCACCTGCTGCTGAAAGATCTGCAACAGCAGTACGGCGACGACATGGCCGCCTTTGCCGCATTTCTGGACGAGCAACGGGAAACCGTAAAACAGCGTCTGTCCAACCCACAGGCCAGACAGGAATTCTGGAGAAACACTCTCACAAATCAGCTGCTGCAGCTGGTCAAAGCAGGCCGTTTGCAGCAGACAAAGGAGATCATCATACATGCAGTTAATCGTATTGGGGCTGAACCATAAGACCGCCCCTGTGGAAGTCCGGGAAAAATTCAACTTTTCCCGCAGCCGGATCAAACACGTGCTGCGGCTGCTGAAAGAGTCCGACGACTTTTCGGAAGCAGTCCTGCTTTCTACCTGCAACCGCACGGAGCTGTATCTGGTTGCCCAGGAACCGGAAGATGGCATGGAAGCGCTGCACAATGCAGTGAAACGCATTGCCGGCAAAGCCTTTGACAAAGAGTACTTTTACACTCTCACCGGCGTCCACTGCGTCCGTCACCTGTTTCTGGTAGCCAGCAGTCTGGACTCTCTCATCGTGGGCGAAGGACAAATCCTGAGCCAGGTAAAGGACGCCTATCATCTGGCCCGCATTTCAGGCACCACTTCTTTCATGTTCAATACAATCTTTAACCAGGCCATCTCCTCAGGCAAGAAGATCCGCACCCGGACCCAGATTGCCTACCGGAGCGTCAGCGTTTCTTCCGCCGCCGTAGACCTGGCCATCGAAGTGGTTGGCGACCTAAGCGACGCGGATATCCTGGTCATCGGGGCCGGCAAGATGAGCGAACTCACCGCCCGGCATCTGATGGACAAAGGCGCCCCTTCCATTTTTGTCACCAACCGCAGCTACGATCACGCAAAGGAACTGGCAGACAAATTCAACGGTTCCGTCATCCGTTTCGATGACTTTATCGACCACGTTGTGAACGCGGACATCGTCATCACCTCCACCGGAGCCACCCACTACATCATCCACCACGACCAGCTGGCCCTGGCCCTGGAAGAACGCGTGAAGCCTAATCCACTGGTTCTGATCGATATCGCCGTACCCCGTGACGTGGATCCGGAAGTCACGGACCTGGATCGAGTGGTCCTGTACAACATCGACGACCTGAAGAACGTGGTGGATACCAACAAAGAGCTGCGGAACCAGGACGCGGAAGCGGCGAAGTTCCTGATTGAAGAAGATATCGAGGCCCTGAAGGAACGGCTGCGGTATCTTTCCATGCGGCCCGTCATGGTACGCCTCCACGACAAGTTTGATTTCCTGCGGGAACGCATCCTGGCCAAGACCCTGCGCAAGATGCCGGAACTGACGGAAGAACAGCAGCATAAAATTGAAGTGATGAGCGAACGGCTCATGTACAAGTTTCTCCGGGACCCCATGATCAACATCAACAAGGCCGCCGGCACGGAAGAAGAAGAACACGTGAAAACGGATATCAGCCGCTTTTTTATGTTAGATGACAAAGACGAGGAAAACCCTGACAATGAAAAAAACTATAACTATTGGAACTAGGAAAAGCCTGCTGGCCCTCTGGCAGAGCAATTACATCAAAAGCTGTCTCGAGAAAGAATATCCGGACTGCGAAGTCCGTTTGCAGAAAATCGTCACCAAAGGCGACAAGATCCTGGACGCTCCCCTGTCCAAGATCGGCGGCAAGGGACTGTTTACCAAAGAAATTGAAACCGCGCTGCTGGACGGTGAAGTTGACCTGGCCGTCCACAGCCTGAAGGATATGCCCACAAAGCTGCCGGACGGTCTCTGCCTGACCGCCATTACGGAGCGTGCTGTTGTGGGCGATGCTTTTGTCAGCAACAAGTACAACACCTTCGCGGAGATGCCTGCGGGGGCGGTGCTGGGTACTTCCAGCCTGCGGCGTAAGGCGCAGCTGTTAGCCAAACGGTCCGATTTGGATATCCGGGACCTGCGGGGCAATGTGGACACCCGCCTGCACAAGCTGGACGAAGGCCAGTACGATGCTGTAATTTTGGCTGCGGCAGGCCTCACCCGTCTGGGTTACGGGGACCGGATTAAAGAGACCCTGCCCTGCGATTTCTGCATTCCCGCGGTAGGACAGGGCGCATTAGCCATCGAGTGCCGCACGGACAATACCGAAGTCAGGACCATGCTGGAGTTCCTGAACCACCCTGCCACCAAGAGTTGTACCGACGCGGAACGCGCCTTTTTAGGATTGGTGGAAGGCGGCTGCCAGGTACCCATCGGCGTCCATGCGGATGTTATGGAAAACGACAGGATGCACGTAACCGCCATCATCGCCTCCCTGGACGGCTCTACCCTGCTCCGGGACGAAATCGACGGCGACGCGGCAGATGCGATTGCCTTAGGGCAGACACTGGGCAAGCGCATGCTGGACAACGGCGGCAAAGCGATTTTGGATGAAATACTGTAGTGATTATGAGTCAGCTTCTATCAGTCTTCAGTCAGGAAAAGACATGAGCAAACTGTAGGAAATGATTGTGTCATTCCATGAGATGAAATGAGCCAACCGTGGCGAGACTGTTCGAGGGGCGAAGCCCCGAGTTTCGAAGCCACAGGCGAATGAATCCATGGAATAGCAATCGTTGACGTGTTTGCGATGTCTTTTTCTGACTGAAGCAGATGAAAAGTAAGAAAGGATCATTTCTATGGAACAAAAAGGTAAAGTGTATCTCATCGGCGCGGGCCCCGGCGACCCGGGCCTGCTGACCTTAAAAGGCCGCGACTGCCTGGCCGCCTGCGACGTAGTGGTGTATGACCGTCTGGCCGATCCTCGCATCTTAAGCTGGGTCAATCCGGAAGCGGAACGCATCTACGTGGGCAAAGCGTCCAGCAACCATGTGATGAAGCAGGAAGACATTTCCAAACTGTTAGTCAAACTGGCTGCAGAAGGCAAAACCGTAGCCCGTCTGAAAGGCGGAGACTCTTTCGTCTTCGGCCGGGGCGGCGAAGAAGCCCTGCTACTGAAAGAAAACAACCTCCCATTTGAGTTCGTACCCGGCATCACCAGCGCCATCTCCGTACCGGAGTACGCCGGCATCCCCGTTACCCACCGGAAGGTAGCTGCCAGCTTCGCCGTGATCACCGGCCACGAAGACCCGTCCCGGGAAAAATCCGGCATCAACTGGAAAGGCCTCGCCACCGGCGTCGACACGCTGGTCTTCCTCATGGGCGTGGAAAACCTGAAGAATATTGCGGCCAAATTAATTGAAAACGGCCGGCCGGCCGATACCCCTGCCGCCCTGATCCGCTGGGGCACCCACCCGGAACAACGTACCCTCGTCACTACACTGGGCAACGCGTACGAAGATGTGGTACGCACCGGCATGAAACCGCCTGCCATATTTATCGTAGGCGAAGTCGTGAAACTGCGGGACTCCCTCAGCTGGTTCGAAACCAAGCCTCTCTTCGGAAAAACCTTTGTCGTAACGCGCGCACGAGCCCAGGCTTCCGTCCTGACAGAAAAACTGGAAATGGAAGGCGCCAAGGTGATGGAAGTGCCTGCCATCAAGATTACAGATCCGGACGACTTCGCACCGCTGGATGCGGCACAGAAAAACCTGGCTTCCTACGACTGGGTCATCTTCACCAGCGCCAACGGCGTAGACCTGTTCTTCGACCGTCTGCTGCAGAACGGCAAGGACTCCCGCGCCTTTGCCAATAATAAAATCGCGGCCATCGGCACTGCCACGGCAGACATGCTGACCGCCTACGGACTGACAGCCGATTTAATCCCCGCCTCCTACAAAGCGGAAGACCTGGTTGACACCCTGCTGCCCCAGTTGCACAAAGGAAGCAAGGTACTGCTGGCCCGGGCCAAAGAAGCCCGCAACGTACTGCCGGACTCCTTACGAGCAGCCGGCGCCGACGTGGATGTGGTTGCGGTGTACCAGACCGTCAGCGACTGCGAAAACAAAGAAGAGCTGCTGGACGCGTTAAAGAATAAAGCAGTGGACTGCATCACCTTCACCAGTTCCTCCACCGTGACCAACCTGCTGAAAGCACTGGACAGCGAGAAAGAACTGCTGAAGGATGTGACTCTGGCCGCCATCGGCCCCATCACCGCCAAAACCATGGAAAAGAACGGACTGAAGCCTACTGTATGCGCCGACACCTACACCATCGACGGCCTGATGGAAGCGCTGAATGCCTTTTATGCAGTAAAATGAAATAGTGTTTTGCCCCAGATAAAAACATTTACAAAAATCAAAACCGCATTTTGAGTATAATCAAATTTTAACCAAAGGAAGTGTTTACATCATGACCGGATTTCCCATTTATCGTCCCCGCCGCCTGCGCGCTACCGAGAACCTGCGCAGCCTGATCCGGGAGACAAGCCTCAGTGTAAAAGATTTGATTTTCCCCCTGTTTGTGGTACCGGGCGAAAATGTCAAGAACGAAATTGAAACTCTGAAAAACAATTACCAGTGGTCTGTAGACCGGGTGATGGAAGCCGTAGACGAAGCAGTAGAGCTGGGCATCCCCGCCGTGCTGCTGTTCGGCCTCCCCTCTTACAAAGATGAAGAAGGAAGTAGCGCCTGGGACGACAACGAACCCGTACAGCGGGCCAGCAAAGCCATCAAAGCGAAATATCCGGAGATGGTGGTCATCACCGACGCCTGCTTCTGCGAATACACCACCCACGGTCACTGTGGCATTCTGACCCCGGACTGCGCCTCCGTGGACAATGACAAGACCCTGCCCAACCTGGCCAAGCTGGCTGTCAGCCAGGCCCGGTGCGGTGCGGATATCATCGCCCCCTCCAACATGATGGACGGTTACGTGACCACCATGCGCAAAGCGTTAGACGACGCGGGCTACACCAACACCGCCATCATGGCCTACAGCGCCAAATTTGCTTCCGCCTATTACGGTCCTTTCCGTGCCGCGGCGGATTCCGCTCCCGGCAAAGGCGACCGCAAGGGGTATCAGATGGACCCGGGCAACAGCGACGAAGCCATGCGGGAAATTGCGCTGGATATTGAAGAAGGCGCGGACATCGTCATGGTAAAACCCGCCCTGGCTTATCAGGACGTAACCAGAAGAGCCCACGAAACCTTTAACCGTCCTCTCTGCGTATATAACGTCAGCGGCGAATACGCCATGGTAAAAGCGGCGGCGGAAAAAGGTTGGATTGATGAAAAGCGCATTGTCATGGAAACCATGCTCAGCTTCAAGCGGGCCGGCGCCAAGATGATCATCACCTACCACGCCTTAGATGTGGCACGGTGGCTGAAAGAACAGTAACGAAAAACAGTAAAAATGAATTTGGCCGGTTGCGAATGCTCCGGCCAATGTTATATGAGTTAAATTGGAAAAGCAGGTGAATGCGAATGAATACCTTATCCAAATCTTCTTCTGTCTTTGCGGAAGCCAAACAGTACATCCCCGGCGGCGTCAACAGCCCGGTGCGTTCCTTCCGCAGCGTAGGAGGCAATCCTCCCTTCATTACCAGAGGTGAAGGCAGCAAACTGTATGACCTGGACGGCAACAACTATATTGATTATGTTTTGTCCTACGGCCCGCTTCTGTTAGGCCACGCCCACCCGGTCGTTACGGAAGCCGTGCAGGAAGCGGCTGCCAAAGGAACCAGCTTCGGCGCTCCTACCGGCGCGGAAGTAGCATTGGCCAAACTGGTCTGTGAACTGGTGCCCTCCATGGATATGGTGCGCATGGTCAACTCCGGTACGGAAGCTACCATGTCCGCCATCCGTCTGGCCCGGGCTTACACAGGACGGGACTGCATCGTGAAATTCATTGGCTGCTACCACGGCCACAGCGATGCCCTGTTAGTACATGCCGGTTCCGGCGCCACCACCTTCGGCGTGCCCGACAGCCCCGGCGTGACCAAAGGCACGGCGGAGACCACCCTCTCCGTTCCTTTCAACGATCTGCCCGCGCTGGAAAACGTGTTTGCGGAAAAAGGCAAAGAGATTGCCGCCGTCATCATGGAACCCACCCCCGGCAACATGGGGCTGGTGCTGCCGAAAGACGGTTACTTACAGGGCATCCGCGAATTGACAAAGAAATACGGCAGCCTGCTGATCATCGACGAAGTCATGTCCGGCTTCCGCTCCGCCCAGGGCGGCAGCCAGTCCTTATATCACATCGAACCGGACATCACCTGCCTGGGCAAGGTCATCGGCGGTGGTCTGCCGGTGGCGGCGTACGGCGGCAAACGGGAAATCATGAACTGGGTCTCCCCCGTAGGCCCCATGTACCAGGCCGGCACGCTTTCCGGCAACCCTCTGGCCATGGCAGCCGGTATCGCGGCTCTCACATACATGAAAGAAAATGATGTCTGCGCCACGCTGACAAAACGGAATGCGGAACTGACAGACGCGCTGAAAGCAGCCGCCGATGCAGCCGGCGTTCCGGTGCAGGTTCCCCGCCTGGGTTCCATGTTCACCGTGTTCTTCTCCGAGAAGGAAGTCACCAACTACGAGGACGCCACCGCCTGCGATCTGGACGCCTTCCGCATCTACTTCCACAGCATGCTGGAACAGGGCATCTACCTGCCGCCTTCCCAGTTTGAGACCAATTTCATCTCCCTGGCCCACAGTGACGAAGATTTCGCGAAGACGGCAGCGGCAGCGAAAGTTGCATTTACGAAAGTGGCAGAAAGCAAATAGTTTCATCGATGTAATTTAAAGGTACACTCTTCACATAAGAAACCGGCACCCGATAAAACGGATGTCAGTTTTGTTTTGGTATAAAAGGACCCTCTGCCGAATGTGCAGAGGGCCTATTTACTGTCTCCAATTCTTGACGATACACCAATCTATTATATTAAGTTCATCATCTATCCCATTCGCAGACAAAGGCATTGCCGCCCGTACCGGCGATGGAACCGTCTTCTTTAAGGTTCTTGTAGTTCCAGTAATACAGTCCGTAATACAATTCTTCGTCTGAATTATTATCCGAAACTACTTTTTCATAGGTAACAGGCTCATTGGGTATGAAGCGGTCATAGCCTTCTTTTTCAAAGGATTCGTTATCATACCCGCTGTCGTTGATCAGCCGGAACAACCGCTCATTTTTGTCGTCGTCACCGACTGTCGCCAGATGCCCGCCCATGGATTCGCAGAATTGCTGCGCGTCTTCCATGGATTTGCCGATATCGGAGAACACAAGATAGTGATGTCCTTTATATTTAATGGCTTCTTTAGGAATAAAGACGTAGTCAGAGACGTCTGCCTGATTGATTACGGTTGTATAATGGGTATCGTACGAAGAATGTATGATTTCTGCTGCTAACAACACAGACAATACGTCCGTATAGTAAACGCCGTGATAATATCCTCTGTAACGCCCCGGCCTGTGGGCGGGCCGATGATGCCACCAGTAATCTTTTGGAGGTTTGGGGGCGCGGCGCCATACATGCATATTTTTATAGGTTCTTTTCACAGGCGGGCGATGCAGATCTTTTCTTGGGTCCGGTTTCCTGTGTTCAACGCGTTTTGCCTTATGTTCAACCGGCTTTGCAACACTGTGTTTGAGTTCGTGTTTAACAGGCTTTGCAACGGAACGTTTCTGTTCATGTATAACCGGCTTTGCAACGCTGTGCTTGGGTTCGTATACAATCGGTTTTGCTACGGTGCGTTTCGGCTCTTGTACAACCGGTTTTGCAACGGTACGTTTCTGTTCTTGTACAACTGGCTTTGCGTTGGTACGCTTCGGTTCTTGTACTTTTAAACGCGGCTTCTCATGACTCGTTTTTATATATTTTGGTTTCCAACGCTTATTCTGCTGCGTCGGTTGCTGCGTAGAAGTATGTCTCGGCTGTTGCATTGTTGAACTCGAAGATCTCTGTCTTGATTGTTGCATCACCGGGCGCGGAGTTGTATGTCTCTGCTGCTGTACCACCGGACGTGGAGAACCGGTTCTGTGTTGCTGTACTGCCGGGCGCGGAGAACTGGTTCTCTGCTGTTGTACCGTCGGACGCAGAGAGCCCTGTCTTATTTGCTTCACCATCGGCCGCGGATTACCGTTTCTCGCCTGCTGCATCGTTGGACGCGGGGAGTTGTGTCTTGGCTGCTGCATGGTCGGACGCGGAGAACTGGGCCTTGGTCGTTGCGTCGCCTGCCTGTTGTTCTGCCGGCTTTGCTGTTGCGAAGGATTCGGATAATAGCCTTTCTTAGGCGGAGCGGCTTCTGCGGCAAAATAAGTAGTACTCAGACACGCGGTTATTATGGAAGCTATCATGAATCGTTTCAGTATGGATTTTCGTAACATCGTTGTTTACCTCCATTCTTTATAATGTTGCTGTTAAAACAGTAATTCACTGAAGCAGAATCTTTGGATTTCTTTTCAATATCATTGTATTCCTGGTTTTTGTTTTTTTAATGGCATACCCCTGATTACATGGATATTTTGATTAGTTATCTTATATCTATTTGCAAAATAAAAAATCAGGGAACCCGAAACAGTTACCCTGATTTTTTGTATTTGTTATTAGTATTAGATAAGTATTGTAAAAAAACTGAAGCAAAAATAGCTTACATCTCCAGCCACTTTTTAATCTCTTCGTCACTCATTTCAGCCAGCTTATTCGCATCCAGACAGTCCTTCACGTCCGCCTTGGGAACGGTATTGCGGATAGCGTCCGCGCTGCTCTTGGGTCCGCTGGTTTTGCTGGTACAAAACGGATATACCTTCTTCCCTTCCAGGTTCACCTTTTCCAGGAACGAATGAATGATGTTAGGACAGCTGAACCACCAGATGGGGAACCCGATGGCGATTTTCTCATAGCGGCTGCAATCCGGCAGCGAGCCTTTGATTTCCGGGCGTGCACCGGAGGCCTTTTCCATACCGGCCTTGGCCACGCAAAGTCCGTACATGGACGGATAGGCTTTCACAGGCAGGATGCGGTAGGTATTGCCTTTCGCCACAGACGCGATCTTCTGGGCCGCCTTTTCCGTTACGCCAGACCAGGAATAAAACGCTACCAGCAGTTTGCCTGCCATCTGCGGTTTCCGGTTTTCAAAGCGCGGTCTATACGGACGATTGCCCCCCGGTCTGTTACTACCGCGGTTAGCCGGACCATCCCCTTTGCCTTCCGGCCGTTTGCCGCCGCGTTCTGCGGTACCTTCACGGTTAGCGCCCTTACCAACCCCATTCCGGTCTTTATTGCCGTCCCAGTTGTTCTTCCGGAACTTGCGGGGCGGTTTGCCACCCGGTTTGTTGGCAATTCCCGGACCCGGTTTGCCGGGTCTTCCGCCCTGACCGTCATTGGGTTTGTTTTCGTAATTTGTATTTACCCTGTCTCCGCCGGCAGCCTTTGCTGCATTCTGTTCCGGCGCCCCCTGCCCTGCAGGTGCATTGGTATTCTTTTTATAAAAACGTTTTCCTTGTGCCATATTGTCACACTCTCCATTAATATTGAAAAGGGATTACTCACGACTTGCATTTACAATTCACTTCTGCCCTGGGGCAGCATCCCGCAGCTGCACATACAGCGGCGGTTCATCCAATTCGACCACTTCACACTCTCTTTGCCAGTTTCAGGAAAGCTTCGTAGCCCCGTCTTGCTTCGTATATGTCAGCCTTGCTGGTGGCTTCCCAGGGGGCGTGCATGCTCAGCACCGGCACCCCGCTGTCGATGACGTTCATGCCGTACAGCGCCATGATGTAGGCAATGGTTCCGCCGCCTCCCAGATCCACCTTGCCCAGTTCTGACATCTGGAAGTTAATCTTTTCTTTGGCAAAGATGCTGCGGATGTGGGCGATGTATTCCGCATTGGCATCGTTGGAACCGGATTTTCCCCGGGCGCCGGTGAACTTGTTCAGCACCAGACCCTTGCCAAAGTAGGCTACGTTCTTCTTGTCGAAAGCCGATGCATACAGCGGATCGAACGCGCTGCTCACATCGCTGGAAAGCATCGTGCTGTTGGCCAGGGTGCGGCGCAACGCCAGATCCGTTCCCTTGCCCAGCAGTTCCAGCAGCTCCGCCACGGTATTCTCAAAGAACATACTCTGCATACCGGTGGCGCCAACGCTGCCGATTTCTTCCTTGTCCACTAAAATGCAGCAGGCGGTACGGCTCACGTCCTTCACATCCAGCATGGCCTTGTAGGAACCGTAAGCGCAGACCCGGTCGTCCTGCCCGTAGGACAGCACCATGCTCCGGTCGAAACCGGCTTCCCGGGCGCGGCCTGCAGGGACCACTTCCAGCTCTGCGGAGAGGAAATCTTCCTCTTCCACGCCAAACTGCTTCTTCAAAATTGCCAGCAAGCCTTTCTTCACGGCTTCCTTGCCTGCGGACTTTTTGTCTTCTTCCTTCACATTGCGGCCCACTTTGATGGGCTGGTTGCCCACGATTACATCCAGGGCTTCCCCTTCCACCACCGTCGTCGCCTTCTTGTTCATTTGGTCCTGGGCCAGATGGATCAGCAGGTCGGACACGAAGAACACCGGGTCTTCCGGTTTTTCGCCCACGGCAACTTTCACCACCGTGCCGTCCTTTTTCACGATGACACCGTGGATCGCCAGGGGGATCGCTACCCACTGGTATTTTTTGATGCCACCGTAATAATGGGTGTCCAGCAGGGCAAAGCCGCCGTCTTCGTACAGCGGGTTCTGCTTCACATCCATGCGGGGGGAATCAATGTGGGCCCCTAAAATATTCATGCCGTTCTCAATGGGCTCTTTGCCGATATTGAACATAGCAATGCCTTTTTTCATGTTGATACGGTACACCTTGTCTCCGGCTTTCAGTTTCTTGCCTTTGGCGATCAGTTCATCCAGGTCTTTATAGCCGGCCTCCTGCATTTCCGCCAGGATAAGCTCCACGCATTCCCGTTCCGTCTTGCCGTTGCTCAGGAAATCCAGATATCCGTTGCAGAATTCATGACAGGCCTTGATTTGGGCCGGTGTATAATTTTCCCACGTGCTCTTCTTTTCCAATCTGTTTCGTCCTTTCTGTTTGCTGCCTTTCACCCTCACGGTTTCAGCGCAACCGGCTTTCGGGATGCACAGCAAATACAATTTTAAACTTCCCTGCTCTCACGCAAAATACTTTTTCTCAAACTCTTCCACCGCAATGGGCTTTGAAAAGTAGAAACCCTGCAGGTAATCACACTTCAGTTCCCGCAGGTATTGCACCTGTTCGGCAGTTTCCACGCCTTCTGCCACCGCAGCCATGTCCAGGGTTTTGGCCAGGTCGATGACCAGTTTGATGATCTGCTTACCCCGTTCCCAGTGATCCAGTTTCCGGAGGAAGCCCATGTCCAGCTTCAGTACGTCAGCCTGGATATTCTGCAGCATATTCAGGGACGAATAGCCGCTGCCGAAATCGTCCAGTCCAACCAGGAACCCCCGTTTCCGCAGCTTTTCAATAATGAGATTGCAGGCATTAAAGTTTTCGATGATGGTTGACTCCGTAATTTCCAGATGGAGCCGGGCGGGATTGATCTTGTACTTTTCCGCCAGCCGGATAAAGATGTCTGCCACATCACCGTAATACAGATCCTTGGGAGACACGTTCACAGAAATGCTTACATCCCCATGGCCGGCCTTTTCCCAGATGGCCAGCTGTTTCGCTGCCTGTTCCCAGATGTAATGGTCCATCCGGTAAATGTTATCCGAGCGTTCCAGAATCGGGATAAAATCACCTGGCATAATCAAGCCCCGATCCTTGTGGAACCAGCGGGACAGCGCCTCCGCCCGATGCATCTTTCCGTCCAGACCGATCTGGGGCTGCAGGAACAGCCTCAACTCCCCGTTCTTCAGGGCATCGTCAAAATCGTTCAGGATCTGCCGTTCCTTTACAGCCGTTTCCAGCAGGCTTTGTTCAAACCGCTGTTCCGCATACACGTCCTGTGTACGGATGGTCTGGATGGCCATGGTGGTACGGTCCAGCATCTGACCCAGGGAATAGCCTCTGTCCAGCTTTTCGTAAATGCCCACCTGGTAATGTACGTGATAAGACCGGCCCATGAGACTTCCTGACAGCATCTTCAGTTCGTTCTCCAGCGGGATGTCCGCAAAGACACCATGGGGAACACAGAGCGCAAAATTGTCCCGGCCGATGCGACCGTACAACGCGCCATAGGGTTTTTGAAGCGTGGCCAGATACTGAGCCAGGCCAATGAGCAGCTGATCACACCGATTGGTGCCAAAGAGCTGGGTGATCAGGTCGAAGCCGCGGATTTTGATCTGGATCAGGTCGAAGTCCGCATCCGGCTCACTGCTCAGTCGCTCCCTCAGGCTTTCGCTGAAACCTTTCATATTATAAATACGGGTCAGCAGATCATGACGCAGGTTGTACAGAGCCGTAGTGTAATTGCTTCTCTCCCGGCTCTCATCCCGGGCAGATACACTTTCCCCTATTTCCGACGGTTTCAGTGTCACCATCTCAATAGTACAGTTCATCAACTCCCCGGTTTCCATCTCCACCTCCACCGGCATGGCATTGATCACATACTCCTGCCCGTCCAGAATTTCGGTTTTGGTGAATTTTTTATGGGAAACACAGGCGTTGAAGCTGATACAGTTCTTGCAGCGGCTGCTGCGTCCCCATACGGAGAAGCAGTTTTTCCCGTAATTCAGTTTTCCGTTTTTGGTGACGGAAAGTTCAAAGCATTCGCCAGGGTTCACCAGGCGCACAATCTCATATAACGGGCTCATAGCCTGCAGCATTTCCTGTACTTTGGCAATGGTCAGCCGGGGTACCGGGTTCTCCTGCGGCCTTTTTAAAAGGGTATCTACACTCACGTTGCATCGTCCTCCGGGTAATATTGGGGTGAGGCATTTAAGGAGACGCTGATTCAATGAGTTTGTACGATAACGAATCAATCAGCGTTTCCTTAACTCATATCATCTGATTCGTACTAACCTTATCTTTTTATTATACTAAAAAAAGCTGACTTCTGCCAGAAAAAACACACCAGCTTATCTTTTGCGTTTGCATGCATCAGGGAGTTTCGAATCATTCATCAATCCGATTTCATCGTTTCGGAATTGTTTCATAACGGAGGCTTCTTTTCACCGTATTCTCCTATCTAAAGGCGCATAGCCCCTGCTCCGGATAAAATCCATTGTTTCCCCCGTATATACCAGGTGGGCCCGCTGCAATTCCCGCACAGTCCGGCAGCCTGTCAGCACCATGATGTCTTTTAAATCAGCGATTACATCCTGCAGATACGCAACGGCAGCCTCTTCCCCGTTCTGCATAAGCATTGTCAGCACGTTTCCGCTCATGGCCACAGCGTCTGCGCCAAGCGCAATCGCCAGAGCCGCCTGCCAGCCGTTACGGATACCCCCAGACGCAATTACCGTGTCCCATGGTTTCGCCACATGAGCCGCGTCAATGAGGCTCCAGGCCGTAGGAATCCCCCAGCTTGTAAACTTTTCATAGCGTGTGTTCTGGCCCCGGGCAGCCTCAATGGCTGCAAAGCTGGTGCCGCCAAGGCCGGCAACGTTAAAACAGGAAAAGCCCATAGCCTGCAGTTCCTGTATCTGTTCCGCCGCCATGCCGCAGCCTGTCTCTTTCATAATGATCGGAACATTCGTACAATCCTGCAGACGGGACAGGTTATCCCGGATCAGGGAAAACTGTTTGTCTCCCTCCGGCATAATCAGTTCCTGGGTCACATTCAGATGGATCTCCAGGGCGTCTGCCCGAATCATATCCACGGCAGCTCTTGCCTCTTCCGGCGTAGCAAGAGCGCTGACATTGGCAAAGAAGATGCCATCGGGATTCTCTTCACGAATCACCGCAAAGGTATCTGCATACTGCCCTTCTCTGACCGAACCGTACTGGGACCCTACCGCCAGGGCAACACCGGCACGCCCTGCCACCGCAGCCAGTTTCCGGTTGATTTCCTTTACACGGTCCGCACCGCCGGTAATGGCATCAATCATCACCGGAACCGGCAGTTTAAGGTTGCCAATCCGGGTGCGTATATCCACCCTGTCCGGTTCCACCGGCGTCAGGCAGTTGTGCAGAAAACGGATGTCCTCAAAACCTGTCTTGCGCTCTCCGTCTCCTAATTCCAGCGCGTACCGGATATGATCTAATTTTCGTTGTTCCCGTATCATACCAATCCCCTGATAAAATCAATCTATTACAATCCGGCGGTGTGATAACCTGCTTTTACACATCCGCCCTGCAGTACAAATTGTTTAAAGCTTTGCTGCAGACACCGTTTTAAACAATTTGTCACTAAAAACCAAAAAGAGGACGGAAAAACTCCGTCCTCTGCGATTCAGGTTTATTTGTTCAGACCTTCCAGCTGTTCCGCCATAGCATTATTGGAGAAGTTTTCTTCCGTATTGCCATCCATAAAAGCTTTCATTTCTGCTTTTTCTTCATCTTTCTTAGCGCGGGTCAGGGACAGTCCGATTTTCCGTTTGGCCTGATCAATCTTAATGATCATCGGTTTAACCACCTGGCCAATCTTCAGCACGTCTTCCGGTTTTTCCACACGGGTATCTGCCAGTTCGGAAACGTGAATCATGCCTTCTACTTTATCATTCAGACGAACCAGTGCGCCAAAGGGCAGGAAGCGTTCTACGGTGCCTTCCACTTCATCACCTACCGCAAAGCCGGCAGCAGCAGCAATCCACGGATCCTCCTGGGTTGCTTTGATGGACAGGGAAACGCGATGGTTTTCTTTGTCAACTTTCTTGACAAATACTTTTACCATATCGCCTTCCTTGGCAACATCACCCGCTTTTACGCTGCGGTCGTAGGACAGTTCCGTATTGTGAACCAGGCCTACCAGACCTTCCAGTACTTCTACGAACAGACCAAATTCAGCAACCTTTACAACTTTGCCTTCGTAGGTCTCGCCTTCTACGATTTCTTCATACGCAGCAGCTTCTCTGGCAGCACGGGCTTCTTTGGCAGCCGCGATACGGGCTTCACGGTTTTCCAGCCATTCCTGATGTTTCTGCGCCTTTTCCGCTTTCAGCAGGTCGCGGCGGGAAACAACAATACGTTTTTTCTCCGCATTGACTTCGATAATCTCAGCTTCCATTTCTTTACCTACATACGGGGTAAAGTCGTCAATATGACGCAGTTCTACGTGGGAAGCAGGCATAAAACCTTCTACGCCTTCGACTGCTACAGCCAGACCTACAACCTGTTTCGGTTTGTCGGAGTCCTTGTCGCGGCCGCGGGCTTTGATCACGCGCAATACCTTAACGGTTGCCGGGCGCTTTTCGCCTTCCGGCAATTCCTGTACCGTCTTCCATGCAGCTTCTTTTTCCGCACGGATCTTGGACAGTCGGATAAACTCTTCGGTAGTGGAACCCGGTACAACAACTGCTTCCACTTCATCGCCAACGTTAACCGTACCCATCAGTTCTTCCGGGTTTGCGTCCATTGCCCAGTCAGCCCAGGCAATCAAGCCCTCACGTCTATAGCCAAAAGAAATATAAACGCCTTCTTTATCTACCTGAATTACTTTGCCGGTAACGAGTTTGCCCGGATGCACGCCGTAATCTTCCATGCTGGCATCAAGCATCGCCTCGAATTCGTTACCCTCTACTTTGTTGATTTCCATGTTTTCCATCGCTTTGACAGCCTCCTTAATTATACGTTCCGGAGTGGATGCTCCGGCCGAGATACCGATTTTTCTGCACCCCTGGAACATTTCCGGAGAAAGTTCCGCAGCGGTTTCAATCTGATAGCACCGGGGACAGATGGCGCTTACCAGCTCGGTCAGGTGCCTGGTGTTGGCACTGTTCCTGCCGCCTATCACGATAAAGGCATCTACCTCGGCAGCCAGCTTAGCCGCAGCATTCTGCCGCTCTTTGGTCGCCAGACAGATAGTCCGCTCCACCCGGTATTCACCGGGCCTTGCAGCCTGCAGCGCCTGCAGTATTTCCTCAAATTTCGCCAGTTCAAACGTGGTCTGGATGATGACGCCATATTTGGAAACAAGGGGCACTTCACCAATATCTTCTTTAGATTCTATAATAATACCATTTTTTCCGGCAAATGCCAATATGCTTTTTACTTCCGGATGATTTTTTTCTCCGACAATAATGGGCAGGTAACCTTCCTCAAATGCTTGCTGTGCCTTGCGTTGGCTCGTTTTTACATTAGGACAGGTGGCATCTAAAATTTTCAAATTTTTTTCAATTGCCTGCTCATAAATGTCCGGACCCACCCCATGGGATCGGAAAACAACCGTTTCCCCTTCCGAAAACTGGTCCAATGAGTCTTTGCAGCCCACGCCTTTGGCTGCCAGTTCGTCTGTGAACTGCGGATTGTGGATCAGAGGGCCCAGGGTTGCGGCAGGCAGGCTGTTTACAGCTCCCTCTGCGATTTCCACAGCCCGTTTCACACCGTAGCAGAAGCCACAGGGATCAGCCAGGATGATTTTCATTTTCCGATGCCACCGCCTTTCGCAGAACCAGGACTTCTTCCCGCCAGCGGGCGCCCAGGGCGTCCAGGCTTTCCCGTCCGGTTCCCATGTCGGGATCATATTCTATGGGTTTTCCGAAGATAACCCGTACTTTGGGCCAACCCGGATGCCTGCTTAAATCGGTACCATATATATAGGCCGGTACAATCTTGGCTTTCCGTTTGACGCCCATCATGAAGGCGCCGCCGCCGGCCCGGCCCAGTTCCCCGGTTTTACTGCGGGTACCTTCGGGGAATACAGCCAGTACTTTGTTTTCTTTTAAAATCGCGAGTCCGGTTTTTATGGCTTCCCGGTCCATCTCTCCCCGTTTTACGGGGAAAGCTCCCAGTTTACGGATGAGAGCTCCGAACCAGGCAGGTTTGAAAAGTTCGGATTTTGCCATAAAATGCACTTTCCGTGTGGCTGCCGCACCTAATACAGGGGGGTCAAGCAGGCTCAGATGGTTACTGGCGATGACCACGGGGCCTTCTGCAGGAATGTTTTCCTGGCCGTAGACTTCGCAACGGAGCCATATTTTGAATACCCAGGGGAAAGTCAGGTGACAAAAATCGTATAAAGTCATATGTATACGTCCTTAAAGCATACTGTCAGGAAAAGGGTTCGCAAAACCGTCAACGATTGCTATTTTATGGACTTATTTGCCTGTTGCTTCGAAACTCAGGCTTCGCCTTCAAACAGTCGAAGCCACGACGGCAAATTTCGTCTCATAAAATTACGCAATCGTTGCCGATGTTTTGCTCACTCCTTTACCTGGCCGCAATATTACAATTAATCTTTATAACTGCTTTTCTTTAACCAATTCTAATACTTTATCCGTCACCTGTTCGATGTTCATAGCCGAGGTGTCCAGATAGATGGCGTCTTCCGCCTGACGCAGGGGGGAAACTTCCCTCTCCATATCCTGTTTGTCCCGGGAGGCGATTTCTTCCTGCAGCTTTTTGTAGTCTACGGTTTCGCCTTTGGCTTCCAGCTCCAGGCCGCGGCGGCGGGCCCGTTCTTCTACGGTAGCGGTGAGGAAGATTTTGCACTGGGCATCGGGAAAAACTACAGTACCGATGTCCCGTCCGTCCATGACGATGCCGCCTTCTTTACCCATGCGGCGCTGCTGGTCTACCATGGCAGTACGGACTTCGGGAACGGCGGCCACTTTGGATACCAGTCCGGTGACTTCGGCGGTGCGGATAGCGTCCGTTACTTCGGTTCCGTCTACGAAGACGCGGTTTACTGCGTTTTCGGGACGGAAGGTGATGCAGATTTCACGGGCCAGTTCGCCGGCCAGTTCCAGAGCGAAAGGTTCGCCTGTCTGCAGGAGTTTCCAGGTTACGGCCCGATACATGGCGCCGGTGTCGATGTAGGCAAAGCCGAGTTTCCCGGCCGCCAGTTTGGCGATGGTACTTTTGCCTGCGCCTGCAGGTCCGTCGATAGCGACTACAAATCCGTTATTCATAATTAATGTCACCTTTCTGTTATTAATGTTGTGCCCGGCTGATGCTGCCTTCATAGCGCTCCGCTAATGCTTCGGGCGTGTCCCGCGTCGCGTTGTCATGTGTAAAGTATTGATGCCCAACTTGCAAGATCTTCTTTAATGAACAGTTCCTCGCGCCCCTGCGGGGAGCACGCTCCGCTTATTCAGGCAGCATCAGCCGGGCAATCTGAACTTGATTGCACATATAATTCAAATCAAATAAAGATTTACCGATTCAAAACCTGCTTCGCCGCATGTAATCCGGCCACGTAGCCGCTGCTGAAAGCAGCCTGCAGATTAAAGCCGCCGGTGTAACCGTCTACATCCATTACTTCGCCGGCAAAGTAGAGACCGGCGATGCGTTTGGCTTTCATGGTTTTTGGGTCAATTTCTTTCAACGCCACTCCCCCTGCCGTGACGATAGCCTCTGCCAGGGGTCTTGTTCCCACAAGGGGAATAGTAAAATGTTTCACGGTCTGTATAAGGGCCAGGCGTTCCTCTTTCGAAACCTGGCTGACCTGCCTCTTACCGTCCAGAAAAGCGGTATCCAGAACCGGTTCCACCAGCGGCTGGGGCAAGAGCTTGCGTACAACTTCCGCCAACCGTAGTTTACTGAATTCCTGAAAGTCCCGTATGAGTCTGGCTTCCAGTTTTTCGTCTGACAACGCCGGCTTCAAATCAATGGAAAGTTCCAGTTCCGGCTGATTGTAATGTTGCAGCCGGGCCACTTTCCGGCTCATGGTCAGGCAGATGGGACCCGCAATGCCGCCCCGGATGAACTGCAGCTCGCCGAATTCTTTGGCCACGACTTTACCGTCTGCCAGTACAGAGGCTTCCACGTTTTTCAGCTGCAGGCCTTCCAGCTCTTCGGTAAAGCCCTCTTCCGGCTGGAGCGGTACCAGCGCCGGCAGCAGGGGTTCTATGGAAAGACCCAGCATTTCCAGTACCGGTACAAAATTGCCGTCGGAACCGGTTCCGGGGTAAGAGGCTCCCCCGGTGCAGACGATTACTGCACCTGCGTCCAGTGTATGTTCCGGTCCCAGTTTCATTTTGCCTTTGGTTTGGCTGCGGAAATCCTGTCCGTCCCTGCGGCCGTCGTTTTCCACGGTACGGTAACGGATACCTGTCACCTGTCCCGGTTTCACTGTAAAACCGGTAGCCTGGGCGCCGGTTACCAGACGTCCCCCCGCCTTCTGCAGCGCGGAACGAAGTACTGCGATGACATCTTTCGCTTTTCCCGTTGCGGGAAACACCCGGCCGCCCCGTTCTGTCACCGTTTCCAGTCCCTGTTCCTGAAAGAAGCGCAGCAGGTCATCGTTGGTAAACTGTTGCAATGCGCTGAAAAGGAACTTGCCATTTCCCGGCAGATTGGGAATAAATTCTTCCATGGGACAGGCATTGGTGATGTTGCAACGTCCTTTCCCGGTGATCATCATCTTTTTTCCCGGTTCCTTCATGCGTTCCAGTACAACCACGGAGGCGCCCTGTCTGGCAGCCGTGATGCCCGCCATAAGGCCTGCCGCTCCGCCTCCGATTACAATTACATCAGCCATTATGATTCCTTCTTTTTATGGTTTGGCCTTGCAGCATTTTCCCGGTTTGCCCTGAGGCCCGCGGTTCGTTTCGTCCTGCCGGTTCCTTTATATTCCGGTTTTTCTTCAGCTCTGCGCTTCGTCCGATGTTCCGGCTTACGCTCCGGCTGCCCTTCTGCCCGGCGTTCTGGCTTACGTTCCACAGCACGTTCCGCTTTCCCTTCCGGATTCCGTTTCAGTCCGCAGGCAGCCCTCAACTCTTCAATCTCTTCATGAAAGAGTTCGCGGCAGTCCCCCCGGCGGAGTCCGTCCAGGGTCAGCGTCCCCATCATCACGCGCCGCAGATAGCGCACCGGAAACCCGATGGCGTCACACATGCGACGTACCTGACGGTTGCGCCCTTCATGGATCGTCACAGTAAAATGCGTCAGATTCTTCTCGTAATCGTATCCGGTCAGTACCACCACTGCAGGGGCCGTCATGCCGTCCTCCAGCTTTACGCCCACCCGGAGCAAATCCAGTTTCTCCTGAGGCACAATGCCCGGCACCGTCACCTCATAGGTCTTATCGACCTCATGGCTGGGATGGGTCAGAGCCTGAGCCAGTTCCCCATCATTGGTCAGCAGCAGCAGTCCTTCTGTATTGTAGTCCAGCCGTCCCACCGGATAGACCCGTTGGGAAATATCCTTAACATAATCTGCAACCGTTTTCCGCCCTTCCGGATCCTTCATGGTTGTCACCACGCCCCGGGGCTTGTAAAACAACAGATAGGTCTTGCGCTCCCGGTGGATGGGATGACCGTCCACCATAATGAAAGCATCGGGGCCTACTTTGGTCCCTAATTCTTTCACGACCTTGCCGTTTACCTTCACGCGCCCTGCAAGAATATATCCTTCCGCTTCCCGGCGGGAAGCCACGCCGGCCTGCGCCAGCACTTTCTGCAATCTCTCTTCCATTCTCTGTAATCCTAACTATGCATTATCTTTATCTGCGTCTTCCGCTTTACTGTCCTCCGCAGCCGCAACGGTATCCGTCACTGTCCCCGACTCCGCTTCCTCCTCCTCTTCCATCTCAAGGAGAGAAATCTGCTGCGGATGCCTGGCTGCATCCTCTGCCAGAATATCCGGCATGGCAGGAAGGTCTTTCAAGGTCTTTAATCCGAATACTTCCAGAAACCGTTTCGTAGTCTTATATAATATGGGTCGTCCGGCCGTTTCCTTTCGTCCGGCTTCTGCAATCAGCTCCCACTCCAACAGTGTGTTGACCACGCCGTCCACCTTCACCCCGCGGATTGCTTCCATTTCCGCCCGGGTCACGGGCTGCCGGTACGCAATGATTGCCAGGGTCTCCATGGACGCATTGGACAACTTCAGCTCCTGGGTATTAGCCAGTTGCAAAATTGCCTCATGATGGCATGCTTTGGTACAAAGCTGCCAGCCTTCCGCCACTTCCCGCAGTTCCAGGCCCCGTTTTTCCGTATTGTATTCTTCCTGCAACTGTCCCAGCAGCTCCCATGTCTGCGGTTTGTTCAGGCCCAGCAGTTCTGCCAGCTGCGGTACGCCGAGAGGTTCTCCCGCCGCAAACAGCAACGCCTCCAGCTGACCCAGCTTAAACTCCTGTTGCATCCGGTTCCCCTCCTATCAGCACCGGCTCCGGCACGTTACGCAAAAACAAATAAATCGGTGCAAACGCCATGCTCTGACTGATGCGCAACACCTTCAGCCGCAGCAGCTCAAGTACGGCCAGAAACGAAGCCACCCGTTCACTGGTGCTTCCCGTCTTCACAAAAGCCTTTTCAAATTCAATTCCTTCCGGGTATTCTCCCAGCAATCTGACAATGTCCTGCATCTTTGCACTGACATCATACTCCTGCCTTTCCACCACCGCAATCTGACGGCGGAGAGGACCGGTCAGCCCGGCAAGGGCCAAAAGCAGTTCACTCACGGGATAGTAATGCAGATTGCGTAGTTTGTTATCGGCAAAAAACGGCTTGCGCGTATGCTGTTGCGCCGCAGCCGCCTTCCTGAGCTCCAGTTGCCTGGCCACCGCTTTGATATGCCGGTACTCTACCAGCATCTGCACCAGCATCTCCCGGGGATCTGCCTCATCCTCTTCTTCCGGGTCCGTCCTGGGCAACAGCATACGGGATTTAATCTGTAATAACAGAGACGCCATCACCAGGAATTGGCTTGCTTCCTCCAAATCCATCTCTGTCATGGAATGCAGATAGGCAATATACTGGTCGGTTATGGAAACGATTGGGATATCATAGATATCCATTTTGTTTTTTTCTATTAATTGTATCAACAGGTCCAGAGGGCCTTCAAATTGCAGGACCCGGACCACCGGATCGGCCATGTACGGACTCCTTCATTCAATTTCGTGCATGCGAAGCCGGGCAACTGTATTGCCGCGCAGGCTTCCCTTCCTCTTAAGGAAACGCTGATTAAAACAAAATATTGGCTATTCCGTAACAAAGATGCAGGAACCAGGAAGCCAGGGGGCCGATGATCAGATTGGAAATACCGCTGTACACAACGAGGATTAGGACAACAAACCCATAACGGCCTACAAAGTTTTCATATTTATATGCAGTCTCGTAGTCCATGAAGGTTTCCAAAATTTTAGAACCGTCCAGCGGGGGGATAGGAATCAGATTGAAGAAAGCGAACCAGACGTTATACAACATGAGCCAGTAGAGAAACTGGTTCACCATGTTGCTGGACATCCCCAGGCTGCCCCGAGCCGTCATAATCAGTACCGCCACAAAGCACAGGAACAGGTTGGCTACCGGTCCCGCCGCCGCTACCTTTAACTGGCCGGAACGGAAATCTTTGTAGTACCGGGGGTCAATTTCTACCGGCTTGGCCCAGCCAAAGCCGCACAACACCAGCATCAGGGTACCGATAATATCCAGATGGGCCAGCGGGTTCAGGGTCAGCCGCCCCTGGAGACCGGGGGTCGGATCGCCCAGGCTGTCGGAAACACAGGCGTGGGCATATTCATGGATAGTCAGCGCAATCAACAGCGCCGGCGCGCGAAACAATAATGTGGAAAAATCTAACACGGGTGTATCCTCCGTTTGTATGTTTTAATTATGTATTTAATAATGTAGTAAATTTGGTGCGCATACATAACCAATTTATTATAGCGCAAAAGCCCGAGGTTGTCTATTGTAAATATGCAAAATACTGTGAATTCAGTAACGGGGGGAGGAATAGCAAAACATGGCGAGTGTTTTCGTATTTTTATGAGACGAAATGAGCCGTCCGTGGCGAGACTGTTTGAGGGCGAAGCCCGAGTTCCGAAGCCACAGGTGAATGAGTCCATAAAAAAGCAAACAGGAGAGAGTTTTTCTATCACTCCCCCCGTCACTGAATTTCATTATTCTTACATTTTATTTCTCTCTCAACTTGTGATATAATAAATTAAACATACCACTTGATTACCCTGTTCCACGGATTCCCCCCTTAAACAAAATATGCTACTACCATAATAATACTAAAAGAGGAGCGTGTTATCCATGCCATCACGTCAAGACATAACGCATTTCAGCCAGCACCTGTGGCGGAATATGAACGTACGGATCTACGGTGGAGCCGGCTGGCCGCTGCTGGTATTTCCTACCCAGGATGCCATGTGCGACAATTATGAAAATTTTGGGATGATCGATGAACTGGCCGAATATATTGATAAGGGACAGTTTCAGTTATTCTGCGTGGATACGGTGGACTTGGAAAGCTGGTCCGACATGTACGGCGACAAAGTGCTGCGAGCGGAACGGCAGGAAAATTATTACCGGTACATCGTTGATGAGTTGCTGCCCCTGATCCACGAGCACAATCAATCAGACCGGCGGCCATTCACCACCGGTTGCAGCATGGGGGCCACCCACGCCGCCATCATGTTCCTGCGCCGTCCCGATTTGTTTGAAGGCGTCATCGGCTTCTCCGGATGCTACGACGCCCACTACTTCTTCGGCGCCTGGATGAACAACACCCTGTACGACAATTCCCCCGCCACCTTTATGCCCAATTTGCCCGCGGACCATCCCTACATCAGGCTGTTCAATCAGCGGGTCATCATCTTCTGTGTCGGCCAGGGAGCCTGGGAAGACGAAGGCATACGCACCACCCGCGTACTGGACGAAGCGTTCCGGGCCAAAGGTATCGCTGCCTGGTGTGACTTCTGGGGTTACGACGTAAACCACGACTGGCCCTGGTGGAAGAAAATGTACCAGTACTTCCTGCCCCACGTGCTGAACCACTGCCGTAACCACGGACTGGAAGACGAATAAGCGGAGGAACAACACATACGCGCAGGCGAACCTCCCACATCTTTCCCAAATCGATTGGCGGATATAAGGAGACGCTGATTCATTCGTCTGCACGCTGACCGGCGCTTTTTGTGATTGACTGCGTCAATGTCTCTCAACGCAGCTACTCCTCTGTATAAGCGATTCGCACGCAAGCATAGCTTGCGGCTCTCTGCTTAGGCTGCGCCTTCGGGCCATTTCCTTGTCAGTTGCAAAAAGCCCTCGGTTATCGTACAAACTCATTTAATCAGTGTCTCCATATCAAACTCCCGCCTGAAAGGATCTCAATATGAACTTTATCTTTATCTCCCCGCAGTTTCCCCGCACCTACTGGAACTGGTGCGACCGATTGAAGAAGAACGGAGCCAACGTGCTGGGTATCGGCGATACCCCCTATGACGACCTGGCCCCGGAACTGAAACAATGCCTGACAGAATATTATAAAGTTGGAACCCTGGAAGATTATGACCAGGTATTTCGGGCCGTAGCTTTTTTCAGTTTTAAATACGGCAAGATCCACTGGCTGGAATCCAACAATGAATACTGGTTGGAACATGACTCCATGCTGCGAACGGATTTCAACATCCTCTCCGGTCCGGACGTAGATGAAATCCAGGCTTATCGCAGCAAGGCCGCCATGAAGCCCTATTATAAAAAAGCCGGTGTGCCAACTTGCAGACAGGCCCCTGTTACCACACAGGAAGAAGCAGAAAAGTTTATTAAAAAGGTTGGCTACCCCGTCATCGTGAAACCGGAATACGGCGTAGGCGCCGCTGCTACCTGGCGCCTGGAAAACGAGGAAGATCTGGCTGCCTTCTTCGCAGAAAAACCGGAAGACGCCTATGTAATGGAAGAATATGTATACGGCTGGATTTGCTCCTACGACGCCATAGTGGATTCCCAAAGCAACGTGCTTTTTGAGTCCATGAGCATATCCCCGCCCATCATGGACATCGTAAACGAGCAGACAGAACTGGTCTTCTATGTACCTCCGTCCGTAGAGCCCCAATTGCAGGAGCGGGGTCGCGCCACAGTGAAATCCTTTGGTGTGAAAAGCCGCTTCGTCCACATGGAATTCTTCAAGCTTACCAAAGCCAAAAAAGGGTTGGGAAAGGTTGGAGACTTCGTGGGACTGGAAGTAAACATGCGTCCCGGCGGCGGTTACATGCCCGATATGATGGACTTTGCCCACTCTACTGACGTGTACCAGCTCTGGGCCGACATGATCTGCTTTGACGAGCGACGTCTGCCGGAAAATCCGGACCAGCAGTACTGCGTATATTTCGGGCAGCGTGACCGCTTCACGTACGTTCACAGCAAGGAAGATATCCTGGCAAAGTATGGCAGCCGTATCAAAATGTGTGAGCGCATGCCGGACATCCTCTCCGGGGCCATGGGTAACCAGATGTACACGGCCCTGCTTCCCACCCGAGAAGAGATGGATGAATTTGTAAAGTATGCAGGCGAAAAGGTGGAAGAGCCACAAAAGGAAACAGCCGTTTCAAAGGACGCCGAAGCATCTTCTTCTCAAAACGGCGGAATCGATTACGACGGCGCCTATGAACAGGAAGAATGCCATCAGGCAGACTGAATACGAAAACGGGTTAATAGAAACTGAATAACGGAATCATAATCGCTTCCACCCCTTCAAGGGGTGGTTCGCTTAGCCCTATAAGGGCCCAACACAGGCCAGCGCCTAAATGACGCTGGCTTTCACTTCGTTCAAGCCGCCGTGGTATGACTACTTGCTACCCTTAAAAGGGTCTTCGTACTCTTTACGGAACAATGAATCTTCCATTTGATCCATCTTATCTTGTTCCCGGATATATTTCTGTATGGTTTGCGCATTCAACCCTACCGTACTGACGTAATACCCGGTTGCCCAGAACTTTCGATTTCCAAATTTATATTTCAGATTCGCATGTCGTTCAAATATCATCAGTGAGCTTTTTCCCTTTAGATATCCCATGATATAGGAAACACTCATCTTTGGTGGAATGGATAGTAATAGATGGACATGATCCGGCATACAATTTCCTTCGATGATTTCTACACCTTTCCATTTGCACAAATCTTTTAAAATCGTTCTGATATCCAAACGCAACTGGTTATAAATGATTTTTCTTCTGTATTTTGGTGTAAATACAATGTGATATTTGCATACCCATTTGGTATGTGCTAAACTATTTGCCATAGGGCAACATCCTTTCTTGTTTTAGTGACGGCTTGAACACTTTCATTATAATACAAGAAGGATGTTGCCCTTTTGCTTAAGCATTAATCCCACCTGCGTAGCAGGTGGTTTTTGAGCCAAATCCCCTTGAGGGATTCGGCTCCCCAGCTAAAGCCATAATGTAAAAGCGACGGATCGCACATCCGTCGCTTTACTATTTTGCCGTTAACGCCCAAAAAGCAAGTTTCATTTTTGGTTTATAATATCTAAAAATATTAAGGAGACGCTGATTAAATAAGAGTGATTACCTGGTCATTTATCTGCCCGTCAAAAAGGCGGCTACGGTTTCAGTAATATTATCTGCACCTAAAATTCCACTGACGACTGCGGCGCCATCAGCACCGGCAGCTAATACCTGCTGATAGTTGTTAGGAGTTATGCCGGCTATCCCAACGATGGGGATATGTACGGCCTTGCGAATAGCCCGAAGACCTTCCAAACCTAACGGCACAGTATCTTTTTTGGTATTTGTGGCAAAGACAGCCCCGCACCCCAGGTAATCCGCTCCGGCAGCTTCTGCTGCCAAGGCTTCCTGTACATTATGTGCCGTGGCGCCGATAATAAAATGTTTTTCTGTTTGTAGAACAGGTTTTGCAGTTTGGCTCGTCGTGGCAGCTTCCATCCGATGGACTGAAGCACGCTCCGTAACCGTCTCATAATCCGGTTGACAGGCCGCAGCGTTGTTAACTGCAAAAAGGTTTGCCAATCTCCGTGCCTCTGCGACCGGTATATCGTCCTGCCCCAGATGTACCCCGTCTGCCCCCGACAACAGGGCGATATCTAACCGGTCGTTTACCAGCAGGGGTACGTTGTATCGGTGGCACAGTCTTCGCAACGCGATTGCCTTTTCCAGCATACTTATTCCCAGGCCGTTCTTCTCCCGGTACTGTACCAGCGTCACACCTGCCTGCAAGGCTTCCTCCACCGCATGGAATAAATCTCTGCCGGGCGGCATACAATTTTCATCGGTAACCAGGTATAAGCGTAAATTAATGTTCTTCATAGCTGTAACGTGCAAGGGAGCCGATGACCTTTCGGAAAAGCCCCCTCTGATGATACCGGGCAACGCCAACACAGTGAGCGTGCGCAGTGAGCAGGTTAGAGACGGGAGGACATCGACTCCTCATAGTATAATTTTAAAAAACAGATTTCACCATGGCCGCAACATTGGCAGCCGTCATTCCGTAGTGTTCTGCCACCACGCCGCCTGGCGCCGAAGCCCCAAACCTATTGATACCCAGTACCCGGTCTTCCCGTCCAGTATACCGCGTCCAACCTAATGTCACCCCGGCTTCTACCGCAAACACAGGAACAAATTTTGGCAATACGCTTTCTTTATAAGCTGCACTCTGCTCTTCAAACACTTCCATGGACGGCATGCTCACCACTGCTACATCGATTTCTTCTTCCGCCAGCAGTTTCTGCGCCTCTAAGGCAATCTTTACTTCCGAACCGGTTGCGATGATCACCGCTTTAGCCAATTCTTTAGCAGGGCTCAGCACATATCCACCCTTTATAGCGCCAGCCTGTACTGCTTCCGCATACCCATTCAGCACCGGTAAATTCTGCCGGCTCAGACACAGGGACACCGGTCCGGTCTTATGCTCGACAGCATACTTCCAGGCTGCCGCCGTTTCCAGCGCATCTGCCGGCCTGAATACTACGGAGTTGGGAATCATACGCAGGCTCATCACCTGCTCGATGGGCTGATGGGTAGGACCGTCTTCCCCCACCGCGATACTGTCATGGGTAAAGACGAACAGGGACTGGATTTCCATAAGAGCCGCCATGCGGATAGCAGGTCGCATAAAATCCGAGAACACAAGGAACGTTGCGCCAAAGGGGATTAACCCGCCGTGGACTGACAAACCGTTGACGATGCAGCCCATCGCGTGTTCCCGCACTCCAAAGTGGATATTGCGGCCGGTGGGTTCCGCTTTGCTGTAGTAACCGCAGGCTTTCATCACCGTTTTGTTAGAGGGACCCAGATCCGCACTGCCGCCAGCGAGCTCCGGCGCCAGTTCCGCCAGTTTCTGTAAAATATCACCGGAGGCAGCCCGCGTAGCCACACTGTCCTTTTCTTTAAAGAGTTTTTCCAACTCTGCCAAATTGACAGTACGGTTACCGGAAAGGGAAGCTAACAACTCCCCTGTCAGTTCCGGATACTTGGTTCCGTAGGCTTTTAATAATTCGTTCCAGTCTGCTTCTGCCTGAGCACAGGCCGGAAGCTTACCGGCAAAATACTCTTTCACTTCGTCAGGTACCACGAAGCTCTGTTCCGAATCCCATCCGGCAGCTTCCTTGGTTGCTTTCAGCGCATCGGCCCCCAGAGGTTCCCCATGACAGGAAGGGCTGTCCTGCTTCGGGCTGCCGAAGCCGATATGGGTCCGCACGATGATGAGGCTGGGATGTTCGGTATCTGCTTTGGCTTCCTTTACAGCGGCTTCCAGCGCAGCCAGATCTTCGGAACTGTCTACCCGCAGCACCTGCCAGCCGTAGCCTTTAAAGCGGGTCTCTACATCTTCCGTAAAGGCAATGTCAGTGTTCCCTTCTATGGTAATTTTATTGTCATCATACAGGTAAATCAGCTTGCCCAGGCCCATTGTACCCGCCAGGGAAGCCGCTTCCGAAGCCACCCCTTCCATCAGGTCGCCGTCGGAAACCAGTCCGTAAGTGTAGTGATCGATAATCGCAAAGTCCGGCCTGTTGTATTTAGCTGCCAGCATACGTTCTGCCAGAGCCATGCCTGCCCCCATGGCAAACCCGTGGCCCAGCGGACCGGTAGATACGTCTACTCCGGGAGTGACGCCATATTCCGGATGGCCCGGGGTCTTGCTCCCCCACTGCCGAAAGTTTTTAAGGTCATCTATGGTAATTTCGTAACCGGCCAGATGCAGCATGGCGTACAGCAACGCCGAACCGTGGCCCGGGGACAGCACGAACCGGTCCCGGTTGAACCATTTGGGATCTGCCGGATTGTAGCGCATAAACTTATCCCACAGGGTAAACATCAGGGGCGCGGTGCCCAGGGGGAACCCCGGATGCCCTGATTTCGCCTTTTCCACTTCGTCTGCCGCTAAAAACCGTAATGTCTGTACGCAGGTTTCCTGAATCATAGTCATGATGTCCTCCCGGAATTAAAAATTGAGTAAATCTGTCGTTACGACTGTAAATAACATAATCTCTGACAATACATTATACCATTTGTGAGAGGATAATGCTATAAGAATTGCAATATAAAAAACTGGTTCATTGTAAAATGAAGTTGCACAGTAAAAATTGAAAATAAAAATCCATGTTGGTATCTTTACTGTTAAAATTAAGTTACCACACAAAACATAACAGGAGAAAGATCAACATGGATCAATCTAA
>Ga0256404_1002608_pt1 | contig 39363 bp, 37 predicted proteins | sample RumenRJG_01DNA_FD_185990 | JGI IMG/M metagenome (GOLD analysis project Ga0256404, IMG submission 185990) | Bovine rumen microbial communities from Lethbridge, Alberta, Canada - RJG_01 | ecosystem: Host-associated > Mammals > Digestive system > Stomach > Rumen | place: Canada: Alberta | collected...
CATATAGAAATGAAATAATAATTGGAGTACAGGGAAGATATTTAGTTCCATTGCTTATGCTTGCAGTATTTTTCGGTAATAAAAAAAGGATCGAAGTTCAAGAAAACAGATTAGTAAATATAGCTTTAATTGCAAACTATGCAGTATATTTAGCAATGATGACAACATTTTTTGCATAGTGGAAATGGAGAAATAAATGAAGGTATTACTTATAATTCCAGCTTATAATGAAGAAGAAAATATATTAAATACATGCAATAAAATTAAAGAATTTAGTAGTGAGATTGATTTTATTGTTATTAATGATGGTTCAAATGATAATACAGAAAAAATTTTACAAGAAAACAATATAAAACATATTACCTTAATTGAAAATTTGGGTATTGGAGGAGCTGTTCAAACAGGATATAAATATGCATGCGAAAATGGATACGATATTGCAATTCAATTTGATGGAGATGGACAGCATGATGTAAATTATGTTTCAAATATATGTGAGCCAATAATAAATGGACAAGCAGATATGGTAATAGGAACTAGATATTTGGATAAAAGAGAGAGTTCTTTTCAATCTACATTTATGAGAAGAATGGGATCAAGTATAATATCTTTCTTAATAAAAATAGTATCAAGAATAAAAATTACAGATCCAACATCTGGCTTTAGAGCAGTTAACAAAGAAGTAATAAAGGTATTTGCTAAAGAATATCCAACAGATTATCCAGAACCTGAATCTATAGTAGATATTAAGAACCTAAATTATAGAATAAAAGAAGTACCAGTAAATATGATAGAAAGAAAGGGGCGGTAAGTCATCTATAAACCCTTGGAAAAGCATTTATTATATGATAAAAGTATCACTTGCAATTATAATTGACAGCTTAAATAAAAGGAGGAAAAATAGATGCCAATAAATTTAGCAATAGCAGTAGCAATTACATTTATAATTTTTATGATTATGATAATAAAAAATGTCAAGAATAGAAAATTACAACTTTCTTATTCAATATTTTGGATATTAATAGGAACTATACTTATTATTGTTTTATTAATACCAAATTGCTTAAATAACATAACAAAACTTTTAGGATTTGAAGTTACATCTAACATGGTATTTTTTATAACAATAGTAATAATATTTTATCTTATATTAGAGTTAATGATAGCATTATCAAAAGAATCTAAGAGAAATGTTACTTTAATTCAAGAGATTTCTATGCTAAAGAACAGATTAGTAGAACTTGAAAAAAAGATTGAAAAATAATCCTTAAAAAGGAAAGTGTTTTAAAATGGAAAATAATGAAATTAAATTATCAATTGTTGTAGCTGTATATAATTTGGAAAAATATTTACCAAGATGTTTAGATGCGCTTGCAAGCCAAACATTAAAAGGTATCGAGATATTATGCGTAGATGATGGCTCAACAGATAATGCTCCAAAAATTATAGAAGAGTATAGAGAAAAATATCCAAATTTAATAAAAACTTTTCACAAAGAAAATGGAGGAGAGTTTTCTTCAAGAAATTATGGATTAGAAAGAGCTATTCGGTAAATATGTTACTTTTGTTGATACAGATGATTATGTAGAGCCTACATGGGCTGAAAAACTATATAATGCTGCAGAAGAAAATAATGCAGATATTGCAGTATGCGCATTTGAAAGAATAGATTTAAAAACAAACAAAGTAGTAGCAACAAATATGACTAATTTCGGAAATACAGAAAAAGAGATTTCACCAAACGACGACTTTGTTTTATTTATAAATCCAGCACCATGGAACAAAGTCTATAAAAGAGAAAAAATAAAAGAACTTAGGTTTTTACCTTTTAGAGGTTTTAATGACACAATGTTTTTAGCAAGCTCATATATTAAATGTAAAAAAATTGCATTTATAAAAGATGTACTATATCACTATTTTTTAAGATATGATTCACAAATACATACAGTAAATAAACAAGATGTAGAGAATTTAAAGAAATATTTGTTAGAGGTTAAAAAACTTTATATAGATTCAAATAAATATGAAGAAATGAAATATATATTAGATACATTTGCATTCCTGCATTTAGGAACATCTGTAATGTATAGATTATCTTATGATAGAAATGTAAATATAAGAAATGAGCTAAAAGATACAATAAAATATTTAGATGAAAATTTTATAAATTGGAGAAAATCTCCTTTTCTAAAACTAAAATATTCTGTTAAGAAAGGCTTTAAACATATAGCTTTGTGGGGAGTTTCTTTATTTTATAAATGGGGAATACCAATTGTTTATATTAGAATATATCGATTTTTGGTTGATAAGTTAAAGGTTGATATAAAGTTTTAATAAAATTTGGTAATATGAGAAAGGATTATAAAAAAAATATGGAAATTGGAGTAGTAATAGTTACATACAATAGACTGGAAAAGCTAAAAATTGCACTTAAATCTTACGAAGAACAATCATTTAAACCTAAATATATATTAGTTGTAAATAATAATAGTACAGATAATACAAAAGAGTATTTAGAAAGTTGGAAAAACTTAAATAATAGCATAGAGAAAATAGTAGTTAATCTTGAAAAAAATACAGGTGGAAGCGGAGGATTTTATGAAGGTTTGAAAAACAGCTTAAATAAAGATGCAAACTGGGTTTGGGTTGCAGATGATGATGCATATCCTAAAAATGATGCATTTGAAATAGCTAAAAATTACATAGAAAAGAATAATAAAGATGAAATATCAGCAGTTTGCTCTACTGTTCTAAAAAGTGACGGAAAAACGATAGACTGTTCTCATAGAAGAAATATTTATACAAAAGTATTTAACAGAATTGCACAACCTTATTCTAAAACAAAAGATTACAAAAAGGATGAATTTTATATAAATGGTTTTTCTTATGTAGGAACAATGATAAATAAAGATAAATTAGCAAAAACTGAATTACCCAAAAAAGAATACTTTATATATTATGATGATACAGAACACAGTTATAGATTATCAAAATTAGGAAAGATAGTTTGTTTTCCTGATATAAAAGTTGTTCATGATGCACCACACAGTAAAATGAGTGAGATTGTAAAGTGGAAATTATATTATTTGGTAAGAAATACTTTAGATTTTATTCACTTTAATTTTGATGAAAAGTATTTTAAGATGGCATGTATTGAAGTACCATTTAAATTTAAAGTAGCTGTATTTTTATTTGGAAAAAATAAAAGATATGGGTATAAAATGATAAAAGAAGCTGTTAAAGATGCAAGAGAAGGCAAAACAGGATTACATGATATATATAAACCAGGGTGGAGTCCTGAAAATAACTAAAAACAAAAGGAATGATAAAGGTGAAAAAAAGTATTGCAAAAAATTATATATATAATTTAATATACCAAATGCTAACTATACTATTACCATTAATTACAACTCCATATCTATCAAGAGTGCTTGGAGCAGAGGCTATTGGCATATATGGTTATACTCTATCAATTGTTGCATATTTCATATTATTTGGAACTTTAGGCATTTCAATGTATGGACAAAGAGAAATTGCATATCTGCAAAATGATAAAGTAAAAAAAACAAAAACTTTTTGGGAAATTATAATAATTAGAACTATAACACTTGGAATCTCAATATTTTTATTTTATTTTTTGTTTGGAAGAAGCGGAGAATACAGTTTTTATTACAGAATATTAATAGTACAGTTAATTGCAAATTTATTTGATATAAGTTGGTTCTTTCAAGGAATAGAAGAATTTGATAAAACAGTTATAAGAAATTTAATTGTAAAAGCATTGGGATTAATTTTGATATTTACAGTTATTAAGACACAAGATGATTTATGGAAGTATTTTGCTATATTAGTTGCTTCTGAATTAATAGGAAATGTAACATTATGGATGTATTTGCCAAAATATCTTGAAAGGATTAAAATAAAAAATCTTGAATTTAAAAAGCATTTAAAACCAACAATTTCATTATTTCTGCCACAAATAGCAATACAAATATATACAGTTTTAGATAAAACAATGATTGGTAAAATAACAAATGATATGGTAGAGGTAGGTTATTATGAACAAGCTCAAAAAGTTGTAAGAGCAGCCCTAATTATAATTACAGCTCTTCAAGCTGTAATGAATTCTAGAATAGCAAATGCGTATTCAAGAAATGATAAAACAGAAGTTAAAGAGAGCCTAACAAAGTCATTTAATTTTGTATGGTTTTTAGGTGTTCCAATGATGCTTGGATTAATAGCTGTTGGTCCTAAATTGGTACCATGGTATTATGGAGAAGGATTTGAAGGAGTAACTAATATTTTAATTGCAACCTCTCCAATTTTAATTGCTATTGGATTAAATGGTGTAACAGGAATTCAATATTTGGTGCAAACTGGAAAGCAAAATATTTTCACAAAATCTGTAACAATAGGTGCAATTACAAATGTTGTATTAAACATTATACTTATAAATATATTCAAAGGAGTTGGAGCTGCAATTGCCTCTGTTTTAGCAGAACTAACTATTTTTGCTATCCAACTAAGATATTTTAAAGAACAATTTTCAATTTTTGAAATTTTAAAATTATCAACAAAATGCTTTATAAGTGGTATTGTTATGTTTGCAGCAGTAAGTTTATTAGTGCATTTTATGCAAGTAAGTATGCTTAATACTTTAATACAAGTAACTGTTGGAGCAGCAATATATATACTAATATTAATTGTATTAAAGTATAAATTTTTGAAAGACTTACATAATCAAATATTACAGGGAATAAAGGATAGATTTGGAGGAAAAATCAAAAATGCAAAAAATTAAAAATTTTGTTGTAAAAAAATTTAATGATACAATACTTTTGTATATTTTTTTGATTTGTAAATATAAGAGAAAATATAAATCTGTACTGAAAATTGTAGCTTTTATGATTAAAGCCATATTTAAGGTAAGATTGCCAAATAAAAAATTGTCAAAAGGAAAGCAAATTAGAAAACTATTTAATAAGATAAAAATACAAATAGAGCCAAGTGATAGTTTTATATATAATATAGATGTATTCAAAACAATTCATAAATTTAAGGATAATAGAATCATTGGTAATATTTCAATTGACTATTCAAAAATTTTAAATATGTCTATAGATGATATGAAAAATATTAATGAGGGCTTGAAAGATAGCAAGTATAAAGAAAATCAAAAAGAACTATTACTAGGAATTGAAGAATATATTGATAGAATATGCGTACAGATTGAAAAAAGTAAAAGAAAAGACAAAGAAAAGCTAATTACTTATTTTAAAAATATAAAAAATAAAAAAGCAATATCATTTGAAGAATCAATTCAAAGAATCTTATTTTTTAATCAGTTATTATGGCAGCTAGGACATGAGTTAAATGGACTTGGAAGATTAGACAAGATACTAGAATCAAGTTATAATTTTGATATAAAAGAGAATAAACTAACAAGAGAAGAAGCTAAAGAAATGTTGAAGGATATGTGTAAAACTTTGAACAAAAATTTCTGGTTTAAAAGTAGTGCCCTTGTAGGAGATACTGGTCAAATAATAATACTTGGAGGAAAAGAACCAGATGGTTCGTACTTTTGCAATGAACTAACATATATGTTTATAGAAGTAATGGAAGAAATAAGACTTCCAGATCCAAAAGTATTTTTAAGAGTAACAGATAAAACGCCAAGAGATTTAATTGAAGTGGCTTTAAGATGTATAAAAACAGGAATAGGCTGTCCTTTACTTTCAAATGATGATGTTATTATACCTAAATTAATAGAGTTTGGATATGAGAAAAAAGATGCATATAACTATGTTACATCTGCATGTTGGGAGCCATTAATTGTTGGAAAGGCAGTAGAACAAAACAATATAGATTCAATTGTTTTTATGGTTCCTTTAACAGAAATGCTAGAAAATGAAAAACTTGAAGATATAACTAACTACGAAGAGTTTATTAAAAAATATGAAGAATACTTAAGGAAGTATTTATTAAATTTTATAAAAGAAATAAATGAAATTACTTGGGAAGAAGCACCACTATTATCTTTACTAACTGATAACTGTAATCAAAAAATGAAAGATGTTTCTGAAGGAGGAGCAAAGTATAATAATTATGGATTTACATCTGTTTCACTTGGAAATGTTGTAAATAGTATTTATAATATAAAGAAATTTGTTTATGAAGATAGAAAATATAGTTTAAAGCAAATTAACGAAATACGAAAAAATAATTTTATGGAAAACGAAGAATTATTAAATAGCCTAAAATTTCAACCAATAAGATATGGAACAGAAAATAAAGAAATAATAGAACTATCAAATAGAATAACAAATATTGCTTGCCAAATATTAGATAGTGAAAAAAATAGATTAGGTGGTAAATTTAAATTTGGATATAGTGCACCAACATATATTACAAAAGCTAAAGAATCACCTGCATCATTTGATGGAAGAAAAAATGGTGAAGCCTATATAGTTCACATCTCATCAGATAAAGCAGGAGTTGCATATACAGAGTTAACTAAATTTGCATCTAAACTACAATATGATAAAGGGAGATTTAATGGGAATGTTATAGATTTCATGATAACTCCTTCCTTTATTGAAGATAGCTTTGATAAAATGATAGATTTTTTAATAATAAGTATATCTTTAGGATTTTTCCAAATGCAAATGAATGTTACAAGTAGTGAAATATTAATAAAAGCTAAGCAAAATCCAAAAGAATATGAAAATTTGATAGTTAGAGTATGGGGCTTTAGTGCATATTTTAATGATTTGCCAGATAGTTACAAAGATTTATTAATAGAAAGGGCATTAAAAAATGAAGGTAAGAGTGTCTAATATACAAAGATTTTGTTTGCATGATGGACCAGGAATAAGAACAACAGTATTTTTTAAAGGGTGTAATCTAACATGTCCATGGTGCGCAAATCCGGAAAACATAGAATTTGAGCCAACACCATATTTTGATGAACTTAAAAAAGAAAAAGGAGTTTTCGGACAAGATATTGAGGTATCAGAGTTATTTGAAGAAATAATGAAAGATAGAGAGTATTATAAATTTAATAATGGAGGAGTTACTCTATCAGGAGGAGAACCACTTCTTCAAATAAAGAAAATGGAACAGCTTTTAAAAAAGTTAAAAGAAAATAATATAAATATATGCGTAGAAACAGCATTGCAGGTTCCAAGCGAACTTGTAGAACTTGCAATAAAATATGTAGATGAATTTATAGTAGATATAAAAATATTAGATTCTGTGATATGTAAAGAAGTTTTACATGGAGATATTGATTTATATTATAAAAATTTAGATATACTATCAGAAAATAATAAAATAAGCATTTTAAGAATACCACTAATAAATGAGTATACTTTAAATGACGAAAATATAGAAAAGATACTTGAATTATTAAAAAAATATAAATTTGAAAAAATAGAAATATTCAAAATTCATAACTTAGCAGAAAGTAAATACAGAATGTTAGAAAGAAAAATTCCAAACTTTTCAAAAGTTAATGATTTTAAGGTTAAACAAGTATTTGAAAAAATAAAGAAGTTAGGATATAGAATTGAAATAATAAATATATAAAAGATAGGAGGCAATAATGAAAATTTTGATATATAACTGGGTCCAATTTGACGAAAATGATGGCGGTGGAGTTACAGTTTATTTAAATAATATTATAAATAAATTAATAGAAAATAAAGATATTGAAATATACTTTTTGAGTTCCGGAACAAAATATAACATTTTTAGTAATAAAATTAAATTGAAAAAGACAAAAAATAAACTTGGAGATAGAGTTCATACATATACAATTTATAACTCACCGGTTATGTTTGCATATAATCAATTCAGCAGGATTGATATTTATAACGAGGATAAAAAGCTTGTGAAAATAATAGACCAGTTTATAGAAAAACATAATGGCTTTGATATAATTCATTTTAATAATCTTGAAGGTTTGTCATTAGAAGTATTAAGCTTAAAAAATAAATATCCTAATACCAAGTTTCTATACTCTATGCACAATTATTTTCCTATTTGTCCAAATGTTAATCTTTGGAAGCATAATTGCGAAAATTGTAAAGATTATCATGATGGAAAAGATTGCTGTAATTGTATAAATAGTGATTATAAATTTACGAAAAAAGTACAAAAAGTAAAAACATTGTTACTTAGATTGGGAATAGATTTAAATTCTCCGTTTATAAAAAAATGCTATATTAAAATTGCTCGAAGAAGAAAGAAAAATACAAATGTAATGGTAATAGATAATACTGAAAAAGCAGAAGATTATAAAAAATTTAGAGAAAAAAATATTAAATATATTAACAAATACGTTGATAAAGTTTTGTGTGTTTCAAAAAGGGTTTTAGAGATAGCTGTTCAAACAGGAATAAAAAAAGAAAAGTGTTGTGTGTCATATATTGGAACAAAATTTGCGGACAAACTTGAAAGACAAAAAATTGATATTAATAGTAAAGATTTTAATCTAATATATTTAGGATATATGAATAAAATGAAAGGATTTGAATTTCTTATTAAGTCTTTAGAAAAGATAGATGAAAAAATTGTATCAAAAGTGAATTTAACTTTGGTATGTCGAAATAGTCCTGATTATAACATAAATGAGATTGTAGATAAGTTAGAAAAAAAATTTAAATCAGTTAGATATATCGATGGATATACACATGATAATCTAAAAGAAATTTTAAAAGGGCAACATTTAGGAGTTATTCCTGTAGAATGGGAAGATAATTTGCCACAAGTAGCAATAGAAACCACCGCATTTGGTGTACCAATTTTATGTAGTGATTTGGGAGGTGCCAGTGAACTTTGTACAGATGATGATTTTAAATTTAAAGGTAGTGATACACAAGACTTTATAAATAAATTGACTAATATTATAAATAATAGAGAAACTCTAAGTAATTTTTGGGATTCATATAATAAACCTACTACTATGGAACAACACATAAAAGAATTATATATTCATTATGGTATGTAAAACCATATAGGAAAAAAATAGAATAATAGGAAAAAAGTATGCATTGAAATACATTCATATTCAAGCTTATAATTAAATTATAGTAGACATAAAGGAGAATGAATATGAAAAAAATATGTATACTTTTTTTTATTATTACAATTATTTTTTCTTTAATGTGGAACATACCTAATAAGTCATTTGGAGCAAAAGAAAATGAGCCAAACCTTACATATAGTTTGCACATAGAAAATTTAGGCTGGGAAAAAGACTTTATACATAAAAATGGAGAAATGGCAGGTTTTATAGATCAAGACTTAAAACTTGAAGCAATTAAAATAAAATTAGATAATGTATCTACAGATGTATCTTTTTCATATAGAGTACATGTTCAAGATATAGGATGGCTATCTTATGTTTCAAATGGAGCATACTCACGGAACGATAGGTAAAAATTTAAAAATGGAAGCAATACAAATAAAACTAGAAGGCTTAGACCATTATGACATAATGTATAGAGCTTATGTAGAGAAAATTGGATGGCAAGGATGGGTTAAAAATAATGAGATTGCTGGAACAACTGGGCAAAATAAAAAAATGTATGCTATTCAAATAAAAATGATACCAAAAATTAATTTAGGTGTAAGCTATTATTCTTATGTTGCAGGAAGTGGCTGGGAAAATGAATACTGCAATAAAGATGGACAAGAATCGGGAACAACAGGTAAAAACTTGAAACTTGAAGCATTAAAAGTAAAACTTGTAAATGCTCCTCAAGGTGCAACTATTAAATATCAAGCACATCTGCAAAATATAGGTTGGCAAGAGTGGAAAGAAGAAGGGCAAATTGCTGGAATAGAAGCACAAGGGTTAAAAATTGAAGCAATAAAAATAAAATTAGTTGGTCTTATAGGCTATTCTGTACAGTATAGAGTTCATGTGCAAGATATAGGTTGGCAAGACTGGGTAACAGATGGAGCAGAGGCTGGAACAACAGGGCAAAATTTAAAAATAGAAGCTATACAAATTAGAATTATAAGTTGTGAGACGCCATACATTACATATTTTTCACATATTCAAGATATAGGATGGGAAAATGAATTTTCAAAAGTTGATGGAACAGAATCAGGGTCAACAGGTAAAAACTTAAAATTAGAAGCAATAGAAATTAAACTAGAGGGGGCTACTACAAATAATGCAAAAGTTGAGTACCAATCTTATATTCAAAATGTTGGCTGGCAAGAGTTAAAGAAAAATGGAGAACAATCAGGAACAACAGGAAAAAACTTAAGATTGGAAGCAATAAAAATAAGCTTAGATGGATTAAAAGGACATACTGTAAAATATAGAGTACATGTTCAAGACAAAGGATGGCTAAAATGGGTAGCATCAGGAACGACTGCAGGCTTTGCAAATAGTGGACTAAAGATAGAGGCAATTCAGATATTAATAATACCTGAAAGTGAAGTAACAAATGATATGCTAAAAGAAGAAAGTCTAATAAAAAAAGGTATAGATGTATCTGTATATCAGGGAAATATAGACTGGGCAAAAACAGCAAAAGATGATAATGTTGATTTCGCAATTATAAGAGCTGGTTTTCGAGGTTATGGATTTGCAGGAACTCTTGTAACAGATAGTAAATTTAAAACAAACATTGAAGATGCATTGAAAAATGGAATTGAAGTCGGAGTATATTTTTTTAGCCAAGCTATAAATGAACAAGAGGCAAAAGAGGAGGCAAAATATACATTAAACTTGGTAAAAAACTATAAAATTACATACCCAATAACAATAGATACAGAACAATCAAGTCATCCACAAGGGCAGGGTAGAGCTGATGGTTTAAGTAAAGATCAAAGAACAAAAGTTGTAGAAGCATTTTGTAAAACAGTAAAAGAAGCGGGATATGAGCCAATGATATATGCAAATAAATGGTGGCTAACAGAAAAACTAAATATGAGTAAATTATCAGATTATTCAGTTTGGCTTGCACACTACACAGGAGCAACACAGGCTAACCCTTTTGCAAAACCATCAGATTATAAGGGAAAATATATAATGTGGCAATATACTGATAAAGGGACAGTAAATGGAATTTCAGGTAATGTTGATATGGATATTTTAAATCTGTAGTTAAATTAAAAGGAAACATATCATAAAAAAGCTATAGAAATATAGCTTTTTTCTTGCTTTTTTTTAGATAAAATGATATTATTCTATTGTAAAAATATGGGGGATTATATGAAAATATTATTTGGATATATTATTGTATATTTTGTTATTGGCTTTGCAAGTATTTTTATATCTCATTGTGTAAAAGAAAAAACAGATAAAACAATACCTGTAGCTATAATGGCTATAATAATTACTCTATATATTTTCGGAATCATAAATTTATTATATCCAGGAGTTATTACGATTTGTATAATAAGTACAATACTTGGAGTATATACAATAGTAAAAAATATAAAAGATAATACAATAAAAGATTTAAAAGAAAGAATTGTTACAAAAGGAAGTCTTTTTTTTACAATTATATTTTTTGTCTTTGCAATAGTGACATTGGCAAGGGAACTTACTAATTGGGATCAATTTTCATATTGGAGTTTTGCAACAAAAGATATGTTCTTTACTAACAAAATGTTATTATCTACTGATATTGGTATCCAATATCCACCAATGCCAGCAATATTGCAATATTTCTTTATGAAAGTTATAGGAGAGTATTTTCAGGGAATAGAAATTTTTACTGTTTGGATTTTTAGTTTTTCTTTTTTCCTTCCTTTGTTTAGTAGAACCAGTGGAAAGAAACTATCTACAATAGTTGTCTGTATTGTATCAATTTGTATCCCAGCAGTATTTAGTATGTTAATATTTTACGAAAGTTCTTATCCGGATGCATTACTTGGAATAATGATAGGATACTTATCTTACTTATATTTCCTTGAAGAAGAAGATAAATTAAGAATATTAAATATTGTATTTTCTTTATTGGTTATTACACTTACAAAGCCAATAGGAATAGTCATTTCAATTATATTACTTATAACCTTTTTATTAGATGAAATACTACAAAATAAAGATAGAAAAAAAGAAAATATAAAAAAGTTAATAATTTATTTATGTATTATTATAGCGGTATATATGAGTTGGATAATATACCTAAACATTAATATTGCAAGAGAAAAAGTTGATATAACTCAAAAAAATGAGTTTGAAAAAATTGCACAAAGCATATTAACAACAATATTTGGAACATGTTATGATAATAATGATGCCGCAAAATCTAATGGAAAGTTACTAGAAAAATTATATGCTGTAGAAGAAATTAGCACACCTGTTAAAATCAATGCAGGAGGATTAATATCAATCTTTCTCATATTAATGGTTCTTTATTATTATAAAATAAAAAAAGAAAGAAACATAAGAAACACTGTAATCTCTGTTTTAACTGGACTAATATTATATATTATAGCGTTACAACTTGCATACATTGCAAAATTTCCTGTAAAAGAAATGCTAAAGCATGATGGAATGGAAAGATATATTGCAACATATTTACTAGGAATATTGTATTTTATTGTAAACGTGTGGTTAGATATGTGCAAAGAAAAAGATAGTAATTATTATTATATGATACTTGCATGTATTATAATTGCTATAACGCCGATAAGCTCTGTCGCAAATGCAAGTATTACATCAGGAATTTATAATATAAATTCTATATCTTATTGCAATATGGGAAGACATAGAGCCGAAGAAATTTTAGAAGAATTGCATGAAAATCAAAAAGTCTTGGGAGTATGCCAAAATGAATCTATAAGGCTAATTAATTTAATGGTTAGATTCTATATGTATCCAGCAAATTACAAGGTCGCAAATAAAATACAAGAAACAAATTCTTTAAAAGATATACTAGCAAAAGAAAAATACGATTATATTTATGTAATTTCAGAAGATGATTATTTAAAAAAGGAATTAAAAGATTTATATAATATAGAAAATATAGAAAAAAATAAATTATATAAGTTAGAAAAAAGGTAGGATGATAAACATGAAAAAAATTAGTATTATAATTCCAGCATATAACGAAGAAGAATCTTTGCCAATGCTTTACGAAAGATTAGAAAAATTAATGAATACTATGCAAAACTATGAATTTGAAATACTATTTGTAAATGATGGAAGTAAAGACAAAACCATAGATATAATAAAAGAGCTAAGACAAAAAGATGAAAGAATTTGCTATGTAGATTTTTCTCGTAATTTTGGTAAAGAAATAGCAATGATAGCAGGACTTGATTATGCAAAAGGAGACGCTGTAATTTTCATGGATGCAGACCTTCAAGATCCACCAGAACTTATTCCAGAACTTGTAAAATACTGGGAAGAAGGCTATGATGATGTATATGCAAAAAGAAAATCAAGAAAAGGTGAAACATGGCTTAAGAAGTTTACATCAAAAATGTATTATAAAATTTTACAAAGTTTAACAAGGGTTGAAATCCAAAAAGATACAGGTGATTTTAGACTTTTAGATAGACGCTGTGTAAATGCACTTCGCAAAATGAGAGAAAGTAGCAGAAACACTAAGTCATTGTTTAGTTGGATAGGCTACAAAAAGAAAGAAGTATTATATGATAGAGATCCACGTATTGCTGGAAAAACAAAGTGGAATTATGCAAAATTAATAGACCTTGCAATAGATGGAATAACATCATTTACAACTTCTCCACTTAAAATATCTACATATTTGAGTATACCTACATTTTTTGTTTTGTTTGTATATTTTGTATATGTACTTGTTAAATGTGCAGTATTAAATGTAGGTATTCAAGCATTTCAAGCTATAATATTACTTATTTTATTCTTCTCAGGAATACAAATATTATTATTTGGAATTGTAGGAGAATATTTAGGAAGAATATTTAACGAAGCAAAAAATAGACCTCTTTACTTTGTAAATGAATACAATGGAGAAAGAGAAACCAACGACTGAAATTTTAAAATAATTGAGTTTTAGCGTTGTTGAACTTCACTCAAAAATCCTGCGACGTACATATCGTACGCCTCGGATTATTTTCTCTTGTTTGCCTAGCTATGTTTGCCTAACTAAATCCTCAATTCTTTTAAAAATTCGTTTTGGGAGGAAAAGTTTTTATGGAATTTGATGCAATTGATTTAATTAGTCCTGAACTTACAAATGTTGAAGAAGAAAGAATGGAAAACTCATTAAGACCAAAAACTTTAAACGAGTATTTAGGACAAGATAAAGTTAAAGAAAATATGAAAATATATATAGAGGCTGCAAAAAAAAGAGAGGAGCCTCTTGACCATGTTTTGTTATATGGACCTCCGGGACTTGGTAAAACAACACTTGCAGGAATAATTGCAAATGAAATGAAATCAAATTTAAAAATTACATCTGGACCTGCAATAGAAAAACCAGGAGATTTAGCAGCAATATTAACAAATTTATCAAAAAATGATGTGTTATTTATAGATGAAATTCATCGTTTAAATAAAAATGTAGAGGAAATTTTATATCCAGCTTTGGAAGATTTTACATTAGACATAATAATAGGAAAAGGACCAACAGCTAAGTCTATTAGAATAGATTTGCCAAAATTTACTTTAATTGGTGCAACAACAAGAGCAGGATCACTTACTACTCCTTTAAGAGATCGTTTTGGAATAATAAATAGACTAGAACTCTATAATACCGAACAACTAAGCCAAATAGTTAAGCGTTCAAGTAAAATTTTAAATATAAAAATAGACGATAAAGCAGCAGAGGAAATTGCAAGACGTTCTCGTGGAACCCCAAGAATTGCAAATAGGCTTTTAAAAAGAGTAGGAGATTATGCACTTGTTTTAGGTGATGGAAATATAGACCTAAAAATAGCAAAACATGCATTAAATAGTTTAGAAATAGATGAACTTCGGACTTGACGAAATAGATAGAAAACTTTTAGATGCTATGATATTTAAATATAATGGTAAACCAGTTGGAATCGAAACTCTAGCCACAACAATTGGTGAAGAGGCAGAAACAGTAGAAGATGTATATGAACCTTATTTAATACAAATAGGCTTTGTATCAAGAACTCCAAGAGGAAGAATACCAATGCCGGAAGCATATAGACACATGGGAGTTCCATACCTAGGATAAAAATAAAGAAAGAGAAAGAAGAAATGAATATAACATATATTATAAGCATAATTTTATTTTACATATTATTTACACTAATTAGAAAAAGAAACGAAAAAAAAGATTTTATACCAACATTAATTATAAACTTTTTATGTGTTTTGGCATATCAAATGATTATATGCTGGACTTTCAGCGTATTTAGTATTCCTATAAGCTTAATTAACTTAAATATTGCTAATATTATAGCCATAATATTGGAAGGATTAGTAATTAAGCTTAGAGGAATACAAAAGTATAGTCTGTGTATTTCAGATTTGTTAGCTACAACTGCAATAATTATCATAGTATCAATAATTTCGTATATAGATGTAGGAAAACTTGATAAAATAAGGTATTTTTCAACAGATGCAAGTATTCATTATATTGCAGCAAAAGAGTTTTATGAGAATGATAAGATGTTATATAAAACGGAGAATACAGAAACATATCATCAAATGATGCCTATTGCATATGTAAATGTTGGTATTTTGTTTAAAGCGTTTGAACCAATAATTGGTTATATGAGCTTATATAAGATTTTTTTGTTATTTGATATTACAATATTTTCATTTAGTGGTATAATATTTTATTTTATTATTAAGGAAAAAGTTAATAGTAAATTAAATGGTGTTTTTAGTATAGCAATAACAACGGTTTATTTATTGGGCTATCCCTTAAACAATTTATTAAATGGATTTTATTACTTAGGTATTGGTTGTTTAACAGTTAATTCCATTATATATTTCATTTCATGTAGTAAACAATTAAAAGACATAGATATATTAGAAGAGTTTTTCTTGAACTTTTGCCTAATATTTTCTTATACATTGTTTGCTATACCAGTATATTTGGCTACTTTTATATATAAAACATATATTGTATTTAAAAAAAGTAAAACTTTATTTAATAAGAATTATATTATCAATATAGCAATAACGCAAATTATACCTGGAATATTGGCGATTATATATCTTGTTATGCCTAATGTTACAGCTGTTAAAGCTCTTGCTATTGAAGGATATATATACAAAAATATGATGATAAATATTATTATTTTTATACCATTTATAATTTATTATATATATACAAGAATAAAGGAAAAAAAGATTGATTTTAAATTAATATATTTTATGACTTTAGCTATTTTTATCATAATTTTATATTTAACTACAAAAATAAAAATAATTTCAGAGTATTATTTTTATAAAAATGCATATATTTTTTGGACAATTATATTAGCTTATATGTTTATGGGAATTGTAGAGTTTATAGGCAGACATCCAAATCTTAAATCAATACCAATTGGATATATATTTGTATATTTAAGTATAATAGTTATTATGGGATTTTCGCGGAAGACAAGTGTCAAGTCTTTTTGACATATATTCTGAAAATATGTATTTAATTAATTGTAAAGAAAATTTAAACAAAGAGAATATAGAACTTTTAACTTATATTAGTAAAAATAATTTGTTAGATAAACAAGAAAAAAATATTTTATTTATATCGGATTTTATGCGGAGAAGCATGGATACGTTCGATGTTTAAATATACTAATAGAGAACCATTAGAAATGGCAAATCACTCTAAATATATTGAAAAATTAAATAATAATGAATATGAGTATTTAGTTTGCTTTGAAGAAACGAAAACTTATAAATATTTAAACAATAAGTATAATCTTAAATTTAATAAGCTTATCTATGAAAGTGGAAGCTCAAAAATTTATAAAGTGAAAGAATAGAGGATACAATGCAAGAAAATAAAAATTTAATATTAAAAAAAGAGGACACATCAAATATAACTCTTATAATTGCATATTTTTTTACAAGTTGCATTTTAACTGTACCTTCAGTAATTTACTTAATACATAATAAAACAATTTATAAATTTATACAATTATTTTCTTTTACTTATGCTGGATTAAATGCATATGTAGAAACAACAATTTACATTATAACTTTAATAATTTTATTTTCGTTATATTTTATTATACTAAAAAAATGTAATAAATTATTTAAAACTAGTAAATCGCTAATAATATTTATATTATGTATTGGAATATTATTCTCTATTATAATTCCAACTACAAGCCTTGATGCATATTCTTACATTGGAAATGGATGGGTGGATTCACATTATCACGAAAATCCGTATTATACACCTGTACAAGAAATATTAGATAACAAGGGTTTTGACGAGATGCTAGGAAAGGTAGCAAAATGTTGGAGAGTAGAAACAGTTATTTATGGACCTGCATGGAGTTTAATTTGTAAGGTACTTACAATGTTTTCTTTAGGAAAAATCACAAATGCATTATATATTTTTAAATTTACTTTTTTATCAGTATTTATGGGATGTAATATATTGATTTATAAAATAACAAAAAAGAAATTTTGGGCTTGCTTATTTGGCTTAAATCCATTTATATTATTTGAATTTTTATCAAATGTTCATAATGATATATTTTTGGTATTCTTTATATTGCTTGCAATATATTTTATAAAAATTAAGAAGAATATAGCACTAGCTGTTGCAAGTTTAGCAATAGCAACAGCTATGAAATATTTAAGTATATTACTTGTGCCATTTATACTTATATATGCTTTAAAAGATGAAAATTTAAAAAATAGAATAAAAATGACAGTAATCTATGCAATTGAATTTTGTTTAATAATTTTAGCTTTTTATTTAATATATGTAAGAGATTTGCAAGTATTAAAGGGAATATTTATACAACAAAATAAATATGGAAGATCAATAGCTCTTGCTTTATGGTATTTTGTAAATGGAAATCAGCAAGTTTTATCTGCAATAAAGATTATATCATTGATTATATTTGCAGTAAGTTATATTACAATAGTTGGAAAATTATTTTTCAGTAACAATATAAAAGAACTAACATTTAATAAAACAATTAGAACATACCAAATATTTTTAATAGTATTTACATTTATATTAATTACTAACTTTAACTCATGGTATATTGTATGGTTATTTCCAACATTAATGTGGCAAAAAGCAAAAAATATTAGAACAACACTGTATTTATCACTAGGAGTACTCAACTCTTATGCAATAACTTATGCTACTCGGAGTAGATAATGAAACAGTTGGAATACCATATTTTATAATAATGATACTAACGGTAGCAATATTAACTGCTCGGAAGAAAAATATTTTATTTTAAGGAAAATAAATCAAATGGATAATAAAAAAACATATTTTGAAAAAGAAATATTACCTATAATATTTATAGCAATTGCTGTTTTGTTAACTTTTGCATATTTCTCTTATAAAATAGAAATTAGTAAAACTTTTTTATATAAAAATGAAACAGGAGAAGTTTTAGTAGATCAATCAGCTAAAACTATAGCATATATCATATTAATAGGTATATCAATTTTATGTATGCTTATATGTATATATTTAAAAGATAAAACCGATAAGCTTAAAATAGAACAGGTATTTTTAATTGTAGCATCTATATCGTGCGCTTTAATGACAATTTCAATGCCAATGTCAAAAGGACATGATGAAACGATTCATGGAATGCGCATTTATGAATATGCAGAAGGAAGAATAATAAGTAATGGCAGGGATGCTTATTTAGAAGAAGGAGTAACAAATGCACTAGATACTAAATGGAGCTATCAAGATATTATAGAAAATCAAAAATCATATAGTACAAATACAAAGAAAATTAATTGGGGATATAGAGTTGCTACATATTCACCAATTAATTACCTGCCACAAATAATAGGAGTTATGGCAGGTAGAATATTTACAGATAATAGTATGATTCACCTATATTTAGCAAGGATAGGAAACATTATAGCATGTATAACAATGTGTTATTTTTCAATAAAAATAATACCTTATGGAAAAAATTTGTTATTTATATTAAGCTGTATTCCTATTACAATAGAGGGATTTTCAACACTATCAGCAGATGGTATGCTTGTTTCAGCATCTCTTCTATGGATAAGCTATATATTGTATTTATGTAATAACAAAGAAAAGAAAATAGGAAAAAAAGAAATAATTTTATTAACTCTTAATGCAATAGTAATTGCATTAAGTAAAACAATATATTTAGGATTATTACTGCTTTTATTAATTATTCCACAAGAAAAATGGAAAAATAAAAAACAAAAAATAATTGCTATTTTATTTATTATTTTACTTGCAACTGCTTTGGATGTTGGATGGTATTTTATAGGATTTAAAAGTGAGACTCCTACTGCAGATGAAATTGAAATAGTTAGCGAGGGAGAAAGTGGATATTTATATATTATAACAAAACCTATTAAATACATGCAAAAGCTGATATATACAATTTTGCAGAATTCAGGTAAGTATATAGGAGAAATTTATGGTGAAACAATAGAATGGAACGAAGAAATAAAAATTAATCTATTCCCATATATCATGCTTATTGCAAGTATAATAGTAAGTATAAAAGGAAAAGAAAAAGTAGAATTTAATAAATATCAAAAATTTGTAATGTTATTTATTGTAATTGCAGAAACAGCTCTTGTATTTACATCAATGTTTATTGCGTGGTCAAAACCAAATTTAAGTTTAATAGAGGGAGTTCAAGGAAGATATTTTATGCCATTTTTACCACTTATATTCTTTGGATTTGGCAAAAAGTTTTTAGATACAAAAAAAGTAGCAAATATAATAGCAAATATAGTACTTATAATGCAAATTTTTGTTGTAATGGAATTAGTTATATTCCATATATAAAAGTGTATATGTTAGACATGGAATTTTGAAAGGAAAGATAAAAAATGAAATTATTATTACATGCATGTTGCGCACCATGTAGTGTGTACTGCGTAGATACATTAAGAAAAGAAGGAATAGAACCTACTATTTATTGGTATAATCCTAATATTCATCCATATAAAGAATATGAAGCAAGACGAGATTCTCTAAAAGAATATGTGGCTAAAGAAAATTTACAAGCTGTATTTGAAGAAGAATATGGTTTAGACGAGTTTTGTAAAAATGTGGTTAATAATTTAGATGCAAGATGTGTTAATTATTGCTATCCAGTTCGTTTGAGAAAAACATTTGAATATGCTAAAGAAAATGGATATGATACAGTTTCAACAACATTATTGTATAGCATATATCAAAAACATGATTATATAAAAAGTTTATGTGAGAAATTTTCAAAGCAATATAAAATAGAATTTTTATATAGAGATTTTAGAGAAGGTTTTTGGGAAGGACATGACAAAGCTAAAAACGAACTAAATCTTTATATGCAAAAATATTGCGGATGTGTATTTTCAGAGGAAGATAGATATGTTAAGAAGAAAAAAGATGCTTTAAGTTTGCCAGATGGTTTTGAATGGAAAAGATAATATTTATCTCTATGTAAAGCAAGGAGTTAATAAATATTAGAAAAAATGAAATATGAAACTATATTAGAATATGTTAAGAAAAATATTGCTTTTTTTCTATCTTTAGGATATAGCAAAGATGAAATAATTAAAATGACAAAAAATACTTTCAATACCAAGTGATTGAAGTTCTGCATCAAATAGTTTACAAAATCCATAGCATACAGAAATCTTACCAGTAGAGCCAAATTCATCTGAAAACATAGCTTTATATATGTCATCAAATAGAAGCTTTTCTTCTTTGGTATAACCTGTTACATCGGAAAGCCGATAATCATCAGCAAATACCGATTGAGTAACCATGATTGAAACAATGAGTGACATTAGTGTGATTTTAATAAAATTTCGCATGTTCTCCTCCAAAGACATTGTCTTTAAAAAAATAAAAACAAAAGTTTCTATTTTAATTAGACCACATTTAAAAGAATTAAACAAATTTGGAGACATGAAAGTATGAAAATAAAAAAATTAAAATATATAAATTTTATAAATAGAATGGAGGAATAAGTTTGGATAGACTTGTTTTAGTAGATGGAAATAGTATAATGAATAGAGCATTTTATGGAATTATGGGCTCAAAAATGCTTATGCTTGAGGATGGAACATATACAAATGCTGTATATGGATTTTTAGCAATACTTTTTAAAATAATAGATGATTTAAAACCAAATTATATTGCAGTTGCATTTGATTTAAAAGCTCCAACTGCAAGGCATAAAATGTATGAGGGCTATAAAGCAAACCGTCACGGAATGCCAAATGAACTAGCTCAGCAAATGCCAATAATAAAAGATATACTAAGAGACATGAATATAACAATAATTGAAAAAGAAGGCTATGAAGCAGATGATGTACTAGGGACTTTATCAAAAAGAGGCGAAAAAGAAGGAATAGATGTAACTATTTTATCAGGAGATAGAGATACATTTCAATTAACTTCTGACCATATAACTGTAAGAATCCCAAGAACAAAAATGCGGAAAAACAGAAAATGAGGATTTTGATAGGAATAAGGTAAAAGAAGTATATGGCTTAGAACCTATTCAACTAATAGAGGTAAAAGGACTTCAAGGTGATACATCAGATAATATACCAGGCGTTCCAGGAATTGGTGAAAAAACAGCTTTATCTATAATTCAAACTTATGGATCAATAGATAAAATGTATGAAGAAATTGAGGCGGGAAAGGCAGAAACAATAAAAGGAAAAACTAGAGAGAAAATTATAGATAACAAAGAGCTAGCATATCTTTCAAGAACATTAGGAACTATTAATTTAGAGGTTCCTATAGAAGAATCAATAAAAGATTTATCAGTAAAAGAATGGGACAAACAAAAAGTATATGAAGATTTTAAGAGACTAAAGTTTAATAGATACATGGAACGCTTTAATCTTAAAAGCGAGGCTATGCCACAAGAAAATATAGAAGAAAAAGAAAATTTGGATAAAATTCAAATAAAAGAAATAAATGAAGAAGAACTTAAAAGTATATTAAAAATGGCTCAAGAAGAGAAACAGTTATTCTATATCTTTAGTAAAAAAGATGAAAAAAATGAATCAAGCATTATAAGTAAAAAATTAAATGCGATAAGTATATTATTTAAAAATGAAGTATATTATAGCGATATAACCAATACTGAAATTCTAAAGGAAATATTTGAAGATAGAGAGACTAAAAAAATTAGTTATAAAATGGGAGAAGATTATGTTCTTTTAAGAGAAAAAAATATAACTATGAAAAATCTTTCAATTGATGTACGTATTGCAGCATATTTATTAAATCCAACAATAAATCAATATGATATAAATGATTTGATAGAGCAATATATTGGAATAAATATAGATGAGTATTTAAAAGAAAAAGGGTTGTCTAATAATGAGCAAAAACAAATCAATTTATTTGATACAATTAATGAGACATCAGCTAAAGAAATAGATAAAGAAAAAAATGCAATAATAGTTTTTTGCCTAAGAAAGTTGAAAGAAACTTTATTAGAAAAATTAGAAAAATCAAATGAATTAGAATTATTTAATAATATTGAAATGCCGATAGTAGAAATATTAGCTAAAATGCAATATAATGGGATGTATTTAGATAAGAAAGAATTATCAGACTTTGGACAAGAATTAAAAACTAAAATTAATGATTTGACAAATCAAATATATGAGCTTGCAGGAGAAGAATTTAACATAAACTCGACTCAACAACTAGGAAATATATTGTTTGAAAAATTAGGCTTAACAGCATCTAAAAAGAACAAAAAAGGTTATTCAACAGATGTAGATACATTAGAAAAAATAAAAAATGAACATCCAATTATTGAAAAAATATTGGAATATAGAACATTAATGAAACTTAATTCAACTTATGTGGAGGGGATGCTTCCATACGTAAATGATAAAACCGGAAGAATACACTCATACTTTCATCAAACAGTTACAGCAACAGGAAGACTAAGCTCGTCAGATCCAAATTTGCAAAATATACCTACAAGATATGAACTTGGTAAAAATTTAAGAAGAGTATTTAAACCAAAAGATGGATATGTATTTATTGATGCAGATTATTCACAAATAGAATTAAGAGTTTTAGCACACATTTCACAAGATGAAAATATGATAGAAGCTTTTAAAAATGGAGAAGATATTCATAAACAAGCTGCATCAAAAGTTTTGGGTATTCCAATTAATGAAGTTACAAAAGAGCAAAGAAGTCACGCAAAAGCTGTAAATTTTGGCATAGTATATGGAATTAGTGATTTTGGACTTTCTCAGCAATTAGGAGTTTCGGTAAAAAAAGCTAAAGAATATATTAATCAATATTTGGAAAAATATAATGGAATACAAAAGTTTATGAATGATATTGTAGAAAATGCAAAAGAAAAAGGATATGTAGAAACTTTATTTCATAGAAAAAGATATTTGCCAGAACTTAAATCAAATAATTATATGGTACGTCAGTTTGGAGCAAGAGCTGCTATGAATACACCAATACAAGGAACAGCTGCAGATATTATGAAGATAGCAATGGTAAATTTAAATAGAAAATTAGAAGAGACAAAAATAGATGCCAATATAGTTCTACAAGTACATGATGAGCTTATACTTGAAGTTGCACAAAAGGATGCAGAAAATGCGAAACAGATTTTAAAAGATTGTATGGAAAATGCAATAAAGCTAACTGTACCACTTGAAGTAGAGATATCAGAAGCAAGCAACTGGTATGACTGTAAATAAACAAAGGAGAATGAAATTTGAAAAGAAAATATATTTTTATAATAATTATTTGTGTGTTAATTTGTATATTTTCAATTTTAAAACCACAAAATTATATTTTAAGAAAGATTTATAAAATAGAATATAGTGAATATGTATATAAATATGCAAAAGAAAATGACATTAATCCATTTTTGATATTTGCAATTATAAAGAATGAAAGTAATTTTAAACAAAATATTGATTCACACATGGGAGCAATTGGACTTATGCAACTTATGGAAGATACAGCAATAGAAATGGCAAATAAACTTGGTGTAGAAGTTGTTGTCAAAGAAGCTTTGTATAATCCAGAAACAAATATAAAAATAGGAACAAAATATTTTGCATATCTAAAAGAACATTATAATGGAAATGAGGGGTTAGCTATAGCTGCATATAATGCAGGAATGGGGAAAGTAGATAGTTGGATAAAAGATGGAATAATAAAAGAAGATGGCTCTGATTTAGAAAATATTCCATATAAAGAAACTAATAATCATGTAAGAAAAATATTAAGAGATTATAGAATTTATCAACAGCTATATAAATAATATTATATAGATAGTTAGTGTTTAATTATAAAAAATAGTTAACAATAATAAAGGTTACAATAATTATAGTTTTCATAAAAAATAGTCAAAAAAAGAAATGTGAACAAACCATGAACGCAAAGCCTTAAAAATAGGTTATCAACAAAGTTATCCACATTATCCACAATTTTATGAAAAATATAAAGCAATAAAAAATAGTTACATAAAATTGCGAAAAAGAAATATAATTGAAATAATTATGTAATATTTTATATAAAAAAGATTTAAATGTAATAAATGCGTAATAAAATGAGCAAAATTCTACAAAAAAACAAAAAAAACTTGAAATAATTTTTGTAATATAGTAATATATTTGTAATAAAATAAAAAAGGAGCGCAAAGAAATTATGAGTGAGTTAACAATGGAAAAATTAGTTTCATTATGTAAAAATAGAGGATTTGTATATCCAGGATCTGAAATATATGGAGGACTTGCAAATTCATGGGATTATGGTCCAATTGGAGCAGAATTAAAGAAGAATATAAAGGATGCATGGTGGAAAAAGTTTATTACCCAAAACAAATATAATGTTGGAATAGATGCAGCAATAATTATGAACCCAGAAGTATGGGTTACAACAGGACATGTAGGAGGTTTTTCTGATCCATTAATAGACTGCAGAGCATGTAAAACAAGACATAGAGCAGATAAATTAATTGAGGAATGGGCATTTAACAATGGAAAAGAATTATCAGGACTAGATGGCTGGACAAATGAACAACTAGTTGAATATATAAAAGAAAATAATATAACATGTCCAAATTGCTCAAAGCAAGATTTTACAGAAATAAGAAAATTTAATTTAATGTTCAAAACTTTTATGGGAGTAACAGAAGATGCTAAATCTGAAGTATATTTAAGACCAGAAACAGCGCAAGGAATGTTTGTTGATTTTAAAAATGTTTTAAGAACTACAAGAAGAAAAATGCCAATGGGTATTGGTCAAATGGGACGTTCTTTTAGAAATGAAATTACGCCAGGTAATTTCATATTTAGAACAAGAGAGTTTGAACAAATGGAATTAGAGTTCTTCTGCAAACCAGGAACAGATTTAGAATGGTATGAATACTGGAAAAACTTCTGTAAAAATTGGCTTGTATCACTAGGAATAAAAGAAGAAAATTTAAGAATGAGGGAACATACAAAAGAAGAACTTTCATTCTATAGCAAAGGAACAACAGATATAGAGTTCTTATTCCCATTTGGATGGGGAGAACTATGGGGAATAGCAGATAGAACAGATTATGATTTATCTCGCCATCAAGAAGCATCTAAAGAAGATTTAAGCTATTTAGACCCAGAAACAAATGAAAGATATATTCCATACTGTGTAGAGCCAGCTGTTGGTGTAGATAGAATATTTTTAGCAATGCTATGCAACGCATATGAAGAACAAGAAATTTCAGAAGGAGATACAAGAACAGTTCTTCATTTACATCCAGCACTTGCTCCTTACAAAGTTGCAGTATTACCATTATCTAAAAAATTAAGTGAAAAAGCAGATGAAATTTATGTAAAACTATCTAAAAAATTTATGTGTGATTATGATGAGGCAGGTTCAATTGGAAAACGTTATAGAAGAGAAGATGAGATTGGAACACCTTATTGTGTAACAATAGATTTTGATACATTGGAAGATGACTCTGTAACAATTCGTGACAGAGATACCATGGAGCAAGTAAGGGTTAGAATAGATGAACTAGAAAATTGGATTGCTGAAAAAATTGAGTTTTAATTTTTGTGCAAGATTTGGGTGCAGAATTTGGGAAGCTACTAAATCTTGCAATTCTAAGAAAAATGTAGTATAATAAAAGAAGTTACTTATTAATTTTATTTTCACCCAAAATTTAGGGAGAAAGGGCACTATGAAGAAGATTGTTTACAAATTTATGTTCTACGAAGAAAAAAATGCAGAGGATTTCATCGAAAAAATCAACGGTGAGACCAGTGCAACGGCAATGCATCCGTTTAAAGGAAACCAGGTAGGTCTGGATAAGAAAACAGTTCTTGTCAAAGGTTCAAATAGCTTTATCTATGATATGAATCTTAGAGAGATTTGCGTTGAGGCATGCAATGCTCTTGGTGGAACATATGTAAGCTGACAAACAAAAAATGGGAGAGTTGATTTTCAAACTCTCTCATTTTTTGCCATAGAAAGATTTGGGAAAATGAAAGATTTTGTACAAGAAAAAAATGAAATTTCTAGGACCGTCCAAAATCCTGCGGTAAAAATTAAAAAAATTCCTCAAAACTATTTACTTTTACAGAAAAAATAGATATAATAAGCTTGTTCTGAGGGATTTTCCAGAACAAGCAAAAATGTTAAAGTTTTAACAAATAATATAGTTAAGACATTAAAAAATAAGGAGGTTTATATTATGAGCAAAAAGTATGTATACCTTTTTAGTGAAGGTAATGCAAACATGCGTGAACTTTTAGGAGGAAAAGGAGCAAACCTTGCAGAAATGACAAATATAGGTTTACCAGTACCTCAAGGATTCACAATTTCAACAGAGGCATGTACTCAATATTATGAAGATGGAAGAGAAATTAACGAAGAAATTCAAGAACAAATTAATGAGTACATCAAAAAAATGGAAGAAATAACAGGAAAGAAATTTGGAGATAAAGAAAATCCATTACTTGTTTCTGTTAGATCAGGAGCTAGAGCATCTATGCCTGGAATGATGGATACAATTCTTAACCTAGGCTTAAATGAAGATGTTGTAAATGTCTTAGCAGAAAAATCAAACAATCCAAGATGGGCTTGGGATTGCTATAGAAGATTTATTCAAATGTATTCTGACGTTGTTATGGAAGTTGGAAAGAAATATTTTGAAGAATTAATTGATCAAATGAAAGCTAAAAAAGGTGTTACACAAGATGTTGAGCTTGATGCCAACGATTTAAAAGAACTTGCTAACCAATTTAAAGCTGAATATAAAGAAAAAATAGGAGAAGATTTCCCTACAGATCCAAAAGAGCAATTAATGGGAGCTATCAAAGCAGTATTTAGATCATGGGATAACCCTAGAGCAAATGTTTATAGAAGAGATAATGATATCCCTTATTCTTGGGGAACAGCTGTTAATGTTCAATCTATGGCATTTGGTAATATGGGAGATGACTGTGGTACAGGTGTTGCATTTACACGTGACCCAGCTACAGGAGCAAAAGGATTATTTGGAGAGTTCTTAACAAATGCGCAAGGTGAAGACGTTGTTGCAGGTGTACGTACACCTATGAAAATTGCTGAAATGGAACAAAAATTCCCAGAAGCATTTGCACAATTTAAAGAAGTATGCAAAACTCTAGAAGAACACTATAGAGACATGCAAGATATGGAATTTACTGTTGAACACGGTAAATTATATATGTTACAAACAAGAAATGGTAAAAGAACAGCTCAAGCTGCACTTAAAATAGCTTGTGATTTAGTTGATGAAGGAATGAGAACAGAAAAAGAGGCTGTTGCAATGATAGATCCAAGAAACTTAGATACATTACTTCACCCACAATTTGATCAAAAAGCATTAAAAGAAGCAGAAGTTGCAGGAAGAGGTTTAGGAGCATCTCCTGGAGCTGCATGTGGACAAATAGTATTTACAGCAGAAGATGCTGAAAAATGGAACGCTCAAGGTAAAAAAGTTATTTTAGTAAGACTTGAAACATCACCAGAAGATATTACTGGTATGAAAGCATCTCAAGGAATACTTACAGTTCGTGGTGGTATGACATCACATGCTGCAGTTGTTGCTCGTGGTATGGGTACATGTTGCGTATCTGGATGTGGAGATATCCAAATGGATGAAGCAAATAAATGCTTTACACTTGCAGGAAAGGTTTATCATGAAGGAGATGTAATCTCAATTGATGGATCTACAGGAAATATTTATGATGGAGCTATTCCAACAGTTGATGCTACAATAGCTGGAGAATTCGGAAGAGTTATGGAATGGGCAGATAAATATAGACAATTAGGTGTTAGAACAAATGCTGATAACCCAACAGATACTGCAAAAGCAGTTGAACTTGGAGCAGAAGGTATAGGACTTTGCCGTACAGAGCACATGTTCTTTGATGAAGAAAGAATACCAGCAATAAGAAAAATGATTCTTTCTGAAACAGTTGAACAAAGAGAAGAAGCTTTAAATGCTTTAATACCATTCCAAAAAGGTGACTTTAAGGCAATGTATAAAGTATTAAAAGGACTTCCAATGACAGTTCGTTATCTAGATCCACCTCTACATGAGTTCTTACCAAAAGAAGAAGCAGACATAGTTGCACTTGCAAAAGATATGAACGTATCTGTAGAACACTTAAAAGCAAAATGTGCTGAGCTTCATGAATTTAATCCAATGATGGGACATCGTGGATGCCGTTTAGCTGTTACTTATCCAGAAATAGCTAAAATGCAAACAAGAGCTTTAATGGAAGCTGCTATTGAAGTACAGGAAGAAGAAGGATATAAAATTACTCCAGAAATTATGATTCCATTAGTTGGAGAAGTTAAAGAGTTAAAATTTGTTAAAGATGTAGTTGTTGAAACTGCAGAACAAGTTAAGAAAGAAAAAGGTTCTGATATGGAATATCATATTGGAACAATGATAGAAATACCAAGAGCTGCAATTACAGCAGACGAAATAGCAAAAGAGGCTGAATTCTTCTCATTCGGAACAAATGACTTAACTCAAATGACATTTGGTTTCTCAAGAGATGATGCTGGCAAATTCTTAGGTTCATACTATGAAAATAAAATATATGAACAAGATCCATTTGCTAAATTAGATCAAAAAGGTGTTGGAAAATTAGTTAAAATGGCAGTTGATTTAGGAAAATCAACAAGACCAAATATTAAACTTGGAATATGTGGAGAACATGGTGGAGATCCATCTTCAGTTGAGTTCTGCCACGAAGCAGGATTAACTTATGTATCATGCTCACCATTTAGAGTTCCAATTGCACGCTTAGCTGCTGCACAAGCTGCAATCAAAAATCCAAGAGGATAAAACACTAAAAGTAAAGGACTTTTGTTTTATAATTTATTTGTTATTTATTTAAAATCATGAAAGTGGACGGTTCTGAACAAGACAGGGCCGTCTCTTTGTCTAAAATGGAGAATATACGTATATGAGTGAAGGACAATTTATCAGAAGATATATATAAAGGAACAATATAAAAAAAAGCTATAGAAGAAAAAGAGAGGATTTTATTTATGAAACAATCAACAGAAAAAACAAATGTTATGAGAATATTAGATCAGAAGAAAATAAAATATGAAAGTTACTGTTATACAAATACAGATGCAATAAGTGGTTTAGAAGTTGCAGAAGCTTTAAATCAAGATCCAAATCATGTATTTAAAACATTAGTTACAGTAGGAAATAGTAAAAATAATTATGTTTTTTTAGTTCCTGTAAGTAAGGAGTTAAACTTAAAAAAGGCAGCAAAAGCAGTAAATGAAAAAAGCATAGAAATGATAAAATCAAAAGACTTATTGCCACTAACAGGCTATATACACGGGGGATGTTCTCCAATAGGTATGAAAAAGCAATTTAAAACTGTAATTGATATATCAGCTACAAATTTTGATACTATAATTTTCAGTGGTGGGAAAATAGGTTATCAAGTTGAAACATCATTAGATGATTTAAAGAAAATATTACGTTTTGAGTTAGAAGATATAAGTGATTGATAAATTTGACAATAATTTAAATATACTATATAATTATTATGTAACCATTATTGTTTTTATTCATAAATTACTCTGGAGGAAAGGTACATGACGAAAAAAATTATTGCTTTAGAAACAGATTCTAACGAAAAGTATGAATGCATAACATGCAAAGATTATGGATGGATAATAAGAAATGAAAAAATAATTATATGTCCAACATGCCATTGTATTCATAAACCAAAAGAGTAAAAATTAAAAACCAGATAGTCATAATTGATTATCTGGTTTTTTATATTCTTATTTTACGTTTAACTAAGAAAGGTTACACTATTAATTTCATAGTTTTTGTTAAAGTTACCATAAAATATTGCAAATTAACATAAAATATGGTAAAATATTCTAGAGGTGAAAGTTAAATTGAAAATATTTAATTTCTTAAGTATAGATGAAATTAATAAAAAACGTATTTCTATAATTGAAAAAAGTGGTCTAAAATCAGCTATAACTGATTTTTCTATTTTGCTTCGGAGCTAATTATTCTAATGAGGATTTTATTACTGGAAGTAAAAGTCTAGAAAACAGAACAGGTCAATACTGGATAAAAGATACAATAGAGAATAATACTGTAAAAAAAGTTACATATATGGGAACTATAGGCGAACATAATATATTAAGACGTGACATTGGGGCAAGAATTACATACTCATTTGATGGAATGTTCAATATTCCTAGAAATAAAGATAGCAAAATTGAATATGCAGATAAAGGAACAATGAAGGTTCAATATGGATATTATCCTCAAAAAGTTGCAAGAAATGATATACAAGGTATTTTAGAAGCAAATTATCAAAATGAAACCTTAGAATATACTGAAAATTTTTATACAGTAGATTCAGCTAAATATGATGATATTTATATGCCATTTTCTCCAATAATACTTCCAGAATATGAATATAAAAATAAAAAATATGTTAGAGTTAAAGCAAATATTAAAGGAATAAATGAACATAGAAATAATATTGTTACTCTATCAAATGGAGAAATATATTATGATGGAGATTATGTTTGGGTTGAAGTTTTACCTATAAATTGGCTTGTAGATGAAGAAGCAAAAATCATGATTACAGAAGATATTCTATTTGCAGGAATTAGATTTGACAAGACAAACAGTGATTGTGATTTCAATAATTCAGAAATCAAATATTTTATAAATGAGTATTGGGCAAAAGAAATTTCTCAAAACGAAGAATATATCAATGAAACTAACTTAAAGGAAGAAATTCCTAATCAACATGAAACAAAGACAAGAAAAAAGAATCCATATGGATTTATATTTAATGAAGTTAGTGAAGAAGATATAATAAAAGGTGCTTTAGAGAGTAATATTGCAGTATTTTTACATGGAAGGTCAAGTGAAGGTAAAAGTGCAAGAATAAAACAATTTGATCCTGACTGTGAAATTCTATATTTAAGAAATATAACTCCTGATGGATTAAATGGCAAAAGTGTATATAACCAATCTACAGGAGAAATGATAGATATAAAACCTACATGGCTTCAAAAATTAGAAGCAAAGTGTGAAAAAGAAAAAAATAAACTTCATATTGTATTCTTTGACGAAATAACAAATGCACTTCCATCGATTCAAGGTATGGCATTTAATATAGTTTTAGATAGAGAAGTAAATGGTAAGTGGAAATTACCTGATAATGCAAGAATTGCTGCTGCAGGAAATGATTTAGAGGACTCTCTATCTGCAAATGAGTTATCAGAACCTTTATTTAACAGGTTTGCCCATGTATATATAGAAACAAAGGCAAAAGATTGGCTTGAATGGGCTGTAAAACCGAAAGAAGTTTATGAAAGATTAGATTATAAAAAAGATGAAAATACCACCAAAATACATCCATCAGTATATGCATATGTTGCTTATAAGTCATCAAAAGGGGATAATGTATTAAGGACACCTTATACAGGTAAAAAGCCTAATGCAGACCCTAGAAAATGGGAAATGGCATCAAAAGTTTTATATAGAGAAAAACAACCAGAAATGCTAAGAGCTTTAATTGGCGAAGATTTAAGTAAAGACTTTACTGAGTTTTGCAAACAACAAGTAATATCCATAGAAGATGTATTAAATGAAGAGTATAATAAAGAAGAGTTACAACATATGAATGTATCTGAAAAATATGTAACAGCTGTTGGACTTTCTTCTGTTAATGAAGAAAATATTGAAAAAATAAGGAAATTTGTTTCTATAATGGGGGAAGAAATTCTTTCTACATTTGATAATTTATGGATTCATGGAAATGAAAAAAGATTAGAGAAAATTGCAGAACTAAAAATTGCGGAAGGAAATAAAGAATATGTATGTAGATATTAATAAAATAAAAAATAGACTTCTTGTAAAATATCCATTCTTTGGAAGCATAGTTGTAAACTTAAATTATATTGAAAGCAAAGAATGTGATACACTTGGAACAGACGGAAAAAATATTTATTATAATTCAACATATTTAGAAAACTTAACTGAAGATGAGCAAACTTTTTTGTTTGCTCATGAAGTTTGCCATGTTGCATTTGACCATATTTCAAGAAGTAAAGGTAAAGATAACAGAATATGGAACATAGCTTCAGATGGCGTAATAAATGCTTTTTTAGAAAAAGATGGATTAACTCTAGTTAAGGGTGCAGTTAATATTCCAGGAGCAATAAACTATAATGTTGAAAAACTTTACCAAAAATTATTAAAAGAAAAAAAACAAGGAAGTTTTAATAAGATTTACTTAAGTAAAAATAACTTTGAAGAAGATAACAATGATTGCGATAAAATAGAAAAAGATAAAAATGAAACAAAAAAAAGTGATAAAAATATTGAAGAAAATACAGAAAATATAAATACAAGAAGGAAACAGAAAAAATACAATAATAAAAATTCAGAAAACACAGAACAAGAAAATCAAACCAATAATGATATGGAAAATGATGATAATAACAATAATAGAGATAATTTAAATAATGAAAGTATAGGAAATAACAATAATAATAACCAGAACGAAGAACAATTCGATGTGGGACATGATACTCATAAATTGTGGAGTAAAAAAGAAGAAACCAAGCAAGAAAATAGTAAAATTGAAAAAGACGATATTGAAAGTAACAATCTTAAAGGAAATGAAGAAAAAACAAACCAAATAAATTACGAAATAAAAGGAAAATATGACTTAAAAAAAGATTTAAAAGAAGCTGTAAAGCAAATATCAGAAATGGAAGAAATAGATGCTTTTGTTCAAAATACCTCAGAAAAGCAAAAAAATCTTGAAGAGCTTAAGAAAAACTTATTAAACAAAGCAATAGGAAATAAAAGAGCATCGATAAATGTAAATAGAGTAATTAATGAACATAGAAAAGAAGAAGAATATGCACTAAATTGGAAAAGATTGCTTAGAGAAGCTATAAACTATAATGTAGATTGGTCTTATGAAAATGGTTATATAGAAAATGGAGTTTTAAAAGCTAATCTAGAGGAAATAAAAAAACCAGAAACAGAAATTTTACTTGACACAAGTGGATCAATAAATGAGATAGTTTTAAAAAATTTTTTGAAAGAATGTAAAAATATTTTAAAAACATCTAATGTTAAGGTTGGATGTTTTGACACCAAATTTTATGGATTTAATAAAATAAAGACTGTAGAAGACATTGATAAAATACAAATTTTAGGACATGGTGGAACTAATTATTATGTTGCAGTAAATGCTTTTTCTAGGCAAGTAGAAAATAAAATTATTTTTACAGATGGTAAAGCATTAATTCCAGAAAAAACAATGAACATTATCTGGATAGTATTTGGAGAGACTAAAATAAATGTCAAAAAAGGAAGAGTTATATATATTGATAATGAACAGTTAAGAAAATTATATATAAATAAGATAGCTTAAAAGTAAGGAATAATCCTTGCTTTTTTTATTTAATAAATAATGAAATTTTTTAGAATAAAAATAAAATATAGCTTTGAAATATATTTGTAATATAAAAGTAATTAAATGGTAACACAATTTTATAATATTTAATGCTATAATATAAAGGTAGTGTAATTAAAAAGTGAAAGGTTATAAAAAATGAACGAGGAAGAAATAATAAGCTTTGAGGATGTAGAAGTTGGAAAATTAAAGAATGTACAGAACAAAAAAGATGAATTTGATAGTCTTTTGGAAAACATAAAAAATTTGAGTGATGCAATTGAGTTTCATTCTAATGTTAAAGCAGCTGTTTCTAAAGATGAAGTTGATAATAACTATTTAAGATATATTGAAAATTCTTTGGAAGATAGGCTTTTTAGTAATGCAAATTTTGATAAAATTGATTCTACAGTGCTTTTAGAAATTATATGTCCAGAGCTTACAAGCATTGAAAATTTTGTAGTAGAAAAACTTGAAATAGAAGATATAGGAAGTCATTTTGAAGAACAAGAAAAGTATATAGATAAAATTTGTACATATAACGGTAAATTTGTTAGCTTATTTGGAGTAAACGAAAATAATACCAAAAAAGTTATAAAATATGAAGCAAGGAAATTTAGTAGAACAGATATGATAGATGCAATTTGTCAAAAATTAGAAGAAGGTAAAACTGTTCAGATGGAGCAATATGATGAATACTATGTTGTAACAGATGGAAATTCTCTAAAGATATTTTCTGAGAGAAAAGCTGTATCTTTAATGAAAGTAGAAGAAACTGTTTTTGATAAAATGAAAAATAAATTGTTTGATTTATTTCATAATAGTATTTTTTCAAAGAAAAAATACTTACCAAATATCGAACTTGTTTATGATAATAATCCAAACAGGTTTAAGAATTTCAAACACACAAGTAAAATAGATGCAAAGAGTAGAATGAAAACTCTTCTAAATAAAGAAAGAGAAATAACAAGAGCTAATAATTAATATAATAAAGAAATACAGAATATGATACAAAGTGTTCTGTATTTTTTAATTTTTGTCGAATTTTGTCAAAAAGTATCCCTAATAACTTGAAAAAAAAGTAAAAAAGTGGTATTATATAAATATATAATATTTTTATATAAAGGAGGATTCTTATGCAGCATTTTGACATCGCGGTAAGACGGAGTATTATTTTAAGGCCTTTAAAACTTTCGGAAGTTGGAGACTACTGTTTTTACAAGTGCCACCGATTAAAGTCGGAAAAAATAGTAGAAAAAATCGAATATCTTCGTAAGAAGATTGCAGATAAGAATTGCTGGACACTGGCACTCCAGGATACTGATGTATTTGGTATTCTCGAGGTCGAAGAAGTCTCAAAGGGAAAAGCAAAAATTTCTATTGAAATTCCTAATGAGATGAAGGTATATAAATACGGATTTGAATCTGTAGACCAGTTCATAAAGCTCTGCGAAGAAAGACATTATTTTAAAGAAATTGAGCTGGAGACCCAATCGGAAAATCGTATAATGAAGAATTATATAAAGACTCGCCGGCTTGATAGCAATCTTGTAACAATTGTTGCGTAATAATATTAAGCCCTTCTCTTTTAATAAGGAGAGGGGCTTACTCCTTTTTGATGTTTTTGGGGACGGAGCAAAAAAACATCAAAATTATTTTTGTTATAACTATTGACAAAACTATAAAAAATTAGTATAATTTTATGGTACTTAAAAATGTGATAATTATGTAAAAACATAAAGATAATCAGTGCGAGGGGGGAATAGAAATGGCACAACCAAAAAGAAGATGGTCAAAAGCAAGAACAGGTTTAAAAAGATCAACATGGAAATTAGAAAATAAAAATTTAGTAGCATGCCCACATTGCCACGAGTTAATGATGCAACATAGGGTTTGTTCAAATTGTGGTTACTATAATGGAAAAGAAGTAGTAGCACAAAAAGAAGATTAATTGTAAAAAAATTAATAAATGAATGCAGTATTTTTATACTGTATTTTTATATTTAAAACTATTCAAATATGCTAAAACAAGTGATATAATAGCTAAAAATAAAAAAGAGGTTTAGTTGCAAATGAAAAATATTATTAAAAACTTAAAAGAAAATAAATGGATACATTACATTTTAATTATTATAGTGGGTATTATTTTAAGTATTCCACTTTGCAAAATACAAATAAGAGATTCACATGATGGTTCCCTTCACTATTTACGAATATTAGGAACCGTAGATACTCTAAAAATAGGACAATTTCCCCCACTTATTAATCAGAATTTTTGTAAAGGTGCAGGTTATTCGATGAACCTATTTTATCCACCTCTTGTAACATATTTGCCTTTAATAATAAAGCTATTTACATCAAGTTATATGGAAGCCCTAAAAATATTTGGAGGTATTGCAATATGTGTATCAGGACTTACAATGTACCATTTTACCTATAGTGTAACTAGAAAAAGAACGATAGCATTACTTAGTGCATTTTTTTATTTAATTGCACCATATAAGCTTGCAAATGTATATAAAAGATATGCAATAGGTGAGTTTACAGCAATGATATTCATGCCACTTGTTTTTTTAGGAATGTATAATTTATTTGAACAAGATGGGAAAAAACATTATTATATTGCAATAGGAGCAGTAGGACTAATGCTTTCTCATACTGTCACCACACTATATACAGCACTATTCTGTGTAATATATATTTTATTTAATATTACAAAATTAAAGCAAAAAGATATAATAAAAAAATGTATAGTTAATGTTTTATTTATTTTACTTATAAGTGCTTTATTTTGGCTTCCATTATTAGAAGCAAAAACAATGGCTGATTATGCAATTCTAAATGATCAGATAATGAGAACTTATGGAGAGTTTGCTTATGATAATACTATCCATTTTTCACAATTATTTAAAAATATTGGTGAGGAAGATGGAACAACTTTTCTGTTAGGAATACCTACAATATTAGCGATAATTTTTATACCATTTGTTGAAAAAAAGGTTGATGATAAATATAAGAGCTTTTATTTAATTAATATTATATTTTCACTAATAACACTTTTCATGTGTAGCAAATTTTTTCCATGGATTATTATGCCGAATATCATTTGTAAACTCCAATATCCATGGAGAATGCTTGGCTTTTTTAACTTCTTTATAAGCTTTATATGTGGCATAAATCTTTACATTGTTTTAGAGCAATTAGTAAGGAAAGAAATATTGCAAATAACTGCTATTATTTTATTTGTAGCAATATCAATTATTTCTAGCATTACCATAGAGTCACAATTCTTTGCAACAGATAAAACATTGGATGAAAAATATGAAAAATCTATAACAAATAATAAGAAAATTTCTCATTTAGCTATAAATAGAGATTATATGCCACTAAAAGCCATTGTGCTTCAAAAAACTTATGTTTTAGTAAGGAAAGATAAGACATATATACTAAATGGAAAAGCTGATATAGAAAATGAAGATAAGCAAGATTTAAATGATAAAATAAACATAAAAAATGCAGAAAAGAATACAGAACTTGAGTTTCCATATTACTATTACCCAGGATATAAAGCCTATTTAGAGACAAATAATGAAGTGATTAAACTGGATTTAAAAGAATCTGAACATGGCTACCTTTCATGTATATTACCAGAAGAAATTGAAAATGGGACTATAAATATTCATTATACAGGAACATTTATTACATATTTTTCTTATGTATTATCATTTATTAGCTTTATATTATTTATAGTTTATATAGCTTTTTTTAAAAATAAAAATAAAGATGAAAAAAATAAACTAAATTTAGGAGGACAAATAAAATGAGAAAAAAATTTATAGAATTCATTACAAGAGAAAATTGTATCAATATGTTTATCTTAATAATTGCCTCAATTTTTATTTGTCTTCCGCTTCTAAATAAAAACCTAGATATGGGTTATGATGACCGGAGTGCAACATATAGCAAGATTAATGGGAACCTATCAATCAATAACTGAAAAACAATCATTTTCAGTAATAATGTCGAATTTTTGTAATGGCTTTGGTTATTCTTGGAATATATTTTATAGTCCACTTACTGCTTATGTACCATTAATATTTAAACTATTTAATGTATCATTTATTAAGTGTATTAAACTTTTTATGTTTGTAGTTGTACTTGCCTCTGGAATTACAATGTATTTTTTTACATTAGAAGTAACAAAAAATAAAAAGATTGCTTTATTATCAAGTTTGTTTTATATATTTGCACCATATAGACTTACAGACATGTATGCAAGAAATGCACTAGCAGAGTTAACCTCATTTGTATTTATACCCATGATATTTCATGGACTGTATGGTATTTTGAAACAAAAAGAAAAGAAAGAAATTTTACTTATATTAGGAGCTGTTGGCTTAATACTTACACATACTGTTATTGCAATGTATGTAGCAATAATATGTTTTGTATATGTATTAACACAACTAAAAAAATTTAAAAATAAAAAAATATTTCTTAAATTGATTAGTTCTATTATATTTATAATAATTATAACAAGTTTCTTTTGGGCACCATTACTAGAGCATAAATTAAAAGCAGAATACGAAGTATTTAAACCTGGAAGAATGGAAAGAACGGATGTATTAATTGCATTTAAATTAAACTTTTATGAACTATTTATAACGCCAAAAGAAAATATAATGACTTATGAAATAGGATGGCTTAGTGTAACATTGTTACTATTTACACCTGTAGTAATAAAAAGATTAAATAAAAAATTTAAAAAAACTGATTTTTACTGCTTCTATATATTTTCATTAATAAGTGGACTAATATGTATTACAATGACATTAAAAATTTTCCCATTTGAGGATTTACCAAGCATTTTAAAAATGCTGCAATTCTCATTTAGAATGTTAGAGTTTTCATCATTCTTTTTAGCAATTGTAGCAAGTATAAACTTTGCTTACTTAATAAAAACAGTTAAATATAAAGATATTTTGGTATTAATGATTATACTTATGTTATTAACATGCAGTTTCATCCCACATCTTCATTATGCAGATAATGTAGATGAATCAAGACTATGGCCTGCAGTTAGAGTTACAAGTAAAACAGGTAGAGTACATGCAGGATGTGCAAGTTTTGAATATTTACCATGTAAGGCATTTGAAAATAGAGAATATATTGAAAATAGAACAGATGATGTAATAGTTTTAGAAGGAAATGCTACAATTTATGATAAAGAAAAAAGAGGAACAAACTTAAAATGCAAGTTATTAGATTCACAA
>Ga0256404_1002609_pt1 | contig 39361 bp, 45 predicted proteins | sample RumenRJG_01DNA_FD_185990 | JGI IMG/M metagenome (GOLD analysis project Ga0256404, IMG submission 185990) | Bovine rumen microbial communities from Lethbridge, Alberta, Canada - RJG_01 | ecosystem: Host-associated > Mammals > Digestive system > Stomach > Rumen | place: Canada: Alberta | collected...
TAATGTTTCCATTTGAGATTTACCTTCATTGTCATCAAAAACAATGATGTCATTTTCATCTTGTAACATAAGTCTTTTATAATTTTAATACTATTCAACATTTCAGCGCACAAAATTACAAAAAAAATCTCAAATATACAAGTATTTGGGCAAAAAAACTGAAAAATATTTATATTTTTAATGATTTTAACATATTTAGTAACATTCACGTATTAAAACTGCGCCAATCGCTTCTTGATTTCCTCTATCTTTGCGATTCCTTTTATATTCTTATCTTCCTCTAATGGCGCATGTTTTAACACATCAATGATACCATCCAACATCGCATTCACGCGTTGTGTACTATCCTCCGTTTCCTGATGCTTTTTTGCAGTTATCTCGTTCATTAAATTTGTCAGAAAAGACATCAAAAGACCATATAACTGCACAACACCATTACTTACTCCTAACTCATACTTAAAATCCATCACTTCCATACTATCCACAAACTCAGTAAGCCGTACATTACCTTTATCATCATACAAATGCACAAAACTATGTCGCTTGCTTTTGTCAATAAATGGTAATAGTATTTTCATCCCTTCTTCTATAGCATCCATCTGTCCTATCAAACATTGCGGTACCAATGGCACAATCTTTTGCCATTGCGAATTAACCCGTTCGTTCGCTTCATAACCGTACAATAATGCCATCATTGCCGATTGATGTACTAAAAGTCTCCGCAGATTAAGCGCTGCCTCCAAAGTATTGGTTGAATTAAAGAATGATTCACAGATAATGACAATATCAATAAATGTCTGCCTCAGCAACATCTGTATATTGCTAATCTCTATAGGTGCCTTAAATTCCTCAAAGAATGGATCAGCTGCCGATAGATTCAACTGTGGTGAAATCTGCTTAATACGAGAAACCAATCCTTCCAAACTTTTCTTTAACTGAGCCACTTCATCCAATTCTTGCGAAGCCTTGGAGAGCACCAATTCAACCGACTCTTTCAATTTTGTGTCTTGCAAGATAATCTTGCATTTTTCGTCTCCCAACAAATTGGTCTTTATCGTGATATTGGGCGTTGATGGATTTGTTTGCTCTAAACTACACACCACATCCGTAGCGAGGGTTTGCATCTGACGAAAAATATCACTAAAATCGCAATAGAACTTCAATGCATCATCTTCACTTTTTAATGCAACCGTTAAATTATAGACGGATGACATATCCCCATCATAATGCAATGTTGCATCGCGTAATGGCTTATCTATGTGCGTATTTCCAAACGCATCTAGTTGATTGGTTATTAACGCATATTGCTGTACGCGTGCTGCATTGCCTTCGGATTGTATCACCTTCTCAAACTTTCCCCATGGTGAGTGCTTCCGTGCTTTTCCGTAATGGAATAACATCTTATAACACTCGGAAGCATAGGCTTTAAGGTTTTTAATATGATATCGTTTGGCGCAGATATATTCGGTACAAAGCATTGATTTTAGTATGCACGTCATCTCCAATTGGGTAAACAGCACCATCGCACGTAATTTAACTACAGAAGCCAAGTCTACATTCAATGGCTCATATGCCTTCTGCAAAGCCAAATCTTCTACTAAGCACTGCGATACTACTTGTATCGTCTTATTAGCATTCTTTATTAAAATTTGATTATCCATATATATTCTGAATTTTAGCCATCATTATCTTATCACTCACTTCTTCAGGATTATTGCCGAATGCAGATGGAGCCACACACCAATTGTTGGCTAATATCATCCACTCCATTACCATATTTTCCGCATCTGCAGCATTTTTCCATCTATCTAACAGTTTTCGCACTCTATCATTATATTGGCGTTTATCGTATCCCGCGATTAGTACTGTCTCATTGTCATAAGCAAGAGCATGCATAAAAATAGGATACGTAAATGGTTCTTGTATTTCCTTTAGGTGCGCTTCAATTAAAGCGTTTTCATCTACTATAACATCCGACAAACATATAGGCAATCTTGGTATCTTTAATACGGTAAATGCATAGTCTGATACATTCTTAGATTTTATATGGGCATACATATCACTCCTGTATTTTTCAAATACACTAATCACGAAGTCGCTATAGCCTTTTCGCATATCAAATGCCCAACCGGCACATATGGGGTTTACTTGGGGATCTATATCATAAAAAATACTCCTTCGAACCTCCTGCGCTAACACCGAGCAAAATGCTCGATATGACAGTTTCAACAATTGTAGTTCATTAGTAAGATCCAAATCCCTTACTTCAAAATCACGAAACAACTTCTGGTCATGCTGCGCGCAATAAATGGGTAGTGATAATGCCCTATTGATACTCATAATGTTATACGTATTCCCTTCTTCGTCTCCATCAAGCAATGACTGAAGATGTTCATCTTCTATTTGAAGCACTTTCCCATCCTCCGCTATATTTTTTAGCCATCTATTTTTCTGCAACAAATGTGAGTTTATCGCATCGCATGGACATCCTGGATATGCACATTGTACTTTCTTCGCGTACGTAAGATCCTTCGGTGTATATGGATCATATATTATCTTTCGCATATAATTTATATTTATATTAACCTTCCCGTATGTTTTGTATAGTTTTCTCACGCAATGATAAACTTGGCATCTCATTTATCTGCAAATAGGGGTTTCCATACAAATGCATACATGCCCATGCCGATATGGCGGTGAAGTCCTCCTTTACTGCCATATTCGCCCTATAAACGGCATCTATTACATACGCTTTATTGTTATATAGCTCATTCATAAACACCTCCATCCAAAGAGGTACAATTTCGGTTGAAAGACTCCATACCGGCGCAACAACGGAACAATACCCATCCCTAATGAACCTTTTGACGATGGAATGCACAGCTGTATCGTAGAAACCGGATGACATTGTTCCGGCATGACAAACTAATAAAATGAGCAATTTTCCATTACCAACTATTTCGTCTACATCCTTTATAGGTTCGTCGTGTGCATAGAACCATTCTGTTTGATCAATGGACTTAGCTCCATGGGCGCAAACTATATTTATCTCTCCATTTAGTTGCGTCTCGATTGACTTAGTTGTAAAGATATTGATACCATAGTTTGAAATGCGTGCCTCTAAATGGCTCCACATCTGATTTAGAGTATAATCACCGCTATCTAATGGAATCCACAACTTAGCATGCGCTCCAGATGAAATATTATTATAAAAATTCGACTGGACCATGAACTCAGTAGAAATCATATTAGCTGAAGGTAAACAAGCTCCCACAAGTTCCCCAGATGGCATAGTTAGCAACTGATGAGGTATAGCCGCAACAGCGACATCCTTAACTATCAATAATCTCTGCGTATTGTTCGGAATCGGTAGAGTATATTGTCCAAACTGGTCACTAAATACCGCATCCTCTGCTTCATAATCCTGCATCGATTTCTTATAATAACATCTATATTTATCCACTCCATCACTAATAAACTGCTGCTGTGAGACAACCTTTCGTAATTTTGACACATTGATACCTCTAAAAGATTCGAGTTCTCTTATATCATACTCATTTCCTCGAAGCGTCATGTAGTAATAAAGATCCTGAACATTAGCTATCCATAATGCGCAATCATTGCTATCCATGCACACAACATGAGGCAGCATGTTGATATGTCTATACGGAGTATCATATGTACCTGTTGCATCATCAAGTTCCAGTTTACGATACATGCCATTTTGATAGGTTTCTTTAAAAATAAATGTGAAATCTGTTTTCACACGCATTGCCAGCACAAAGTCTCCGACATTTGCTTGTGCCACTGCATCCGGCAAAAGCCTATTAGCTATCACAATAGCAGATTGGTTATCCGTTGCATAATCACTTAGATTCCGTGTTTTTTCTAACTGCCGGATGGTATCAAAGAGATGTTTGGCCAGGTTCTCCCCATTTAAATAGTCTATCAGTCTCTCATTCCCGTTTTTTTCAAGATTTGCTTCAAAAATCGTTTTATACATCTCCAACTGATCATTAAAGAGAGATGGATAAAATCTATTTAACTGACTCAACAACGTGTACCATGGGGCAGAACTATGATCTAGATGTCGCATGATCGCTTCACGATATTCGTTTAGGAAATCCAAGATCTCAGAAGCCACATGCTGTTGCTGATGCTTAAATTTCAAGGTAAATACAGAGCACATGAAACATACCACGTCGTAGTCTTTACATGGCAATTCATTGAATCTTCGGATGACTAAATTCGTGAGTTCAGCATCATACCATGGTAAGTCTCTCAAAATCTTTACTAACAACCACAATATTTCGAACACTTCGTCTGTTGCCAATTTTCTATTTGATTCCTTAATTGCCATAATCGCGATCCGCATATAGAATAATCCTCCTAATGTACCATGGCATAGCGTATAAGCTCGTGAGGCGCTAAGGTATGCATCAATCTCCATATGCTCAGCATGTCCAATAACCAATAGGCATTCCGCAAAATCACGCGTTATTTGCTGGTTGGTAGAACTTGGTAATCGATCAATAAAATTGTTAGCGACTCGAAAACACAATCGCATCTTTGCATCATATTTGCATATAGCATACAAGATAGAGAATATTGAGTACTGCAAGTCCACGAAATCCTTATCCCATTGTGTTTGCGTACCATATTGCTGAATGCAAGAGATTGCTATATCAACGAATTGCCTTCTCTCATTTGGCAATAGAGCCGTCGCTAATTGCTCGTAATACTGAGTTATGACGTGATTTTCATTACATAATGGTAGAACCTTTTCATATATTGATTTAATATCCTCATCAGACCACGGAGCAATGTAATTATCGTATATTGACTGACTATTTTCAACATCATAAGAATAGCAGGATGAAATGCCTTTAACAAATTCACGCACTTCATAGAGCAACGTGTAAATAGCTTTATCGGGACATTTCTCTAATAGTCCGATTGTCCGTTGAACTAAATCTCTACTATTATCATAATTCTCTAAAATACAAGATGAGACTTGAGCTATAGACGCTCTCAATTCGTTAAATAGAACAGTCTCTCCTCTTAAAGATTCGTCTATAACATATCTTAAATCCTCATAAACGGTGTTTACATCCATGATCCTATAATTTGAAAAACAAATGGCACGCAGTTACGCATGCCATTCTTATTCTACCTAAACTCATTTATACATTTCACCACATACTCTACCTGCTCCTTCGTCATGCACGGACTAATCGGCAGACTCAGCTCACTATCAGCAATCATCTCCGTTATTGGCAGACCCAGTTGCGGCATATTCCATGCTTCCTTAGCATAGCACTCCTGCTTATGCGGCGCTATAGGATAGTGAATCACTGTCCCTACTCCATGCTCCTGCAAATAGTCATGCAGCGCATCGCGTAAGGAGCCTACCCCATCCCTCCCTGAAGGGAAGGAGTTTTTCACCAAGATAGGAAACAGATGATAGACATTATTCTCATCTGGCAGACGCTCCGGCAGTTCGATGAGCGGATTATCAATATGGTCGTAATAGTACGCAGCGACTTCTTGACGCTTCGCGATATCCTCGTCCAAGTATTTGAGTTTGACATCAAGGATAGCGGCTTGGATCTCATCGAGTCGGCTATTTCTACCTGAATATTTGAATACATACTTGCGCTGGCTTCCATAGTTAGCAAGAGCACGGATTGCCTTTGCTAACTCCTCATCATTGGTCGTCACCGCTCCTGCATCGCCCAATGCGCCCAAGTTCTTACCAGGATAGAACGAGTGACCAGCTGCATCTCCTAACGAACCGGTTCGCTTGCCGTTGAAACGACAACCGTGAGCTTGCGCGTTATCCTCTACAAGTTTGAGATTATACTTCTTGCAAAGCTCAGCAATCCGTTCGGTCATAGCGCACCGTCCATACAGATGCACGATGCAGATAGCTTTGGTGCGCCGGGTGATATGCTGCTCAATGAGCGAGTCATCTATCTCCAGCGTCCGTGGATTGGGTTCGACGCACACCGGCACAAGTCCGTTCTCGGTAATGCCGAGATGGGTAGCGATATAGGTGTTCGCCGGAAGGATGACTTCGTCCCCCGGTTGCATTATTCCCAACTCGATGTACGCACGGAAGATCCAGATCAGCGCGTCCAGACCATTGGCACAACCGATGCAGTACTTGGTGCCGATGTAGTCTGCATAATGCTGTTCGAATTGTTTATTCTCCCTGCCTTGCAGATACCATCCGCTGTCAATCACACGGAGTGCCGCCTCACGGATTTCCTCTCCGTGCATGGCAGTCACATCTTTAAGTGATAAAAAATCTACTTTCATATCTTTTCACATAAGCGCGCATATGTACGCGCATAAATTTCGCGGCAAAATTACAAAAAAATTCTCACATATGCAAGCGCACGCAAAACTTTCTACAATTTTTCTTCATTTTGCACCCAATATTGCCTCCATTTCGTCGCATTTTGATTAAAATCGCATCATTTTCCATTTCTCGCCTTCTTTTCTCGTTCATGCCGCGCTAAAGCAGTAATTTTGCACCCGTTTTGCCTTTTTGGCAAAGTAAATACCAAAATACTAACAATTTAAACTATTAGATTTATGAAAGAATTAGATCTTACCCCACTCGCCAAAGAGTGGTTTGTTTCCCAGTTCAACGCCTTTGTAGGTGACGATGTTACCAAAGTGGATCACTTCCATTTCGATGTACGCGATTTTGTCTTGTTCGTTGTAACCTTTGTGTACGATTTCCTCCATGATCGGCACTTCCGACATGCTACCCGTGACACTGGTTATGCGCTCCACTACGAGCCACGTTCGGTTAACAAAATCATCAAAAACCGCGCCAAAAATGCACAAAAATGACAACTCGGAACTAAGTTCTTGTTAGTTGCTTCAAAAAGCCGTACCTTTGTCGTCGGAATTGGCTTGACAACGATTTCGTCATCAAAATATGACTCATAAAGTTGACGCAATTCCTCCTCTTCGAACCGCAAACATTTCATTGGTTTACGTTTCGATTATTGAAGAGGTCAAGTCAGTTTCGGCGCATCGGTACGCGATGCGTCTGAATTAAGGTTAAACAAGCGAAAGTTAAGTGTGACTCGCACGTGCATGGAGTGGCCACTCGCATACGAGACATCGCACAAAACTTTTCGCAAAATGCAAAACGTTTGTAAATCGCTCTGTATCGCAGAGCGTCATCTGCGCAACCGACGCAGAAAACCCAAAACGCCACGGCGACCATTACCGCCCGTGCCCTTCACTGTGGTCTCTGAAGAACCACGTATCCTCCAACTCCGCAACGGCTCGCTCCTTAAGCAAGCCATTCCCGGAGTACACCTTTATCTGTCCAAAGGTGGACGAGTCTATTCGCTCACCAAGTACGGGCTACGACAAATCAGCATCCAGTACAACCGTAAGAAGAACTACGGCCAAAAATCGCCCAACGGTGTTCCTAATGGACCTCGTTATCCGTACGTGATATTCGGCGGCAAGAAGTATGATGTACACCTGCTTGTCGTACTGGCTTGGATTGGTGTGCGCAAGGATGGCGAGGAGATTGACCATATCAACGGCAATATCGATGATTGTCGCACCATCAATCTTCGCATTGTCTCGCGGGAGGAGAACCGCCGTTGCGCACAAATCCTCCGTCGCCTCCGCCATGCCGCTCAGACACTTCATGACCCTTCTCTTGATCCTCGTAACATCGAGCCTAAACGCTTAGAGAAGATCTTTGCGTCCATCACTGTTGCGGATCCAAAAGACATCATGGAATGGGAGATGACGCACCACATGGAATGTTGAAAATTATAGCAATTATAACTTGATTATAATAATTATAGTTTTCAAGGTAACCAAAAAAGTTAGAGAAAAATCGGCAGCAACGGCTGTTTATAATTGAATCGAAAACAAAAACATAAACAACACCATCATAGCAGTTCTGATATTCTACGTAACCAAAAAAATTATAAAGAAAAATAACATTAAATAACAATAGTACTTGCCGTACCTTGAATCTTCATTTTGTATTGCCTACTTAAAAACAAGCTTTTAGATAGCCAATCCACAATGAATCTCCACATCCAAGATGTCATTGTTATTTAATGGCGAAAATATCAAAAAATTCCGAAAATGGATGTAACTGCTATTATGGAAAAAACAGTCAAAAACACTGGAGGAGTTGCTGCCTTACAAAAAATGCAAAAAAATTACAAAAATCGTATCTTTATGGAAAAGTATGTTATAGACGATTATCAGTATCGTGCGCTGTTGGCAATGCGTGAATTTGCCGAAAACGCTTTCTGTGGCTATCAGGAAGGGCATGGTCAGAAAGAGGAGCAGGAGCTCGCAAACAGTTTCTCCTGGCTTGTGATCAATTTCATTGACTTGATTGATGCCACCAAAGAGACTGTCGATGAGTACATCGAGAGTGAAAAACAGTACAAACAAAATGTAAAACCTTTAAATTAAAAACAACAATGGACAATACAAATTTGATTAAGTTACGCGAACTGCGTGACGAGGAAAAAGCCCTCAAGCGAGTAATTAACGATACAAAGGATGCAGCCATTTCGGAAGCTTTTGAGCATGTGCCGGACGGTGGTACGTTCATCATTGAAGGTGTTGGTAAGTACACACTCAAGTTGAATCCTACGATTGACTTGAAGGATGAGAAAGGTAAGTTTGCACGTGCTTGGCAGAAGAAGAATGCACAGAAAGAGGCTCTGCAGGAGCAGATCGATGCCCTCAAAGCGCAGCAGAACCTGCTCGATGAGGAGATGGATAAACTCGGTGAGAAGCACATAGAGGCTATAGCTCAGTTAGAGAAACCGTACCAACCGAAGTACAAGCCAAGCATCTCAGTTTTGTAAAAAGAAAAGAAGCAAAAGAAAAATTAAAAATGTCCTGTCCTATTGTCCTATACTATAGCATCGGACGGGACTTAGGACAGGACAATTTTTTAAGTTATGGATTATGAAATAATAGAACAGTTCAATCGTTTTTGGCGACTCTACAAAGTGGACGAGACCCTTTTCCCGCGGCGACGTGCAGCAACGCTCAAACTATGGATCGACAAGCATCCATTGGCGCGTGAAGCCATGCTCAAGGAAGTCGAGGAGAATGGTGGCCCGAAGGGCAAAAATCCCTACTTCTACGTCCAGGAATTCGCCGAACCGGAACCCCAATGGCTCACCGGACAAGGGCAAGAGAAGGCATTGCGAGATGGCTTTATTGTGTGCATCTGCCTCGATGCGTCCAAGCCTTCCAATCCACGCATGCGGCCTATCGAACTCAACGAAGCGAGGCATTTCAAATTACCTTGTCTGCGCTTCGAGTTTATAGACCAGGAGAGCGGTAGGCTGATTCATCGCGACCACACAGCCTTGGACTTCACGCATCTGCCGATGATGCCGAAGAAAGGTAATTAGTCCAAAACAGCCAATAACAATCAAAAATTTAAAGAATATGGAAAATGTAAAAGAGAATGAGGCTCAGAAAGAGCAAGTATTGAGTAATGAAGAACACCACATGTTGGATTTGTTTGCACCGATCAACCGGTGGACACAGCGTGAGGGACATCATGCGTTAGTGTTCCTGTGTGACGGGAAAAACAGTCTGATGTTCTGTAACGATCATCGTATGGTTGGGCAAAACTTGGCTATCACGGCAACAGCCAACCCACAGATGGCTGCTAACTTCGCAATGATTGCCGAAGACGTAGAAACCCTCACCGACATCATGCACGACGATGTGGATATCCCGGAGTGGAAGGAAGAGTACGACAAGGTAGAAGGTTATGACGATCTGCCGGAGTGTTTCTTGTATGGCGCGGAGGTAAGCAGATAAATCATGTATGATGTGTGATGTCTGATGTATGACATATCAGAGTGGTATCGGAGTGGTATCGGCTATGACAGGTAAATGCTTCGATTCACTCTTGTAACAAAAGGAAATATGATGAAGGCAAAACCTATTCTTCCGATAGATGCGTTGCACGGGAAACTGGATGGAAAATCGACGTATTACTTCCGAACAATCAATGGAAAGCAGTACGCGCAGCGATGCCCAAAGCGCGACAAGCCTCCGACAGATAGTCAACTATCTTCCCGTGCCACCTTTGCAATCCGTGCCAAACAAGTCGCGCAGATGCAGAAGGACGGATCTAAATTGACAGTAAAAGAGTTATGGAAATCAATCATGTAATGGCAAATTAAAGGAAAACACGGCAGCATGGTCTTAACGACCCCATATCTAAGCATCCGATTATCCGCTTGTGAGTAAACTCCCAGACGTATACTCGGGTGCTTATCTATCTCTGGTGTACAACACCATTCTGCTGCCTTTTCCGAAAACAAATCCGAAAACGTACCGAAAACCTATGCAGCGAGTATGTGATATTATTGAATTGTTTTCTTAGTTCACTGCGTTCTCACGATTACTGCAAGCAGTTTTCTTGCCGAAGGCTGTTTTCTTGTTAGGTTTTCTTATAAGTAGCCGTATCGATATCTATTAGTAGATGTCAATGAAGCGGAAATGGCTATTAAGGGCGAGGGGAGCTCGCTAACAATCGCATTAAGAGGCAATTACGCTCAGGCCGCGTGGGCCAACAGGTCAGCGGACATAAGGCTACGCGTTTTCCTTTATAGAGCAAAAGCGTCAGAATACGTAGAGTTTGCCGTTAGAATAGTGGTAGCGTTCGACCTGAGCTCGACGTTCTGTTCCAAAATTGACGAGGATAGCAATGGGAAAGTTGGTTGCACGGAGATAACCGAAGGTTTGATAGTGCTCCCGCTCAGACAGTTGAGTAATAGCCTTGCACTCCACGATGATATTGCCAACTGGGGACTCGACAACCAAATCCATCTTGAGATATGCTTCGAGGGGTTCGCCATTGAACTCCGGATGGAACTGATACTCCTTATGGACAGTGAGACCTTGTTTGATGAGTTGCTTAGTGAGTGCCTCTTGATAGATATATTCGGGAAGTCCGGAGCCAAGTTGTTTGTACACCTCCAGTATGCACCCTATCACATCATAACTCGCCTTCACCAACTCACTCTTCTTCGGTTCCTCCACACTCTCCATCCGTTCAGGCTTCTGCGGAAGCATATCTTTTACTTCATCAATTCTCATATCTCATTCATTTTTTCAAAAAAATCCCACATACATCGTATGCAGGATTATCAAACATCATCCTCTTTGTCTGCAGTATCAAGTGGCACTAATTCAGATATTTCGGCCAGTTGAGTCATGATATACATCAAATTGACGTTGATGGCTTCTAAAGGTTGGCCATTGGGTTCGTAGAAGTTACATGCCGTTATGGACGCGCCATCCATCTCAATCACGATACTTGCATGTGCTGAATTTCTTTTGCTAGGTGACGCCAAAACATTGATTTTCGAATCGGGTAATGATATTTGAACGTGCTTAATTTCCCCTACGTTCATTTCACCGTATCCGCACACCTTATCTCCAGGTTTGCGAGCATTCATATTCCGTACAACCTCTGAGATATCTTCACATTGCCCCAACCGAAATACGGAGATATCAGTCTCCGCATCTCCACTTGGCAGAATTTCCATATAAAATGCTCGAGGGCCAATATGTCCATCAGGATCTAAGAAAGACGGAGAAAAGATGGCTCGCGCCACCTGTTCTGCATCTTCCACCGGAATCATATTTTCATTTTTTACCTTACCCACGCTTCCTATAGATTACCCTTGCAACGCACGGATAAGTTTAATTAATTCCTCTCGTCCGTTTTGATGATCTTCTTGAATAGCCTTGTATGTCGAGCCAACTTTCATAAAAGCAGATATTGTTGACTTACCGATATTAATGGCAGATAGTTTCCCATTAGCACGATAATTCATCATCACCGTACCATTGACATACGGTCCAATATTCCAATGTTCCAATTCTTCGTCAGAGCAAGCGGCTATTATCATAGACGCATAATCAATGGCTGATGGTGTAATGGGACGCCCCCCAGGGACCCAGCCTTCTTGCAGAGTTCGCATTTCTTCAATTCTCCGATTCAACTGAGTGCGAATAGTGCTATGCACGAATGATGATGATTTAACGCATTCTATAATGATATTATCCTGAACACTTTGGTTAGCATAACTTGCTGACAAAGCAGATGCAGACATGGGCATACTTGCGAATGCCATGCCACACCATACCAAGCGAACAGCTATATCCCGCAAATGAGAATTGCCATTTAAGCCCCCAACAATAGACATCCACTCTCCCGATGGAGATGAGCTTCCTGCTTCAATATGTTTTACTATTTCATTTGTTCTCATGGGTGTCAACTGCTTTCTTTATTGCATCTGATAATACGGTATTCCACATATCATAAATGGCATCATTCAGTTCCACGAGCCGTGAATCAATCAGATCCATCGGTATTTTTTCTATCTTAGTCGCAGATACAATGAGTTCTAATGTATATGATTTATCTGTTTCAAATATACTTCTTTTGGCAAACAAACCTACACCTTTCAACTCTTGCTGCACAGATCCGTTATCGGCTGCATCTAGAAATGTGCTAGAGCAAATAGCCTTCTCAAATCGCTCTTTTGATACAACACTTAATTTCGGATCCAAACGATTGAGTACAAACTCATTTCGCTTCATCACATGAGCCATCTCAATCGCTTTTGCCTTTACAATAGAACTATAATCATGAAATAATTCGCATAGTGTACTCTTAAAGGCATCAAAATTCTTATAATCATCCGCAAATACATTCAGCAGGAAAATATCGCGATTGCAAAGAATCTGAATACCTTTAGTTTTTGCCACGAGCACCCCACCCTCATCATAATTCAACATAGCATCATAGCCTTTCTGCTTCAAATGAGAGGCATACTCTCCCAATTTAGCATCCTCCATTACAAATTCACTCATGCGGAACACATAAGTGACATTCTTAAGAAAGGGAGTACCTAAAACCTTGCGAGGCACATGCTTTATTTCAAACAATTCTTTAGCCATTTATATATAAATATATTTTTCAGCGCACAAAATTACAAAAAAAAATTCATATACACAAAAGAAATCTATATTTTCTTTCATTTTTTTGCAATTTTTGACATTTTTACTATTCAAAGACTACATAAATACTGTCTTTTGTCACATTTCATCCAATTAGTTGCCTTCATTTTATATTAATCAAGTTCTATGCCATACTCAAATCGCTGCCAAAATGGCATGTTATCCACGATTATGAATTTATCATCCCAAGGAGTATATTTATGCGCTATGTAACACAAAAAGCGGTGGTACGTAACACTCCGAGCCCAAAACATTTGGAAAAGTGCCATTTTTGTGTGTATCTTTGCACTCGATTTTGGTTTTGAGGTGGAAAATTATATCGATTATAGCTCAATTATAGCGATTATATTTGAGAGGTAATCAAAAAAACATAAAAAATGCAACTTTTAGACTAACACAAATATGAAACTAGACATTCAACTTATCACAGCAGCTATCCTGTCTATCGGTGGATTGATTATGCTATTCTGCGGGGTGTTCATATCCCCGCAAGGAGAGATTCACGAATCTCTTTTGGTAGGCTTTGGTGAAGTGATGGCATTCACCGGTGCATTGTTTGGGATTGACTACGTATATAAACAAAAGAAGTAACGCGTATGTACTACAAACTGATACGAAAAGCGGCAGATGGGAAGGCTGTGCGAGGGAAGCTGTATTGGACAAGCCATTATTTCAATAATAGGACTCAGCTGTTAACCGAACGGTTGCACTACATCTGCGACACGCTTGAAAACGAAGACTATCTCGTTCCGGCACTGATCTATAAGATTCAGGTGAGTAAATCACCTAAGTTCCAGAGACTCTTGCCACTCTTGGAACAGGTGCCGGGACGAAGCGGCATACGAGTCCATCGCGGGACGAAACTTGAGCACAGTAAAGGCTGTATCCTTGTGTCGCCATACATGGAACAACAAATCACTTCCAGATGGTTGGCAGAACAATCGGCTCATGAGGAGACCCGCTTGGAGATCTGTAACCAATAAATTTTTGTTTAATTTTTGATCATTTTTGACTTATGGCAAATGACAATCAAGAGAAGGACTGGGTCAAAGTCCTCTACGAAATCATCCTGAAGATTCTTACACTTGGTTTCTACCATGTGGAGAAGCATCGCAAGGACAAGTAATCAAACCGAAAACGCGCTGCGCTTTGATAAAACAGGAAGAAAACGGACGAAAACATTCTCAGAGTTAATCAAAAAAACTGGAGAAAAATATATCGAAAATACCAAAAATATTTTTATTCTTCGATATAACAAATAAACGTTGCACTTTCAAAAAAGCGATGCCGCGTGACAGTTAATCAATTAAAACAACCATTAAACCAACCTTTTAAACTATGGCAGTAGCAGTTTATGCTGACGTTGTCAGCTCATTGAGCGGCGCGTTGACGAAGATCAACAAGAAATCGCCGCATGCAGTAGATCAGAAGATGGTTCTGGCTACGCACCGTCAAGCACCCACGACCCAAGTCGGAAAGTGCAATCGTATGTACCTCCGCGGACTTAACTCCGTCACCCGTTCGACTCCTGTTTCGGCAGATGAGGTTGAACATCGGACTAAGTTCTCCGCTGTTTCGGCAGCTGTGAGTGCGCGACTGAAAGACCCCTCGAAGCAAGCGGCTGATCTTGCGGCGTTCAACGCCCAGAAGAACACGGCTGGAGGTAAGACGACCATGCGAAGTTACATATGGTCCCTCGAATCCGCAGCCTATGACCAGGCCAACGGCTAATCCTGTATGTGGGTATTTTTTGAGTAAAAGGAAAACGCGCATCTCTGATGCTTTTAGGAAAACATCTTCTATAGCCACCGATTGGACATCCTGGGCTACACGCCCCTGAGTGTAACGGCTTACTAATCTACTTGTGAGTAAACTCCAAGATAGTTTACTAATCCATTCCACTCGCAGAGTATCTGCTAAATGTCCTCATCATTGTCTACAGAAGAGCCGAAAACTGGGGAAGAAAACGATTGTAGATAATATTCACTTACTGTCCGCATGGTTGTTTTCTCCGCCACTGCGTTCTGTCGATTACTACTTCGCTATGCTTCGTAGTTTTCCGCATGTTTTCTTATAAGGCGACGAGATGGTGTATACACCAAATAATAGATAAACAGATAAATATACGTCTGGGTGCTTGCACACAAGCGGATATTTACCTGATTAGATATGGGTCGTCAAGACCATGTCGCCGCGTTTTCTTAGCCGAAGGCCGTTTTCCTTTACATAGAGAGAAAGAAAAAAATGAACTAAACCTCGCGGGAGCTATGACTTGCGTGACTCGCAGCGCTGCTGCTCAATGACGCTCCGTCATGCTCTCCGCTCTCCCCAAAAATTAAAATTGTTTGGGGACCCCCAAATTTTTATTACGAACCTTAACAAAAATTTTTAGAATTATGGCAAAAGTAGAATGGAGCGCCGGTATCGATAGTGTATCCGGTGCATTGAGTAAACCCGGGAAAAACGGACAACACCGCTGCGCAAAGATGCTGCTTGGTACGCACCGCGTAGCAGCTACCGAGAACCCGAACTGTAACCGACTCTACCTCCGCAAGAAAACGGAGCGCAGTACAGCACCGAGTGCACGAGAACTCTACGCTCGCGTCCGCTTTGCTACGGTAGCAGAGGCAGTCAGCACGCGCTCGAAGGACTTGTCCAAAATCACAAACGATCAGCAAGCCTTCATCGCTCAGAAGGACCTCGCCGGAGGTAAGAAGACGCTGAAAGCGTGGTATTGGATGGTTGAAGGCGCTGCCTACGACCAGGAGCATCCGCGTAGCTAACCATCCAGTAGGGTCCGAGTAACCAAAAACGCGGAATCGGCAGTCGCTTGACAGCGACTCAAAATTAACAGTCAATCTATCTGCTTGAGAGTAAACTCTCAGACAAATAGGTTGGCTGTTTCTTTATGCAGATACCTACCCGATTCCTTACAAAAAAACGTCTGCGACTCACAAAAAAGGTCAAAAAACTATTTCGATGCCTTTATCTTTCGCTTGAGTTGGACAATTTTGTCGGTAAGCTTGCGGCCAATGATATGCGTGATGATCCATTCTTTGATCAATTGGGCACGGGTCTTCTCGACCCAAGACCCGGCAAAGTGGTGGATGCAATACGTATTCTTTGTGAGTTTGAGAACTCGCGTGCTAGTTAGCGGACAGAAATAATCAACTGGGAAGATGTGCATATCATCTTTATAGACACCATATTTGCCATTGATAACGAATCCATTCTCCTGCATAATACGAGAGATGGTAATGGTATTCGTTGTCATATCAAGCATACCATCATCTTTCACAAAATGCCTACCCTCATAGTATGCCAATTGTTCCTTTACCCACACCCCATGCGGAGCACTCGCCATCAGCCCCGTCACCGGTGCATTGCTCTGACTTGCTTCGTAGCCTGTAAATGCCGGTAGTTCCATCAACTCGCCTAACGGACGCAATATCTCCACATCCGTATCCATATATACGCCTCCGAACTTCTCCAATGCCCATAGCCGCACCACATCTGTCACAAAGGCAAACTTTCGATTATCGTATGCTTCACGCGCATATGGATACATATCGAGATCGAACGTCTCCTCGTTCCACAACCGCAGTTCGTACTCTGGAAGATACTTCTTCCAGCTCTCGATACAATTTAGCGCTAATTCCGGCATCTGTTTACCACCGAACCAGCAATAGTGTATTATCTTGGGTATCATATATAACGAATTAATGAATTAATGAGTTAATGAATTAGAGAGAAAGTCCGCAATCCGTCCGCAAGCCAATCCATCTCCATACGGATTCACAGCCTCGCTCATCTTCCGATAAACCTCCGGCTTCTCCATCAGATCAATCACTCCCTGCTCTATCTTCGCTCTATCCGTACCGACTAACAGCACCGTTCCGGCTTCCACAGCCTCCGGACGTTCCGTCGTATCGCGCATTACTAGAACCGGTTTACCCAGTCCCGGAGCTTCCTCTTGTACTCCACCCGAATCTGTCAAAATCAAATAACTCCGCTCCATCATATACACGAACGGCAAGTATTGCAACGGCTCAATCAAGAAGATATTCTTCTCTGCTCCATCACCCAAAATCTCAAACACAGGTTTCCGCACATTCGGATTCAGGTGTACCGGATAAACAAAGTCTGTATCCGGATAACGCTCTGCCAAACTCTTAATCGCATGGCAAATATTCAAGAACCCTTCTCCGAAATTCTCACGACGATGCCCTGTTATCAGCACCAATTTCCGTCCTTTACTCAACCGATTGACATCATACCCGAACTCTGCCAATTCTTCTTGCACAGATTGCTGCAATTTTGCATCCTCAGCCAATCGTTTTGTTACAATATGTAAAGCATCAATCACCGTATTACCGGTTACAATAATCTGTTCCTGCTTCACGTTCTCGTTCAGCAGGTTCTGCTTCGCGAGAGGTGTAGGAGCAAAATGATACGTCGCAATCCGTCCCGTCATCAGTCGGTTCATCTCCTCCGGCCATGGGCTGTAGATATTCCCTGTCCGTAACCCGGCTTCCACGTGCCCCACCGGTATCTGCTGATAGAACGCCGCCAATGCCGCAGCCGTACTTGTCGTTGTGTCTCCATGTACCAGCACCACATCGGGTTTAACACTCTTTAAGACATCCCGCATACCTACCAGCACCCTACTCGTCACGTCGTACAAGTCTTGGTTGGCTAGCATGATGTTCAGGTCATAATCCGGCACGATGTCAAATATCCGCAGCACCTGATCGAGCATCTGCCGATGCTGTCCCGTTACGGCTACAACGGTTTTGAATTGCTCAGGCAGCGATTGCAGTTTCTTTACCAGCGGCGCCATCTTAATGGCTTCCGGTCGTGTTCCAAATACAAGTAATATAGTTCTCATTTCCGATTCTTTAAATTCAGCATTAATAAAAATAGTCTTGGACATACATTAAGCATCTTTACCTTGCGAGCATTCTTTGAAGACGCGCGATTAGGTGATAACGGGAATATTCCTTTATCATTTAATCGCTTATAGTAATCCAAACTCAGCCGATAATCCACACACGCAGCGGAAGTTAACAGTGATAATGCCGCATGTGCAAACATCATATCATACCATTCATACGTCTCTTTCGGTGCTTCCATCTTTTGCTCCATCAAGATATCAATCATCTGCATGTGCATATCTACCTTACGCATCACAGCTTGCTTATTATGCGAATGAACCATCGAACCGGTACGTTGCAGATAGAACTGATGTCTTATCGGATTTACATTCACGCGCTGCGCTTTCTGCAATACTCTCGGCAGCCATGGCGTATCATCGAAGAAACAACCCTCAAAGAACCGGATACCTGTCTTCTTGATAAACTCCAACCGATAGATATATGCCCATACATAGCACCCAATTCCCAAACGATGAGCCAAATATTCCTTTCCAGTCATCACACCCGGAGTATAATCAAACCGCGCTTCTATCTCCGAGTCAGGCATGTTGTTATAATCCTCATCTACCTTTTGATAGTTGAACCGCAGCATATCCAATTGCTCTTCATCCATTTGCTTCAAGAGCTCCGCAAGACTATTCTTCTCAATATAGTCATCCGGATCTACAAAGCACAGATACTGTCCTTTTGCGGCATCTATACCGGTATTGCGAGCTGCAGCCAAACCTTTATTCTTCTCGTGCGAACATACGCGTATATTCTGATATTGTGCAGCATATTCACGAGCCATCTCTAAGGAATTATCCGGTGAACAATCATCAACCAAAATAATCTCATATTCCTCTTGCGGAATATCCTGCTCCAACAGCGTTTCCATACAGCGAGGCATGTATCGCGCAGTATTGAACATGTTCACAATTATTGATAATCTAATCATGCTATATTTCAAATTTCAAGTTTCAAATTTCTTATCCTTACAGAACGATTATTTCAAATTTATTTTTCTTCGCTGCTCTTAAGTGTAGCCACGCTTGCAGATAATATCCTATGAAGGCTTTGCACATCAGACATAAGATCATCGTACTGCTCTTTAGAAATCAACTCAGAACCATAAAGAACTTTGAGCCAATATAAAGTTTCATGTGCTTCTTTCTGCGCAATAGCCAACTTGTTAGCAAAATCGGCCTTACTCACCGCATTACAAGCTTCGCTATAGTTTGCGCCAATACTTGTTCCGGCACGCTGAATTTGGTCCGAGTTATTGAACTCGTGTTGCTTCTCGCGCAAGTATTTCCTCAGTTTATTAATCTTAATCGAAAACTGAATACACTTATCTAATAATTCGTCTTTGCTCATTATTATCTGTGCTACGTATTATTTCTTGTTATAATACACTATAGTCCATAAATACGTCTTATTTAAGCCCTCTTTGAATGATGTGAAATGGTAATCACCAATTAAGCTACGGAGCTTATCGGTGTTAAGTTCGAAGTGGGATGCATCGAACTGCTGATTGGGTTCGTGGGTGGCACGGAAGGTAGGAACAAGGGCACGAACGGCATTAGCGATTTCGTTGACGGATAGCAATGTGCCGCTACCAATATTGATTACTTGATTCGATACTCCCTTATCCAGTAGTTTGAACAATATATCCACGAAGTCCTCTACGTAGATATAGTCCTTCTTGTCGTTACCATCGCCCCAGATCTGCAAAGTCTCGTTGCGCAAGGCTTTTGTCATTGCGATATTGATGACACCCTGCTTCATGCTATAATGATACGCACCATACGGGTTGCTCAATCGCACAATCAGCGGACGGAGTCCATACAACTGGCCATACTGCATCATGTATTTCTCTGTTGCGACTTTCACCACGCCATACGAACTAATCGGATATACGGCATCGGACTCCTCATGCGCCTTATTATCCCGCGTACCATACACCGCTCCTCCGGAAGAGATATATACGATATCTTTTACACCGTACTTCACCATCATCGCTAACACATCCAATGTCGGCAACAGGTTCGTCTCTACATCATACCGCGCATTGGCGGAATCTACCGGCACCGTAGTGCTCAGCGAGTGAATAACCAGATCTATCTTGTTCTCGCTAAAGATAGACTCGATTAACTCTTTGTCCGTAAAGTCTCCGGCATACGTCTTCTCTACGCATGTTAACTCTACTCCACCCATGTGTTTGGCAAACTTATCAAACACAATAAAGCGATACTCACCATGCAGATGTTCATCTACATAATGCATAATGTTGGTTCCTAAGAACCCATAACCTCCTAAAATAAGTATATGTTTCATTTCAAATTTCTTTAGTTCCTAACTCTTTCGCTCGTTCATACATTCTATATATATGAGGAAATTTCATCCGGAACTGCAACGTCTTCTTCAATTGCATATAATCTAATTGTTCTGCTAACCGTAATGCCTCTTTCTTATATGACGTAAACAAATATGGGTATAGAAAATAGATCATTTGCGTATCAAATGCCTTTCTAAAGTCCGCATTCTGTTTCCTCGCCTTTGCATATTGATCTATGATAGATACCACATGCTTCTCTATGGGTGGCACCTGTGCCATCGCTCTATTCTCGGCATCTTGACGATAATAAGCACACTTATGACTATCAAATGCCACATCACCGGATAACATCAATCGCCACCACATATCCAAATCCTCTCCATGCGTCAACCGAGTGTTAAACAAACCTGCTTTCAGCATATCCGATTTTCGGCAGCATGTACTTCCCGTCCAGAACTTCACCAACCATGATCCGTCATTAGGAATAATTCCTCTAAAGTTCTCCGCACAAGATGCCGGGACTTCTTTACCATTTGGATAGATCCATGCAAAGCCCAATCCATACATTACAGCTTGAGGATAATCCTCTATCAGTCGAGCCATTGTTTCCAAATAGTCCGGTGCCCACTTATCATCTGCATCCAAAAATGCGACATACTCGCCGCGACTTTTCTCAACTCCGAAGTTCCGCGCAGAGGAAACACCGCCATTGGGCTTTGAGAAAATTCGTAATGAGTTATCGAATGAAGGAGTTAACAAGTTAATGATATCCTCGCATACGGCTACGCTATTATCCGTTGAGCCATCATTAACGATGATGACCTCGTAATCAGTATAGGTTTGCGCCAATACTGATTCAAGCGTTGCTCGAACACTCTTTTCTTTATTATATAGCGGTATTACGACACTAATCATTGTACCTTATTCATTTTTCTCGCGAATGTAGTCATCCCACGATATAGTTTATACCAGAATGGATGTCTCAGCAACCATTCTACGCGTGTCACTTCATAATAGTGCGGAGCAATGGTTAAATAGTCTTGAGCTATTCGTTCCGGTAGTATATCTACCATAATTTTTTCGCGCTCTTGTCTCAATTGAGCCGTATTCGAACTCACACCGGACACATCATAGTTCGCAAATATCTTATCTACAAACTTTACCTTAGCGCCACCTAATACAATAGTCTCCACAAAGAATTTCCAATCTGCACCAATCTTCAATGTAGCATCATATAAATGTTCCATCTGAATCGTACGACGAATAATAGCCGACTGATGATTGATACCATGCAGATACATCTGATACATTGACATGTCCGCTTCTTTCAGCAGATCTGTTTGCCCCACTATTCTTCCTTGATAAGTCTTATTCACGCGACCTATCACAAAATCCGAGCCATCTATTGCATCTATCATCTCTTGTAACGTACTCTCAGTAGGCAACGTATCTCCACTATTGAGAAAATACACATATTCTCCCGATGCTTTACTTACGCCCTTATTCTTATCCTCGAGAAACTCGGAACGATTAAGTGCGTTGACAACGCGAATGCCAGACGCTATCTCAACGCCCTTGTTCATCCCGTCGTATATCCCCTTATCCGGCTCACTAACCCACTTAAGGATTATTGATTTTCGATTAGAGATTATCGATTCATATTCTCGTATTATTTCCACGGACCCATCATTCGAACCACCATCAATGATGATATGCTCAAACTCTCGACAAACCTGTTTCGCTACCGAATCCAATGTCGCCTTCAATCCGGCTACATTATTAAAATTTATTGTAATAATCGATATCTTCATAATTTCATCATTTGCATCATTTTATCATTCCATCATTGATCCACTTGACATAGTCCCACTCACGTTCCCATCTATACCTTCCCAAAATCGGACTCTTATCAAACATATACATATTCACGCATTCCTTCTTCGGATCTTTCGGCAACGCCATCGTATAATCTACATCCGGCAACTGACGTATCGTAAATACCATCCGGTTCTTGCATTGCACATCCTTCAGCGAACGGATATCTTCATCTGTTACGATACCCCCATCCGGTTGATCCGCCATGATGATATAGAGGTTATCCAGATTCACACGCTTTTTCCGTTCCTCCCATTTGGCATTTGCTTCCTCATCCGAATGATAGTGATTGAAATGAATCAATATATCATCGCAATAGGCGGTTGGTGTCTTATCAATGCCCTGCACAAATCGCAAGGGAGTATCTAAGTAATGCGGCAAGTTATGCACGAACTTCAAAAAGTCCTTATCGTACATCCATAGGTTGATGGTAGGAGAAGCAAACTGCAGCCCCAACTCGTGATACATCACTCCGGCAATACATGTCGGAGCCAGAATAGTAAAATCTCTATTCTTTAATCTTCTCCGCAAGAAATACCGGTGTACCTTGTGATAGATCTTTCTTATGGTTTCCTTCCATTCCATATTACCAATAGCAGCCATTTTCTACTTTCTTAGCCAGTTTAGGCGTCTCATCAGCCGATGGGTATACCCAATATTCATTATAAAACTTATTCACCGCCGGCATATCATCCCACCGTTTACCCTTAATACCAAATAAAATCTGTGTTGCTCCCGCCATGTGTATCGCCTTCTTTCCGATCTGCTTGCAATATGCTGCCAGAGGGAATCCATATGCGCCACAACCAATAATTGCAATATCAAAATCGATAGCATCAATCTGCCGCTTCATATATCCCAACGCCTCAGCCCAATCCCTAAATTCAGAATTTACACCGGTTATCGTTTGAACGGCTTTCAAAGTGATAAGCGTAAAATCGGGAAGGATATCCGGATTATCCCATATCTTTTCTTTTCGCTGATACTGACTACGGATTGTCTCAGCAAATGGATGAATCACAAGTACTTTCTTACCTGCTAAGGCTAGTGACCATGGATGCGCATAGTCGTATGGTTCAATGCACTCAGCAGAGCACTTCTGAACCGATAAGGGTAATTTCAATAAGTCTTCATCAATCCAAACAGCTAAGATATCCACCAAACTTAACGCATGCTGCATCTCATTATGAAAGACTTGCAACATCTCACTTTTGTTTGGAAATATTCCCGCATGGAAATAGACCTGGTTAATAGCTTCTGCTTCTATCAAAGCTATATCACGAATAGATGATGTCCAACCCATTAAAAAGAATTTATACCGCTGCCATATAGATACTCTTTTAGTCTCTTGCGATAGTAAGGCTCTAAACTCCGTAGTCCCGACTCTGGCTAACATAAAAGGAGCATCTTCCATTAGAGCATCATATATCGCATCGGAGACTTTTTTATCTTCGATGGTCACATGGTGGTACGACCAATTGGTATGAAACTTCCGATAGATATGACGGATTAGCTTCAATATGTAAAGTTCAATCGTATATAAAGCTGTTTTCATTATCTAACCATTTTCCACAAATTGTTTAAGTATTCTTTTATATTCCCTGACGCAACAAATAACTTCCACGAGTAGGACCATTGCATACGCTTGGAATAGTTATTGGTTGCTAAGAGTTCCAATAGATAGCGAGTATTCAATTCGTACATGGATTTTGCATCATCGTCATTATTTGCCTGCCATAACTCCTTGAACACCTCTATCTGCACTTGTTGACGGTGAATAAGATTTAGGTCCGAATACATTCCGTCGCCTGTTTGGCGATATACTCCTCCGACAAAATTCAATAGCGCTCCTTTCCCGTTATGCAACAAATGATAGAACTGATGTGAGTCTCGATAATACTTGTATTTCTCACACCAAGTATTATCATACGCACTACGCCTAAACACCATTGTCAGATATTGCGTAATCCATCGATGCAGGAACATGTGCGTCGTTATATCTATGCTCTCTTGCTCTTCTTTAAACAAATCCCCATTACCATCCGACAAGTACTTATCTTCTGTTTGGAGATATTTCTCATACCTTGTCCATGTAACCGAATAATCGGAATGCGTCTCTAAAAAATCAACTTGTTTTTGCAGTTTCTTCGAATCTGTCCAATAGTCATCGCCTTCGCATAATGCCACATACTCTCCTTGTGCTGCCTCTATTGCTCTTCGCTCATTCTCTACTCCTCCCACATTATACTCGCCTCTTATATGCCGAATTTTATCCGGATACTTAGCTGCATATTCCGCACAGATAGCACTCGTCCCATCCGTACTGCAATCATCCACAATGATAATCTCATACGGGAAAATAGTCTTCTGCATCAGAAAACTATCTACCGCTTGCCGAATATACGGAGCATGATTATAGGTCACGCATATAATGGATGCTACTATGTGTGATTGGTCATTGGTCATTTACACCAAAGTGTATTCATTTAACAATTGCTTTGTCTTCTCTTTCCCATTATGCATCAATACGTCAATAATACTCAAATACGGTTCAAAACTTCCATCGCTGCACTTCTGTGAATATGTAATATCATGCATTTGTATAAAATCCAATTTGATACCATACTGAGCGAACTCCTCCTTACTATACAGTTCTGTTCCTCCAATCGCATTTACGAAATGGTTCGCACCTTCTATTTTACATATAGCAATAGGACGCGCCACTTTCTTAATCGGATGTGTTAGATCCATATACGGAAACGCAGAATAATCACCATCCTCTACCAACTTTAATCCTTTTTCTATCTCCAGATACGGATTTCTATCTGCGACGATCTCTGTTTGAATATCTAAAAAATTGCATATTTTAATAATGGACTTGCAGTTCAAATCGCTTATCGTTTCATATTCTTCGGCAAAGATCTCTTCCATCAGCGGCATAATCTCCTCCCTATAATCAGCCTTAGCATACGCAAGTTGAATGGATGCCAGCATTTTCTTTTTCCAAGGCTTCGAATTATCAATCTGCGTATCAGCAATCAACGTATAAGAACTTTTCTGCTTAATGGGCACAATCAACCATGATGGCGGATTATTACGCTGACGAATTCGATTCTTATTTACCCAACCGTTTACAATATATGCCAAGTTGTCATACAAAATATATTTATCCACAGCCGCTATTGCTTGGAAGTATCCCAAGTACGGCATGAAATATGGCTGCATTATCGCTATGGTCATCTTTTTATTGATTTAATGATGAAATGATGCTAATGATGCGTTTTACTTCTTCGTCAGATAACGCATGGTGCATTGGTAAACACAGTACTTTGTTCGCAACTTTTGTTGCCATTGGCAAATTAGCCTCAGCAGCTGTTGGATACTCCCGATAGGGATCGAAAGTACTAATCAGCGGATAGAAGTAACGCCTTCCGAATATTCCTTGTTCCTTTAATTTAGCATAGAGTGCATCACGGCTCATGCCATACTCTGCTTCGTTGATGAAGATTGGAAAATAGCTATAGTTATGCTTCACTCCCGGCATATCGTCAAAGAACCGAATACCCTTTACATTCCGCAATGCAGCACGATAGGCATTCGCTACTTTCTTACGAGCTTCAATAGCGGCATCGACTTGCTTCAAGTTCAGCAATCCGTATGCCGAACGCACCTCGTCCATCTTACTATTGATACCCGGAGCAACCACTGTCACCTCATCCTCAAAGCCGAAGTTCTTCAGATGATCGATTTTCTCCTTCATCTCCTTCGTGTGGCATACCAACGCGCCTCCCTCAATCGTGTTATATACCTTCGTTGCATGAAAACTCAGTGTGCTAATATCTCCGGCATTCAGTATCGACTCTCCGTTGACGCGAACTCCAAAGGCATGCGCTGCATCATAGATCACTTTCAGTCCATGCTTCTTCGCGATAGCATCTATCTCCTGCGTCTTACATGGTTTGCCATAGCAATGCACCGGCATGATAGCTACCGTATTCTCCGTAATAGCCGCTTCTATCTTAGCCGGATCCATGCCGCATGTCTCTTCTTCGATATCCACAAACACAGGTGTCAACTGATTCCACCAGATGCTATGCGTCGTGGCTACGAATGAATACGGAGTGGTTATCACTTCACCCTTCGTCAGTCCCAACGCTTGCAGCGCTGTAATCAACGGCAGCGTACCATTGGTGAAGAGTGATATATACTCTACCCCAAGATACTTAGCCAGTTCTGTTTCCAGCAACTCATGATAATGCCCCATATTGGTAATCCATTTCCGATTCCAAATATCTTGCATCAACTCGTTTAACTCATCCAAGTTGGGCAATAGTGGGGATGTAACTGTTATTTTGTCCATGATTTATTTAAATATCCTTTTTGCTGATTCGCGATTAATTAATATACTATACAGCAACTTCCAATTCTTCCAACCAAAGCGATTGTATGCCATCACCATCCATCTTACGCATCGCAAATAGATGCGATCTGCAAACGTGGATTGTTGATGCGTAAAGGTACGATATATCCGTCCTGGTGTTTCTCGATACGCTGCCTGCGTTCGTTCTGTTAACGACCACAGGTAGTTCTTCTCCGCTAACTTACGCAGCATGTGATTCATTCCTCCTAATCCGTCTTCCATAAACTCCGATGCAAAGATAGGGATAAGGCGTGTATGAAGCAGCGAAATCAATCCGTATTCTACCAAATTATCATCTCCTTGCAATGTATTCGTAATACTTTTCTCATACTGCACCCATACATAATCGGCACGCTCCAGATAAACACAAGATCCAAACTGCATGTGATGAAGCGTAATGATGGTATCGTCGAAATATTTGCCATACAAGGCTGCACAATCCTGCTCCGGATGACGACGGATCATATAGCATTGGTTTAAGGCACGATCCTTGGATATCACATTGCTTAATTCTAATATCTGTCCATTCGTCAACTGCTCCGGCGGGAACCAACTTCTTCCTGTCTCTAATGGTGCGCCATCATTGACTTGCAACACGCCCTGCATACACATTGCGCATTCCGGATGAGCCTCTAACATATCCAATTGCGCTTGGTAGATATCGTTACTTCTCAGATAATCATCAGCGTCTATATTCACAAAGCACTCCCCTGTTGCATGCTTATAAGCATTCAGTTTATTCCAACCGCATCGCTCAGACACATTCTTCGGATCGCAGTCATTGGAGTTGCAGCGGGTATATATCAACTGCGTTAGATTTGTGATTTGTCGTTTGCCATTGGTCAATTGGTTTTGCAAATCTGCCATATACTCCGCTGTACCATCCACAGACCTATCATCGGACACAATGACTTCGAATGGGACATTCAGTTTCTGCCCCAATACAGAATCCAAACAGCGTTTAAGTAGTTCACGCTGGTTATGGGTTATCACTAATATGGATAGTTTCGGACTATTCATTTCTTCCTTCTTATCTTACTCCTTCTCAAAATTACCATTGTTATCCATCAATATCCATTTTTCATCGTTCGGATACGCATGCCAGAAATTCTTCGGACATACTTTGATGCCTTTTCGATTAAGCAATGCCGGCTTGTACGAGAACGAACTCTTGCTTGTAATCAGCATATCCGCATAGACGAACGACAGAAATGTACTTTCCGGATTCAAATCTAAATAGAAATGCACATTCTCATATTTCTCCAACTCCGGGAAATCGGATATCTTGCCCTGCGAGAAAATATAGATATGTATCGCTTTATTCGTTTGTTTTTTAGCTAACGGCAACACATTATCCAATACGTTCGTATAGTAGTCATTACTCAACCATCGCATCGTAAGATTCGGATCTCCGTTGGTTTGTCCTATCACAATATCACCTCTACGCAAGTGAACTGCTATATTGAAATGCTCCCTGCTGAAAGGAGTCAAATCGCTCTCGCGAACCGGTGACGCAAAGAATTGCTTCTGAATAAAAGATTGCACGCCGCACTGGTCATAGTATTCCTGATCTTGTTCTGCCAAGAACACCACTTTGCGTCCGCTATAGAGCGACATGATTTCCTTGATAATGCGTACTTCATCCGCATGACTTTCATCAAATATAGGCATACGAACGATCTTATAGCCTTTCTTTTTCAGTTCCGCTAGAGTAATGATACCATTCCCATACCCCAAGAATCGTTCCCATGAGGACTGTGCAAACGGCACGTGGGCGAACTGCACTCCAAACTGCCAGGACCACCATAATCCGGCTTGCCAGTTAGCAATCTGATGCCCGATACCGGCCCCTCGATTGGGAATTGCTGCGAGATATTGATGGGAATCTATTGCTCCATGGCACTTTCTCTCTGGTGTAAAACGCCATTTGATATAACACGGATACATCCACCAACGAGATACATAACCCTCATTGGTATAGTAGCATCGAAGGCGCGCCCATATTGAACGTAGCTTTGATTTTATTTGCGATACTATTCTCATCTCAGCACCTTATCCCTTATCTTTTTATACAAACGCACAAAAGGTCTTGTATATTTGTTCTGTTTCAGTCGTAACTTTATTAATTGCGGGTCGATGCCATATGAATGCCGTAGTTGACGTATCGTTCGGCAATCATTGACATCCTTTGGTACCTCTCCCCGTTTACGCTTCATCTTATACAGCACATCCAGACTAATGAACTTCATTCCGTGATAATACTGATGGTATGCCGGATTAGTGATAATCTCATCTTTCGAATACGGATAATACTTCAACTCCGTATCATGCGGAGAGATAATCTCATCTTCTTTCGTCAATCGGCTGTCTATACTCAGATAATCCAAATCATCGCTATGACGAGCCAACAACGCATTGAGCGGTGTACTACCTGCCCCACACACATCTTCCAGCGATACGTCACATTTTTTCGCTTCTTCTTTGAGATACTCGATATTGGCTTCAAACACCTTGTCGTCTTTCTCAAACGGACGATTATTGAGGGTGAACAGTGAATTGGCATTGAAATAGATTTCTGCTAACCATACAGCTTCCTCATGATGATCATTGATATGAACGGCTGAATTACCGATATTAAATACGGCACGGATATCCGCTTTTGCAGCCAGCACTTTTTCTATATCGTCGCATACAAATACAAACACACGCATCGGATATCGTCCAAACGTCTCTTTTGCATTTCCTCGTGCTCCGGCAAAACCGGTTTCTGCAGTACCGATCCACTCTTCTCGATCCCAAAACGAACCATAGGACAACTTCTTGAGATTCACCAAACCGTTGAACGTCACACGTACTGCTTTCTTGTAAAACACGAACCCGTACTTATTCAATATAGCCACAACTTGATCATCAAACTTCGGATTCGTTACCGGCTGAAGATTGACAATATAAGCATGCGGATTAAGCTTCACGTACTCCAATGCGCCAAAATCCATCAAATCCTGCGGTGCTTTCTTAAAGATGAAGTGACGATAGTCGTACAAATAATTCAGCTCCGTATCCTCTACCGGCACGGACATACCCAATGCGGCACATGCTGATAGACGATGAGCTCCATCTTGTATTTCTCCATTCGGACCTATAGGGATTGAGGCATAAGTTTCTTTATACCCCTCCGTTTTGAGGCTTTGAATGAGCTTGTCGAACGCGGACAGGAAATCTTCCGGTGATTCTTTTGGACCATCGGTTGGATTCATCTCATGAAAGCCATTCAAAGCACGCAGGTGCTCTATGTACATCGCACGATGAAAAGCATTCGGACGCTTCACATACAGATATTTGTATATCAAATCGAAGCGGCGCTGTTTAAGCATCAAACTCAATGCATCAATTTTCTTCATCTTCAATTATATTTTATTCCACTCAGAACGGAACGCCATCAAGGCATCATCTTTGTAGGTCGTTGTACGACCCAAATACAAACCTTGGCGAATCGAGAAACTCATACACTCTTTGAGCCAATCGAACCACTCATAGCCATCGCCTGACCAAAGATTGATGCGATAATGCCCCGGTGCGGCATTGATATTCTTAATCTTACATTTGAGCGTCACTGGCACATTTGGCTCTAACTTGGTGATGGTAAACGAAGGATCGTCGTCCGTAATCATCTGCGCCGTATAACTGCCATTCGCATTATATATATTGATGTGAATCATCCATTTATCGATCGGACGACGAGCAGTAACCTTCATCGTGATCTCCAAATCATCACCCATGTTGATGAGGTCCTTATCCACACTATAATCCGAGAAAAGTAAAGCGCCGGTTCCTTCGCGCAACGTAAAACTATCTGCATTATCGCGAAGGTAACATTCTACCACATTATGAACATCTCCATCCATCTTAATCATTCCATTCTCCAGCATGATTCCTCTTGTACACAACTGTTCTATACTTGCCATATTATGACTAACGAAGAGGACTGTTCGGCCTTGGCCCTGGGAAACGTCTTTCATCTTACCTATCGCTTTCTTTTGGAACTCCGCATCTCCCACCGCAAGCACTTCATCCACCACCAATATCTCCGGCTCCAAGAACGCTGCCACCGCAAACCCCAGTCGCACCGTCATTCCCGAGGAATAACGTTTGACAGGGGTGTCGATATACCGTTCGCAGCCGCTGAAGTCAATGATCTCATCGAGCTTGGACTGGATCTCACTCCTCGACATTCCGAGTATCGCCCCATTCATAAATATATTCTCCCGTCCCGTCATCTCGCCATGGAAGCCAGTGCCGACTTCGAGCAAGGAGCCTATACGACCATGGGCTCTAATGGTACCGGTTGTAGGACCGGTGACGCGGGAGAGGAGTTTCAAGAGGGTCGATTTGCCGGCACCGTTCTTGCCGATGATGCCGACGACGTCACCTTGGTCGACCTTGAAGTCGATATCGCGTAGCGCCCAGACGTACTCGGAGGTGCCCTTGGAGGCACGATCGTTGGTCTCGCCGATCTTGAGATACGGATCTTCTTTGCCGAGGACATTCGTTATCCAAAAACGACGGATGTCGTGGGACAAAGTCTTGGTGGACACCAGGCCGAGGCGATACTGTTTACTTACATGCTCAAATTCTATTGCAATATTATTGCTCATATCTTGTTTTTTATTTGTTTCAAATTGTTTATAAGATTGACAAAAACAGAAATAACACTGATTTAAAAATGTGTTAAAAGATGAGAACGCAAACTTTCAGTTTACGTCCCTGAGTGTAAGTAGTTAAGCATCCACTTGTAAATAAATTTCCAGATGTATTCTTATCTACTTACCCTCAACCACCACTGCGTGTTGTTTCCTCATCTTCATTAACTCATTTTCAAATCAGAAAAAACACCGGTTTCTGCGAAACCTTAAAAAACAATTGCGCAGTGGAGACAAGTAATCTTTTTATAAACAAGAAGAACCAGGGTAGTGCGCCGTGGCTGTTTTTGACTATTTTTTCTGTTACAAATGCGGGTATAAAGAATCACAAAAACACAAACAACACTTTTGGGTGATTCAGAAGCCTGACTTCTTCGTGCTTTGCTGATATAAACTCTTCAAAAGTGAACTTTTAGATAGTTTCTACCAATCAAATCACCCACTCCATAGAGTACAATCATCCAAAAGAAAAAACAATTCAACAACATTTCATTAGGATAAATGTACGGTTTTGGAACAGAGTTTTTGCAGTTTTTGTTAGTCCTGTCTATTCTGTTATGTCAATCTGTCAATGTACGTTGATGCGTAAGTGCATCAGACTATGGGTTGTGGCAGGGTGCGGCTAAAAAGCATACATCATGCCGGTGGTGGCGTCGAGGTAATAACGTTCGCATTCGTCCTTCACCGGTGCGAAGTTATACAAGATGCCAATACGCGTGGAGGTGAGGCGCATATAATTCCAGAGCTGTTGGCGCTGCTCTCGTCGGAAGCGGCGATCCATGATTAAGTTGCGCTGCAACAAATGTAATGGTCGCGCTTCCTCCTCTTCCCAAAAATTGAAAATTTTCGGGAGCCCTGATTTTTTATCATCGCGGACGAGAAAGTCCACGAAATGCTTGTGCATGATGGGTTGGCCATGGAACAGGACGGAGAAGTAATACTCACGCTGGAAGGGTATGTTCGCCTCATGGAACGCGATAGCCAGAGCTTCCTGATACATATACTCGTTGAGGAACGGCCCCATGTCGCGATGGACAACCTGGCAGCAGCCGATGACGTCATAGGCGTAGGCACGGAGCTGCTCGGTGAGATGGGCGTTGGCCGGTTGGAGCTTATGTATGGAATAGTTGGTCATGATTTGTTTTGGTTTGTTTCGATTCACAAAAACATTAATAACACTGATGATTGATTAAACATTGTATGTTTCTAAGTCTTTGGTTGCTAACGTTCATTCACAAGTGAACTTGCAATGAACCTTATCAACCAAATCCTTACTCTGACGAGTCAATCAATCATCAGAAAAAACAGTCAAAAACAAGTTGGTGTGTTCATACGGGTGGTTGTTAACATTTTTGTGATTGGGTTTGTTGTTTAATTAGTTGTTTTAATAATTCGATGCCCTTGGGGGTGAGGTAATAGCGCTGCTTGGGACTGTTAATAGACTCTAAATCGGTTGGCACAATAATACCGTCATCCAGCATTGGTTGGATAGTGGTACGCCTAAAATAGGTAGCATTTGCTCTTCCGCACAATTGGCGCATCAGCGCAGCAGGTATAGCTTCACAAAGTGCATTTAGCAGAACAACTACTTGGTCACAACTCAGCGAGTACTTAGTCACTACTTGGTCACTTACTTGGTCACTACTAAGGACCGAATTATCGCCACATTTTGAATTTATCGCCACATTTGTCGCCACTTTTTGAGTCAATCGCTCAATGAGACATTCGTGGTGTTTGGTTTTCTTGTCGTAGTTGATGCCTACGAGGAGGACGGAGCCGACATGGTCGAGGAGCATACCGGCATAGCGTTGCTCTTTGATTTGGGCAATGGCTGTGTCGGCTGAGTGGTTAAACTTGAGTTCCAGCACCACTGCCGGTTTGTCCACATTGCGGTTCGGCAAGAGGACGATGTCTGCAAAGCCTTTGCCGGTTGGGAGTTCACGGATCATCGTGTAATCCTTACGCGCTGCCACGTATGCCAACGAAAGCACGCAAGCCAACGAGTTCTCATCGTTATATTGCAGGATAGACGTATTGTCTTGATGCGCATCATCGATTGCCACTGCCACTGCCTTCGCATTACCGGCCAAGGTATCAGCCAACAACCGTTCCGAATCCATCAACATCTTCGTCACACGCCCCCACTCTTTCTCGTCACGTATCGTCCGCTCAAACTCCTGCTGCACCTCATAGTTCGGTATCCGAACCACTCCACGATTCTCATCGTAAGACAAATATCCCAGATGTATCAGCAGCGTCAACACCGCATCACGGCTATTGATCTCATGAATGTCATTCACAAAACGCCCCACGTCCACTCGCACCGCATTCCCAGCCAACAACTCCACCACCGAATCCTTCAATCCCTCGAAGTTCATCGAGATATATCGTTTCAACCCCTCATACGTCGTTGTTGCTGTCCAGTAACTGCCTATCTTCCCGCGGTTCAAAGCACGCATCACCGCAAACGGATTATAGATTTCCTTTATCTCACCCATCTCATATCCGTCGTACCACTGCTTGATCTGCGCTGCATCCATCTTGAATTTTTTGCACAGCGCTTGCACCTCATCCTTGGTGAAACCGAAGTATCCTGCCAACGGCCCCGGATTGATCATCGAGAACTCCTCGAAGTTGTTCAGTGCCGACTCCGTGTTATACTGCTTGATGGGAAGGATGCCAGTCATGTAGACAGCAGCAAAGACTCTGTCCGTAAAACTGGTCTTGAACATACTCCGCAACCAGTCTACGTACTGCCGTATCACAGTCTCGTCATCCATCTCGCGCAGTATTGCGTCCCATTCGTCAACAATCATGATGAACTGTTTTTTCGTATGTCCAACCACCGACAACAACAGTCCCGGCAACGTATCATTCTCCTCAAATGGCACATCCGGATACGTTTTCCGCAACTCCTTGCTCAGTGCATCGTTCATCTCATGCACCACTCGCTGCCGATCCGATGTCAGTTCCGAAGTGAACCCACTCGCATCCAGGTATATCACCGGGTATTTGTTCAGATGCAGCTCGTAGGATGGGTCATTGGCGATGTTTAGGTCATGGAAGAGCGCATGGGAATTCACACTCTCGTCGTAGTAGGCATTCAGCATTTTGGCTGCGATAGACTTGCCGAAACGTCTGGCACGAGTCACGCAAAGGAACTTGCGCTGCGTCCCCAGCACTTTGTTGACATACGCGATAAGCATGGACTTATCGACGTACTCGTCCTTTCGCACGGATTCAAACTCCGCATTGCCTATGTTGATGTATTTTCCCATTGTCTTGCGTTTTATTGGTGTTATGCTCTCATGTGTACGTATATATGCGATGTGTATGCATATGTGTGCGCACAAGGAAACCGGCTGCAAAAGTACGAAAAAAAATTGAGATGTGCAAATATATGAGAGGAAAAGTGCGGATTTTTTGAATTTTGCAAGGGATTTGCTATGTTTTGGTGAATTTGAGGGAGTTTTATTGTGGCGATATCGCCATAGATAGAATCAGTATCCGAGGATTACTCAGCAACTGAAATGGTTGTTTCCATTTTGGAAAGAACCACTCAAACCGTGACGATTTGTCACGCTTTCGAACTATTGAGGAAAGCTCGGCAGTTGGTTACAGATTGTCACCGGTTCAAGGTAGGGGACAAATTGCCCCCCTTACAAAAAAAAAGAAGCCTTAAGCGGCTTTCTTGAGGTAGGGTTGAGTTTGGCGATTTGCCATATTATGACTAACGAAGAGGACTGTTCGGCCTTGGCCTATCGCGGAACTATCCTCGATACATGTACCAAAATTGCGTTTTGGTAGGAAGTACTCGGATGTTCTCGCTCCTCCCCATCGCAAATCATGCTGCTTTACGTTGGGGACCCCAGTTGGTACCGAGTGCCCTTATCTTTACGTCTTTCATCTTACCTATCGCTTTCTTTTGGAACTCCGCATCGCCCACCGCAAGCACTTCATCCACCACCAAGATCTCCGGCTCCAAGAACGCTGCCACCGCAAATCCCAGTCGCACCGTCATACCCGAGCTATAACGCTTAACCGGGGTGTCGATATACCGTTCGCAGCCGCTGAAGTCAATGATCTCATCGAGCTTGGACTGGATCTCTGCGCGGCTCATGCCCAGGATAGCTCCGTTCATGAAGATATTCTCCCGTCCCGTCATCTCGCCATGGAAGCCTGTGCCGACTTCGAGGAGGGAACCGATACGGCCGTGGGCACGGATGGTACCGGTGGTGGGACCTGTGACTCTACTCAACAACTTCAGCAAGGTACTCTTCCCCGCGCCATTTTTTCCAATTATCCCCACAACATCCCCCTGCTCTACTTTGAAATCAATATCTCTCAACGCCCATACATACTCTGAAGAACCTTTGGTGGAACGATCATTCGTTTCACCTATCTTCAAGTATGGGTCTTCGTGATGCAGGATATTCGTGATCCAGAATCTCCGAATATCATGGCTTAGCGTCTTGGTGCTTACTAATCCAAGACGATATTGTTTGGACACATGATCAAACTCTATAGCTGTATTCATATAACGTTTAGCGATTAGCGGTTAGCGGTTAGCGGATTTTTATAACGATTAGCGGACTTCATATAACGTTTAGCGATTAGCGATTAGCGGTTAGCGGTTAGCGGTTAGCGGTGGACTGCGCTGCGCGTTTCGTGGTTGTCGTTGAACGTTCAGCGGTACTCGAAGCATTTCGCTCACCGTTACCGTTCATCCTCACATTCCGCAATCCCGACAACATGGCTGCTAAGCCATCCACCTGCATGTCAATCAACTCCAACTCTTGAGGAGTGATGTAACCCAAATCACATGCAACATCCATTTGCGACTCCACCTCCATCAAGGAGCCAAAGGCTATCTCAATGAAATGGATTTGCTCTTTGTGCGAAACGCGACCCATGCCTTCTGCTATGTTCGAAGGAATGGAGATCACGGCTCTGCGTAATTGGTCGCAAAGGGCATATTGCTCCTCATGCGGGAATTTACGGACAAGCGCATACACTTGTATCACAAGTTCTTTCGATGCCCTGTACACTCGTAAATTCTTATAACTCGATTTTCCTATCATATGTTTAAAAATGTTTTACATTTTATTAACGTTTAGCGGTTCGCGGTTAGCGTTTAGCGGTTAGCGGTTAGCGGTTAGCGGTTAGCGTTTAGCGGTTAGCGGTTAGCGTTTAGCGTTTAGTGGTTAGCGTTTAGCGGATTCCGCTCACCTCTAATCGCTCACCGTTACCACGCTTAGTCCTTTTCACTCTACCCCTCTCACCGCTAACCGATCACCTCTCACCTCTAACCGTTACATCACTTGGTCCTTTTTTATTGCCTCTTCCGGTGTCATTTATCATTCTCCTCGTTATCTTCAAAGGGTAGTTCGCCTTTGGTTGTCTTTTTGCCTTCCGGGACGATATAGTCCGAAGCGCGTTCCGGTGATACTACCGAATGGCCCAAACGGCTCTCGATATCTGCACGTGCATTACGAGCCACCTCACCACCTTCTCTTGCCGTTTGCTTGCTCTGAGCCATGCCTTTCGGATTACGCTGACGGGAGATCTCCGTTGCCGTAACCTCTGCAAGCGTATTCAACGCCAACTCCACATTAGTCATGTTATCGCGCAAGTTCTCCTTGGTCAAGCCTTTGAACTTCTTGTATTCTCCGGTAGTCATGCCGCTCCATGCTTGCGTCAGCACGTTCGTCAGTATCGCAAAGTCCTTGTGCTCCGTGATACCGCTGCGCTGCCATTCGTCCGTCAATTCCTTGCGCATCTCGATAGAACGCATCCGTTCGTTGATCCACTTGTCCGAGTACCCCTGACGACGATAGTCCTCCACAGCCATCTGGAACGTGAGCTCCGGATCAATCATCTGGTCAATGCGCATCTGTCCCAGTTCTGCTAACCACCTCTTGATCGGTTCTGCCTTCTTGGACGGGATGGACTGGATGATGCGGAAGATGCCGGACAAGTCTGCTGCAAGGGTAAGACGATTTTTACCCGTTGGAGTCATCATGGCTACCTGGGGACAATTTGTCCCTAGGAAGGATCCAAATTCCGGATCACGTTTGCGCAATTTCTTAAGATAATCCGTAGGATTAACGCTATCCGTAAGCACACCGACAATATCAACAACCGAGAAATAGTACTTTTCCTCTGTCTCATTCCACAATATGCGGACTTGGTTGCCTTCAAACAATTTGATGATCGACTCGTTTGCCATGTTTGTATCTGCGTTTGGTGTTTATTTTCAAGCTTTTGCGCAAAGGGGGGTTACATTTTGTCCCACCCCTTTGGTGAGCTAATTTTTATTTCAATATATTGTTGTTTCAGCCATTGGCTTATTGTGCTTCAAATTTGGGTGCGCGATTGTTTTGGCGCGCAAAGGTACTAAATTTTTCTGACTTACACAAGTTTTGGGTCAAATTTATTTCGCTTTCTTTTGGTCTTTCTTTTGGAACTCCTTGATTACTTTCTTTTGGAACTCCTTTTTATGCTGCTTTTCTATAACTTTCTTTCATTCCATTCTCAAGCAATACTCTTTTCTTGCACAGAGGTTGAATTGCACTTGCCATATTATGACTAACGAAGAGGACTGTTCGGCCTTGGCCTATCGCGGAACTATCCTCGACATGTACCAAAATTACGTTTTGGTAGGAAGTACTCGGAGTTCTTAGCCCTATGGGCACGATTACTTCTCGCTCCTCCCCATCGCAAATCATGCTGCTTTACGTTGGGGACCCCAATTGGCACTGAGTGCCTTTACTTTTACGTCTTTCATCTTACCTATCGCTTTCTTTTGGAACTCGGCATCGCCGACGGCAAGCACTTCATCCACCACCAAGATCTCCGGCTCCAAAAATGCAGCCACCGCAAATCCCAGTCGCACCGTCATTCCCGAGCTATAGCGCTTAACCGGGGTGTCGATATACCGTTCGCAGCCACTGAAGTCAATGATCTCATCGAGCTTAGCTTGGATTTCAGAACGTGTCATTCCTAAAATGGCGCCATTCATGAAGATATTCTCACGACCCGTCATCTCGCCATGGAAGCCGGTGCCGACTTCGAGCAGGGAGCCGATACGGCCGTGGGCACGGATGGTACCGGTGGTGGGGCCTGTGACGCGGGAGAGGAGCTTGAGGAGGGTGGATTTACCGGCACCGTTCTTGCCGATGATGCCGACGACGTCGCCTTGCTCGACCTTGAAGTCGATGTCGCGGAGGGCCCAGACGTATTCGGAGTTTCCCTTGGAGGCACGGTCGTTGGTCTCGCCGATCTTGAGATACGGATCCTCCTTGCCGAGGACGTTGGTGATCCAAAACCTTCTTATGTCATGTGACAGAGTCTTGGTTGATACCAAACCAAGTCTGTACTGCTTGCTCACATGCTCAAATTCAATCGCTGTACTCATATATTCGTTTTGTTTTATTCACATTTGTTGGTTCTATTTTATTGTTTGTACTTTTTCAGGATAACCGAAAACGCGGCAGCTGCCTTAAGAAAACGTTCCAAGAAAATATCGAAAACAATTTCTTCTTTCCACAGCGAGGCAACGCTTTTCTTATCAGATAACCGAAAACAAGACAGCATAGTCTTGCAGACTTGTAGCTAATCATCCGACTATCCGCTTGTAAGCAAGTCTTACAGACGTATACTCGCATGTTTATCTACCGGTAACCCCGATGCTGTCTTAAGAAAACGGATAAGAAAACCACGAAAACGTTTTTCTATGCAGCGCAGAGGAAGCATTTTTCCAGATAACCGAAAACATGACGAAAGATGCAATGCATCCGTGAGCAAATTCATTAGGATTGTTCATAAATAAATTTACAACGAATCCTACTTAATTAGCTCCCCAGCATGACTTATCATCATCCTTTTCATCATCAGAAAACGTTCCAAGAAAACCACGAAAACGGTTTCTTCTTTTCCGAGGACAGTACAACAATAAAAGTTAGAACACTTGGATTTCTCCGTTTGTATAATGGTAACGCTCAATCTGAGCGCGATGATCCGTTCCAAAATTAACCAAAATGGC
>Ga0256404_1002611_pt1 | contig 39327 bp, 29 predicted proteins | sample RumenRJG_01DNA_FD_185990 | JGI IMG/M metagenome (GOLD analysis project Ga0256404, IMG submission 185990) | Bovine rumen microbial communities from Lethbridge, Alberta, Canada - RJG_01 | ecosystem: Host-associated > Mammals > Digestive system > Stomach > Rumen | place: Canada: Alberta | collected...
TATTTCTTGCATGACTCGTTCCTCTATCGTCTGGAAGATGACGAAGAGGACGGGGACGATGAACAGCAGGGCGATGGTTCCGATGACCATACCGCCTATGGTTCCTACACCCAGCGAGTGGTTACCGTTGGCACCTACGCCTGTGGCCAGGGCTAACGGCAAGAGTCCGAAGACCATCGTCAGCGATGTCATCAGGATGGGGCGCAGACGTACGGCTGCAGCATCAAGAGCAGCCTCGATGATGCCATACCCTGACGGCGACGTGTCGAAGCGTATTCCGTTAGCAGGATGGCTGTCTTCGACAGCAGACCAATCAGCATGATCAATCCCGTCTGCATGTAGATATTGTTCTCCAGTCCCCACATCCACGCAAAGAGGAACGATCCTGCCAGTCCGAAGGGCACGCTGAGAATGACCGCCATCGGGATGAACAAGCTTTCGTAGAGCGCGCAGAGAATCAGGTAGATGAACACGATGCAGAGCACGAAGACCAGCGCCGTGGTGTTCTGCGATGATGCCTCCTCACGCGTCATGCCGCCAAACTCGTAGCCGTAGCCTTCGGGCAGTACCTGGGCAGCCACCTCGCGGATGGCATCGATGGCCTGTCCGCTGCTATAGCCGTCAGCGGCTGTGCCACCGACCTGAATGGAGGGGAAGAGGTTGAAGCGCGACAGCGTCTCAGAGCCGTAGACGCGCGTCAGCGTGAGATACTGTCCGATGGGCGACATCTCGCCTGACGAGTTGCGCACGAAGATATTGTTCAGCGACTCCGTGTCCAGGCGGTACTCCGGCGAAGCCTGTACCATGACGCGGTAGAGCTTGGTGAAGCGCACGAAGTTCGAGGCGTAGAGACCACCTACATAGCCGCTGAGGGCTGACAACACATCGCTGGGCGACACGCCGCGACGCTTACAGAGGGCGGCATCCACCTCTACGCGGTATTGCGGATATTTCAGCGAGAAGTTGGTGTAGGCGCGACCAATCTCCGGGCGCTCGCCAAGGGCTGCAATCAACTTGTTCGTATAGCCCAGCAAATCCTGAATGGTGCCACCGTGCTTGTCCTGCACGTGCAGTTCGAAACCGTTGATGCGTCCGAAACCTGGCAACATGTTCTGCGTGTTCACCTGAATCTTCGCGTTGGCGATGTCTGCTGTGCGACGGTATATCTCCTGCACGATGCTCTGGTCGTCGTCGCCCTTGCCCTTGCGCTCGTCCCACTTCTTCAGCTTCAGCGTGAAGTTACCGTTCGACGATGACTGCTCGAAATTGTTCGAGTTACCGGCAATGAGCGAGTAGATGCGCAACTGCGGCAGGTCTTTGATGCGCTCCTCCACTTCCTTTAATATGTGGTAGGTCTCCTGCAGACTGCTGCCTGGTGCCGCCTGCACGTTGATGAAGACGGTACCCATATCCTCGTTGGGCACCAGACCCGTCTTGGTGGTTTTCATCATCCAGCCAAGGACCACGATAGCCACGACGACGAGTGCACCAGCCAGCTTCTTGCGGTTGATGAATCCCGTTACAGCACCTTTGTAATGACTTGCCAATGCCGTAAAGCCCACGTTGAAACGTTCTTGGAACTTGTTCAGCTTCGAGTCGCGCATGATGATGGCCGACAGGGCAGGGGAGAGCGTCAGGGCGTTGAACAGCGAGATGGCAACGGCGATGGCCATCGTCAGTCCGAACTGCGTGTAGAACGTTCCTGTGACGCCACCAATGAAGCAGACGGGCACGAATACCGCCATGAACACCAGCGTGGTGGTGATGAGCGCCGAGGTAATGTTGTGCATGGCTTCGGCAGTCATTTCTTTAGAATTTCCATTCTCACCACTCTCCAATCGCGCCTGCACCGCCTCTACCACCACGATGGCGTCGTCCACCACCGTACCGATAACGAGAACCAATGCAAAGAGCGTCAGCATGTTCAGCGAGAAGCCTATGGCGTAGATGACGGCCAGCGTGGCTATCAATGACACGATGATGGCGATGGCGGGGATGATGGTGGCACGCCAGCTTCCCAGGAACAGCCACACCACGAGGATGACCAGCAAGAGGGCCTCGAAGAGCGTTTCCACCACCGAGGCGATGGAGGCGTCGAGGAAGTCCTTCTTCGACTCCAGGTCTTCTATCACGATGCCTGGAGGTAACGATTGGCGAATGTCCTCCACCTCGGCATCTATCTGCTTGATGATTTCGTTGGCGTTCGAGCCTGCCACCTGGTTGATACTGATGTTGATGCCCGGACTGCCGTTTGTCTCACCAATGATGTTATAGTTCTGCGAACCCAGTTCCACGCGGGCTATGTCGCCAATGCACAGCACGTCGCCGTCGGGCAATGAGCGGATGACGAGGTTCTCATATTCCTGCTCTTATTCGTAGCGACCACGGTACTTCAGCACATACTGGAACGTGTTTTGACTCTCAGCGCCCAGCGTACCCGTAGCCACCTCGACGTTCTGCTCGTTCAGCACGTTGGTCACGTCGGCAGGTGTCAGTCCGTAGCGTGCCATCTTCAGCGGGTCCAGCCAGATGCGCATCGAGTAGTCGGCACCCATCACGTTTACCTCTCCGACGCCAGGAATACGGCTCAGTCGAGGTTCGATGTTAATCTTCGTATAGTTAGCCAGGAATGAACGGTCAAACGTCGAGTCCGGACTATAGACAGCTATCTGCTTGATGTTCGAGGTCTGGCGCTTGCGTACCGTCAGACCGCTCTTCACCACGTCGCTGGGCAGTCGGCCCTGCACGGTGGCGGCACGGTTCTGCACGTTCACCATTGCCATGTTCGGGTCGGTGCCCTGACGGAAGAAGATACCTATCGAGGCCGTACCGTTGTTCGATGCCGACGACGTCATGTACATCATGCCCTCCACGCCGTTGATGGCCTCTTCCAGGGGAACGATGACGCTCTTCTGTACAGTCTCGGCATTGGCGCCTGTATAGCTTGCCATGATGCGTACCGTAGGTGGTGCTATTTCAGGGAACTGCTCCAGCGCCAGACGAGTCAGTCCGATGATGCCGACCAGCACCATCAGCACGCTGATGACTCCAGATAATATCGGGCGGTCAATAAAAGTTCTTACGTTCATAATCCTCTATACGGTAGCAAATTCTTAATTTTTAACTCTTAACTCTTAATTCTTAATTCTTAATTCTTAACTTCCACTCCTTCCTTCAGCAGTCCGGCACCCTCAGCGATAATCGTGTCGCCAACCTGCAGTCCGCTCTCCACGATATACTCCTTGCCGTTGTTCTGAGGAAACAGCGTGACGGCTGTAGCCTTCGTCTTGCCGTCTACCACGCGATAGACGAACGAGCGGTTCTGCAACTCGTAGGTAGCCTCCTGCGGAATGACCACGCAGTTCTTATGCTCCATGGGCACCACCACCGTAGCCGAGCCGCCATTATGCAGCAGATTGGTGGGGTTGGGGAATGTGGCACGTAGCGAGATAGCACCCGTCGAGGTATCCACTGTACCACTCATGGCGCTGATATGTCCCTTCTGGTCGTAGTCCTCGCCATTGATAAGGCGTAACCCTACCGTTGGCGACTTGCTGATAAACTCTGCGATAGAACCGTAACGGTTAGTGAGGTCGTAGGCCTGACGCTGGTTGATGCTGAAGTAAGCATACATCTCTGAGTCGTCGGCCACCGTCACCAGCGGTTCCGCTATGTTGCTGTTCACCAGCGACCCCACGTGCCAGGGAATCATCGATGCCACGCCGTTCACCGGACTCTTCACCTCCGTATATGACAGGTTGTTGCGGGCGGCCACCTCCTGTGCCTTGGCCTGCGCTATGGCTGCCTCGGCCTCCAGCAGGGCGTTGCGCACGGTCTTCACCGACACGTCGCTCACCACGTGACCCTCCTTCAGCTGCATCTCGTTCTCGTAGTTCATGCGAGCCGTAGCCAGTCGGGCCTCCGCACTCTTCCGCGATGCTACTGCTGCCTCCAGAGCCGCAATGAACGGCACCTGGTCAATGACGAACAGCACCTGTCCCTTCTTCACGTTCTCGCCCTCGTTGATGCAGATGCGAGTGATGCAACCGCTGACCTGCGGACGAATCTCGACAATCTGCCTACCCGTCAGTCGTGCCGAGTACTGCCGTTCCAGCGTCATGTCTTTCTTCGTTACCACCATTGTCCGGTACTGCTGTGCGCCCTGCTCCCGCTTCTTGTCTTCGCCGCACGACGTCACCAGCAGTCCTCCGCAGACCGCCGTGAGAACCCACGAAAATAATGCTTTCTTCATATCGTTCGTTTCTATGTTGTCAATTGTGACCACAAATTTACGAAAAATCTCTTATTTCCTCACCATTTTCCCCTCGCTTTTAAAAACAAATAACATATCGCAAGCAAATAATTGATCAATATATTTGGATTTTTCGTCTATTCCCTTGATATGTGCAACATTCCCCGTGAAAATTTTCTGAGAAAAATTTTCAAAAAATTACTCAAACCGTCACTCATCTTCTGAAACACCGATGTACAAAGGGCGTAACGTAGTGTATGTTTAAAGATTATGACAACACTAACCATCACTCTTTTTCTCATTTTCTTATTATTTAGAATAAACTTCTACATTACAAACAACTTGTTTGATGATTTGTTTTTCAAGTTAAACACTGTGTTTTGAAGCTGAAAACAGTGTGTATGCGCCCTAAAACAGCATGTTTGACATATAAAACAGAATCCCAAACAGATTATATATCAACATGTTACATGTAATTTTACGCTAAAATGTAAAATAAAATATCAAAAAGTGATGGTTACTCATTCAATTTTATAGCAACCTACACTACTTAATACTTTGTATATCAGCATGTTAGGTGAAATAGTGTAGGTTTAAGCCTTTTTTTATGATTTTTTCTCAAAATTTTTTTTCTGCATTAAACACGTTTTTTCGCATTCTTAACCCCAAAATATCAGATTATGGCTAAAAATATGCAGAAAAGAGCTGTATTTTGTCGCTACTTAGCTGTACCAGGTTGCTACTTAGCTGTACCAGATTGCTACTTAGCTGTATCCTGACGCTACTTAGCTGTACTAGTGTATGACAGAAACCAGTCTTGTCATATTACAATAATCAAAACTTTTCTCCTTGTTTCTTTTGTATTGTGCAAAATAATCACTATCTTTGTACTATGAAAAGAACAGACGATGATTACTATATAGAAAGTAAACGAATCCGTAATGAGGTATTGCTGATGGCTGAGGCGTTGAAAGCACATCCCTTGCGTTTTACTATTACCAACGGCATTACGATGGATGTTGAGATTACGAAGTCTGACCTGAAGACAGTACTTAGTAAGAATGTAAGGAACAACAAGTTCAATGCTATTAAGAATGCCCTCGCCAAGGATATTCGTAGTTATCTTGAAAAAGCAGATTATTTGGGTTGGCGCCCTGTGGCAGAGGGCAAACACATAGAAAGCGCATACTTCGCATATTATTCTCGCGAGTTAGGATGCAAGACCTTCCTTTGTATGCGTAAACTCGAAGATGGAAACATTTTTAAGCCCTATGCCATCATTGATGAACATACCTTCAATGCTGGTATTAGCGAACTTCGGAAATAAAAAGAACTCCGTTTTAACAAGTCGCTTGCCGATTCAAACGGGGCTCTTGTCCTAAACGGAGTTTAAAAGTGCTTCTATTTTAATAAGTCGCTTGCCGATCCAAACGGGGCTCTTACCCTAAATAGGTTCCTTTCGTGCTGCAAAGATAAGAACTTTTTCTGTAACTTCCAAAAATTCTCCCCATTTTCTTCGTATTGTGCAAAATAATCACTATCTTTGCAGATGCTATCTGCCTATGGTGGCTGAGATGCACATTGAGATGTGCAGAGCTGCTGGGTGGAGCACTACATATTAGAAGGCGTCCATCGTTCCGATGTTCAGCACCACGCTTTTCTTTTATGTAGTAACCAGAGAGAGAACTAACCCGTTCGTCCAGGTGCTGACGGACCATAATATAATAATAGTAACCAAAAACAAAATAAGGAAAGAATAAGCGATATAGACATCCTTGGTTGACTGATTAACCAGAACTAGGAACTCAGGAAACACATCAGTTAGACAAGCAGTTGGATGTTTGCGCTCAATAAAGGGCGTGGACAGTTAGATTGTTGTCTGATGTGGGCATTCCTAGGCCTTGGTTAAACACATCTTCTCCCACGCCCCCTTTTCGAAAACGAAGAGAGGGCTTTTTCATGTCAAAGACAAAAGACATAAAACTATCAGAACTGCCTGAAGAGGTGACAGAAGACGGACTTAAGATATACGGCCATGCTTCATACGAGACGCAGGTTGCCGTACTCAGTCATTATTTACACACTCTTGATGGCAAGCACGACATAGTATCTGGCGAAAAACGAGACGAGATTCTTGAAATGATTCGCGACTTCATCGAGTACAAGCGCCAACAAGACAAGAAGAATCCTATATGGAAGAATGTCAGCGATGAAGATGTATGGATAGCAGCAGAAAGCCCGTTGGAGAATGATCTCTTTGCCGACTTCTTCAAGGTTCCTTTCCCTGCTCCACAGAATCCAAAGTTTACCTTTATTGATTTATTTGCAGGCATTGGCGGTTTTCGTATTGCCATGCAGGAACTTGGAGGTAAGTGTGTTTATTCGTCTGAATTTGATGCACAGGCTCAACGTAGCTATTTTGCAAACTATGGTGAAATGCCCTTTGGTGACATTACTAAGGAAATAACAAAGTCGTATATACCTGAGCATTTTGATATACTCTGTGGTGGCTTTCCTTGTCAGGCATTCTCATTGGCAGGGCGTCGCCTTGGCTTCAAAGATGAGACGCGCGGTACATTATTCTTTGAGATAGAAGCAATACTTCGCAAGCATCAACCCCGTGCGTTTTTCCTCGAAAACGTAAAAGGTCTTGCTATTCATGATAAAGGCCGTACTTTAAAAACTATTTTGGAACACCTTGATGATGCAGGCTATGACGTCGTACCACCTCAGATACTGAATGCAATGGATTATGGTGTCCCACAGCATCGAGAACGTATTTACATCATTGGCTTTCGCAAAGACCTTGGTATTGATGTCAAGTATTTCCATTATCCAGAACCGACGACTCCAGAAGGTAAACGCGTTCGATTCCGTGACGTTATGGAGAAGAAAGTACCATCTGTCAAGTATTATCTTTCCAATGTCTATGTAGATACATTGAAACGTCATAGAGCACGACATGAAGCTGCTGGGCATGGCTTTGGATATGAAATTATTGATGTTGATGGTGTTGCCAATGCTATTGTAGTTGGCGGTATGGGTAGAGAAAGAAATCTTGTCAGAGACAATCGTCTAAAGGATTTTACTCCTGTAACGAATATTAAAGGTGAAGTTAATCGCGAAGGGATACGCCGTATGACTCCGCGTGAATGGGCCCGTTTGCAAGGGTTCCCAGATAATTACAAAATTGTCGTTGCTGATGCTTCTGCCTACAAGCAATTTGGCAACTCTGTGGCAATACCTGCGATTAAGGCAACAGCAGAAAAAGAACTTGAACTATTAGGAGTGATTTGATATGGCAATAACTGGAAACAAAGGAGAATGGAGTGAACTTTACGCTTTGTTTCGTCTACTTGGCGAAGGAAAAGTTCATGCAGGTGACGCTGACCTAAATAAACTTGACTTGTATTATCCCATCCTCAACATTATACGCGAGGAAAGCAAGAAATACGAGTACAAGCCAAACATTGAACAGAACATCGTTGTTATTGATGAGGACGGCAACGAGTATGCGCGTATCTCGATGGATAAGTTCATGGAAGAATCGACCAAACTGCTTGAGTCTATTAAGGGAGCAAGTGAAAGAGCCTTTGAGGTTCCTGATGCTGAATGCTTTATGAGTCAGATAGGTTGCACTAAAATAAAAGCTCCCTCACAGGACAAAGCTGATATCCATATTGTCATTCACGATATGCGCACCAATATGACTCCGTTGCTTGGCTTTAGCATCAAGTCGCAACTAGGTAGTGCTTCAACGCTACTCAATCCAGGTATGCCAACAAACATCACCTACAAAGTCGTTGGTGGTGATATGACAGATCAGGAGTTAGAAGAAATCAATGCTATTGAAGATCATCTGCCACGAATGCAGGCAATGTTAGACAAAGGATTCCAACTTGAATATTTTGAAATAGCTCATCAGACTTTCAAGAATAATCTTTTGTTCCTTGACATGTGTATGCCTGAACTTGTTGCTCGATGCCTTGTCCTAGGTAGTATGCCAGGCTTAGGTACTTCTACAAAAGAAATTGTTGAAAAAGTAGCAGAAGAGAATCCTTTCGGTTATACAGGAAATAATGTAACTGGTTTTTATGAGCACAAGATAAAAGTCCTTCTGTTGGATACTGCGCTTGGTATGACTTCTGCTAAGGAGTGGAACGGACATTACGATGCCAATGGTGGATATCTTGTGGTAAAGAGTGATGGCGATATTGTGTGCTACCATTTCTATAACAAAAACGACGTTGAGGATTATCTCTATAATAACACTCGCTTTGACAGGGCCAGCCGTACCCGTTATGACTTTGGAAATCTATATCGTGGCGAAGATGGCGAAGTCTATATGAAATTGAATTTGCAAATAAGGTTCAAAAAATAAAAGAACATTATGGAAGATAATGAAAAGGAGGAAAGAAGGTATGTCACAACACGGCTTGAGCATTGGAATGATATTTCGATGTTGAACCCCAGGTTTTTGATGGGTTTTGTTTTCCGTGGCCAGGGCAAAAGCGATTGGCATATTCAGTCCTCACTGGAAAGACTGATTGAGCGTTTCTATTCAACAGACATTCAGCAGCAAATATATCCTTCTGGATTTGAGACAGAGATGTTAAGGGAATTTCAATGGAAATATTCTAATTATGAAACAGCCAATATGCCTAAACATGACGAGATTATTGAGTGGCTGTCAATCATGCAACATTACGGAAGTTGTACTAGAATGGTAGACTTTACTTTTTCTCCATATGTCGCACTTTTTATGGCCATAGACTCTTCAGAAGGGGACAATGAATTTACAATTTGGTGTCTCAACCATCTAACGCTAAGTAGCATATTCTCAAAAGACCACAATACAGAAAGAGTAAACTTGCTTTTCGACAACCCAAACAATAAATCCTCTATATACGACTTTGCAAACCAGCTTTTAATTGACTCAGTCAATGATGTCAGAAGAGAATTCAGGCCATATGTACATTTAGTCAAGCCATGCAAAGCTAATAAAAGGATAGTAGAGCAACAAGGCCTTTTTGCCATACCTGAAAGAATCGACATTCCCTTTGAGGATAATCTTTTCGCATTGGTTAATAACAGGGAACCTGTTTTTGTTGAATTTAAGGACATTATTGATTATAGTTATTCTGGGAAAATGTTAAGATCAGAGGACTATTTTCTTATCAAAATAGATATACCTGCAAAATTCAGGTATAATATCACCAAGTCTCTATATTTGATGAACATGACAGTACAAAGTCTCTATCCAGGATTGGCTGGCCTTGCGAAATCTATGAATTGTCAGCGATTAGTTTGAATATTTCTGTAGAAATATGGATTACCTAACTCCAGAACAAAGGCATGCTAATATGTCGGCTATTCGTGGCAAAGACACGAAGCCAGAGATGATTGTGAATCAAGGGCCAGACACCTGATCTATTCTTTAGTCGATAGTTTTACAAATAAATTTTGTAACTTTGCAATTGCATTCTGCCCAATGGAGATAATAAGAGCAATATTGAATCTTTTAACTATTTTGTATAACAATATTTGGACTGTATGGATAGTAAATTGTTTCTTTTCAGTGAGGCTTCTCAAATAATATTTCAACTTCAATTGTTTCATAAAGGAGCGGAAGGCAGATTTTCAATCCTATATGATGCAACTATCAAATTGGAGGCCAATGTCATGACATTATGTATCGATGTATCTGATAATTCAAAGATGGAAAATCTTTCTAATATATTGACTAAATCGTTTAAAAAGAAAAATTATATTATAAGAAATGCCTCCATAGAGGGTAAGGAAATCGAATTAAAGTTAGATAAAGAAATAAAATTTACTCGTTATTATACAGAGAAAGGTCTGCACAAATGCTCGATGACATTAAAGAAATTTAATTATTCATATAAAGGAACCGAAAAGTTAACAACATATAGATTGAATACAACCGCATCAACTTTACTAACTCCTTATCTTACAGGATTTTGTGTTATGGGTAATCATGTTGTTGGAACTAAGTCTACGACTTGTAAGGGGGCATGCTATGGCATATCATTCACCATGTTTAGGGACGATCATCATGTATATATTCAAACAGAAGGAGAAATAGATATTTTGCTTCGTACATTATCATTTTTCTTTTGTAATCCTATTGAATTCGATATGGTGTACTCTTATGTCAATGGGGATAGTTGTATAGAAGTCTCATCAACACAATATAGCATAATGGCTGCGAAGAGAAACGATATGTTGGGGTATTTATTTTCTGGAGACATCTGTTTAGATAATCTGTTTGATTTTATAGACACTCTAAAACCGTGTGGTTCTAATATTATTACAGGAGGGATGATAGACATTTATATTAGAAATTATGTTAGAGCTGAGTATCTTGATGCCATTAGTAAACTTCTTTTGTATTCTTCCATATTAGAGAAAATATCAAATGTAAAAAGGGGAGAAGATACCTATGACGTTATTAAGGAATATCTTTGCAATAATCATATTAGAGTAGAAAAGATTAATGATAATATCGAAAAGATAGAATTATTAAACAACGATAAAAAGATAATAAGTAACTATGTTGATTTGCGAAATTTCTTTGTTCATCATTTAGGTTCGAAAAAAGCAGAAAGATTTCTTAACGAAAGTGATTTACTATTCTATCTTAAATTAACCATTACTATACTCATTCTTAAGAATATGGGTATAACAGACGTGGCTTTTGATAAAAACTTTCATACTTTGTCTGTATTTGATGATAGTATAGAGGAAATTAATCATTTTAAATGATGGATACAAATTCTGCTTCTATGAATACATCAAAAAAATAGTACACAAAAAGAACCGTCCCTTTTGTGTACTATTCAAATATTATTTGTATCTTTGCCGTCAGTTATGACATGTTGAAGTAAGATGGATAAACTCTCAGCACAGCAACGACACGCCAATATGGCGGCAATTCGTGGCAAGGACACGAAGCCAGAGATGATTGTGCGTAAAGGGTTGTGGAGTAGGGGATTCCGATACAGGCTGAACCATAAGCGGTTGCCTGGGCATCCAGACTTGGTGCTGAGGAAATACAGGACGTGCATCTTCGTGAATGGGTGCTTCTGGCATGGACACAATGTGGCTTTGCCACGGAAGGAAGATGTCGGAAGTAAGATGGATGATGGGATTGAGAATTCGGAGTGTTGCAAGATTCCGAAGACGAACAGGGAGTTCTGGGTGGCGAAGATTCGCAGGAACAAGGAACGCGACAAGGAAGAGCAGAAGAAATTGGCGGCAATGGGTTGGCATTGCATCACGGTATGGGAGTGCGAGCTGAAGCCGTCGAAGCGGGAAGAAACGCTGGAATCGATAGCGTTTACCCTGAACCATATCTGGTTGCAGGATCATGGGGCGAAGATGGTTTCATATTCACAATTGGAGGAAGAGAGTGAGAATTACCTAAAAGCCGCGGAGGAAGAAAAAATATGAAACAAATTGAAGTTGTAGCAGCGATAATACGTAGGGGAGATAAGATATTCGCCACCCAGCGTGGATATGGCGAGTGGAAGGACTGGTGGGAGTTCCCTGGCGGAAAGATGGAAGTAGGGGAGACACCAGAAGAGGCGCTCGTGAGGGAGATTCACGAGGAGCTGTCAGCAGAGATTAGCGTGGATGAGTTCCTTTGTACGGTGGAGTATGATTATCCGGGCTTTCATCTGACGATGCATTGCTATCTCTGTTCGCTGGTGACAGAGGCGCTGCATCTGAATGAACACGAGGCAGCGAAGTGGCTGGCCAAAGACGAACTGGACAGCGTGAAGTGGCTGCCTGCGGATGTGATTGTTGTTCAAACGATTAAAACAAAAATACAATAAATGAGCGAGATAAGGATGAATAACATAGAGCAGGTATTAAAGAGCTATTATGGGTATGATGAGTTCAGGCCTTTGCAGAAAGACATCATCTTGCACACCATTGGCGGTGGCGACTCGCTGGTGCTGATGCCTACGGGTGGCGGCAAGTCGCTGTGCTTTCAGATGGCTGCATTGATGATGGACGGGATGGCGGTTATCGTGTCTCCGTTGATTTCGTTGATGAAAGATCAGGTGGAAGGCTTGCGGATGAATGGCATAACGGCGGAGGCATTGAACAGCAGCAACGAAGAGAGATATAATCACGACATCATTAATCGTTGCTTGGACGGGAAAGTGAAGATGCTCTATATCTCGCCTGAGAGACTGGTGGGTGGCGTTCTTACGATACTACAGGATATGAAGGTGTCGCTCTTTGCCATTGACGAGGCACATTGCATATCGGGTTGGGGGCACGATTTCCGACCTGAATATACGCAGCTGGGGCAGTTGAAGCAGTTGTTCCCCCATGTGCCGATTATGGCCCTGACGGCTACTGCCGACAAGATTACGAAGGAGGATATTCTGGGGCAACTAAACATAAAGGATGCCAAAACATACATCAGCAGTTTTGACCGCCCGAACCTGAGCCTTGACGTGAAACGAGGCTATTCTGCGAAGGAAAAACTGCGTTCTATCGAGGAGCTTATTCGCAGACATCCTGGTGAGAGTGGTATCATCTACTGTCTGGCTCGCAAGACTACGGAAGCGCTTGCCGCCAAGTTGAAGCAGGACGGGTTCTCCGTGGGTGTATATCATGCAGGAATGCCTAACTCTGAGCGTAACCAAGTGCAGGACGATTTCCAGAACGACCGTGTGCAAGTAATCTGTGCCACAATCGCTTTTGGAATGGGTATCGACAAAAGCAATGTGCGTTTTGTGGTTCATTATAATCTGCCCAAGAGCATCGAGAGTTTCTATCAGGAAATAGGGCGTGGAGGTCGCGACGGACTGCCTTGCGAGACGATTCTGTTTTACAGTCTGCAGGACATTATCACTCTACGGAAGTTTGCGGACGAGAGTGGTCAGCGGGAAATCAATCTTGACAAGCTACAGCGTATGAAGGAGTATGCCGAGGCGCAGGTATGTAGGCGACGCATATTGCTGAACTATTTTGGTGAGATAAACGATGAAAGCTGCGGCAACTGCGATGTGTGTCATATGCCACCTAAGATGTTTGACGGAACGACCATCGTGCAGATTGCCCTATCGGCCATTGTCCGTACAGAGGAGAAAATTGGATTCACGCTGATGGTAGATATTCTGCGAGGTACGCTGTCGCCTGATGTGGTGAGCAATAAGTATAACGAGATCAAAATTTTTGGGGCAGGACGAGACATTTCCGCTCGCGACTGGCACGACTATCTCTTGCAAATGCTACAGATGGGATTCTTCGAGATAGCCTATAATGAGGATCGGCATCTGCATATCACACTATTGGGACAAGAGGTGCTTTATGGGAGGAGAAATGTGCAGCTCGCCATCATCAACCGTGAGGAGTTTACCGTGAAGTCACGCAAAAAGAAACAACGTGAGGAGCGAGAAATGGAATGGACCGTAGTCGGGCAAGGGCAACAGGGCGATTTGTTCAATCGTCTGCGTGAGGTGCGACGTCAAGTGGCAGCAGAGATTGGCAAGCCCGCCTTTATTGTTATGTCCGACAAGTCGCTGCAGGACCTTGTGCTGAAACGACCTATGACATTGGAGGCGATGGCAGATGTGTATGGCTTTGGCGAGTATAAGGCTAAGGCATATGGGAAACCATTTATTGAGGCTATTAGGCAGTATGCGAGTGATAGTGCTGATTTGCCGTTCCCTGATGCTGTGACATTAGCTGATGTATCTACTGCTTTGTTATCACCAGAGCCTGCTTCATATATGGAGCAACAGAAACAACTTCATGCAAACGCTTATGCACATTGGGATGACGAAGATGACAAGAAACTCACCAAATTCTATAGGCAAGGGCTTAGTATATCTGAGATTGCATCTCTAATGAATCGAAATACAGGAGGAATTTCCTCACGTATCAAAAAACTGGGTCTCAGAGATAATGTGTCAACAAGCACAGTAGTAGATTCAGCTGAGAAGAAAGAAAAAGCCGAAGATTATAAGCAGGAATTGGACAAGCTTATTCAGATGCAAGCGGACATAAATAGGCAAATTGATGAGCTGCGAAAGAAAATGAAGTAATGGCATGGCAACATTAAGATATAAGAATATATTGAGAAAGATACAAGTATACAGCCCAAGAACGCTAGGAACTAGTACCTATTTCACATAACAGCAGATGTAAGATAACTGATGTCAGAAGTCTATTATCACTTTTATGCCGAATAATTTGCTTTTATCAGAAATTATCCGTAAATTTGCCGTCGAAATGATAGCATAATGCTGTCATGTTGCTAACAAAAGAAAGGATATTATGGCACAATCGGCAGTTACAGTCAGAATGGATTCTGAAATGAAAACGCAGTTCGACGCACTCTGCGAGCAGTTTGGTATGAGTGCTAATACAGCGTTCAACATCTTCGTGAAAGCGGTGATAAGAAGTCGAAGCATTCCCTTTGCTATTAAGGGTTCACCAAGTGCATCTGACTTGTTTATGCAGCAAAGGAGTACTGCAGAGTTGAGTCAGGAACCGGAACTCTCATTGGATGAAATCAATGAGGAGATTCGTGCGGCAAGGGAAGAAATCCGTAAAAAGAAGAGTGCGAGGGTATGATTTACGCTGTTATAGATACCAACGTATTGGTGTCTGCTCTCATCACTCACAATTCACTATCGGCAACGGCCAGCGTAGGAGAACAGATTGCTAACTGGTATGCCAACAAGTAAAACAGATAACCTAATTATGAACCGATTACAATATGCCTATGAAATTGAACGTATATGAAGAGGCTAGTCGATGCCTGCTATGCCAAGAAGCACCGTGTAGCAAAGCCTGCAAGACGGGTGATCCTGCCCGTGCTATCCGTGCCATCAGGTTTGACAACAGCAAGACAGCCTTGCACTGGGTAAAGGACTGCAGCGACGCAGATTTGGAGCGTGCTGAACAGGCATGTATTCACTATAACTGGCCCCTCCACATCAAGGAAATGCTACGCAGTATTCAGGAAGATGAGGTGGATGACAGTCACTATCCCTCACTTGAGATAAGCTTTTGCGGCATCAAGTGCGAGAATCCTTTCTTCCTCGCCTCATCAGCTGTGTGTACCAACTACGATATGGTGGTGCGTGCTTTCGAGGCTGGCTGGGCGGGCGTGTTCTATAAGACCATCTGCCTACAGGAAATCAAAGAGGTGTCGCCTCGTTTCGATGCCATGCACAACAATGCTACACATGGCGACTTCTATGGCTTCCGAAACATGGAGCAGTTGAGCGAGAATCCTGTGGAGTTGGATTTCGACATCTTGCGCCGACTGAAGCAGAACTATCCCACGAAGATAGTAGTAGCATCAATCATGGGACAGACGGAAGAGGAGTGGATCAGACTGGCCAAGATGGCAGAAGAGGCAGGATGCGATGCTGTGGAGCTGAACTTCTCGTGCCCACAGATGAAACATAAAGGAATGGGTAGTGATGTGGGACAGGATGCTGAACTGGTAAGGACTTATACTGCCTGTGTCAAGAATAGTGTAAGCATTCCTGTTATTCCGAAAATGACACCCAATATTACGCATATCGAAGAACCCGCCATGGCCTGTGTACAGGCTGGTGCCGATGCTATTTCAGCCATCAATACCATTAAGTCGGTGACCATGGATGAGGATGCAGAAGTGGCTGGCCAGCGAACCATCTCTGGTTATTCCGGACGTGCCGTACGCCCCATTGCCCTGCGCCATATCCTTGAGTTGGCACAGATGCCAGAGAAGGTAGAGTTGAGCGGAATAGGTGGTATTGAGACCTGGCGAGACGCTTTGGAGTTTATCCAGCTGGGATGTAACAACGTCCAGGTATGCACGGCCGTCATGCAGTATGGCTATCGTATTATCGACGACCTCCTCCTTGGCCTACAGCGTTATATGGCGAAGTGCCACATCACTCACCTGCAAGAGCTTGTCGGCGAGCAGTTGCCGTCGTTCCTGAAGCCTAGCACCATCAATCGCGATACGATTGTCTATCCGAAGTTCAATAAGGATTTATGTGTGGGTTGTGGACGGTGTCAGATGTCATGCAATGATGGAGGTCATCAGGCCATCATCTTCGACGCAGAGACTCGTCAGCCCCATCTGATAGGCAACAAGTGTGTAGGCTGTCATCTCTGCCGTCTGGTTTGTCCTGCTGGTGCCATTGGCGTGTCGAAGCGCGTTCCCAAAAGATAAAAGTAGTGGGCAAACCTTATCGTTTGCCCACTACTTTTTTATAAGGATTTTATCTGATACTCTATGACTTCTGCTCATCATTCACAACGCTGCCTTCAGAGAAGTATTCCTCCAGCTCGGTGCGGGCGCTGCCCTCGCTGTTGGGCAGGTCGCGGATGATGACACCATGCTCCAGCAGGGCGATGCGTGTGGAGATGTCCACCGTGTGCTGCAGGTTGTGGCTGGAGATGAGGATGGTGGCACCCGTCTCGCGGTTGTAGTCGGTTAGCAGGTGCTTCAGGACCAGCTGACTGGTGGGGTCGAGGAAATTGAAGGGCTCGTCGAGGATGACCGTCGCGGGACGGCGAAGTAGGGCGGAGATGATGCCCACCTTCATCTTGTTACCTGCAGAGAGGTTGCGGATGAGTTTCTTCTGACCGAATATCTCGCCGTTAGCAAAGCGCTCGAAGTCCTTCAGGCGCTCGTCAACCTGCTGTTGGGTCATGCCAGACACCTTGCCCAGGAAGGCGAAGTACTCCTCAGGGGTGAGGAAATCGATGAGGAAACCCTCGTCGATGTAGGCACCGACGTTGCGCTTCCAAGCCTCGGACTCAACAGGATTGATGGTCGTGATTTCTGACGCTTCTCCGTCGGAAGTGTTGGTGAAGACGTACTCCACGGAGCCCTCGTCGACCTTCAGCAGGTCGAGGAGCATGCGGAAGAGGGTGGTCTTACCGGCACCATTGTTACCCACGAGACCGAGGATATCGCCGTCGTTGATCTGGAACGAAGGGATGTCGCAAGCGCAGGTCTCGCCAAACTGCTTCTTGAGGTTGTCTATTTTAATCATTGTTGATGGGCTTAATGGGGTGAATGGGCTTCATTACACGAGGCCACGGCCGTGACAATTCTTGAACTTCTTACCGCTACCGCAGGGACAGGGATCGTTGCGGCCGGGCAGCTTATCCTTGATGATGGGAGTCTGCGGCTGACGGGCACGGGTGTCCTGAGCGGCTGCTGCGGCCTGGTTGGGGTCGGTCATCTGTTCCTGTGACAGGTTCTGCTTCGACTCGGTGTACTGCTGGCGCTGGGTGTGCTGCTCAGGGGCGGCCTCCTGCACCTGCTGCATCTCAGGAATCTGAGCGCGCATGAGGATAGAGACGGAGCGGTTGTTCATGGTGTTGACCATGTTGTCGAACAGCTTGACAGACTCCAGCTTGAAGATAAGCAACGGGTCTTTCTGCTCGTAAGAAGCATTCTGTACGGAGTGCTTCAGTTCGTCGAGCTCGCGGAGGTTCTCCTTCCACGCCTCGTCGATGATGTGCAGCAGCATCTGCTTCTGGAACTCCTTGACTACCGACTTGCACTCGGTGTCGTAGGCTTCCTTCAGGTTGCAGGCGATATTGTACATCTTGCGGCCGTCGGTCAGGGGCACTACGATGCGCTCGTACAGCTGGCCCTGGTTCTCATAGACCTGCTTGATGACGGGCATGGCGACCTCCTGGATGTGCTCCATCTTGCGCTTGAAGTTGCCCATAGCTACCTGGAAGACCTCCTCGCAGAGTTCCTCGTGGTTCTTGTTGATGAATTCCTCGCTGGTGAAGGGGCACTCCATGGCGAATATCTTGATGAACTGCTCCTTGCAGCCCTCATAGTCGTTTGTCTCGATAATATTGACCACACGGTCCCAGATGGTATTCGAGATGTCCATGCCGATGCGCTCACCCATCAGGGCGTGACGGCGCTTGCCATAGACAACGGTACGCTGCTTGTTCATGACGTCATCGTACTCCAGCAGACGCTTACGGATGCCGAAGTTGTTCTCCTCGACCTTTTTCTGTGCGCGCTCTACCTGCTTGGAAATCATAGGACTTTCCAGCATTTCGCCCTCCTTGAAGCCGAGCTTGTCCATTACGGTGGCGATGCGCTCAGAACCGAACAGACGCATCAGCTTGTCTTCCAGTGAGATGAAGAACAGCGAAGAACCTGGGTCGCCCTGGCGTCCGGCACGACCGCGCAGCTGGCGGTCTACACGGCGTGACTCGTGGCGCTCAGTACCGATGATAGCCAAACCGCCGGCGGCCTTTACCTCAGGCGACAGCTTGATATCGGTACCACGACCAGCCATGTTGGTGGCAATGGTCACGGCACCCTTGCCGTTGGAGTCCTGCTGACCAGCGAGTGCTACGATGTCGGCCTCCTTCTGGTGGAGCTTGGCATTCAGTACCTGGTGGGGAATACCCTCGCGCTTGCCCGTCTCTGGATTGACATACATATCGAGCATGCGTGAGAGCAGCTCAGAGATTTCGACGCTGGTGGTACCAATCAGAGTGGGACGGCCTGCATTGCGCAGGCGAACGACTTCCTCGATGACGGCCTTGTACTTCTCGCGAGCGGTCTTATAGATGCGGTCGTCCATGTCGTCGCGGATGACGGGTTTGTTGGTGGGAATCTCCACTACGTCGAGTTTGTAGATGTCCCAGAACTCACCAGCCTCTGTAGAAGCGGTACCGGTCATACCGGCCAACTTGTGGTACATGCGGAAGTAGTTCTGCAGGGTGATGGTAGCGAAGGTCTGCGTGGCAGCCTCGACCTTGACGTGCTCCTTGGCCTCGACAGCCTGGTGCAGTCCGTCGCTCCAGCGGCGACCTTCCATGATACGACCGGTCTGCTCATCGACAATCTTCACCTCGCCGTCGATGACCACATATTCGTCGTCCTTATTGAACATACAGTAGGCCTTCAGCAACTGCTGCAGGGTATGTACGCGCTCTGACTGCACAGCATAGTGCTGGAGCATCTCGTCCTTCTTGTTGATGCGCTCCTCGTCAGAAAGCGTGGTGTCGCCCTCCAATGCCGACAGCATGCTGGTGATGTCGGGCAGCACGAAGAGGTCCTTGTCATTGACCTGAGCAGCGAGCCATGCGGTACCCTTGTCGGTCAGATCGCAGGAGTTCAGCTTCTCGTCCACCACGAAGTAGAGAGGTTCTACCACCTCCGGCATGCGGCGGTTGTTGTTCTCCATGTAGGTCTCCTCAGTCTTGAGCATACCGCTCTTGATGCCGTCCTCTGAGAGGAACTTGATGAGCGGCTTGTTCTTAGGCATGGACTTGTGAGAACGATAGAGTGCCAGGAAACCTTCGTCGAGCAACTTCTTGTCGTTCTTCTCCTGTCCTTCGGCAATCTTCTGCTTAGCATCGGCCAGATACTGCGTGGCCAGCTGCTTCTGTACACCAACGAGCTTCTCTACAAGCGGCTGGTACTCCTCGAACATCTGGTCGTCGCCCTTGGGTACGGGGCCACTAATAATAAGCGGTGTACGGGCATCGTCAATCAGCACGGAGTCGACCTCGTCGACAATGGCGTAGTTGTGGGCGCGCTGTACGAGGTCAGAGGGCGAAATGGCCATGTTGTCGCGCAGGTAGTCGAAACCGAACTCATTGTTCGTACCAAACGTGATGTCGGCCTGGTAGGCCTTGCGACGCTCAGGAGAGTTAGGCTGGTGCTTGTCGATGCAGTCCACGCTGAGTCCGTGGAACATATAGAGCGGACCCATCCACTCGGAGTCACGCTTAGCCAGATAGTCGTTGACGGTAACGACATGAACGCCGTTGCCAGTCAGGGCATTCAGAAACACGGGGAGGGTAGCCACGAGGGTCTTACCTTCACCAGTCGCCATCTCGGCAATCTTACCCTGGTGCAGGACGGTACCACCGAAGAGCTGTACGTCGTAGTGGACCATTTCCCATTTCAGGTCGTTGCCACCAGCTGTCCAGTGGTTGTGGTAGATGGCCTTGTCGCCGTCGATGGTGATGAAGTCCTTGCGGGGGTCAGCAGCCAATTCGCGGTCGAAGTCGGTAGCGGTAACCACCGTCTCCTCGTTCTCAGCAAAGCGGCGGGCGGTCTCTTTGACGATGGCAAACACTTCGGGCATCACCTCGTTGAGTGACTGCTCGTAGATGTCGAGCACTTCCTTCTCCAGCTTGTCAATCTGGGCAAAGATATCGGCACGCTCGTCGATGGGCGTCTCCTCGATGGTGGCCTTCAGTTTGTCGATGTCTGCTTTCTGCTGCTGTGCAGAGTCCTGCACAAAGCGCTGTATGTCCTTCGTGCGCTGACGAAGTGCGTCGTTGTCGAGCTTCTGTACCTCGGGATATACGGCCTTGACCTTCTCTACCAGGGGCTGGATGAGTTTCATGTCGCGTGAGGACTTGTCGCCGAACAGCGAACGTAAAATCTTGTTGAAATTCATATTGTTATTTGAGTATTTTACTATTTGACAATTTACGATTTATTAAACGCGTGCAAAGGTACGAAAAATATTCGTACTTCTGCATTCCCTTTTTACTTTTTTACCTTTTTCTCTTTAAAAAAGCGGTTCTGTAGCGCAAGCATTCGGGGCCCTGATGCGGATGATGCGCGCTATGGTCGGTGCAATGGCATCGGCCGTAACGGGTGTCTGTATGCGCTGGGCCTTGACACCGGCGCCAAAGAAAATAATGGGGAAGGGGATGTTGCTGACGCGCGATGTCGTCGATGTGTGGTTGTGCTCGTTGACGAGTTCCCAACCGGGTGCGATATCTATCAGCAGGTCGCCGCATTTCTCTACGTTGAAGCCACTGCGAATCTTCTCTAATTGGTAACTTTCGCTGGTGGTCAATTGGTTGGCGGTATAGACGTGGCGCACGCCAGACAGTTGCATGATGAACTGCTGGGCACGCAACAGTACGTCGCCCATATTGATGTTTTTGCGCTCCAGCAACTTGTGGTCCAGAAACAACTGGTTGCGGTAGATGGCCTCCACATACTGGGCTGTGCCGAAAGTGGCTCCCAAATACATGTTCAGCAGGTTGGCGGTGCGCTGAATATCAAATTTTCCCGTAGGAATGCGGTATTTCTCGTTGTTGTTCTGCTCATTCTCCACGCGGGCGGAACCGGTACTGGTCAGCACAAAGAGCACGCGGTCCAGAGGTACGCGCTTGCTGACGCTATCCACCAACTGGGCGATGGTGCGGTCTAGGGCTACATAGCTCTCCATCTGTGGAGTCACCGAGTAGCCGATGCTGAGCAGGTCGGTCTTGTCGTCGAGTGCCAGACCACCTTTTGATAGGCACTCCATGGCAATCTCCGTGATGCTGGCGTTTTTATCAGCATCAGGCTTGTAAAGACGTGTATAACCGCGTAGCCATTGGTTCAGAGGCTCGTAGTAGTTGGTGATAATCCATTGGTTTGACTGCGTCCATGCGGCACCGTCGGCTGCATGACCGGCTGACAGAATGGCATTTTCTGGTGTGGCGGCAAAGGCAAAGACCTTGGAGATGCCGTTGGAGGCTATCTTCAATTCATCGCCTAGTGTCGAGGTGCCCAACTGTCGGGGAGAATAGCCCTGTTTCAGGTCGTGGACGGCACGAATAGGGCGCAGCGTACTGCGGTCGAGCCATTCCTCGCCAGTAATACCATGATAATAGGGCGTGGTACCCGTAGATAATGAGGCAGCAGCCGAAGCACGGTCAACAGGCGTAAAACTATATGACGCATTGGCATAGAATGCTCCTTCTGTCAGCAATTTGCGCAATCCACCCGCAGAATAGAGTGGGGCAAAGGTCTCCAGATGGTCGGTGCGCAACTCGTCAACGGTGATGGACACCACCAGTTTGGGTGCCTGCTGAACCGTTTGCGCACCTACTTCGTTGCTGAGAACCAGCGCCGAGAGCAGGGTGATATATATGTATTTATTGCTCATTTCTCTTAAACATGAAAATATGTAGTATTGACTGTAGCAGCAAACATAATGCCAACATGTAGATGCCCTCGGCGTACGATTGGAAGAGACTGCCGATGAGGAACAGAATACACATGATGACACATATCAGCCAGTAGCGGGTAGGTCTGCCCTTGATGACGGGCCACAGATAGACCAGATGCAGCGGATTGAAGAAGAGCAGCTGCAAGTTGATGCGTACCGTAGGATGTTGCGAGAACAGCATCAGGAACAGCACGATGCCGATGATACCGGAAAGCAGCATTAATAGGAATTCCCAGAGGATGAAGACTCGGTGCAATCGCCATTGTAAAAGAAAGAGCACAAAGCCTATTGCTAACAGGATTTCGCCAATCTGGAGAGGTGTCAGCGGAAAACCATTGTGTATCATCTGCACGCCTGCTGGTACAGCGATGCGACGCTCCTTAACCAGCGGACGATATTCGCCGTTTTCATAGATTTGTGCGTGGTCGAAGTCGTATAGCAGGTTGTCGGGCAGAAACTCCTGCTGGCGCATGGTTGTCTTATTGTCAGCCTGGATGCCTAATAGCAGATCGTTGCCAAAACGAGACCAGGGATGGTTGCGCGTCATGTGGTGAACCATCTCCCTGTATGTTGGCGTATAATCCTCGCGTCCTGTATATTGCACCTTGCCTCTGATATGCTGCTCGATGATGTCGCGCGCTTTCGTAGTGCAGTTGTTATAGAAGTAATTGTAGCGATAGACTTTGTTGGTTGGTCTGAGGTTTTCAACCAACGCCATGCGTAGTGCTAGCTTCTCGTCGTTGGTAAGGTTGAGCACCTGCTCGGTCACCATACTGCCAAAATGATGGTATTCTTTCTGGAACAGTTGGGTGGGGTAGGCGCCCAGCTCGTAATCGGTGAGGCCGAAAACAAAGCGGACGACGAAGAAGGGCGCATCGTAGTTGAAGACGCCGTAGTTGAAGGCTGCATCAATGCCACCCTTCGTGAATTCGTGGTAACGGATGGCCGTATGTCCGTAGAGGCTATACACCTCGTCATGGGGCTGACAAGTAAGCAGACTAATCTCTACAGAATCCATCGGTGGCAGGTCGTAATTCTGTGCCAACGCCGTATTCTGACAGGTCATAGCCAGCAATAAAAGTCCCCCTCTGAGGACACTCGTTATCGTTTTCAAATATTTCACGATGCAAAATTAACCTTTATTTTCCACTTATCGTGCGTTTAGTATGATTTTTTTTAATAAAAAATTAAAATTCGTATATTTATTTTGTATTGTTCATGCTTTATTGTACCTTTGCACTCCGAAATTGAATTCACAAAAGAATAAAAGATGAAGAAACGCATAATAGTAAGTCTGCTGGCAGGTATGGCCTTGTTGCCGTCAATGGCACAGGTAAGCGTATCGCTGTCACCATATAGTCAGTATGGCTTAGGTGTACTCTCAGATCAGTCGGTAGGTTTTAACCGCGGTATGGGTGGTGTGGCTTATGGTATGAGAAGCGGTAAATATGTCAACATACAGAACCCTGCCTCTTATTCCGCTATCGACTCTCTGAGTATGATCTTTGATGCCGGTGTTACGGGAGAGATGACCAACTATAAGGAGGGTGGAAAGAGTCTGAATGCCAAGACTGGTGGCTTTGACTATGCTGTAGCTGGTTTCCGACTGTTGCGTCACGTAGGTTTGGCTGTGGGCGTAGTACCCTATTCAAATATCGGCTACTCCTATATACATACAAATACGATTGGTTCAGAAGGCTCTACCACGAAATCTACACAGGTTTATGATGGTAGCGGTGGTTTCTCACAGGTGTTCCTTGGTGCTGGTTGGCAGGTGACAAAGAATCTGTCGGTAGGTGCTAACGTCTCTTACTTCTGGGGAAAATATACCAAGACCATCGCAATGACGACCAATGAGACAGATGCCAATACCGAGACACGTTCATATACGGCATTAATCAATAATTATAAAATTGACTTCGGTGTACAATGGCAACAGTTCGTAAGCAGTTATGATATGCTGACAGTCGGTGCTACGTTTGGATTGGGTCATAAACTCGGTGCTGATGCTGATTTGCTGATTGTGAACAGTAATTCCTCGAATGCTGCAGTTAGCAGTACTACGCTAAGCGCAGAAAATGCCTTTGGTATCCCTTATTCTTTTGGTGTGGGCGCTTCGGTATTGCATAAGAGCAGTCTGACAGCTGCTGTCGATTATACCTTCCAGAAATGGAGCTCGCTGGACTATCCGTTGTTCAACAATACCAACGGAACCTATTCAATGCAGAGCGGTTACTATAAGGACCGTCACAAGGTAGCTGCAGGTGTTGACTGGTTACCAAAACCGTTGGGTCGTAAGTTCTACCAGTTAATGCACTATCGTTTTGGTGTGTCTTATGCTACCCCATATTATAAAATAGGTACGCAAGACGGCCCTGGTGAATTGGCTGTAAGTGCCGGTTTCGGTATACCCATCTTTAACAGTTGGAACAACCGCTCTACACTGAATATCAGTGCACAGTGGGTACGCAGCATGGGCTGTGACCTGATTAAGGAGAACATGTTCCGTGTTAATATCGGACTGACGTTCAATGAGCGCTGGTTTGCAAAATGGAAGGTAGACTAAACATACTTTACCTCTTTGGCGTGAGCGCTTTGCTCATGGTACTGTCGTGTACGGAACAGAAGTCGCACACGGCACCTGCCGTTCGTGACCGTGACTCAGCATCGATGATGGTGAGTTATGGCGTCAATACGCTTATCTCTGACTCTGGTGTTATCAAGTATCGTATTGTTACAGAACGCTGGGATGTTAACACCGTCAAGGATCCGTCGCGCTGGACTTTCGAGAAGGGTATCTTCATGGAACAGTTTGACGAAAACTTCCATATTGCCGGCTATATCAGTGCTGATTCTGCCTGGTATTACGACCAGAAGAAGCTGTGGGAGTTGCGTGGACGTGTGTCTATCCGTAATGCTAATGGACTTATCTTCAATAGTGAGGAACTGTGGTGGGACGGTATCAAACATGAGTTCTATTCATATAAGTTCTCACGTGTAGTGACACCTGAACGTATGCTTGAAGGTACCTATTTCCGTAGCGATGAGTACATGACGCATTATGAGGTCAGCAACTCAGAAGGTTCGTTCCAGTCGGAGGATATGGAAGGCGACAGCCAGAACAGCCAGCAGCCAATGGCAAGTGGCCAACAGTCAGCAGCCAACAGTCAACAGCCCGACACCACGCAACAGATTCCCGCGCGTCAGGCTGCCACACGTCATAAAGCCACTCAAAAGTCAGCGTATCAGCCATGACCATGACGAATCTTATTATAGGACTTATCGTGACGATGGCCTTTTCGGCCTTCTTCTCGGGTATGGAGATTGCTTTTGTTTCCAGCAATCGCCTGCGTGCTGAGATGGACCGCGAGAAGAACGGGCTGGCGCAACGTGCCATCGATGTCTTCTATCGGCATCCCAATAACTTTGTGTCTACTATGTTGGTGGGCAACAATATTGCGCTGGTAGTCTATGGTATTCTCTTTGCCCGTATTTTTGACCAGACGCTGTTCTATGCGCTAAGCGACGGTATGCGTGTGACAGCCGATACGCTGTTATCGACCGTAGTAGTGCTCTTTACAGGTGAATTCCTGCCGAAAACGATATTCAAATCAAATCCCAATACCATGCTGACAATCTTTGCCCTGCCAGCATATCTGTGCTATCTGGTACTATATCCTATATCGCGCTTTGCTACGCTGTTATCGCGAGGACTATTGCGCATCTTTGGCGTGAAGATTCCCAAAGAGATTGATGACAAGGAGTTTACGAAGGTTGACTTGGACTATCTTGTACAATCGAGTATTGACAATGCCAAGGATGAAGACGAGATAGAAGAGGAGGTGAAAATCTTCCATAATGCCCTTGATTTTGCAGATACGAAGGTGCGCGACTGTATGGTGCCTCGTACGGAAATTGACGCGATAGATATTGATGACTGTACAATTGAGGAGCTGAAGAGCAAGTTCATTGAGAGTGGTCACTCAAAGATTATTGTCTATCGTGAGGATATCGACCATATTATCGGCTATATCCACTCTTCGGAGATGTTCAAGCACGTCAGCGATATTTCTAAGCACATTCAGCAGATGCCCTATGTACCGGAGACGATGGCAGCCCGTAAGCTGATGCAGATTTTCCTGCAGCAGAAGAAATCGTTGGGCGTTGTCGTTGATGAGTTTGGAGGTACTAGCGGCATCGTCTCGCTGGAGGATATCGTGGAGGAAATTTTTGGCGATATTGAGGATGAACACGACAATACGAAGTATGTGGCCAAACAACTTAGTGATGGTGACTATATGTTGTCGGCACGTTTGGAAATAGAGAAGGTTAACGAACTCTTCGACCTTAACCTGCCGGAGAGTGACGACTATATGACCGTTGGCGGTCTCATCCTGCACGAATATCAGTCGTTCCCTAAACTCAATGAAGTAGTGAAAATTGGGCACTTTGAGTTCAAAATCGTTAAGAATACGATGACAAAAATTGAATTAGTACGACTAAAAGTCATAGAATAAGGTAATTTTTTGATAAAAGATGCCGCTGTTTCAATGAAATTTTGTAATTTTGCAGGCTGAATCTGAAATTCAAGATAAAAGAACAAAAATAAAATAATAAAAACTATAAAATCAAATGGCAGCAATTGGAAAAATTAGAAGCTGGGGACCAGTACTTGCTACGGTGATTGGTCTGGCCCTTTTTGCATTCATTGCCGAAGAGATGTTCCGCTCATGCGAGGCTACTGGCAACGAGCGTCGTCAGCAGGTCGGCGAAGTGTTAGGTAAGAAAATCTCAGTTCAGGACTTCCAGAGTCTTGTCGATGAGTATCAGGAGGTCATTAAGATGACTCAGAACCGCGACAACCTCTCTGAGGAAGAACTCAATCAGGTGAAGGATCAGGTTTGGCAGCAGTTTGTCAACAGCACCATCCTGGAGACTGAAGCCAAGAAGGTTGGTCTGACCGTTACTGATGAGGAGTTGCAGAATGTACTGAAGGCTGGTACCAACGGTATGCTGATGCAGACACCGTTTGTCAATCAGCAGACTGGTCGTTTCGACGTTAGCCAGCTCACAAAGTTCTTGGCTGATTATAAGAAGCAACAGGAACAGGGTGGTAATGCCCAGATGATGGAACAATACACTCGCATCTACAACTACTGGAAGTTTGTTGAGAAGACGCTCCGTCAGCAGCTGCTCGCTCAGAAGTATCAGAGCCTGCTCGCCCAGTCTCTGCTGTCGAACCCCATCTCTGCTAAGATGGCTTTCGCCGCTCAGAACGAGGAGAGTGACATTCTGTTGGCTACCGTTCCCTACACCGCTATCAAAGATGCTGATGTAGAGGTAAGCGATGCAGACTTGAAGGCTAAGTACGACGAGAAGAAGGAGCAGTTCAAGCAGTATGTTGAGAGCCGCGACATTAAGTATGTTGATTTCCAGGTGGTAGCTTCTAAGGCTGACCGCGATGCCCTGATGAAGACTATGAAGGAGGCTCAGCAGCAGCTGGAGAGCGGTATGACTCCCGCTGAGGTTGTTCGCAAGGCTCAGTCGCAGATTGCCTATACAGGTATCGCTGCTACTCGTAGCGCATTCCCCAACGATATCGCAGCAAAGATTGACTCTATGCAGGTGGGCCAGGTATCTGCTCCCTTCGAGACTGCATATGACAATACTTTCAATGTTGTGAAGCTTATCAACAAGGTGCAGCAGCCCGACTCTGTCGAGTATCGTCAGATTCAGGTTGGTGGCGCTACTGCTGAGGAGGCTCACAAGTTGGCTGACAGCATCTATACCGCTCTGAAGGGTGGTGCAGACTTCGAAGTACTTGCAAAGAAGTATAATCAGACTGGTGAGAAGCAGTGGATGACTTCTGCTATGTATGAGCGCGCACAGACACTCGATGCAGACACTAAGGAGTACATCCAGTCTCTGAATACACTGGGTGCTGGTGAGCTGAAGAACCTCCAGTTCTCACAGGGTAACATCGTTCTGCAGGTGATTAATCGTAAGGCAATGGTCAGCAAGTTTGACGTGGCTGTTGTTAAGCACACCATCGATTTCTCTAAGTCTACCTATTCTACAGCATATAACAACTTCAGCCAGTATGTCAGCGAGAACAAGACGCTGGAAGGTCTGGAGAAGAACGCCCAGAAATTCGGCTTCCGCGTTCAGGAGCGTAACGACTTGTATAGCTCTGAGCACAATGTAGCTGGTCTGCGTGCTACTCGTGAGGCTATGAAGTGGATTTTTGATGCCAAGGCTGGTGAGGTTTCTCCTCTCTATGAGTGTGGCAACAACGACCATCTGTTGGTAATTGCTCTTACTGGTGTACACCCCGTAGGCTATCGTTCAATGGAGAGTGTCAAGGAACAGCTGAAGATGGAGGTTACTCGCGACAAGAAGTTCGAGAAGGCAGCCGCTCAGCTGGCTGGTGTGAAGGACATCGCTGCTGCTAAGCAGAAGGGTGCTGTTGTTGACAGCGTTCGTCAGATTACCTTCTCTGCTCCTGTCTTCGTACAGGCTGCTGGTGCCAGCGAGCCCGCTCTGAGTGGTGCTGTTGCTGCTGTTAAGCAGGGACAGTTCAGCCCCGCAGTTGTCAAGGGTAATGGTGGCGCATATCTCTTCCAGGTACTTGCCAAGAAGCAGCGCGAGGGTGCCAAGCTGGACGAGAAGCAGCAGATGAAGCAACTGCAGCAGCAGGCTCAGCAGGCTGCCGGCCGCTTCATGAACGAGATGTATCTGAAGGCTGATGTGGTGGACAACCGCTACCTCTTCTTCTAATCAAGTGAGAACAGAAGGCACGCCCAGTCGCCATCGGTGCGGGTAGCCTTTAAGGATAAACCAAGTGATTGTGCCTTGCTTTCGAGCAGGGCACAATCATTTTTATAGAATCCGCTGAGGATGAGTTGTGCCTTGGGTGCCATGACGCGGCGGAAGTTCGCCATGTCGTTGAGCAGAATGTTGCGGTTGATATTGGCGAGGACGACATTGAACTCGGCGGAAAAGCTGCTGAGCACACTGGCGTCGCCGCAGAGCGCTGTCAGGCGGTCGTCCACACGATTGATGACAGCGTTGTGGCGTGTGTTGTCGGCACTCCACTCGTCAATGTCATAGCATACCACACTCGCTGCACCTACCTTCAGGGCACAGATGCCTAAAATACCCGTACCACAGCCGCAGTCGAGTACGCGCGTGCCTGCTAATTCCATTTCTAATAATGTGCTGCAAATCATGCGGGTCGTTTCATGAGTGCCTGTGCCGAAGGCCAGATGGGCGTCGATTTCAATCATGATGTCTGATGACTGATGGCAGATGTCTGAAGGCTGGGCGTCGACGGCCGTAGGCAGGTGGCGACCATCATGGATAATCAGGTTCCCCTCCCTTTTGGAAGGGGGCAGGGGAAGGCTGATCGGTTCAAAGCCTTCCTGTTCCCATTGCTCGTTCCAGTCCTTGTCTTCGACTTCCTGAATGGAGTAGGAGAGGGAAACATTCTCGAAGGGGAAACCTTCAAGGACAAGTTTGAGGACCTCTTCGTCAAACAGTGTCTGTTGCACGTAGCCCTTCAGACCTGTTGCTGTCTCTTCAAACGTTTCGAAACCTGCCTCGCCAGCCAGTGCTGAGAGGATATCCTGTGCGTCCTGAGAACAGGGCATAATGGTGAAATCAACTTCGTAGTACTTCATAAGATGTTAAATTTGCCCACAAAATTACAAAAAATAGGGAAAAACCTACGCTGTCTTAGGGTTTTTCCCTAATTTTGCATGAAAATAAGTTGTATTTTTGCAACGTGAACAAGTATAAAAAGACGAAAAGCTATGAAAAAGTGGATTCTTTTAACAGCAATCTGTTCCTTGCCACTCCAGCTGATGGCACAGGACGATGATATGTACTTCGTTCCCACGAAAGAGAACGTTGCCAAGGAAGCAGAAAACTACGGTATGCCCAAGAAGACCTATTATTCTGGCTCTAACCGTAGTATTGATGACTACAATGGTCGTCAGTCTTCCAGCATTACGCCTATTGATTCGACGGGACAGAAAGTAGAGACCGAAGACTACCAATACACGCGTCAGCTGTCACGTTTCGACGACTACACCCCCAGTCAGGCCTACTGGGAGGGTTATCGTGATGGACGTTGGATGTCGCCGTGGTACTATGGTCGCTATGGCTGGTACAGTACATGGTACGATCCTTGGTACATTTCTTGGTATGATCCCTGGTACATCTCTTGGTATGATCCCTGGTACATCTCTTGGTATGATCCTTGGTATTATGGTGGTTACTATAGCTGGTATTCACCGTGGCGCTATGGATGGTACAGACCTTATTATCATTATTATGGTGGTCGCAGCTATCGCCCGTCTTCTCACCAGCGTTTCCATGCTAATCGCCATGTGACAGGAACGTCAGCTTTTGGCAACGGTTTCGGACGTAATCGCAGTACCGGTTCCTTTGGTAATCGTTCCAATAATGGCACCTTTGGTAATTCATCACGCTCAACGATTAACCGTACTACGACTGACAACGGACGTTTCAACGGTTCACGCAATAGTACCGGTTTCGGTTCTGGCAATCGTTCTAGCAGCAGTAATAGCAGTGGCTCCTTTGGCAGTTCACGCTCCAGCAGTAGCAGTGGAGGTGGTAGCCGTGGCGGTTCTTTCGGTGGCGGCGGTGGACGTTCTGGTGGTGGCGGTGGACGCTTTGGCCGATAAGAGATTTGTAATCCCCAACCTCAACCCTTATATTATTAATAATGTATAAGCTATGAAAAAGTTATTTGCAATAGCTGCTATTGTCGTGGCTACGATGCCCGCAGCAGCACAGGAAACCTACGAGAATGCGAAAATTGCTCAGGAAGACCTGAACGGTACGGCTCGCTATGTGGCTATGGGTGGTGCAATGGAGGCACTTGGTGCCGATATCTCGACCATGGGCACCAATCCTGCCGGTATCGGTATGTTCCGCCACTCAAATATCAGCCTGTCAATGGGACTCGTCTCTCAAGGAGATGCCACAAATGCTGTAGGTGGTTCTACGACTAATGCGTCGTTCGACCAACTGGGTTTCGTCTATTCTTATCGTAATGGCAAGACATCGTTCATCAATGTGGGTGTCAACTTTCATAAGAGTCGTAACTTCGATATGATTCTCTCTGCCGCCAGTCAGTTGGGAAATGCATCGCTCAACAAGCTGACGTATGCTAAGGGTAATTGCGATCTTGTCTATGAGGCGAAGCAAGAGAAATTGGACGACGGCACGATTATCGATGTGCCGAACTTCAAGGCTCCCTATATTACCTGTAGCCAGTTAGATGACCTGTTTGGTCCGCACCTGAACTGGGACAATGTTGATAAGACGTGGGGCTATGACAATGCCAATAGTTTCCGCTTCGATCGTGCCCACGAGGGTTATATCGGTGAGTACGACTTCAATGTCAGTGGTAATATCAACAACCGCATTTACCTGGGTGTTACCGTAGGTGTTCACGATGTTCACTACAAGCACTATAGTGAGTATGTGGAACAGATGCAACTGTTCCAGTGTACCGTTGCTGACCGTCGTGAGATTACCGGTACAGGTTTCGATATCAAGGCAGGTGTTATTCTTCGCCCTATCGAGAGTTCTCCATTCCGTATCGGTCTGTCCATTGCTTCACCGACATTCTATGAGCTGAAGACCGCTAACTATTCATATATCTCCGACGGCAATCTGCGGTTTGATACGGGCAGTATTAACGATGCTCGCGAACGCACCAATTATAAGTTCCGTTTGTATACACCGTGGAAGTTTGGTGTTAGTCTGGGGCATACCATTGGCTCGCAGATTGCGTTGGGTGCCAGCTACGAATATGCTGACTACGGCAGCATGGATACCCGCTACATTACCGACGAGTACTATGACGACTGGACCGATACCTATAGTTCAAGGTCGGAGAGTGACCGCGTGATGAATGATCATACCGCCAAGACGTTGAAGGGCGTACATACGCTGAAACTCGGTGCGGAGATAAAGCCTACCCGCGATCTGGCCCTTCGCATTGGCTATAACTACGTTAGTCCGATGTACCAGAAGGAAGGTTTCAAGGACGGTACACTGAATTCTGATGCCTCATATATCAGTTCCGCCACTGACTATACCAATTGGGATGCAACCAATCGCTTCACTTGCGGTTTCGGCTACACATTCGACAAGTTTAATGCCTCGCTGGCCTATCAGTACAGTGCTACGAAGGGAACGTTCTCGCCCTTTATGAGTTATTATGATCCCGACAACGCTTCGGACGACTGTATCGCTCCGCAGATTTCAGTCACCAACAAGCGCCATCAGGTGCTCTTGACGTTAGGATACACATTCTAGACATACGTAGACAAAAAATGAGACTCATAATTTGTGAGTCTCGTTTTTTTGTATTAACTTTGACTCCGTCGAAGGTACTCTCGCTCGAAAAAACTCAAATTAATTTGGTTTTTTGCTCACTTATTCGTACCTTTGCACCCCGTTAATTGCAATTAAAATATGTTTGAGAATTTAAGTGAGAGACTTGAACGGTCGTTCAAGATACTGAAAGGTGAAGGAAAAATCACCGAGATTAATGTTGCGGAGACCCTGAAGGACGTTCGCAAGGCTTTATTGGATGCCGATGTGAATTACAAAGTCGCCAAGCAGTTTACCGATACTGTCAAGCAGAAGGCGCTGGGCATGAACGTGCTCACTGCCATCAAGCCCAGTCAGTTGATGGTCAAGATTGTCCACGACGAACTGGCAGAGCTGATGGGTGGCAAGGCCGTGGAGCTGAAGCTGGAGGGTCGTCCTGCTATTGTGCTGATGTCCGGTCTGCAGGGTAGTGGTAAGACCACGTTCTCTGGTAAGTTGGCTAATATGCTGAAAACCAAGCAGCACAAGAATCCATTGCTCGTTGCTTGCGACGTCTATCGTCCTGCTGCTATCCAGCAGTTGCACGTGGTGGGTGAGAGTGTCGGCGTGCCCGTCTACTCTGAGCCTGACAACAAGAACGTTGTAGAGATTGCCCAGAACGCTATCCGCGAGGCCAAACAAAAGAATTATAATGTAGTCATCATCGATACCGCCGGTCGTCTGGCTGTTGACGAGGAGATGATGAATGAGATAGCTACCCTGAAACAGGCTGTCCAGCCCGATGAGACGCTGTTCGTCGTTGATTCGATGACTGGTCAGGACGCTGTGAATACCGCCAAGGAGTTCAACGACCGTCTGGACTTCGATGGTGTCGTACTCACCAAACTCGATGGCGACACTCGTGGTGGTGCTGCCCTGTCTATCCGTACCGTTGTCACCAAGCCTATCAAGTTTGTAGGTACTGGCGAGAAGATGGAAGCACTCGACGTGTTCCATCCTGAGCGTATGGCCGACCGCATCTTGGGTATGGGTGACATCGTCTCACTCGTAGAACGTGCTCAGGAGCAGTTCGACGAGGAAGAGGCTAAGCGCCTGGAGAAGAAGATTCGCAAGAACAAGTTCGACTTCGACGACTTCATGGGTCAGATTCAGCAAATCAAGAAGATGGGTAATATCAAGGATCTTGCCAGCATGATTCCTGGTGTGGGTAAGGCACTGAAAGATGTTGATATCGATGACAATGCCTTCAAGGGTATTGAGGCCATCATTCAGTCTATGACTCCCAAGGAACGTCAGAATCCGGATATCATCAACCAGAGTCGTAAACTGCGCATTGCCAAGGGCTCGGGTACGAAGCTTGAGGAGGTGAACCGCCTGCTGAAGCAGTTCGATCAGACGCGCAAAGTGATGCGCATGATGACTGGTGTTGGTTCGTCGAAGATGGCACAGATGGCTGCAGCCATGAAGATGCGTGGAAACAAACCATTCTAAAGATATGCAGTTAATTGACGGTAAAGCAACGGCAACAGCCATCAAGGCGGAAATAGCCGAAGAGGTAAAAGAGATTGTAGCGCGTGGAGGCAAACAGCCCCACTTGGCAGCTGTACTCGTGGGTCACGATGGTGGCTCAGAGACGTATGTAAAGAACAAGGTGTTGGCGTGCGAGGCTTGTGGCTTTAAGTCTACGCTTATTCGCTATGAAGACGACATCACAGAGGAAGAGCTTCTGGCATGTGTTGACAAACTGAACAAGGACGACGATGTCGATGGCTTCATCGTTCAGTTGCCTCTTCCCAAGCATATCGATGAACAGAAAATCATCGAGGCTATCGACTACCGCAAAGATGTTGATGGCTTTCATCCCATCAACGTAGGACGCATGGCCATTGGCCTGCCATGCTTTATCTCAGCTACACCATTGGGAATTATCACCCTCTTGAAACGTTATGGCATTGAGACCAGTGGTAAGAAGTGTGTCATTCTGGGACGTTCAAACATTGTGGGTAAGCCTATGGCTCAACTGATGATGCAGAAACAGTATGGCGACGCAACAGTTACTGTCTGTCACTCACGCTCCAAGACGTTAAAAAAAGAGTGTCAGGAGGCAGACATTATTATCGCTGCCATCGGACAGCCTGACTTTGTAACAGCTGACATGGTCAAGGATGGTGCTGTTATTGTTGATGTAGGTACAACGCGTGTTCCTGACGCTACCCGCAAGAGCGGTTTCCGTCTGAATGGCGACGTCAAGTTTGACGAGGTGGCTCCTAAGTGCTCGTTTATTACACCCGTTCCTGGTGGCGTAGGTCCGATGACCATCTGTTCGCTGATGAAGAATACGCTGGCCGCTGGAAAGAAAGAGTATTATAAATGACGGCGGAAGAGTATTACCAGAAAGGCAACGAGGCCCGCAAGCAAGGTTTGTGGCACGAAGCCATCAATTGTTACATCCAAGCCATTGCGCTTGACCCCGATAGCCCTGCTGTCGAGGCCAAGCGCATGTTGGATGATATCATGGCCTTCTACTGCAAAGACATGTATAACCCCTAAAACACTATGAACAAAACCTAACCCTAAATATGAAACGACTTATTATCAACATCATTGCCCTAATGACTATCGGGCAACTGTCTGCCCAGACAATGATTACGGGCTCAGAATGGGACAATCCCCTTGTCACGAGTGTTAATCGCGAAACTGCGCATATGTTGGCTATTCCCGATGCCCTTGGCACAACTGCCGACATGAGCCAATCACCTTGGTATCAGTCACTGGATGGTGTGTGGAGGTTCCAGTGGGTAGGTGTGCCCACCAGTGCCAAAACCGAATGGTGTGCCAAGGACTTCGACGATGGCTCATGGACCAACATAGATGTGCCCAGTAGCTGGCAGGTGTGGGGACTGAACCACAACAAGTCGTGGGACAAGCCCCTGTATTGCAACACCAGCTATCCATTCTCATATAATGAGTCGACGTATTCTGTCATGGCCGACCGTCCCAGTTGGTTCACCTATACTGGTAGCAAAAAGAATCCTGTGGGAACCTATCGTCGCCACTTTACTATACCCGATACATGGAAAGGACGTGATGTCTATGTTCGCTTCAATAGTGTGGGGCACGGCTACTACCTGTGGATTAATGGCCAGTGTGTTGGCTACTCGGAGGACTCGTATCTGCCATCAGAGTTTAAGATTACAGATTACCTCGTTGAAGGTGATAATACCATCGCTTTGCAGGTATATCGTTTCACCAGTGGTTCTTTCTTAGAGTGTCAGGACTATTGGCGTCTGACGGGTATTCACCGCAGTAGTTTTCTTTGGTCGGCACCGAAGAGTCAGATACGCGACTACTTCTTTACCACCGACCTCGATGCCACCTATACCAATGCCAAAGCAAACGTGAAGGTAACCCTTGAGGGTGCAGATGCTCTCAGCGGAGGCACCGTGGAGGCTTCCATTGTGCGCAATGGTTCACCCATTGCGACAGCTTCTGCCTCTGTGGCTGCTGAGCTGAGCCTGGATATGGATGTCACTGCTCCCGACAAGTGGAGTGCAGAGACACCTAACCTCTATGACCTTGTGCTGACACTGAAAGATGCAGAGGGTAAGGTTATTGATCGTCGTGGCTCGAAGGTCGGCTTCCGTGAGGTAAGCGTTCGCAATGATGGTGCCTTGCTTATCAATGGTCAGCGAATGGTGTTCCACGGCGTCAATCGTCACGATTTTTCGCCTATTAACGGCCGTGCTATCACCCCAGAAGAAATTGAACAGGATATTCTCTGCATGAAGCGCCTGAATATTAATGCCATCCGCACCTCTCATTATCCCAATGATCCTGTGTTCTATGACCTCTGCGACAAATACGGAATGTACGTGCTGGCTGAGGCAAATGTCGAGTGTCACGGCAACTGGAATCTCTCGCATGTGTCGCAGTTTAAGAATGCGATGGTAGAGCGCTCGCAGAACCACGTTCGCTGGATGCGCAATCACGTCTGCATCTTTATGTGGTCTTTCGGTAATGAAAGTGGTAACGGCAATAATTTCGCTGCTGTGCAGGCAGCTATTAAGGAACTCGACAAGACCCGTCTGACTCACTATGAAGGTGGTAGCGACTATGCCGATGTGTCCTCGTCCATGTATTGGGATTATAACGGCATAAAGAATAAGGGTATGAACCAGAAGAACCGTCCTCACATCCAGTGTGAGAACTCGCACTCTATGGGTAACTCTATGGGTAATGTCCGTGAGATGTTCGACCTCTACGAGCAGTATCCTTGTCTGACGGGTGAGTTCATCTGGGACTTCAAAGACCAGGGCCTGCTGACAAAGAGCTCTGATGGTCAAGACTACTGGGCTTATGGTGGTGACTTCGGCGACAACCCCAACGATGGCAACTTCTGCATCAATGGTCTGGTGCACCCAGACTGGAGCTATACCGCCAAGACTTATAACACTAAGAAGATTTACCAGCCTCTGGAGTGGGCAGCTGTCAGCGGCAAGACCGATGTATTCCGCATGAAGAACAAGCTGGCTTTTCTGTCCAGCAACACCTACGACGTCAGTTACACCCTGATGGACGAGGAGGGTAATGTCCTTGGTAATGGTACTATCAGCGACGATGTGGCTGCTGGTAAAACACAGGATATTACTATCGATTTGAGTGCTGTTAATAGCCTCGATAACGCTAAGGAAGCATTCATTTATTTCTGTGCCAAGCAGCGCGAGAATACCGCTTGGGCTGAGGCCGGCTATGTGGTGGCTGAAGAAAAACTGCCTGTGAAGGTTGCGCAGAAGCCCATGAAGGACTTGACGTTTGCTACTGCTGATGCACTGACAGTCGAGGAGACCAGTTCTGCTGTCAAGGTGAGTGGTGCGAACTTTACTGCCAGCTTTAGCAAGAGCAAAGGAACGCTGTCTGGTTATACGCTCGATGGTGTGTCGATGATTCGCAAGGCCCTTCTTCTCAATGCCTTCCGTCTACCGACAGACAATGATGGTAGCAAGAAGAGCAGCTGGGATGGTATGGGACTGCCTACGCTCAGCTCTACAGCTAAAGGAACTAGTACCAAGGTGACAAAGGACGACAACGGCAAGACTGTTACTGTCAGCATGCAGAGCACCTATGGCACTGGTTCGAATACGTTCGATGTCAGTCTCGACTTCATTGTCTGTGCCGATGGTACCATCATGACCAATTCGTTCATCCGTCCTAAGAATACAGGCGCCATCCTGCCCAAGCTCGGCTTCAAGTTAGAGTTGCTCAAGGAGATGGAGCAACTCAGTTGGTTCGGCCGCGGCCCGTGGGATAGCTATCGTGACCGCAAGGAAGCTTGTTTGCCTGCTATCTATAACAGTACGGTTACTGATCAGTACGAAGAATATATTCTGCCTCAGGAGCATGGTACCAAACAGGAAGTGCGCTGGCTGTCTGTAACCGACAACGAGGGTAGGGGTCTGCTGTTTGCTGCTCCTGATCAGATGGCAGCCTCTGCCGTACACTTCCGTCCAGAGGACAACTATACGGATAAGGACCATCGTGCAAAGCATACCTATGAGTTTAAGAGCTGTGCCACTACCGTTGTCAATCTTGATGCTGCCACTCGTGGCTTGGGTAACAACTCCTGTGGCCCTGACGTTATGGATAAATATGAGTTAAAGGCCACCAATACTGCTTTCCGCTTCTTTATCATTCCGCTGAAAACTGGTGTTAAGGCTGCCGATGCTGCTCGCATCGACATGCCTGTCTGTCAGCCCGTCAGTGTAGAGCGTCAGAATAATGGTAAACTGAAAATGACGACGCAGACGCAGAATGCTACTATTTGGTACAGCATTGATGGTGGTGAATATCAGAAATATACTTCAGCCGTCACCCACAATAGCGCCTGCACTGTTACGGCCTACAGCACGTCCGACGGTCTGATGAATAGTCCGATGATGAGTTACGATTTCCCACTCTTCATTGACAAGAGTGCGTGGAAGGTGAAGAGCGTTGATAGCTATCAAGGCGGTAATGAGGCAAAACTGGCTATTGATGGTAAAAACAGTACCTTCTGGCATACTGCATGGGGCACTAATGAGCCTCGTCACCCACACACAATTGTGATTGATATGGCTACCAACTATAAAGTAACTGCTATTACTTATCTTTCACGTCAGGATGGCAATCAGAATGGTATGGTGAAAGAATATGAAGTATATCTTAGTACTGACGGTCAAACGTGGGGTACGAAGGTTGCCAGCGGTTCTTTCCAGAATACGACAGCACTTCAAACTGCCAAGTTGAATACTGCTACCACTGCACGCTATATGAAGTTCGTGGCCAAGAGCGAGATTAACGGTAACGCATGGACGTCAGCTGCTGAGATAGGTATTGAAGCTGAAGATGAGGCAACGGCTGTCAATATGATGCAGAACAAAAAAGAATCAATGAAATACGTTTATGACCTGCAGGGACATCGTCATGATGGTTCGCAGGCCTCACTTCCTCACGGTATCTATATTGCTCAAGGACGTAAAATCGTGAAGTAATATGTTATAATAATGAATAAACTTGCAAGAATGGTGCAGATATAATTGATTTTGCATAAATAATTGCATTTTCTATTGGTTAATTATAAAATAATTTTGGTGGTTTCCACACTTATTCGTATCTTTGCACTCCGAATTCGAAAGTTAATGCATTAAACAAATACAATATGGC
>Ga0256404_1002613_pt1 | contig 39304 bp, 34 predicted proteins | sample RumenRJG_01DNA_FD_185990 | JGI IMG/M metagenome (GOLD analysis project Ga0256404, IMG submission 185990) | Bovine rumen microbial communities from Lethbridge, Alberta, Canada - RJG_01 | ecosystem: Host-associated > Mammals > Digestive system > Stomach > Rumen | place: Canada: Alberta | collected...
AGCTTTGTCGGCAAGATAGACTTGCCGGAAGCCTAACGCCTGACCTATCCGACACAGCCCTAAGTGCCGGATAGGAACGGCAAAATTTTTTACACTTCTATTACTTCTTTATCGCACATTAGCAAATGCTGCGGGGAATATGCCTGTGGCTCCACATCAATATAGCAGGAATTATCATCCAATATATTTACAAAAAGATGCCCTGTCTCATTCGGAGGAGTATTACGCACAAGAATGCAGCGGTATGCCTCCGCCGGAAACTTTCTGTCCCAGGTTATCTTAAATACACATGAATAGTCGCGACAGTTAACCGTTCCGTCAAGATTGTAGTCATAGACATTCGCCTGAGCCTCCTTAACTGTTGCAACAATCATCCGGTGTATGCGCGGAGAAATCTGGGAATAGTCTTTCTGGGCAAAAGCCTTTGTAAAAAACAAAACCAATACAGACAAAACAGCAAATTCCTTTCTCATAGCAGAATCCTCCTTATCTTTGCAAGCTTGACTAAATCTTACTTCAAGCCTATTCCCAAGTCACGGGAATGATTATAAATTGCACATTTTTTATAGATGCGCTATGATGTTTTCCATGGAAGATTACAAGAAAGAATTCATTGATTTTATGGTTGAATGCAATGCGCTCAAATTTGGTTCATTTACACTAAAAAGCGGGCGCAAATCCCCCTTCTTTATGAATGCAGGTGCCTACGTAACAGGCAGCCAGCTTAGCAAGCTGGGAGAATTTTATGCCAAGGCAATCCACTCAAACTTTGGTGACGACTTTGACGTATTGTTTGGCCCCGCCTACAAGGGAATTCCCCTGGCGGTAACAACAGCAATCGCATACTCAAAGCTATACGGCAAGGAAGTGCGCTACTGTTCAAACCGCAAGGAAGAAAAAGACCACGGTGCAGACAAAGGTTCCCTATTGGGCAGCCCAATCAAAGACGGGGAGCGGGTTGTAATCATAGAAGACGTAACCACATCCGGCAAATCTATAGAAGAAACCTATCCAATCGTAATGGCACAGGGAAATGTTAAAATCATCGGGGAAATGGTAAGCCTTAACCGCATGGAAAAAGCCCTGGACACAGACAAATCCGCCTTGGACACAATTACGGCAAAATACGGCTTTCCGGCACGCGCAATAGTTTCCATGCAGGAAGTGGTTGAATACCTTCACACACCGGGAGGTCTCATAACCGATTCCATAAAGGCAGAAATAGATTCCTACTACAAGGAATGGGGAGCAAAATAAGCACCCTTACAGCAGGCAGGAATTCCAATGGACAGGGCTACTTTAGAGCAAAGGCACGCAAACATGGCCGCCATACGAAGCACAAACACCGCTCCAGAAAGGGCCGTGCGCTCTGCCCTCTTCAAATTGGGATTCCGCTTTAGAAAAAACGATGCCCGGCTTGCAGGAAAACCGGACATTGTTCTGCCACATTACCACGCAATAATATTTGTAAACGGCTGCTTTTGGCACGGACACGTCCCCTTTGCAGTGGAAAAGCTTTTGAGCCTAAAAAATCCTTCGCAAAAGAAAAAAGTTTATTCTGCAAAGGCCTGCCCAAAATACCACATTCCCAAGACCAACAGCGAATTTTGGGTCAACAAGATAAAGCGCAACCGGGAGCGGGACGCAAAAGAAATCCAAGAACTTATAGAAGAAGGCTGGCGGGTTTGCCTTGTATGGGAATGTTCCATAACCGGCAAAAAGCGCTCAGAAAAAATCCGCAATGTAAGCGAAAAAATTTCCTTGTGGCTGGAAGAAGAATTTGACAAAACCTTCACAGAATTTTAATATGATAGGCAGAATATGAAAAACAATCCAAAAGAACAAAAGCGGGACAAAAAGATAGTAGCAGTCTCCATAATCAGCATTGCGGCAAACGTTGTGCTTGCATCCTTTAAGGCAGCAGCGGGCCTAGTCTCCGGCTCAATTTCCATAATACTCGATGCAGTAAACAATTTATCTGACGCACTTTCTTCTATAATAACCATCATCGGAACAAAGCTTTCTCTTAAACCGGCAGACAAAAAGCACCCCTTTGGCTACGGCCGCATTGAATATCTTTCCGCTTCAATCATAGCGGCAATTGTTTTGTACGCAGGATTCACATCGCTAAAAGAATCAATCGTAAAAATAATTCATCCGCAAAAAGCAGAATACTCTACCGTAACCATAGCAATCGTTGCCACAGCGGTATTCGTAAAATTCATCCTTGGAGCCTGGGTAAAAAAGCAGGGAAAAGACACAGACAGTAAATCGCTCATTGCATCCGGTGAAGACGCAAGAAACGACGCCTTCCTTTCTGCAGGAGTTTTGGCGGGCGCGCTAATTGCAAAGTTTACGGGATTTTCGCTTGAAGCATACATTGGCTGCATAATTTCGCTCTTCATCTTAAAAAGCGGAATAGAAATGCTAAAGGACACCCTGGACGACATTCTTGGCAGCCGCATTTCCAAGGAGCTTTCCAGGAACGTCAAAAAAAATATTGCAGCTTTTCCAAATGTCCTTGGAGCCTACGACCTAAGCCTTAACTCTTACGGCCCGGACAGGATGATTGGCTCTGTTCACATAGAAGTGCCGGAGAACATGACCGCAAAAGAAATAGACGACCTTTCCATAAAAATTACAAACGCCATCTACAAAGAAAACAATGTGGCACTTTCCGCAATAGGAATTTATTCGCACAACAGCGACACTTCGGAAGCCGCAAAGTACCTTGAGGGCATAAAGGAAATTACGGACCAATACAAAGACGTAATGCAAATCCACGGCTTTTATCTTAGCAAAGAAGACAAGCTCATAAAGTTTGACATAATCATTTCTTTTGATGCAAAAGACCGCGAAGAGCAGTTCAAAGAAATCCACAAAAAAATCTGCCAAAAATACCCGGACTTTAAAATCCACATGAACCTTGATGCAGATTTGTCCGACTAGCAGAATTTTTCCCTTGACAACAAAGGGAATTTCAGATAATATTTAATTATGCATTTTTGGAAATCGTTTTTTTATGATTTCCGCCTCCTTTAGCCTGTATCTGTCCGTTGGATGGTACAGGCAATTTTTTTGCCCGCAGAAGTTGGCAGAATTTTTGCATATAAAAGCCTAGCCCCGATTGGAAGGGCCCGCCGAAGGCGGGTTGCGGAACAGAGTGGAGCAATGGAGGGGTTGGGGCCCCGGAACCCTGGAAAGCGGGTAATAATTGGCACTTGCGCTTTGCATTGTAGGCAGGAGGTAAAAAAGGCATGCGCTCCAAAAAAGAAAGAGGTCAAAGATGGATTTTTTACCGGAAGGAATTGCAGGCAAGAAACAGATGCTGGCCCTGGCAGACAAGTACGAAAACGCGGATTTTATAAAAAATGACCCTTCCCAGTTTATGCACCGCTTTTCTGCTACAGAAGACATAGAACTTGTTGCCTTTATTGCGGCAAACCTTGCTTTTGGAAGACGCGACCAAATAATAAGCCATGTCCAGATGATTTTAGACAAAGCAGGCTCTTGGCCTGCAAAATGGGTTCTTGACGGCGGCTACAAAACGTTTTTTTTGGAATCAGACAAATCTTTTTACAGGATGTTTTCTTTTAGGACTATGCGCATTTTCTTTGACGTGCTTTCCTCCATTTTGAAACAATCTTCGAGCTTGGGTGATTTTTTCCATGCTGAATTTCTGAAAGCCTGCAAAGACGCGGATTCTTTTTCAAGAAAAACTGCAAGGGCAAATTCCGGCTGCCCGCTTCTTTCTAAAGTGATTGCATCTTTTTTTCCAAAGGAATGTTCTATTATTCCCCATGGAGAGTCTTCCGCAGACAAAAGGCTTCAAATGTTCCTGCGCTGGATGGTAAGGGATTCTTCCCCGGTAGACATGGGGCTTTGGAAGTGGTACAAAAAGACGGATCTTTTAATTCCCCTGGACACACATGTTATGCAGGAAGCAACAAGGCTTGGCTTTTTACCGCCAGCCTCTTCCGGAAAGTGCCGTGCTGCCTCACTAAAAACCGCAGTTGAACTTACGGACAAAATGAGGCAATACTTTCCAGAAGACCCAGTCCGCGCAGACTTTGCCCTCTTTGGACTTGGAGTAGACAAAGCCTAGCGGGGCTGCGCAAGAAAATATTCCTGCTAGTTATCCAGAATCTTTACAAAAGGCGTGTCGTGCAAAATAAGGTAGCGGCTTGCATAAAGGGCAAAGAAGTCGTCATCGGTTAGGGTGTAGCTCTTTATGTTGCGCTGGGTTGTATCGGCTTCGGTAACTTTTCCCGCTTTTGAAACAATTTTTGTGTTGTATTCGCGCCAGCCGTTTTTTGCATTGCCACGCGGGTAGACTGGAAGGCTCATGTCGTCATCCCAGCCAAATTCGGGGTTGTAGTATTCGCTAACAAAGCAGTTCAATAGGGCAACGCTGTCCCACCACTTGAAAGAGGTTGGCTTTCCGTGGCCTTCCGTGCGGTAAATGTAGATGTTGTTCTTTTTGCGCTTTTCTCCGGTAAAGCGGCAGTCGGAGAAAACAAAGCCTGGTTTGTTTGCCATTGCGGTGCTCTTTACAGCGTAGCCGTCAAAGTCCCCACGGTTGTCCTTTCTTATGCAAATTTCGCAGCCTTCAAAGAAAACAGTGTCCGCATCACCGTAAATAAAATCCGTGTCGCCGGTAATGTAGCTGTCCTTGAACCAGGCATAGCCTTTTGCGCAAAGGGTGTTCTGCCTACCTTCCAAGCGGAGGCCTTCAGCAAACAAAGTTCCTGTAGCATTGTCCCAGACCAGGGCTTCCGCTGCATCGGGAAGAATGTTTCCTTCCATAATGGACTTGTTGTGCGTGTTGATTATGGAAAAATTCTTAAGTGTAACGTTTGTTGCAAGTGCGCCCAAATAAAAGACAGCACGGTTTTCCAGCCCCTTATGAAAAGCTTCGCAGTTGTCTGCCTGAATTATACAGTCTGTGTTTTTTGTTCCAGGCACGCTCTCCAAGATAAGCGGGTTGGGCATATTATAGCGGACAGTCTCTTTGTAAATCCCCGGTTCTAGTATCAGGTGGATTGGAGTATCTTTGGGTACGGCTCCGGTCATAATCATTTCCTTTATTTTCTTAAGGGAAGAAGTAATGGCCACTGCCGAATTAGGGTTTACTGTAAGCTCTAACATAATGCGTATATTATACTTAATTTAAAGGAATTAATCAAATTTTACTCAAAGCATGTCGATTATGGAAGCGTACCTATTACGCCTTTTACAAACCAGTCCATGTTCCAGATGTCGTCATCATTCATCCTGAATCCGTCGGCAACTTTTAGCTCTCCAGACTGCTTGTAGATGGGGCCCTTAAAAATCTTAAGCGAACCGTTAACAATGCCTGCCCTTGCTTCGTCCACTTTTTCCTGTGTTCCGGGGGCGCAGAGCGGGCTAAGGGGTGCCAAATCCGTCATTCCGGCTGCAAGACCTTCCCAATAGGCACGGCTTTTCCAGCTTCCGTCTAGAATCTTGTGAACATCGTCAAGGATAAATATTGACCAATTGAATACTGGTGCCGTAAGGTAGGCCTTTGGTGCAGCTTCCGGTGTGTCTACATTGTAGCCTATGGCAAAAGCTCCCTTTGACTGGGCGGTTATCTGAGAAACAGTTGAATCCTGATGCTGTTCAAGAACATCGCAGCCCTTTTCCAAAAGTTCCAAGGCTGCCTGGCGCTCCTGGTTGGGGTCAAACCAAGTGTTTGTCCAGACAACTTCTACGGTTGCATCCGGCTTTACAGACTGAACTCCCAGCGCAAATGCGTTTATTCCGCGGATGCATTCGGGGATGGGGAATGCCGCCACGTAGCCTATCTTCTTTGATTTTGTCTTCATACCGGCAACAATACCGGCAAGATACCTTGCTTCGTATGCGCGTCCAAAATAGGTGGAAACGTTTGCCGCACGCTTGTATCCTGAGCAATGCCCAAACTTTATGTAGGGGAATTCCTGTGCTACTTTTATGGTGCTGTCCATAAAGCCGTATGATGTTGTATATATTACGTTGCAATCCTGTTCTATAAGGTCTCGGATTGCCTTTTCGCAGCCCTCGTCTTCCGACACGTTTTCTACGTACTTAGTTTTGATTCCTTCCGCAACAAGAGCCAAGCGTCCCTGGTCCTGTGCCTGGGTATAGCCCTGGTCATTTATGGAGCCTATGTAAACAAAACCCACGCAAAGATTTTCTTTTGTAAGCGGTTCGTTCAGTTTCCTTGCCCCCCTTTTGCTGCAACCAGTTAAGGCACAAAGAAATAGGCTTAAGGCGGCAGAAAGCAACAAAACACGCACAAATACATTTTTCATTTTTTAGAATCTCCCTAAAGCATCCAGGTTCACGCTTTATAATAAGTAAAAAAAAAGCAGCGGCCGCAATTTCTCACGACCACTGCCCTTTGGGTTTATGCAGCAGATTATGCTGCACAAAGTTGACTATTCTTCAACCTTGTATCCCTTGTAAGTAATAACAGTCTGATGGCGTGTGTTGTACTTGGAGTTGTAGATGTCCATATCCAAGTCCTTTGACAAGCTAACAGCCTTCTTAAACTTGTAGTTGCGGTTCTTTGCTGCGCAGTCAAACTGAACTGTGACGCCGTCAGAGCTAGCAGCGAAGTCAAAGTTCTGTGTGTTGTTTTCTGTGAACTTGTAAATCAAAGAACCAGACTTTGCATCGCGAAGAGTAATTGACTTGTTTGATGCACCAACATCGAGAGTCCAGTCGCAGTCATACTTTTCATCGTACCATGTGCCCTGGATAGAACCAGAAACAGATGGACGTTCAACAGAAACTTCTTCGCTTGTTTCTTCAACTGTATCTTCTACTGTTTCATCTACAGTTTCTGGTGCTGGTGTAGAACCACAACCCACTGCAAAGAATCCCAAGAACAATACAGAAGTAACAAAAGCGATAGCGTGTAGCTTTTTCATAAAGATACTCCTTTATAGTTAGTATATCTTTATTATAATATGATATTTTTTTAATATCAAGTAAAAAAAATAAAATTCTGTTTTTTTTGGGACAGAATCCTTAAAATTTGGGGATGTTTGGGGAAATATTTATAATTGTTTGTGAAACAATAAATTATAAAACACATTGTTTGCAATGGTATTTTTCTACCAAGCAATTCTTTTAAAATTGCGCAATTACTATCTGCTGGTTTTTGCTTTTCGGTTTTTCTGGAATCGTGTATTTTAGTTTTCCTTCTTCTATAAGAGGAATGATATAATTCTTCATAAAATAAGCCGGATGCTTTTCGTCAAAGCCAAATTTTCTGGCAAGGGCTCCCTTGCTCCTCGGTTTTCCGCAAAAATCAATTATCTCATCTTTAAACCGGTTATCAGTATTTTTTTCGTTATACAAAGTGACCTTAAAAGTCCCCCTTATATTTTCAAATTTTGGTTCAAGCAATCCCGCTTTTTTCATTTCTGCATAGATAGTAGGAATACCAGAATATCGGTTTTCTGTAGTAGCTAAAATTTCAAGGGCTGCCGCAATAAAGGGATTTCTTACATCGGCTTTAGTTTTTCCAAGCTCATCAAGCGTAAGACGACCATATAATCCACCTGGGTTAGAAACCTCTATTCTGTCAGGATACATTTCTATGCGAATAGGATCATTTTCTGTATGAATACTGTAGTCACGATGAATCAGTGCATTCAGGATAATCTCGCGAATGGCTTTTACCGGATATTCGTAAATATCATTGCGGTGCCCGGTTTCATCAACTACGGTAGAAATTTTCATATTCTGCTGAACAAAAGCGAGCGCGCTTTCCAGCATTTGGGGGATAGTTCCGTCAAGTCTCTTGTTTACAAGAAAACGCTCTCCAGTCGCTAACTCATCCGCATACTTATTTGTAGCACAAACTACGGCAACAATATCAAGATTCGGGGAAAGATACTGGGGATACTTTCCAAAAAGCATTATCCCGCAAACAGTCGGACTTCCATTTTTATCTGAAAGGCCGTTCAATGTAACAAGTGTTTTCTTGTCCATATTAACAAGATTTGGTTTAGCAGAAACTGCTTTTGCAATAAATCCGTCAAGTTGAATCTGGTCAATCATGGAATCATCTATTCGTCTGCTTGTTCTAAGTTCATCTTCCGTCTTGTATTTGAATGCATCATAGCTGTAAATTTCATATTCTGTCATTGGTAAATCAGCATCTCCAACTCGAATATAGGAACCCTTACTTTTTCCCTTTCCTGTGTAATAGCAGGGTTTGCTTACAGAATCCATCTCGGCAATTTCTGCAGACGCAACAATCTTTCCTTCATATTCACAAAAGCTTATCAGGGGCCTAACCACAGGCTCCATTTCTTTTGCCTGCTCTACAACCTTCTTTTCCAACTCATCAGGATTCTGGATGCCACAAACCTTATAGCCCGCTTTTTCATCAATTCCAAAAATGATGATTCCGCCTTCAGTGTTAGAAAAACTTGAAAAACTGTCATAAAGCTTTTCAGGAACACCACCTTTGGAACTCTTGAATTCTATTTTTGAAGTCTCAGTCTTTCTTTCCTTTATTTTCGTAATTAATTCTATTAACTCGGATTCCTGCATAATTTCCTCCAAAAACATCTTTTTACGAAAATATTAGCACATTTTACGAAAATTTGCAATTTTACGAAAATAAATTACGAAAATTTTAAAAAAGTAGGTTCCTTGAGAACCAGTCGATTATCGCCATCAGGTAAACGGTGCCATGCGACAGTTTGATGTAAGTGATGTCGGTCGCCATGACCTAGTTCGGGAATGCGATGAACTTGTTCCTCAAAAGGTACGGGAACTTGCCATATGGCGCTTTTCCGTTTCTTGTTGTCTTGAAAACAGGCTTCTGGCCTTTGATTCCAAGTTCCTTATACAAGTTGCGGATAATCTTTTCTCCGGCCCAGTCGTAGTCAAGTCGTTTCAGATGCTTTGACATCTTATTGTAACCGTATGTGCTGTGGGTTGACCACTCGTTGATTACAGTCTTGGTGCGCTTGAGCCCGTAAGCAGGGAAAAGGTTTTTGAGACACTTGATTTGCGCACCCAGCAGAAGCTTAACCTTGAGATGGCCCTGGTAAGCCCCATCATTCAGTTTTCGCAGCTGCCAGTCCAGATGGGTCTGCCCGCAAATACCGAAGGCCAAACAACAAATTTCTATGCAACCGTAATCCGAAGCCGGAGGAACATTTTTATAATCACAATGGAAAAAGACAAGGACTTCCATTTTTACGCGGTAAAATTTGTCCACAACCTTGGCGGAAAGGAAATTGAATTCAGCATGGAAAGCGAGAGCGACGGAACCCACCGCCTCTTCCAGCTTTTGGAAATCCTCATCTGCAAAAAGGAAAAGGTTTATATAATGGACGAAATAAACCGCAGCCTGCACCCCAAGCTTACGGTTCAGTTTGTAAAGAAATATTTTTCAAGCGCAAAAGACAGGAGAATCCAGCTTGTGACAACCACCCACGAAAGCCGCCTCATGAGCCACGACATTGTGCGCCGGGACGAAATCTGGATTGCAGACAAGAACGCTGACGACAGCACAAAGCTTTTTAGCCTTGAAGATGAACAGGTGCGCATAGACAAGGTTCTTGACCAGAACTACATGGACAACGTGTGGGGCGGAGTTCCTGTGTTTGCCAATAACTGATTTTCTTCCTATTACTCTTTCTCCAGCTTGGCCGCAAACTGAATGCTGCGCTCGGTAGAAAGAGAGTCAAATTTTATCGTATAGCAGGAGGCCTTTTCGTTAGTAAGGACAACCGTGCCTGCGCCAAAGACAGGATGAACTACCCTGTCGCCCGGGGAAAAGAGGTTCTTCATTTGGCTAAGGCGCTTTTCGTCGTAGTCGATAAGGCTTTGTGTTTGCTCCACAAGGTTTTTGTCCAGTTCCTTTACAAGCTCAAGATTCTGGAATCCTGCATCAAGAATGAATCTGCTGGGGTACTTGAATATTCCGTCGTTTGCCTTGCCTTCCGCATCGCTTAAGAAAAGCCCGTTTTTTGCTCTTGTAAAGGCAACGTATGCAATGCGCCTTTCTTCTTCCATATCTTCGGGAGTAAGGACTTTGCGGCTGGGGAAAATTCCTTCGTTGAGTCCGCAAATAAAAACATAGGGAAACTCCATTCCCTTGGCAGCATGAATCGTAAGGAGCTTTACCGTATCTTTTCCGGAATTTCCGTCTGCATCAAGATCGGTAAAAAGCGCAAGGTGGGACAATAGCCCCGGAAGAGTTGCGTCGTCATCAAGACCCTCTTCGTTCACCGCCCGCTTAAATTCCGCAAGATTGTCCAGCCTGTCCTGGTCTGCTTCAATGCGAAGAAATGCCTCGTAGCCGGATTCATCCAAAATTGCCTGAAGAATGTCCCCCAGCTTTGCCCGGCCACCATTTGCCAGCTGCCTAACCTTTTCCACGGCATCAATGTATTTTTGCGCCCCAGTTCCCTTAAAAACAGAAGACTCTCCGCCAACAAGTTCCTTTAGGGCATTGTATGCGCTAAGGTTATGTTCCTCAGAATACTCTTTTATAAGCGCAATCTTTTGCTTGCCAATTTTACGCGAGGGCATGTTTATAGTGCGGTAAAAAGCCATGTCGTCTGCGGCAGTCAACATCCTAAGGTAGCAGACGGTATCCTTTATTTCTCTTCTTCCATAAAATTCAGTTCCGGCAAGAATGGAATATGGAATGTTCTTTTTTATTAGCGCCTCTTCCAAAGAACGGCTAAGGTAATGTGCCCGGTACAAGATTGCAATGTCCCGCAAATGGACTGTACGGGAATCCGGCTTTTTTTTAGAGCCATCCATTTTTGCAGAGCAATTTTCTTTTTCATCCCCATTCTTTTTGTCATTTTTGCCACCGCCATCTTTATCCTCAACAAGCTTTTTTATGGTACGGCAAATCCATTCAGCTTCTTTCTCTGAATCCGCCGCATGAAAATAAAGTGGCTTTTTTCCGTTAGCCCTTGTGGCAATAAGTTCCTTTGGATAGCGCACGGTGTTCTTGCTTATAAGTTCATTGGAAGCGGCCAAAATCTGCGGCGTACTGCGGTAGTTCTGCCTTAGCAAAATTGTCTTTGCATCGGGGTACTTCTTGTCAAATTCCAGAATCAGCTTAACGTGGCTTCCCCGCCATGAATAGATTGTCTGGTCACTGTCGCCAACTATAAAAAGGTTCTTGTGCTTGGCAGAAAGAATCTGGGCAATGCGGTACTGCTTTTCCGAGACATCCTGGAATTCATCAACCATAACATACTGCATTCTCTCCTGCCACTTTTCACGCACGTCCGGAAAGTTTTCCAATATGTAGGTTGCAAAATTTATAAGGTCGTTAAAGTCAACCCCAAAGCATTTCTTTTGTTCGTAAAGGTAGCGCAAAAAAATCTCGGTGTTCTGGTCAATGCCCTCTTCCTGCCACTTGGCCTTAAGTTCCTCGTTATTCAGCTTGTAGATATAGTTAATGTAAGTGTCGGGCTTTACCTTCTTAGCTTCAAGAACCTCGTCAATCTTCTGCTGGACAGTCGTTTCCTTTAGGGTAAGGTGCATGTCGGAAAAAATCCTAAGCATTATGGAACGCCAGTCTTCCTTGTCCAAAATTATAAAATCCTTTGGAAAATTCAGAACATTAATGTCTTCGTGCAACAGCAGGGTACAAAAGGCGTGGATTGTACAGATGTAGCCCAAATCCATGTCGCCCAGCATTGAGCGTATGCGCCCCTTCATTTCGTTGGCAGCACGGTTTGTGAATGTTACGCAAAGAATGTTTTTAGGACTTATGCCCAGGTCGCGGACAAGATAGCAGTAGCGGCTGGTAAGGGCACGAGTCTTTCCTGTACCCGCACCCGCAAGCACGCGGATATGGCCTTCCGTTGTAGTGGCGGCTTCTTTTTGTTCATCATTTAAAATAGAAAGAAAATCTTTCAATGGCTAAGGTTCCGATAAAGTTTCAGTAAAATTCCGTTAAAGTTCCGCTTCTGCAATAATACCGTCAATTTCCGCATCAGAAGTCTGGTTGTCGTCTTCAATCAAGCGCAGGAAAATTGTCTGCAAAGTGCGTGACCTCTTGGACGGATCGCTAATTGACTGGCGCACGGCACGGCGAATCTCTTCCATGTGCTCGTTAATGTCGCTAATATTCTGCGGAAGTGAGCTTTCTATAAGAGACTTTAGGAACTGCGAAACATGTGGGCTCTTACCGCTGCTGGAAATTCCGCAAACAACGTCGCCACGCTTAATGATGGCCGGGAAAATAAAATCGCAGCGCTGGCGGCTGGAAATGTCCTGGACAAGCACGTTTTTGTTTTGGTAGTAGGCATAAATTTCGGCATTCAGCTTGGCATCGTTTTCCGTAACAATAACAAGCGTGGGTGTACAGTTAAGGCTGCTGATTGCTTCTATGGAAGGCTTCTTCTGAACAAAATCAACGCGGTCCTCGTAAGCCTTAATCAAAATCTGGAGGTTCTGGTCAATCTGATCCGCCAGCAAGACAATCTTTGCCTCAAAAGTCAAAAACTGGGAAATTTCCTGAAAAGCAACGCTTCCCCCGCCAAGGATGAGAACTTCTTTATGCTGTAAATTAACAAACAAAGGAAAATAGGCCATAAAACAATCCTAACATATTATCGGCAAAAAAGCAAAAAAACGGCAATTTCCACGCCAAATTTTTCTCTTTCGGACGGTAATTTCACATGCTCCACCATTCATTTTATCTCTAAAATCGACAAAAAGGCCATTCTCTACGGGCTTTCCGGGGTTCCGCGGGTCCCTTCCCGCTCCATTGCTAGCGCAACGAGTTGCAAGCAACTCGCCCCTCCAATCCCGCGTAGCATGCCAGTCCGGCTCTGCCAAGAAAAAAGGAATCAAAACATTGACTTTACTTTTCAAAAGTATAGTGCAGATACCAAATTAATTATCACCCTGCGTCACCAAGAAAATTTCCCGTTAAAAAAATTTGTTCAGTGTACACTGAACAAAGGGCTTGAAAAAGCCCTTTGTTGCGAAACTCGCTACGCTCGTTTCGCAACAAAAAAAATATTGGAGTTTTTCTATGGCAAAAAAAATTGAAGTCATTTTAAAGAAAGATGGTTCTGAGGACATTACAGTAACGTGTCCTGAAAAAGTAAAGCTTAGTGTACCTAGTGCATTGCTAGCAATCAAATTTGGTCTTCCTCCTGCAGATGTAAAACCTGTACAGGTAAAAGATGTAGTAAAATGCATCATCCTCTTCTTTGCAATATTTGCAGCATGTATTTTTTTTACCGTAAGCGTACCTCTTGGAATTATCGCCGTAATTATTGCTTTTGTTGCCAACATCATTTACAACCAAAACTATTTTTTTAATTTCATTAGAAAAAAGATTGCGGAAGGCTATACTGTAGAAAACGAAGAGCATAAGAACCTTTTGCAAGCAGCTGGAGTTTTCGAGACCAATCAGGGAGCTTCCTCTTCACAGTCAAAATCCTTGCCTCCAGTTCTTTCAAAGGTAACCGGAGCTATAAACAAGCTTCCTTTTAACAGCTTTGCAACAAAAATTCCTGTCCTACAGAATTTTTCAAAATATGCAAACTACATAGTTTGCGGCTTGGCAGTTATTTTAATTGTTTCACTATTCAGTTTTAAGAGCCCTGTAGACTCTATGCTTGATGATACGGAAGCTATTGCAAGAAAAATGACAACTGTTATAGAAAAATGTGAAAATGGAAATATATCATATAGTGAGATGGAAGTGAAATATATCCAACTTGCATCCGAACTCACAGAATTACAAAAAAAATATGATGAAGATGTTGGCAACATTAGTAACATGAACGACAAGCAAAAAAAACGAGCCCGAAAAATACAAAAAGAACTAGAAAATCTTTCACTCCGTGTAGCTGGATTGCAAATGCAAGGCTGGTACTAACTTAAAAAGGCAGGAAAACATGAGAACACTTGAAAGCATAAAAAAAGAAATAGAAGATCTCGGCGAAACAGATCTATTCGGTACTGCAAAAGAAGTCAGCCACTTGCCAGAAGTCTTGGCCGATGACGAGAATATTAAATACCTCACTTCAGGCATAACAGACGGTTCAACATGGCTAATAGTCTGCACCCAAAAAAGAATAATTATGCTTGACTACGGAATGTTTTTTGGCATGAAGCAGTCAGAAATGGCATTGGAAAACATAAATTCTATTTCCTATCAAACCGGCTTGTTTTTAGGCTCTATTGAAATTTGGCATGGGGGAGCCAGAATGCTAATTGAAAATTGCGGAAAGAAAACCGTAAAACCATTCTGCGATGCTGTCAACAAAGCAATCAAAGAGTTAAAAAATGAAGTACCCCCAGCGCAAACAACCACACCTGCAGAAAAAAGCACAGATGATGATGACATTGTAGGCAAACTAGAACGTCTTGCAACCTTAAAAGAAAAAGGCATTTTAACGGATGAAGAATTTGCTACTCAAAAAGCAAAAATCTTAAGCAACATGTAGGCTCCTCTCGCCCCGCAGGTTCATTTGAATTTGTGGGGCTTTTTTTACAAAGGAAAAATAATATGAAAAAACTTTTAAAATGGGCATTGATTATTTTTGCAGTTTTTGTTGCAATCGGTTTCTTTTTTAATGACGACGAAGATGATAATAAAAATTCAACAGACGTTGAAGTAGTACAGGATTCAAAACAAAACAATAAGGTTGATTTAAAAGTCTCTGACTTTAAATTGAACAGCAATATGTCAAAAGCAGTAAAAATGCTTAAATCAAAAGGCTGGAAACCCGGTGATGGCGAAGATGGAGAAATGATGACTCTATATAATGGCGGTATCTCTACTGATTTGGATTCTTACGGCTATGAAAAAGCAAATGGAAATTTTGAAGGGTACAAAGTTTCTTTCGTCCAAATTTCTTCTGATGAGTACAATAAGCTAGCACATTTTAGAGTAACAATAAGTACGGCATTTGATGCTGAAGAACTAAAACAAATCGCTTCAAATTCTGGAGCGGAAAAGGCAAATGAATCTCTAACAAAAAACCGGGAAAAAGTTTTTAATGAAATTCAAAAAAAGTGCCTTGCACAATACGGATATTCTCCCTTTGAAGAAGAAAATGAAAATGGTGAAAGTAGAAATTCAATTATTTTTGGTTATAAAAACAAAAATGATGACATTTGTAAAATGGAAGTCAAAATTACAGATTCATCTCCCATTTATGCAGAGGAAGATTACACTTTTGGAATAGATTTTACACTTGACTATGTTTCCGCACGCTACAGATCAGAAGAAAAACTAGCAAATGACCTTTTTAGGGATTATTACCAACGATAGTCTGTTCTTGCTTCCCCAAAGCAATCCTAGCCCCGATTGGAAGGGCCGCGAAGCGGTTGCCGTGGGTTAGGTCCCTGAGCATTGGTTGGTGAGCGTAGTCGAACCAAGTCGAAGGGTTGAACCCACGGCAATGGAGGCGAAAGCCGGAACCCTGGAAAGCGGGTAAAATTTCCAAGTTGAGGGGTCACGAAGTGCCCCGAACAGTAAAATATGGCCTTCGCTCCAAAAAAAAGAAAAAAATAACTCAAATGCTATTATGCACACTCATTTTCTATCTGGATTAATTTATAAAAAGATGTTATAATTTCCCCATCATAAACAAAAGAAGGTTTCCCTATGGCTTCTGATCGCGAATTTAAAATTGCTTTTTACGATACACGCGCTTACGACCGCGATGCATTTACACTTGCAAACAAGGAGTTTTTGTACGACATTGACTTCCTTGACTTTCACTTGGACAAACGCACAGTTTCCACTTCCAAGGGTTTTGATGCAGTATGCGTCTTTGTGAACGACAACATCAACAAAGCAGTCATAGACTCCCTAAAAGAAAACGGTGTTAAGCTCATTGCCCTGCGCTGTGCAGGATTCAACAACGTAGACCTTAAGGCAGCGGCAGACGCAGGCATAAAAGTTGTGCGCGTACCGGCATATTCTCCGCATTCTGTTGCAGAACATGCAGTTGCCCTTTTGCTTTCCCTTACAAGAAGAATTCCCCAGGCCTACGCAAGAACCCGCACAGGAAACTTTACGCTTAACGGTTTAACAGGCCGCGACCTTTGCGGACTCACAGCCGGCATTTTGGGAACAGGCCGCATCGGTAGGGTTATGGCAGAAATTCTTTCCGGCTTTGGCATGAACATTGAACTCTACGACATCTACCCAAGCAAGGAATGGGCAGAAGAAAAAGGCTTTAAATACGTTCAGCTTGACCAGCTCTTTAAGGATTCCGATGTTCTAAGCCTCCACTGCCCGCTTACGGAAGACACCAAGCACATCATAAACAAGCACTCCCTTGCCCTTATGAAAAAGGACACCGTAATCATTAACACAGGACGTGGCGCCCTCATCGACTCCCAGGATTTGGTCTACGCACTCAAAAAACAGTTCATAGGTGGAGCAGCCCTTGACGTATACGAAGAAGAAAGCAAGTACTTCTTTGACGACTGGTCTGTAGACGTTATACGCGACGATGTTCTTGCCCGCCTTTTGACCTTCCCCAACGTAATCATTACGGGTCACCAGGCCTTCCTTACAACAAACGCACTGGAGGCTATTGCAAAGACAACGCTTCAAAACATCAAGTCTTTTACAGAAGGTGAAGAGCTTACCAACGAAGTAAAATGATTATCAACACCGGTGGCAGAACAGATACCGTCCAGTACTTTAGCAGCTGGCTCTTGAACAGATTCAGGGCCGGCTATGTCTACGTACGCAATCCCATGTTCCCGGAAAAAGTCACCCGCTATGAGCTTACCCCTTCCAAAGTTGACTGCGTAATTTTCTGTTCTAAGAACTACGCGCCAATCCTTCCACGGCTTCACGAGATAACGGATAAATTCAATTCATATTTCTTCTATACTATAACCGCTTACGGCCGCGACGTGGAGCCCAATGTTCCAGACATAGACAAAAGCATAGACACGCTTTTTAAGCTGGAACGCCTTGTGGGCAAAGAACGCATTGTCTGGCGCTACGATCCGGTTCTGCTTACAAAAAAATACACCGTCCAGCAGCACTTCATCACCTTTGAGCACATGGCAGCCCGGCTTGCAGGACACGTAAAAAGTTGCGTATTCAGTTTTGTGGAACTCTACAACAAGCTTCAGTTCAACATGCCCGAACTTGTCCTTTTTACAGAAGAAGATATGAATGAAATTGCAAAGGGGCTGGGAAAAATTGCCGCAAAGTACAGGATTCCCCTGCAATCGTGCGCAACTTCAACAGACTATTCGGCATACGGAATAAAAAAAGGCTCCTGCGTAACGCTCGACGCATTGGGAAAAGCAAACGGCACAAGCTTCCGTCCGCTAAAGCACAGCGGAATGCGAAGGTACTGCCACTGCATACATTCAAACGACATAGGCGCTTACGACACTTGTCCAAACGGTTGCCGCTATTGTTACGCAAACCAGTCAGCCGACCTTGCGCAAAAAAATGCCGCCCTCGTAGACCAAGATTCCCCAATTCTGCTTGGCAAGGTTACGCAAGAAGACCTTGTCACTTACGCAAAGCAAGCGTCCTATCTTACGCAACCCCAAATTCAGCAGGAACTTTTCTAGGAATACAGTGATTAATAGCACCGTGTCATTCTAACAATTGTACGTGCCATTCTAATAATTGCACCATGTCATTCTGATAATAGCACCGTGTCATTCTAATAATTGCACCATGTCATTCTGAGCTTGACTCAGAATCTGTTCAGCATGACAAGTTCTTTATTTTAATTGCATTAGGACGGTAGTCCTGATTGTTCTACCATCCATTCTTTCTCTACAATCGGCAGCAAGGCCTTTCGTTACGGGCTTTCCGGGGTTCCGCGGGACCCTACCCGCTCCATTGCCGATGGAAAAGCCGCGCCCTTCGACAAGCTCAGGGAGCGTCTCTCCCATCGGCAACGGCTGCGCCGCCCCTACAACCCCGCGTAGTATGCCAGTCCGGCACTGCCAAGAAGCAAATATACCTCTTTTAGCCTTTTAACAATTTTTTCTGTATGCCAGAAGCAATCAGCGTAAGGACAAAAGTTATTGCCATATCAGGCAGGGTGTTTCCGCATGGAATGTCATACTTCATCAGTATCCTGTACAAGATGAATCCGACAAGCCAAAGGGCAATCCTTACAAAGTCAATTTGTTTCTTGGAAGATTCATTTTTGGTAACAAAGAAGTCCGCAATCAAGATGGCTGTCATTGGGGCAAATACGGAACCTATTAAATAGAGGAAATCCGTTATGTTATCCATTGGATAGAAGACCGCCGCAAGGGTTCCCACCAAGGCCACAATAACACCGACTATTTTTGTGTTGGCGTTTTTGAATATTGCCCTAAAAGAAATGCCCGCAGAAAAAGCGTCAAGGAAAGTGGTTGTTACGGTGGAAAGAACAATTATCACAAGGGCAGGAATTCCAAGCCCGGCCTTTAGCATAATTTGTGCAATGTCACTTGTTCCGGTAAGCAGGGCAGCCCCCATGCCAATTATGTACATCCAGCAGCTTACCGCAAAGTATGTAAGCGTGGAAGCAAGCGTTGCCGCAAAAGGTTTTGCAGAATCCTTTGTATAGTCGCTGATTAGAGGAAGCCAGGAAAGGGGCATGGCAACAGCAAGTTCCACCGCCGCTCCAAAAGAAAGGCTTTCTCCCGCAGACTCTATTGCCACGACCGCATTCTTTCCAAAGAAAATAACCTTGCACAAAACAAGCGTCAGAACAAACAAGGCCGTCATTGCAACAAGATTCAGCTTGCCAATATTTGTAATGCCAATCAAAATCCAAAGAACAATCAGCGCACCAATCACAAGGGCCCAAATCCATGACGAAGAATTTGCAATTCCGTTTGCAGCAAGGGAGCCGTCATAAATCATTATGCCTGTCCAGCCAACAAGCTGCAAAACATTCAAAAGTGCAAAGAAAGAACCGCCAATCTTTCCAAAAGAAATGCGAGTTGTCTCCATGGAAGATTTTTTGGAAAGGGCACCAATGTATCCCGTAAAAAAGAAAAGCGCACAACCGATTGCGTGTCCAATCAAAATGGCCGCAATTCCCTTTGAAAAACCGAGCGGGGCAAAATAAGAGCCTGTTAAAATTTCAGCAATTGAAATTCCCGCGCCAAACCAAATCAATGAATTAGAAAAAACAGATGTTCCCATTAGAATTCTCCTTTTATTGCAAAAGCGTGGTTCATTGGACCTGAGCCCTTACCCAAATCAAGCATTGCAGCCAGGGCAAGCGAAATATAATTCTTTGCAGATTCCACCGACTGAACAAGGCTCTTTCCCTTTGCCAAATTGGAAGCTATTGCAGAAGAAAGAGTGCATCCTGTTCCGTGCGTATTGGGATTGTCTATGCGCTTTCCCAAAAACCACTTGCCGGACGCAGCAGAAGAAGCGTCGGTTTTTCCATAAAAAAAATCATTTGCATCGTTTGTATTGTGCCCGCCTTTTATAAGAACAGAGCAGCCGTATTCACCGTAAATAAATTCCGCAGCCTTTTCCATATCCTTTTCGCCCGAAATTTCCATTCCCGCAAGAACCTGTGCTTCTGGAATATTGGGAGTGATTAAGTCTGCAAGCGGAAGAAGATTCTTTTTTAGGCAAGACATGGCATCATCAGAAATAAGCTTTGCCCCGCTTGTGGCAACCATAACCGGATCCACCACAATATTTTTTAGCTTGAATTTTTTTATGCAGGAAGAAATTGTTTCTATTAGCGGCGAAGAAGAAACCATTCCTGTTTTTACAGCATCGGGAAAAATGTCAGTTACAACATCGGCTATTTCTTCTTCCAGAAATTCCGGCGTAACCTCCATAATTTTTGTAACACCGGTCGTATTCTGTGCGGTAAGGGCAGTGACTGCGCTCATGGCATAAACACCATTGGCTGTCATAGTCTTTATATCCGCTTGAATTCCGGCGCCTCCGCTTGAATCGCTTCCTGCGATTGTCAAAGCAGTTTTCATAAAATACCTCCGTGCGTCAGGTGGTGCCCCCAAGACGCGGTTTTTATTAGGAAAGACAAGCCTTCCTCTATTTCCAGTCCGTAAAATAATACGGGCAGATTTGCTTTATAGTTTCCTGGTCTTCAATATTTTCCCTGTCAAAAAATCCTGCGGCAACAAAACCTGCTTCTTTTACAGCCTTAAGGTTTAAAAGGCAGTCGTCAAAGACAAGAGTTTTTTGAGGAAGCGTCCCTGCAAAGGAGGCACACTTGTAGAAAATATCGGGCTTTGTTTTTGACGTATTTTCTTCGGAACAGGTAAATATCTTGTTAAAGCAATTCAAAACGCCGCACCGTTTTAGCGCAGCTTCCTCTATTTCCCGGTCGCCAGACGTAGCGGCAAGCATAGACATTTTGTTTGCATAAAAAAAATCAAGAACATCTTTTGCCCCGGCCTTTAGCGGCACTTCATTTTTATAGCGGTCATTTACTATTGAATTAACGCCGTCTGCAATTTCTTGGATTCCTAAAGAAAGCTTGTATTCATCTTTTATGAACTGCGCACCCTGGCTCATGCTCATGGAAAAAATGACTCTGTCCAGGTTTTCCTTGGCGCGGATGTTTAATGTCTCAAGAAATCTTTTTCCGGCATCGTGCCAAACATAAAGTGAATCTAAGATTGTTCCGTCGAGGTCAAAAATAATTGCGGAAAAATTATTTAGAATTTCAAAGCGTTTTTCCCAAACGTTTAGAGAAGGCACAAAAAACTCCTTTCGTTGGCATTACCCAAATCAAGTAAAGGGTCAAGGCATTTTCCCGGAGGGCACAGCCTACTCTCAGCCTGCTTTTGCAAGCTCCCCTGTCTATATAATGTATCCAGAAAAACTATTTTCAAGGGAGTACCCTTGCACCACAAAACTAAGGGGAGGGACAACCCCCTACTCCGAAGCGAGGGTTTTCCCTGCTGGAAACTGCGTTGCAAGTTCCCACTTAACCCCTCCCTTTCCCGGCACGGCTTAGGGCTAACGCCCTAAGAACCCCAGTTTATTTTATTCACAGCTCATCTGGGACATTTGTAATAAAATCGTTTTTCTGTAGGCAATATTATATAAAAATCCATTTTCATGCAACAGGGGTTGTCAACAAAAAATTCCAAGTGTAAAATAAAAGCATGTCAGAAAATGCAGATAAAATAAGAAAGGAATGGGCGGCAAACGACAAAAAGCGCGACTCTGGATTAAAGACACCGGAAGACATCTGCCGCTACGACGATATTGTTTATGGAAGCTCAAAAAGCGAACAGGTGCTTGACGTGTACAGGCCAAAAACTGCGGAAGGAAAAAATCTTCCCGTCATTGTAAGCGTGCACGGAGGGGCATGGGTTTACGGAGACAAGGAGCTTTACCAGTTCTACTGCATGAGCCTTGCCCAGCGCGGTTTTGCAGTGGTAAACTTTACATACCGCCTTGCACCGGAAAACACTTTCCCTGCCCAGCTAGAAGACGTAAGCCTTGTCTTTGAATGGCTAAGGAATAATTGCGGCAAGTACGGCTTTGACATAAAAAATATTTTCGCAGTCGGAGATTCAGCGGGGGCACATCTGCTTGCACTTTATTCCTGCTGCACAACAAATCCGTCTTATGCAGAACGCTTTTCATTCTTAAAAGCGGATGCTGTAAAGCCAAAGGCTATAGCCCTCAACTGCGGAGTCTACCACCTGCGGCCAAAAAATGCAGACTCATACAAGGACCTTCTTGGCAAAGAAGAGCTTTCGGAATCAGACTTGGAATGTGTCACAGTCTTACCCCATATTACAAAAGACTTTCCCCCGGTATTTGTAATGACAAGCTTTGGCGACTTCCTAAAAGACCAGGCCCTTGAACTTGCATCAAAGCTTATGGAAAGAAAGGTTCCCTTTACGCTAAAAGTCTACGGCAGCTCACAAAATCCCCTCTACCACGTTTTCCACGTGAACATGAAGCAGGAGGAAGCAGCTGTCTGCAATGACGATGAATGCAATTTCTTTAAAAGCTTTTGCCGGGAACATTAGCAGGCATAAGACTTTTGCCATATATTCAATCTGCCAAATTTGTGCTATAGTAAAGCCATGTCAGAAGGAAAAAAAACAAGTTTTGCATTCCGCATAAAAAGCATATTCACAGGCATAGCGGATTTTTTTATCAACCACTTTAGGATTCTTTCCAGCGTAGGATACGCAATCTGCATAGTCGTCATCGTTTTTGTTTCCATCACATTCTTTTCAAGAAAAGATTCTACCTTCGGCATTTTATTTTCAACAGCCCTAAGTTGCCTTTTAACAGTCCCCATCACGCTGAACATGTCCCAGGTGCTAAAGGCAAGGGCCAAGGCGGAAGAAAACAAAAAAGACAGACAGCTAAAAATTCAGCAGAATGAAATAGAAAAGCTCAAGAGCCAAAATGAAATAACGCTGCGCAAACTGCAATTAATCGAAGACACAAAATTTAACATGCCGGTTTACCAGGACGTTGCAAAGCTAACCCTCAAAGAAATAACCCGCTCTGGCACAATCGTAAAAAAGGAAGAGGTTGCAGACGTAAAACCCCGCAACTATTACGAAAAAATATTTGGTGTAAGCGAAAGGCACAAGGACGAAATCTTAAGCGTAATCAACTACGAGATGAACGTAAAAAGCGGAATAGACCTGCAGAATATCCGCGTAAGCAAAATAAGCGACGACACAATTATTGTAGGAGGAATCACGCCCCAATACACCGCAGACCCCCAGTTCAACTTTACGGACGTAATCGGAGAACTTAGGCACATAAGCCTTGACCACAACGGAAGGGAAAAGCACATTAATATAGAAAAAGATTTTGATTCAGAGACAAAAATTTCCCAGAAGCAGAATCAGTACAAAAGTGACGCGGAAGAAGAATTCAAAACGGGCTACAGTCTTGGCGAAGACAGGGAAATCATTAAGGCAGCACAGAATTTTATCCGCATAATGCTGGCCCCGCTTTACAAAAACATTGAATTTGAAACCGATGCGCAAATCATCCCCCGTAACTCTTTGCCGCTTCTTTCCTATTTGCAGAATGAATCCATGAACTACAAGGAAGAGCTCTTTAAGACAAGGGAAGGCACGGAACTTCTTGCAAAATACCACTTGCTGAATGGTGACAATTAAAGTGTTATTTTAAAAGCAACCTACGCCGCCATGGAGCCCCGTAGTTGCCGCACAGCGGCAATGAGCGTTAGCGAAGGGCGGAACGGCGGTGACGCGAGGCATGTTCAGTCGAGTTAGCCGAAAAGCGAATGGTAGAGCATGCAAAAATTCGTCCTAAAGAATGTTCTAAAGCAAATTCGTGTTGTTAAACTAAACTTATTTTTGCTATAATATGTTCATTATGGAAAGCACAGATAAAAATTTTGTACCCCGTTGGAATTTGGATTCAATTTATTCTTCTTTGCAGAGCAAGGAATATTCAGCAGCACTGGAAGAATTTAAGGCACAGATAGAAAACACGGAAGGCCTTTTAAAAACAGCCGACCGCTTTACAAGAGAATCAAACGAAAACTTTGACTTTGCAGCCTGGCTTGCCGCTTATCTAAAAAACTACAATGAACTGATTGCAAACGAAAGGACGCTTGCCGCCTACGCATACATAATTTATTCAACAGACACAACGAGCACCCAATACCTGAACAATCTTTCCTACATAGAAAAATTGGGAATTCAAACCAGACAGCAGTATTTAAAATTCAGCACGCTGCTTTTGTCGCATTCATCTTCCTTGAATGAATTCTTTACCCGCTTCCCGGAATTTGCCGAATACAAATATTTGTTGGAAGAAACAATAGAAGAGACCAAGCACCAGATGACGGCCGCGGAAGAAAACCTTGCTTCCGACATGACAAGGACAGGCGGTTCTGCATGGGGACAACTTCAGGAACAAATTATCTCAAACCTTCACGACCAAAACGGTAAAACCTTTAACGAACTTAGAAACGATGCATTTTCTTCCGACGCAAATTTGAGAAAAAATTCCTGGCAGACAGAAAAATTACTTTTGGAGCAAAACCAAATTGCACTTGCCGCATCGCTCAACAACTTAAAAGGCGAGACCGTAACGCTCAACAAAAGGCGACACTGGGAAAATGCGCTCGACCGCTCAAGGGCTTCAAGCAGAATACAGAAGGCTACCCTTGACGCTTTAATTTCTTCCATAGAAGATTCCCTTCCCATTTGGCGGGAATACTTTAAGGCAAAGGCCCTGCTGCTAAGAAAAACAAATTCAACTGCCAGCAAAACAGCAGGCAGTCCTGGACACGAGGGAATTGCCTTTTACGACCTGTTTGCGCCGCTTGAATTCCCGCAAGAAAAAAACTCCGGCAGTGATTCAGCTTCCCTGCTTTCCAAAAAATGGAGCTTTGACCAAGCCCGCGATTACGTCCTAAAAGAATACAAGTCTTTTTCACAAGACATGTATGCATTTGCAAAAAACGCTTTTGACTCAGGCTGGATAGACGCAGAAATTCGCAGCGGAAAAGTTGGCGGTGCTTACGACGAAGACTTTCCCAAGGGACACCAAAGCAGAATCCTTACGAATTTTACGGGAACATTCAGCGACATAATAACCCTTGCCCACGAACTTGGACACGCATACCACTTCTCCTGCATGAAGGGTAAGCCCGCACTTTTCTTTGACTACCCCATGACCCTTGCAGAAACAGCCAGCACCTTTGCAGAGACAATTGTAAAACAGGACATGATTCAGCAGGCAGAAGGAAGCGACAAAATTAAAATCATAGACCTTGACCTTCAGGACACGAGCCAGGTTCTTGTGGACATTTTGTGCCGCTTTTACTTTGAGCAGAGTGTTTTTGAAGAGCGCGAAAAAGGCGAACTTAACGCAAATGATTTTTGCCGCCTCATGCTAAATGCCCAAGAAAAAACTTACGGCTGTGGCTTAAACGAAGAAAGGCACGAATACATGTGGGCTGTAAAATCCCACTACTACAGCACGGACTTTGACTTTTACAATTACCCCTACGCATTCGGCCAGCTATTTGCAGCGGGACTCTATTCCAGAAGCAAAAAAGAAGGCCCTGCATTTGCAAAAACCTACGCATCTCTTCTGGCAGACACAGGCAGCATGAGCTGTGAAGACCTTTGCAAAAAAGCCGGGTTCGACATTACCACAAAAGACTTCTGGAAAACTTCAATCCAGATGTACGCAAAAGAAGTGGAAGAATTCAAAGCCTTTGCAGAGAATTTGTGATTGGGGAAGAGGCATCTTGCTAAAAATTAGTGCCGCCCACCAAGTTTGCAGGCAAGGGGAGCATCCGCATCTACATGCTGAACTTCTGGGTGCTTTCCAAGCCAGCTTACTGCATAGGAACAAGTAGCGGCAATTTTATTTCCATCAGCCTGAATTTTTGCCACAGCCGCTTCCATAAGCTTACCGGCAATTCCCTGTCCGCGCAAAGAGTCTGCAACAAAAGTGTGGTCTATCGTGGCAATTCCGTCTTTTGCAGGAAAAGTAATCTCTGCCACTACATTTCCGTCTTCTGCGCTTGCATAGATACGATTGTCTTCTATTATAAAATTCATAAATTGCCCCCTTAAAAAGATAATAAATCAATTGGGTAAGAGTCTATTAAACTTTAAACAAAATCTACTGAATTCTCTGGACGAAATTTTTAGGACGGTGTCCTCCTTGCTCTACCATTTTATTTCTTATCTAACTCGACAGCCGCCCCTTTCGTCACCCGCTTTCCAGGGCTACGCTTTCGCTCCGGCCCGCCATACGGCGGTCTTGCCTGCGGCAACCCTTCCAATCGGGCGTAGGATTTTTATACTCTTGCCTCTTTCAACCTATGAACCACAATACGCACAATTTGTAAATCTTCTGTAGAAAGATGCCTTATATCATGCAACAATTCGTTAAGTTCTGCACTGGTTTGCTTTTTGGTATTCTCCTGCCCAGTCACAAGGTATTCTACGCTAACGTCAAGAACTTTTGCGATTTTTACAGAATCAGATGCATCAGGAAGACGGTCTTTTGTTATCCATGATTGAATTGTGTTATAACTGATTTTTGTTTTCTCGAGAAATTCTCTCCAAAGTTTTCTAAACCTGCTTCCCGCAGTAGATAAGTTTGCGCAATCTTATGAACAAAGATGTACGAAAATTTTTTGACGAAGAGCTTTCTGTTAAAATGAAGGAAATGGTGGAAAAGAGATTTCCTGTGTCGGAAAGTGAAGAATAAAAACGCAGCGGACAAAGACGCGGCAGGCACTGGAGGGGCGCGCGTAGCGCGTTACCGCAGGGCGGTAATGGAGCCGAAGGCGGAACCCCGCAAGCGCCACACACGAGAAATAAGTGGAAGCATAGGAAAAGACTGTATTCAAAAGCAAGCGCCGCAAAAAAAATAAAGAACAAATAAACTAACGTTCGTTCATTTTGGCAAATTTTTGGATAATTAGAAGTGATAGTATTTGCAATTTGAAAAATTAGGGTCTATACTATATGGAGGAATAAAGTACAGTCGGGAGTTTTTGTTAGACTTTATGAATTTTACACTAGATGTTTCGAGTAAAATTAAATTATACTATCAGTTGTATAATCAGATAGCAGAAGGAATTAAATGCGGAAAGATTCCTGCGGGAACCAGACTACCGTCCGTTCGTATGCTATCCGAGGAAGCAAAAGCCAGCAAAAACACAGTCACAAAAGCATATTCGGAACTAGAAAAAGACGGTTTTATATATTCAGAAAGTAAGCGCGGTTATTTTGTTGCAGAATACAAGGGCGCAAAAAATGAACTTCCGGCTCAGGCTGAACAGGAAAAAGAAAGCCAAAGCCGCAAAAAGGAAGACAATTCTATTCCCACGGTGGATTCTATCTTAAAGCAATATGCACAGAATAATGAATCCGTTGCAAAATCAATAATTATTCCTTCCGAAGATATTCAAAGCGAAAGCCTTCTAAAAAAGCCTGTAGAAATGTCTGAACCAAAAAAGGATGCCCCGGTGGCGGCAGAAGAAGCTAAGGCGGAAGAGTCTAAGGCGGAAGCCGATAGAACAGAAATCGCCAGTGCTGGGCAAAATACCCCGGAAGCGGCAGTTGCAGAAAATAAGGCGGAAGAAAAGCTTTCCTTGCCAGAAGCAAACGATTTAGCAAAAGCTTCTGAAAAAGATTTAGAAAAGGTGGCGGAAGAAGCTGCGACCAAAAAAGCCGTTCAGGAAGCAGAGTCCAGCGACTTTGACGGAGAGGCTTTCTTTGAAAAATATCTTTTTGAATCATACAAAAACATTTTGATGACCGGCAGGCGGAAACTCCTCTATGCAAAAAGCGGCCCATTTGGCGACGAATCATTCAGGAGGGTTCTTGCAGACTTTATCTTTAAATTCCACAACATAAAGGCTTCCCCGGAAAACATTATCGTGGGTTCTGGAATGGAAATGCTTTTGTGGAACGTTCTTCAGCTAAAGTGCATGAACACGCCGGTTGTTAAATACAGAGGCCTATTGAACCTTGCAAATCAGGCATCGGAGGGGAATTTACAGGGTCTAAAAGCATTTGCAGCGGTTGCAGAGGACACGGCACAGAGCACCAAGCAAATATTTTTGGACGCAAACATTCCGGTTAGGGAAGTGCCGGTGGACGACCAGGGCATAAGCTTTGACTTTCTGGTTACGTCGGGAACAACAATCGTCTATGTTACGCCGGGAGACATACCGCTTGGTTCCTTTGAAGACAACAAGCAGCGCAAGCAGGAAATTCTTGACTGGGCAAAAAAAGTGCCCTACCGCTACATCATTGAATATGACACGGACACTTCAAAAGAGGCAGATTCACTTTACAAGCAGGATGATGACAGCGACAAGGTAATCTATATAAATTCATTTTCTAACTTGCTCTGCCAGGGAATAAATGCGGCATTCCTTATTCTGCCAAAGGATGTCTGCAACGAGTACAAGCAGCACTACGCAAACTTTGACTGCTCGCTGTCCTATCTTGACCAGCTTGCCTTAACGGATTTTATTACGAAAGGGCATCTTGAATCTTACTTGAACAGTCTGGAAGATTTGTGAATGGGGATTTTAGGTTATGATTTTTCTTTGGCTTGCTAAATTTATATGTATGGGTTAGAATCTAACTAAAAATAACTAAAAATATAAGGAGATTTTTATGGACGAATTGCTTCCAATACTTTCAGAACTCAAGCCCGACGTTGACTTTGCAACAGAAACGGGTCTTATAGACAATGCCATCCTTGATTCATTTGACATCGTGCAGCTTGTTCAGCAGCTAAACGATGCATTTGACATAGAAATTGGTGCAGAAAACATTGTTCCGGAAAACTTCAATTCAGCAGAAGCAATCTGGAATATGGTACAGAAGCTTCAGGACTAATGCCCACCGGGAACAGCGTGATAAAAAAACATATAGCCTGCATCATAACCTTATTCGCATCAGCCCTACTCGTGCTTACAGGTATTTTTAATTCCTGCAATTCCGCTTTTTATGACATTGCGCTAAAATTCAAAGACGGATTTTTGCCAAGCACGGACGGTGGAAAAGGCAAGCAGCTTGTCCAGATAGACATTAACGAAAATGCGATAGGGCAGTTGCCGCAGGGAATAAATGCCTGGGAAAACCTTGCGCAGATTTTTTCATATTTAAATGAAGAAAACTCAGGTATTTTGCTTCCGACGTTTTTTGCAGAAAATGCACCGGCAACACCCAAGCGCAAAATCCTTGGGCAAATGCAAATGAGCAGCTGTGTGGTTCTACCGGCAGAACCTGTTCCAAACGAAGTTATCCCCTATCTTAGCCAAGACATTTCTTTAGCACAAAAAAAAGCAATAGAAAAACATTTGTGCTACCCGCGTGTTCTTAACGGACAAAAAATTGCAAAAGCGGAACGCCTTGTTATTCCTTCTGATGAATTCAGCCGCTTTGCAAGCACGATTGCATTTGTTTGCACACCGCAGGATACAGACAAAGACGGTGTGCTTCGGCGCATGAATGTTTTTTATGCCTACAGCGACGGCTACATTCCAAGCTTTGCTTTTGCGGCCGCATCCAAAATCCTTGGCATAAAGCAGGACTCTATCGTACTTGACTGCGGAAACAAGCTGACTTTTTCTTGCGAAGACGGAAGCGAATACAATATTCCTGTTGACGGCGAGGGAAGAATCCTGGTTCCCTACACTTCAAAAGAACTTTTTCCCAAAATTAATTTTGAATATTTCTCGCAGGCATTTTCGGACGCAGACCTTTCCTACCAAATAAATTCCCTTTTAAAAGGCAAAACGGCTGTTGTAACAGATTCCACTTTTGAACGCTCCCGTGGCGCACAGAACTTTTTTCTTTCCCCGCTAGGAAGCACAATTACGGAAAACACTGCCGAGCTTTGCCTCTTGAACGCTTTCCTGGAAAATTCATTCTTTGGCATATATCCTGTCTACGCTAAATATGCAATTCTATTTTTTACGGTGTGCATAATATTTTTTGCCTCCCTTTCGCGAAGGAAACTTACATTCTTTTTAGCCTGCATATTTTTAATCATTTTAATAGCGGCGGCGGAACTCTTTGTTTTTGTCTACATGAATATTGCCCCTTGGATAGCAGGCCCAATACCTGTTATTCTTGCCGGATTTATCTTTGAACTAATCAGGAGAAGTTTATGATTGATGATTCGCAGATTTACCAAATGATTCAAACTGCACTAAAGATGAGGGAGCGGTCATACTGCCCTTATTCGCATTATGCGGTTGGAACAGCATTGCTTACCAAGGACGGACAGATTTTTGGGGGATGCAACATCGAAAACATTGCCTTTGGACCAAGCAACTGCGCGGAACGAACTTCCTTTTTTAAGGCTATAAGCGACGGCCACAAGGAATTTGTTGGCATTGCTATTGCAGGCGGACCTGCGGGAAAGGAACCGCTTGAATATTGCACGCCATGCGGTGTTTGCCGCCAAGTTATGGCAGAATTTTGCCACGAAGATTTTTCTATTATAATGGCAAAAACAGACAGCGACTATAAAATCAAGACTCTGGGCGAACTGCTGCCAGACAGTTTTTCTCCGCATGGACAAGTTGGTGTTCAAAGCCAAGAAGAGTCCGAAGAAAAAAAAGAAGAATAGCAAAAAAAAGACTTGTCCCAAAAGAAAATGCCTCTTTTTGGACAAGTCTAATTTTTATCCCAATAATTTTAGTTTAGGCCAAGCCAAGGCCAGAAGTCCGGGTCTTCCTGACCGATTCTCCAGAAGCCTATGCGGGTAACGCCTTTTTCCTGGTACATGCGGGCCCTCTTAACAAGCGAATAGGTGTCGTCAAAGTAGCCTGTTACGTGAACAGTTGCGTCAAATTCAAAATGAGGAATTCCGTTTGCTGAATCACGGTCTACATTCGTAATGTTTTTTTCTCCAAGGATGCGGTTAACGCTTTTGAAAATCCAAGCCTTGCTGTAGGAAGTGTCCTGCCAGCTGCGTCCGTAGAAGGGAAGCCCCATAATCAACTTTTTGTTGGGAAGGGTCTTTACGCAGTAGTCGGCAACGCGGCTGCACCATTCAATACTTGCAACAGGGCCGGGTTTGCTTGTTGACCAGTGTTCATCATAGGCCATAACAAGGATGCGGTCTACGAGGGGCTCTATTTCCTTGTAGGGATAAATGTCGTCTACAATGTCCTTTGTGCGGGCTGCAAGGGCAACCGTAAGCCATTTTTCCTGACCGATTCTCCGTCTGATGTCTTTAAGGAAGGTCTGGTAGTGCTTTCTGTCGCGGTAGGGAACGTTCTCAAAGTCAATCTGAATTCCATCGTAATCTTTTGCGGCGGTTTCTATTACATTCAAAAGCCTGTTGCGGCAACCAAATTCCGGGTTCAACACCATGTGGGTAAGTGCGCGTCCCCAAGAAGTAAAGACAAGGTGCTTTCTTCCCTTAAAATTCTTTATCTTCTTGATGTCTGGAATTGCAGATGCCTCACCGTAGCTGTTTATGTCAACGCTAAAATAGCAAAGGTCTGTGAGAGGCATTGTTGCGGGGTCAAACTTCTGCTCTTCATCCTGCATAACATAGCCCCAAACCTCGTGGAATTTTACGGGACTTCCACCGGGACTTTCCTTTACATAAGAGCTCTTTATCTTTGGATTTTGAATTACTGTAATGGGAACAACTTCCGGCTTCTTTTCACCAGACTGGGGCTCGGAACCAGGGATGTTAACATTCGCGTTTACTTCCGGCTGAGCTTTCTCCTTTTTTCCGCCTGCAAAAACAGAAGACACCATAATCAGGAAAATTGCAGAGAAAGAAAACGCTGCAAAAACAAGTCGCTTTTTCAAAATAGAACTCCTTTTTTTGGCTTAGCGATAAGCCACGTTTATTATATCATTCACTTTTTTAAAACCACAATCAAATCTTACGGAATGTGAATTACTTCACGGGGTTTGCTTCCGTTTGCAGGTCCAACAATTCCCCTCTCTTCCATCTGCTCAACAAGACGGGCGGCTCTGTTGTAGCCAATTTTTAGTCTGCGCTGAATGTAGCTTGCACTGGCTTTTCCAGCCTGAACAACTATGTCCAAAGCCTTTTCGTAAAGAGGATCTTCACCCTCTTCGCCAAACAAAGACATCTGTCCGTCATCTTCATCGTCGTCATCAACAAAGATTTCATCGTCTATGTATTCGGGCTCTCCCCATTCCTTTACGGCACCAACAACATTTTCTACTTCCTGGTCGCTAACAAAAGTTCCCTGGATGCGCTTGGGGAAGGGGTCAGTTGCACTGGCATAGAGCATGTCTCCCTTGCCAAGAAGCTTTTCTGCGCCAACCTGGTCTATGATAATGCGGCTGTCTGTTTTGCTTGCAACCATGAATGCAATTCTGCTTGGAATGTTTGCCTTGATAAGCCCCGTAATTACATCGATTGAAGGACGCTGGGTAGCAAGAACAAGGTGAATTCCAACGGCACGGCTCATTGCGGCAAGACGGGCAATAACTGCTTCCAACTGCTTGCCTGTGGTAGCCATCAAGTCGGCAAATTCATCAATGACGACAATAAGATAAGGAAGCTTTTCCGTAGCAATATGCCTTTCCGCAATTTTCTTGTTGTAGGTGGAAATATCGCGCACTTCCATGCCGTTCAAAAGTTCGTAGCGGCGTTCCATTTCGCAAAGACAATACTGGAGAGCCTGCAAAGCCTTCTTTGGTTCCGTTATTACCGGGGTCAGCAAATGCGGTATGTCGTTGTAAAGTTTTAGCTCTACGATTTTTGGGTCAATGAGAATCATCTTTACGTCATTTGGCCCGCGCTTGTAAAGCATGGAAAGAATCATGCTGTTTACGCAAACAGATTTTCCAGCCCCTGTTGAACCCGCAATAAGAAGGTGGGGTGTCTTTACAAGGTCTATTATTTGGGTTTCTCCCTGAATATCCTTGCCAAGGATTACAGGTACGGCCATCTTTTTCCATTCGGGACGGTCCTGTTCTATACACTCGCGGAAGGAAACGATTGACCTTTCCTTGTTTGGAACTTCTATGCCAACCGCACGCTTTCCTGGAATTGGGGCGACAATACGCACTGAACTTGCAGCAAGGCGCAATGCAATGTTGTCCTGCAGCGCAACAATCTTGCTAAGCTTTACGCCCGGAGCTGGAAGCATTTCAAACATGGTAACAACCGGGCCCTTACGGATTCCCGTTACCTCTGCCTTTATCTTGAATTCATCAAGGGTGCCTTCAAGATTGCGTGCTGCGGCCTGGGTTTCTTCGTCTATAATCCAATAGGGATTGTCCGCATAGGCAGTAAGCAAATCCGTGGGAATAAGGTAGGGGCCTGCCTTGTGCCTTTTTGGCTGGGGAATGCTTATTGGGCGGCTGCCGTATTCATCGGTAACAATGGCACGGTCGGTTGGAAGACTGCTGTTTGCAAAAACGGGGTTCTCTTTTGCTTCGTCTTCTTTTACAAAAGTTTCCCTGTCTGCATCATCTTCTATGTCTTCTAGGGAATCGTCACCGTATTCATCTTCATCGGAAAGATCATCTTCATCTTCCTCATCCTGATTCTGGTCAAAGTATTCAGAATCCTGGGAAGCATCGAACATCTTGTCCAAATCTTCAATGTCGCTTTCGTTTTCCGCGGAATCTATCTCTGCAGCAAGGTTACGGCGGTTGTTTTTTGCAATAGATGAATCTTCTGCTTCTGTAAGTCCGCTGCTTGTACTTGAAAGTTCGGATTCCTCTTCCTCATCGGGCTGACCATCTTCATCCGTAACGATTCCGTCTTCTTCCACCTGTGCCCTTACGTCATCGTCCATCTTGGCAAAGACATCGTCCAGTGCAGAAAGCAGGGCACGGCCTTTGCGCGAAGGGGTAAGGTTGTGAACAACATCCTGTGTCTGGTAGGGCTGGGGAACTATCTCTTCCTCGTCCCGGGCTTCTTTTATGAATGTGCCTTTCTTTTCAAGAGAAGGGTCAAATTCAAAGAAAGTGCTTTCATCTTTTGCCTCTTCTTCGGAACTTGTACCAACGACTTCAGCTTCATCCTCTTCATCCTGCCCATTCTGCTCTTGTACGTCAGTTTCTGCAAGTTCTGCCAAAAGGTCATCTTCGTCATCAAAGCCTGTTTCATCTGCCGATGCTTCTTCGGCTGCCTTGCCTGCAATTGGCTCATCCTCCCCCAGCTTATCAACAGATTCTTCCATAGAAAGCGGAATGCCTGCATCATCAGATACAATTACGCGCTTAACAAAAACCTTTTCCGGTTTGCCGCCGTCCTTTGAGGGGGTATAAAAATCTCCGTCCTTTTCAATGTCTTCTTTTTTGGCAGAAGCAGTTTGAGTTTCCTGTTCAGCAGGCTGTCCGTTCTGGCTAACGGTCTGGGCATTCTGGTCTACAGTCTCTGCAAATGCCTCAACAGTCTGGGCGGCAGCGGCATCATCAACGCGGATTACCTTTGCCCCTGTCTCTTCTTCTGGATATTCAAAATCGTCTGGATTAATGTCATCCGGGTCAACGGAATCGGCATCATCGTATTCATAGCTGTCTGCAACATCAATGTCGTCGTCAAATTCAGTTACTTCTTCGCTTTCATCGCCGACTACAGTGGCATCTTCCTTCTTTTTCCTGGTACCAAAAAAATCATCCAGGTCAACGTCTTCATCAGAGCCATGGGCAGCTTCCTGCTGCTTGCTTCTGTCTTCCAGGCGGGCAATATTGCGTATCTTGTTGGCGGAATTCCTTATGAATTCATCAACTGAACCTCTCTGCGAAGCGTTTCCATAGGAACTAGGGGCTACAGAGGGGTCTTCAAACTGGTCGTCAAGTTCAATCTGGTCATACTCAGCTTCCTTCTGGCCCTGGTCAACAGACGACTGGCCGGTATAGGCATGGGCTTCCTTTGTCTGGGCATAGGCCTTGTACTTTTTATGGTTCTTGGCATATTTTGCTTCCAAAAGACTTGCAAAGACCAGGGTAACCAGATATTCGGCAATGACCATAAAAGATGCAAAGGCTGTAATACCAACAACCGCTACAACTGCAAAAGCCCCGCTGTAGTTTTCAACAACGGAGCGAATCCACTTTTCGGCACCAACAATCGTAAAAAATGGGACAAAACTTACCAAAAGGCACATTGCCCGCTGAACAGACCATCTGTAGTCAAGACAAAATGCCCCGGAAACAAAAAAGAAGACCGGTATAAGCAGGGAAGAAAGACCAAATGCCCCTACAACAACATGCCCCAGGGCAGACAAAAAGCCCTGCTGCTCAGGAGAAAGCGTTCCGTAATCAAAAAATGCCAGGAGTATACCTATGGAAAACAGTGCTGCTACTAAAAAAAGCGCAAAAGCCGCCAAAATAGAAGCAGTTTTTTCCTTATTTAAAAACTTATAGACCATTTACCCACCCAATTCATTTTATTATCGGATTTTTTTTTCAACAGTTAATTCCTAAAATCTCTATTTTTCTCTCTTCTGGAGCAGCTTTTGTTGGTCTACTGTGTCTGGCACCCGTAACCGTCCAGCTTTCCTTTAATCCCGCTTTCCAGGGTTCCGCGGGACCATCAAATGATAAACAAACAGCACCATGGATGGTGCGTCATTTGTTAGCATAAAAAGCAGGTGAGTTTTCGCAGAAAAATCATGGTTAAAAATTGCATGGATGCAATTTTTAACCAACTGCCCTTCCAATCGGGGCTAGGCCTATTTTGCAAAAGATTGTGCACTTTGCCGAATCATGCTAAGATAAAAATATGGAAGCAAGGTATTTACCAATTGGAATTCAGGATTTTGAAAAACTCCGCAGGGGAAATTATGTTTATGTAGACAAAACTCATTTTGTCTATGAACTTGCGCGGACAAGCACTCCCTATTTCTTAAGCCGCCCCCGCCGCTTTGGAAAGAGCCTTTTGCTTTCTACCCTGGAAGCATATTTCCTTGGTAAAAAAGAACTTTTTGCTGGGCTTGCAATAGAAAAGCTTGAGAAGGAGTGGACTCAGTATCCTGTCCTGAAGATTAGCTTTGGACGCGGTTCTTACGAAACAAAAGAAAAGCTTCTTTCTGTGATTGATTCAATCCTGAGCGAATATGAAGATAGCTTCCATTTGGAAAAACATTCGGACAATCCGGCCGTGAGGCTTGCAGACCTGATAAGGACCGCCAATGAACAGTCCGGCAGGCAGGCCGTAATTCTTATTGACGAGTACGACAAGCCTATTCTTGATGCTCTTTATACGGAGTTTGAGGAAGAAAACCGCAAGGAGCTTCGCAATTTTTACAGCCCCCTCAAGGACATGGACAGGTACATCCGCTTCCTCTTCATTACAGGGATTACAAAGGTGAGCCACATAAATATCTTTAGCGGACTCAACCAGCTTAACGACATAAGCCTTAGCAAAGACTATTCTGCCCTGTGTGGAATTTCAGAATCTGAACTGGATGAATACTTTGTGCCAGAAATTGAGGCGCTTGCAAAAGAGCAAGAGATGACTGTTTTAGAGGCAAAAGAAAAGCTTGCCCGCATGTATGACGGCTACCACTTTACCCATGACGTTGAGGGTGTCTACAATCCATTCTGCCTTTTAAAGTGTTTTATGGAAAGAGACTTTGGCTCCTACTGGTTTGAAAGCGGTACACCTTCGTTCTTGGTAAAGGCCCTGCAGAATCAGCCGCTTGTGCTTTCCACAATAGTCAACGGACGGAAGGCAAAGGAAGACCAGTTCAAGAACTACGACCCCGAATCAAAGAACATGCTGCCCGTAATCTACCAGAGTGGCTACCTTACGATTAAGGGCTTTAGCAAGGAAAGACGTATCTATACACTGGACTTTCCCAACCGGGAGATTGAAGAAGGCTTCCTTAATGTTCTTCTTAAGAAATTCGTGAAGGTGCCTGATGACGACATGGGGCTTGCGGTTGACAACATCTGTGATGCCCTGGAAGATAAAGACGTGGACAAAGTTCTTTCCATTATAAAAGCCGCAATCGCAGACCTTCCCACAGTTGTAAAAAAAGACATGTGTGAAAACTACTACGAGTCGGTAACCCACCTTATATTCCGGCTGACGGGCTTTAACGTGGTAAGCGAGCTTCAGTCGGTTGCAGGCCGCAGCGACGTAATTGTTACAACGAAAGATTCTGTTTTTATTTTTGAGCTTAAGATGGACAGGGGGCGCAGCTTTGAGGAAGTTGCAGAAGACGCGTTGACCCAGATTAACGCAAACGGATATGCAGAGCGCTTTACCGTAAGCGGAAAGTCAATGTTCAAGGTTGGAGTTGTATTTTCCAGTGACGGCAAGGGTATGGTTGGCTGGAAGTATTGAGTGTGCTTTTACTGATGGGATTACGAAAAATTTTTCAATATAGAAGGCAAGGTTCCAGCAAAGCCACGAACCCACGACTTAAGAAGGCTTGCCCCCCCGCACCCATGAATGCAGGGACGGCAAGGGCGTTTTTTGACATTACAAGGAATTGCGCCTCAAACGTGCTTCATGGAACTTTGAGCCGCGGAGGAAAGATATTCCAAGAATCGCTGGAGTGTCTTTCCCTGGAGGAGCAATGTCTGGATTCCCATCGATTTATCTAATATTTCAAACATAAATGATACTTTGAAAGGTATAGGCCCTTATGGCCAAACTGTTACATCACAAGAATTAAGATATATCAGGGATAACTGGAACATATTTAAGAATGTCGTTCAATTTTGCAAGGATGGCCAAATGGTAGAGGTTCAATGGTGAAAAAAGTAAAAACTTTTAAGCTGAATAAAAATGTAAAACTAGTACTGGAAGTTGTGAATGAATTAAACTGGACAAAATGTTTTATTAAAGGAACAAATGTTTCCATGTACATCGGAAGCGAAGTTTACTCATATATAAAGGAAAGGTTTGATAAGAATTTTAAATCCAACAACCTAAATGAGCCTGTTGTTGAATATGATAATAAAAAAATCTACAGAATAATAACTTTAAGTGATCCTTATATGACACTTTATAAAAGTGTAGACGGCAACAAACTTTTGATCCAAAATGAAAACGCTGAATTTGTAAAAGAAATTGATTTGAAAATTGATAATTATGATTAAAAAGATTTATTTGCTTTCTTTTATATTGTGCATTTCCATATTTTCCGGCTGTTCACGGACAATATTTTTCTCTCGTAACATAACGGATAATTTTAGTAATACAGATGCCTTGGAATTGGCAAAAGCTGTCCAGACAGAAAATGTTTCGAGAATAAAAAAAATATGCAGAAAAAATCCTGAGCAGATGTATGCAGTGGACAATTCAAATCATTACACACTCCTGCACTGGTCTGTAAGATGCTTAAAACTAAAATCCATGAAAGCTCTGCTGGAATGCGGAATGGATCCCAACATACAATGCCTAGAAGGTGGAGAAACTCCGTTGTTTATGGCCTGCTGTTATGGGGAAATTCCCCCTGATTTTGTAAAGGTTCTGCTTGACTACGGAGCGAATCCTGACATTTCCTTGAAATCCGTTCCACTGGATTCCAATGGCGTTGTTAACGAATTTTACATTGAAGGAACAACACCTCTGATGATGCTTCCGTCAATGCATATACCTGATAAAAAGATTAACATGGAAAAGGCCAGGCTCCTTGTTGAAAAAGGGCATGCAGATATAAATTTAAAGAATGTTGATGGAGAGACTGCAGCTATTGAGGCTTTGAGGGTCAAGGATATAGAAATGTCAAGATATTTAATTGTTGACTTAAAGGCAAATGTAACGGATGATTATTCGTTCAATTATGATGAAAATATCCCCTTAAAAACTGTTGGTTTACTTCGCCGATGGTGGATTTTTCCATTGGATTCAGAAGAGTATAAAATAAAAATGGAAATTGTAAAGGAATTTAAAAATCAGGGAATTGATTACTATGCAGAACCAATTCCTGCTGATGTAGAAAGACTGATAAAGAAAAAATACCCCGACACTTGGGAAGAATACATAAAGGTGTATTGAGAAAGTTGTATCACTTAAGAGATATGCTGAAAAAATTGCAGGAAAATTAGAGAGACGTTTTATGACTTTAACGATTCTATTAAAATTGTTTGGCTGTATATTATTTGTTTTTTTGTAACACTGATATTATTTATTTGCAGGTTTTTTGTCAGAGGAGGCGACTTTAAGACAAATCTTGTTTGTTCTTGCATTTTTTTTACAGTACTTTGTATATTATTTTCTGTGGATTGTTGCAAGAATTTGTAATGAAAATATTAGGAGAGTAAAAAATGATTTTTATGAATCAAAATATGGCAACTGAATTGGGCAAAAGAAAATTACTAAGTAACAAGAAAAAATCAGATTCAATCATAAAGGATATTGTTGAAAATACAATACTAAAAAATGACTGTCTATTGTATGATAAAGATAAAAAAATTCAGAAATCATCAATTTCGTCACTGTGGATAAAAGAAAATTTTTTTGACTTTATAAACTATGAGGCTACGATAAATGAAATAAGATACGGAAAAAGTTTTTTTTCAAATGTTAACATTTTTTATCTAGTTGATAAATTAAGTTACGAATTAGAAACTAAATTTCGCAGAAAACTAGTTTTATATTTGTCGCTACATGATTCAGATATTGATATCCGTTTTCATACATTGCGAACTACAGAAAATGATTGGTTGGATAGTAATTTGGATTCTTATGACAATCCAATTATGTGTAGAAAATAATTAATGCCTTTAGAAAAGAAAAGGATAGGTTATTAAAAAATGGATGGAAAATACCGCAAGAATAAGATGTCTTTTTTTGATGAATCCTATTATAACGGGTCATTAAGTGATGAAGAAATGGATGAAAGATATGATTCTTATCAGAGAAAACTAA